>Ga0209759_1000082_pt1 | contig 169562 bp, 154 predicted proteins | sample AraplaCL_Col_mMS_FD_184261 | JGI IMG/M metagenome (GOLD analysis project Ga0209759, IMG submission 184261) | Arabidopsis root microbial communities from the University of North Carolina, USA - plate scrape CL_Col_mMS (SPAdes) (version 2) | ecosystem: Host-associated > Plants > Roots >... | reverse complement strand
CGCCGCCTGCGCGACGCGGGCCGCGGCAATCAACCCGACGTAACGCGTGGGCAGACCCAGGTCGATACGTTGTCGGCGGATATCCCGCGTTATACGGCGCGTCGCAAGATCGCGCAGTACCGGCTCGCGGCGCTGCTCGCGCGCGCGCCTTCCGATCTGCCGCCGGCCGTGCTCGCTTGCGACAGGCTGCCGCAACTACGCCAGCCGATTCCGATCGGCGACGGCGCCGCGCTGCTCAAGCGCCGGCCGGATGTGCGCGAGGCCGAGCGTCAATTGGCGGCATCCACGGCGCGGATCGGTGTCGCTACCGGAGCGCTGTATCCGACGGTGAGCATCGGTGCGTCGGCGGGTTTGACCGGCGTTCTGGAAGACCTCGGCACATCGCCCACGGCGCGCTGGGGCTTCGGTCCGTTGATCAGTTGGCAGTTCCCCACGAACGGTGCGCGTGGCCGTGTGCGTGAAGCGCAGGCGTCGAGCCAGGTGGCGTTGGCGAAGTTCGATGGCGTGGTGCTGACCGCGTTACGCGAAACCGAAACCAATCTCGCAACCTATTCGTCGGATTACGCACGCGCCGACGCGCTGCGTGCCGCGGTCAAATCGGCGAGCGAGTCCGCGGATGAAACGCACCGGCTGTATCGCGCGGGACGTGAGTCGTTTATTTCGGATCTGGATGCGACGCGCACGCTGACGTCCACGAAGTCTCAGGCAGCAGCTGCGGAGGGTCAGGTGGCCATCGATCAGGTCAACCTGTTCCTCGCGCTTGGCGGCGGTTGGGAAGTTGATCCGGGCAATGCTTCGGTTGGTTCCACGCCTGCGGCGGCGGTGCCGGTCAAGGCAACGCCAACGGTTGCAACGAAAGCGAAAGTGCCTTGAAGCACGCTGCGTCCTGCAGCGACGCACGCGAAGCTTACGAATTATTTTTGTCTTTCTTTCTTTTGCCTTTCATTTCGGGTTAAATACATGTCACCAACCACTCAATACGGGGACATGTATGTCGCAATTCATGAAAAGCGCAGCCACGCTAGGCGGCTGCATTGGCATTTTTACGGCGGTCGTCGCCGTGGTGGAATTGCTGGCAGGTTGAGCGTAAGCGGCGGCTTGTTCGTTAGCTGCTGACGCGAAACAAATCGGCGGCGTTACGCGGGGCGGCGCAGTGCCGCCGCCTGGTGGATCGCCGCCCGTACCCTCGGATAGGTGCCGCAACGGCACACAATGTGCGACATTGCCGCGTCGATGTCGGCGTCCGTCGGTTTGGGCTTGCGCTTGAGCAGCGCGCAGGCCGCCATCAATTGGGCGCTCTGGCAATAGCCGCACTGCACCACGTCGAGATCGATCCACGCGGTCTTCAATGCTTGTGCTTCAGGACCCTGCAAACCCTCGATGGTCGTGATCTTCTGCGTGTGCAGGTTCGACATGAGCGTCTGACAGGCGAAGCACGGTTCGCCGTCCACATGAATCGTGCACGCGCCGCAAATGCCAACGCCGCAACCGAACTTGGTGCCCGTCATGCCGAGTTCGCAACGCAGCACCCACAGAAGCGGCATGTCCGGCTCGCTCTGCACCGCGACTGCCCGGCCGTTGATATTCAGCGATCCCATAGCTGCCTCCTGTTTTTGAATTCGGCGTGCTTCACGCGAGTTTCAACGGCAGCGAGCGCAAGCGCTGGCCGGTCAGTTTGAACACCGCATTGGCCACTGCCGGCGCGACCGGCGGCACGCCCGCTTCGCCCACGCCTTGCGGATGAAGCTGGCTCGGCATGATGTCCGTGTCGATCACCGGGCAATCGTCGATTCGCACGACCGGGAAATCCAGAAAGTTTTTCTGCTGCACCTGACCGTTGACGAGCGTGATCTCGTCCTGCAATGCAGCGGAAAGACCGAATACAACCGCGCTCTCCATCTGCTGACGAATCAGGTTGGGATTCACCGGTATGCCGCAGTCGATCACGCAGACCACCCGATGCACACGAATCTTCTTACCCGGCCCGATCGATACCTCCGCGACCTGCGCGACCACGCTGCCGAACGCCTCGTGCAGCGCGACGCCACGCGCGCGCGGCGCGCCGTCGGCGGCACGCGTCAGCGGATGCTCCCAGTCCGACAAAGCTGCCGCTCGCTTTAACACCGCCAGATGCCGCGGATGCTGCTCGAGCAGCGCGGCGCGAAACGCAATCGGGTCCTTGCCGGTCGCCACCGCAAGTTCGTCGGTAAAGCCTTCGGTGAAGAACGCCTGATGCGAGTGCCCCACCGAACGCCAGAACCCGACCGGCACTGGCAACTCGACGATCTTGTGTGCGACGCGCGCAGCGGGCCATTCGTAGGGCTGATCGAAGGCGCCTTCGCAGGTGGTCTTGTCGATCGGAAGGCGCGGCGCGCCGTAGTAGCGCGCGAGCGCTTCCGGCACGATCGCCTGACTCGCCGACGCGGCCTGCCACGCCACCAGTTTGCCGTCGTTGTCGAAACCGGCCTTCAGTCGCGACAGGCACGCCGGACGGTAAAAGTCGTGAGTGAAATCCTGAGCTCGCGACCACAAGGTTTGCACCGGACGCCCGCCGCCCTCGCGCGCGATCGCGGCGGCTTGAGCGATGAAATCGAGCTCCAGACGCCGGCCGAACGCGCCGCCGAGCAGAAACGTTTGCACGTCGACTTTGTCCGCGTCGAGGTCCAGCACTTTCGCCACGTGATGCCGCGCGAGTCCGGGCATTTGCGTGGAGACCCAGACCGTGGCCGCGCCATCCGCCACTTGCACGGTGCAGTTGAGCGGTTCGACCGCGCCGTGCGCGAGATAAGGCGCGCGATATTCCGCGCTGACGGTGCGCGCCGCGCGGGTCAACGCGGCATCGACGTCGCCCAGATGGTAGTAAGCGTGGCCGTTGCCGTCGTCGAGGGCCTGCGCGAGACGGCGGTCCACGTCCGCGTTCGAGAGCTTCGCTGCCGGGCCGTCATGCCAGGTTACGTCGATGGCGGCGACCGCGTTCATCGCGCGAAACGGGTTATCGGCGATCACCGCGACGCCACCGGTTCCGCCGTTGTATGGCGCGACGGCGAACGCCTTGATGAAGCCCGGCATCTTGCCGGCGGCCGTCGCGTCGAACTTTGCCACCGAGCCGCCGAGCGTCGGACACATCTCGACGCTCGCGTAGAGCAGGGCGTCCGGCAACACGTCGATGCCGAAGCGCGCTGTACCGTTGATCTTCGACGCCGCCTCGATACGGCGCAGCGGTTTGCCGATCAGCTTGAAATCGGCGGGGTCTTTCAGCGTCACCTTGCGCGGCAGCGCCTGCTGCGCGGCCATCGACGACAATTCGCCGAAGCTCGCCTTATGCCCCGACGGGTGCAACACCTGACCGCCTTCAGCGCGGCATTCACCGGGCGGCACTTTCCATTGCGCGGCCGCCGCGCCGATCAGCATGGCGCGGGCCGAGGCGCCGGCTTCGCGCATGGGCGTCCAAAGATCGTTGATGCTCGATGAACCGCCCGTCATCATCGTGCCGGCTTCGCGCACCAGCTTGCGGGTCATCCAGACGGCAGCGCGTTTAGGGGTGCTGTCGTCATCGGGGCGAAACGGCAGGTCGTCGATGATGCTTTGCACGCTGTTGTAGATCTTGTCGATGGGCGAGTCTTCGACGCGCACCTGCGACCAGTCGGCGTCCAGTTCTTCTGCGAGCAGCATCGCAAGGCCGGTGTGGATGCCCTGCCCCATTTCCGCCTTGCACATCATGATCGTCACGCTGTTGTCGGCGGCAATCTTGACCCAGCCGTTGAGCGCCACTTGTGAGCCTTGCGCCGGCAGCGGCATGGACGTGGTCAAACGCTGACCCGGCGGCAATACCGACCACCCGACCACCAACGCGCCGACAGCGCCGGCGCCGCCGAGCAGAAAGGTTCTGCGTTTCAACATGGCATGGTTCGATCAGCTTGCACGGTGGCTGGGAAGCTGTGAAAGCGCGGGTCGGCGCCTGGCGTTGTTCCTCGGAATAGTAATAAGACGGGGCAGTGGATGTGGGACTTAAATGCGCGCGCTCAAGTCAGTGCGGCTTGGGGCGGGGGATGCGGGGGACGGCGAGGATGGGGGGTTGTCGTGGGGTGTTTCATTAAATGGGGGATGAGACGAGGTGCGTCGGCCTCGCGCCGCCGCACCGCCTCAATCTCACCGCCGGTTCGACCCCGACACGACATCGATCCACACGGCCAGCACGAGAATGCTGCCCTTCACGATCATCTGCCAATAAGCGTCGACGTCGAGCATCGACATGCCGTTGTCGAGACTCGCCATCACCAGCGCGCCGATCAGCGCACCATAGACCGTGCCCGAACCGCCGCGCATCGACGTCCCGCCGATAAAGCACGCGGCAATCGCATCGAGCTCGCCCATCGATCCCGCCGACGGCGAACCCGCCGCCAGCCGCGCCGTATTGACGATGCCGCCGAATGCGCACATTAGTCCCATCAGCGCGAAGATCGCCAGTTTCACGCGGTTGGTGTTGACGCCCGAAAGCCGCGTCGCTTCGAGATTCGAACCGACCGCGTAGATACGCCGCCCGAACACGGTCTGCGTGGCGATCCACGTGAAGATACCCAGCAACGCTAGCAGCAACAGAACCGGTACCGGAATACCGCCGTAACGATCGAGCGTGGCGACGAAGCCCGCGAGAATCACACCCGCGCCAACCACTTTCACGACGTCCTGCCAGAACGGCACCACGCGCAACTGATAACGCTCGCGATTGCGCCGCTGCCGTATCGTCAGAAACGCCAGCAGCAGAAACAGCACCACCGCGAGCGTATCTCCCGCGAGCCGCGGCAAATACCCCTGGCCGACGAACACGAAACTGTCCGACACCGGCGCGATCGTCGAGCCGCCTGTCACGCCGAGCAGAATGCCGCGATACGCAAGCATGCCGCCGAGCCCGACGATAAACGAAGGCACGCGCCGGTAAGTCGACCACCATCCGTTGAACATGCCGACCAGCACGCCGAGCAGCATCACCACAGGCAACGTGACGCCGATCGGCCAGTGACGGTTGACGTCGAGTATCGCCGCCACGCCGCCGAGCAAGCCAAGCAGCGATCCCACCGACAGATCGATCTCGCCGGCGATGATCACGAACACCATGCCGCACGCGAGCATGCCGGTAATCGACATCTGCCGCAGCAGGTTCGACAGATTGCGCGGCGTGACGAACGCGCCATGCGTGAGCGCTGAAAAGAAAATCCAGATCGCGGCCACGGCGATCAGCAGCGCAAGAATCTTGTAGCGCGCGAACAATTGCTGAATACGCTGCGGACCGCCGAATGCGCCTCGCGGCACGGCTTCGTCGGCGCGTTGGGAAGTAACGTCGGGCGTCATGCGGCACTCGCTGCGGTTGGGTTCGGGGATCGCTGCACGGGACGGATCGCGGCGCTGAGAATGTCCTCCTGCGTGAGGCCGTCGTTGACGAAATCGCCTCGCAACTCGCCTTCGCCGATCACCAGCACGCGATCGCTGATGCCGAGCACTTCGGGTAATTCAGAGGACACCATCACGATCGACATGCCGCGCTGCGCCAGTTGAAAGATCAGCTTGTAGATTTCGTATTTCGCACCGACGTCGACGCCGCGCGTGGGCTCGTCAAGAATCAGCACTTTCGGATTGGTCAGCAACATGCGTGTCAGCACGGCCTTTTGCTGATTGCCGCCGGACAGACTCGCAATCGACAACATAGGATGCGCGGCGCGCACGGAAAGCCGCTTCATCTCCGTATTGATCGTATCGAGTTCGGCTGCGGAGTCGATTCGTCCACCCGATGCAAAACGCTGCAACACCGCCAGCGTGATGTTGTGGCCGACACTCAGCCCCGGCACGATGCCGTGACGTTTGCGATCTTCCGGCACCATGCCGATGCCCGCGCGAATCGCATCGACGGGTGCGCGAATCTTGAGCGGCTTGCCGTCCATCACCACGGTCGCCTCGCTCACGCCGGGATACGCGCCGAAGATCGCCTGCATCAACTCCGTGCGCCCCGCGCCGACCAGACCTGCCACGCCGAGAATCTCGCCGTGGCGCAGCGCGAACGAAACATCGTTCACACGCTTGCGGCGCGGATTGGTCACGTCGAAGCAAGTGACGTGGCGCGCTTCGAAGATCACGTCGCCGATAGGATGCGGCTCGCGCGGGAACAGGTTCTTGATCTCGCGGCCCACCATCAACGAAATGATGCGGTCAGTGGTGAGCGCGCGCATCGGCTCGGTCGCGACATGACGGCCGTCGCGAATCACGCTGATCGTGTCGCAAACGGCCGCCACTTCATCGAGCTTGTGCGAGATGTACACGCAGGCTACGCCGCGCCGCTTCAGATCGCGCACGATGTCGAGCAGAATCCGGATCTCTGAAGATGTCAACGAGGAAGACGGTTCATCTAGAATCAGCAGCTTGGCGCGCTTGTTCAGCGCCTTCGCAATCTCGATCAACTGTTGATGGCCACCGCCATAGTTCATTACCGGCTGCGCGGCATTAATACCGCTAATACCGAGTTCGCGCAGCAGTTCGTCGGCGCGCTGGTACATCGCGGCGTAATTCATGCGGCCGCCGGGCAGCGTGATTTCATTGCCGAGAAAAATGTTCTCCGCTACCGACAGTTCCGGCACCAGCATCAACTCCTGGTGAATGATAATGATGCCGGCGCGTTCGGTGTCGCGCACGCTGGCGGCTTTCAGCGGCTCGCCTTCCCAGATGATTTCGCCGTCCCACGTGCCCCACGGATACACGCCGGAGAGCACTTTCATCAACGTCGATTTGCCTGCGCCGTTCTCGCCGCACAGGCCCACGCACTCGCCAGGCGCGACCGTGAGGTCGATGCCGTCGAGCGCCTTCACGCCGGAAAACGCCTTGACGATGCCGCGCATCGTCATGAGAGCTTGCGTCATTCGCTATGCCTCGCTGCAAGGCGCGCGGCGGCGCCGATGCGTATGACACGCATCGAGGTCCGCCGCGCACACGTTACGCTCATTGGCTCGCGAGCTGGGCCTGGCTATAGAAGCCATCCTTGACGACTACATCGACATTGCTCTTGGTGAGCAACGTGGGTTGCAGGAGCACCGTGTCGACTTTCTTCTTGCCGTTGTCGTATTGCGAGTTAAAGGCGGGTTTTTCGCCCTTTGCAAGCGCCACGGAGAGCTTGGCCGCTTCGCTGGCAATCAGTTTCAGCGGCTTGTAGACGGTCATGGTCTGCGTGCCGGCAATCACACGCTTCACGGCCGCGAGGTCCGCGTCCTGACCCGACACCGGCACCTTGCCCGCCATATGCTGCGCGGCGAGCGCCTGGATCGCGCCACCGGCGGTGCCGTCATTCGAGGCGACGATCGCGTCGATCTTGTTGTTATTCGCCGTCAGCGCATCTTCGACAATGCGCAGCGCCGTGGACGCGCTCCATTCCGGTACCCATTGCTGACCGACTACTTTGATATCGCCCTTATCGATGGCGGGCTTCAGTATCTTGAGCTGGCCTTCGCGTAGCATCTTGGCGTTGTTGTCGGTCGGCGCGCCGCCGAGCAGGAAGTAGTTGCCCTTCGGTTGCGCGTTGTAGACGCCTTGCCCCTGCAATTCGCCGACCTTTTCGTTATCGAAGGAGATATAGGCGTCTACGTCGGCGTCGAGAATCAGGCGGTCATATGAAACGACCTTGATGCCCGCTTTCTTCGCTTCGGCGACCACGTTGCCGAGCGTCTTCGAATTGAACGGCACGATCACGATGACATCGACACCGCGCGAGATCAGGTTTTCGATCTGCGAAATCTGGCGCTCTTCGCTCGCGTCGGCCGATTGCACCGACACTTTCGCGCCGAGTTTTTCCGCTGCGGCAACGAAATAGTCACGATCGCGCGACCAGCGCTCGACGCGCAGATCGTCGATACAGAAACCAATTTCAGGGTGATCCTTGCTTGCATGCGCGAGCGGCGCGACAAGCGACAGGCTGGCGAGCACCGCTCCACAGACGAGCGAACTCAATACGGTACGACGCGTTGCGAATTTCATCTCTGTCTCCTTCTTCTGATAGCCGGAATACCGGATTGGACGGTTTGCGCTGCGAGCTGCAAGACCGGACAAGCGACAACCCAAAGCTTCTATTCACGCGGTCGACGTGGCCGCGCAATTTTTTATTTAATGTTGCGACTTCTTGATGCACTGCTTCCTGAAACGCTGATCAACGTCCGCTATAAATAGCCTGATTCACGATGTTTTCCATCAACTCCTGATGGCCGCTTGCGTGCTGCGGGTTCAGACCGCGCGCCATTGCGTCCTCAGCCAGCGTGGAAAGCGAATAATCGCCGGAGGAAATCTTGCGGCCGAACTCCGCGTCCCAGCCCGCGTAGCGCTGGCGTTTGAATTGATCGAGACGGTCGTTTTCGATCAGCACCGCCGCGCGCTCGACAGCGAGCGCGAGGTTATCGATCGCACCGATGTGGCCGTAGAACAGATCTTCCGGATCGACGCTTTGGCGCCGCACTTTCGAATCGAAATTCATGCCGCCGGTCGTGAAGCCACCGTGTTTGAGAATTTCGTAGAAGGCGAGCGTCAGCTCTTCCACACTATTTGGGAATTGATCCGTATCCCATCCGTTTTGCGGATCGCCGCGATTCGCATCGACGCTGCCGAAAATACCCAGCGCGTAAGCCGTGGCGATCTCGTGATGAAACGAGTGGCCCGCGAGCGTCGCGTGATTGGCCTCGATATTCACGCGAATCTCTTTGTCGAGCCCGTGTTGCAGCAAAAATCCATGCACGGTCGCGACGTCGTAATCGTATTGATGCTTGGTCGGCTCCTGCGGTTTCGGTTCGATCAGGAGCGAGCCTTTGAAGCCGATCTTGTGTGCATGGTCGACCACCATATGCAGAAAACGGGCGAGTTGATCGCGTTCACGCACGAGGTCGGTATTGAGCAAGGTGTCGTAACCTTCGCGGCCGCCCCACAGTACATAGTTATCGCCGCCCAGCCGTTGCGTCGCATCGAGCGCATGGCGCACCTGTGTCGCCGCAAACGCAAACACCTCCGGATCGGGACTGGTTGCGGCACCGGCCGCGTAACGCGGATGCGAGAACAGATTGGCCGTGCCCCACAACAGCTTGATACCCGTGCTCTCCTGCTTGTGCGCCAGATAGTCGGTGATGCGCAAGAAGTTCTCGCTGTACTCCTTCAGGCTCGACCCTTCGGGCGAGACGTCGGTATCATGAAACGTGTAGTACGGTGTGCCCAGCTTCGAGAAGAACTCGAATGCGGAATCCGCCTTTTGCTGCGCCCGTTCCATTGCGTCGCCCGCTTGCTGCCAGGGACGCCGAAACGTGCCTTGCCCGAAAATATCCACGCCCGGCCAAACAAACGTATGCCAGTAGCACACGGCAATGCGCAGATGTTCTTCGAGTGTCTTGCCGAGCACCTTTTTGCTTTTATCGTAGTGACGGTACGCAAGCGGGTTATCCGATTGAGGGCCTTCGTAGCGGATCTCGGGAATATGTTCGAAGTAAGACATCAGCGTCTCCAGTTTATGGTGCACCGCAACCCGTGCGACGTCGCCGCGCCGGTTGACAAGGTGACGCCATGCTGCCGCTTGCACGATGCGTCGGCAATTGCGAAATTGCGCAGCGTGCTTGATGTTTCTTACCGCCCTTGATTTTGTTTCGCACCGGCGCGCGATTCGGGGCCTAGAATAACCAGACGCTTAAAACCGGTGCTGTTCAAATAAGCATCTAACAGGAGACGAAGGTGTGACGGGTCATCGGCCCGCGCGCCGCTCACCGCCATGACCCGTCCGCAAACACCACAGACGACCCATCGGATCGCGCTGCTGTTCAACGCGAACAAGGTCTACGACCGCGAGATCATTACCGGTATCGGCAACTACCTGCTGTCCACGCGCGTGGCGTGGGACCTGTTTCTCGAAGAAGATTTTCGCTGCCGGCTGACGGGCATCGAGCGCTTCGACGGCGACGGCATCATCGCGGATTTCGACGATCCCGCCGTGGGCGAAGCGCTGCGCGATTGTCCGTTGCCAGTGGTCGCCGTGGGTTCGTCGTTCGAAGATCCGGCGCACTATCCTCCGGATTTACCCTATATCGCCACCGATAACAGCAAGCTCATCTCGCTCGCTTATACACATCTGATCGGCGCGGGCCTCGAGCACTTCGCGCTGTACAGCTTGCCGCAGGCGCAGGAGAACCGCTGGGCGCAACAGCGCGAACTCGCGTTCGCTCATTTGCGCAGCGCGGATGGACATAGCGCGGAGCAGATCGATGGCGAGATCTATCGCGGGCTTTCGACCAGCGCGCCTTCATGGAACCAGGCGACCGAGCAACTCACCGCGTGGCTGCGGGATTTGCCGAAGCCGGTCGGCATCATCGCCGTGACCGATGCGCGTGCGCGGCATTTGCTTCAGGCGTGTTTGATCGCCGGCATTCCTGTGCCCGAAGAAGTCGCGATCATCGGCATCGACAATGATCCGCTGACGCGTACATTGACCCGTATTCCGCTTTCTTCGGTGATTCAAGGCACGGAGGAAATGGGCCGCACCGCGGCTCACCTCTTGCATCAGATGCTGCGTGGTGCGCGCTTTCCCGGTCGGCGCATTCTCGTTCCGCCGGTAGGCATCAATGTGCTCGAATCGACGAAGCACGAACCGCTGGCGAGTCCGTATGTCATGCGGGCACGGCACTTCATTCGACAGTACGCATGCCAGGGCATTCGCACCGAACAGGTTGCCGACTATGTGGGCGTGTCGCGTTCGTCGCTCGAAGAGTACTTTCGGCGCGAACGGCAGTGCACCGTGCATCAGGAAATCTTGCGTCATAAACTCGATGTCGCAAAGGCACTGCTGGCGAAGCGCGATGCGTCGAGCGCGGAAGTGGCGATCCGTTGCGGCTTCACGTCGCTGCAATACATGTACGCGGTGTTTCGCCGTGAACTCGGCTGTACGCCGCGCGAATACCAGGAGCAGGCGAATTCGACGTCCGCGCCCGGCTGAGCATGCCTATTCTCTTTTCTTTTCACTGACGACATGATCAGCATCGCACAACTTTCTTCCGAGCCGTGGGGCACATTGCGCGGCGGCGATTCCGTTCGACTCTTCACGCTGCGCAACGCGCACGGTATGAAAGTCGCCATCAGCGATCTCGGCGCGACGCTGGTCTCGTGGCATGCGCCGGATCGCTCCGGCGTGCTCGGCGATATCCTGCTCGGCCACGACACGCCCGCTGAATATGTGGCGGCTACCACTTATATGGGTGGACTGATCGGTCGCTGGGCGAACCGTATTGCCGATGCGCGCTTTACGCTCGACGGTATCGAGTACACGCTCGATCGGAATGAAGGCGCGAACCTGTTGCATGGCGGCACGGTAGGTTTTCATCGCGCGTTGTGGGACGTGAGTGAGGACAACGGTGCGTTGCTCATGCGGTTGGAGTCGCCCGAAGGCGATGCCGGCTTTCCCGGCAACGTGACTACGCAAGTGCGCTACTCGCTCGACGACGACGGCACGCTAACCATCGCCTACGAAGCAATCACCGATGCTGCGACGCCGCTCAATCTGACGAGCCATCCGTATTTCAATCTCACGGGCCGACCAGGTGCCGACATTCGTGGCCACGTATTGTCGATCGATGCCGACCGCTTCTTTGAAGTCGACGCCGCCATGATTCCGTGCAAGCTCGCGGAAGTGGCAGGCAATGCCTTCGATTTCCGGCAGAGCGCACCGATCGGCGCGCGGCTCGACTGGCCGCACGCGCAGTTGGCGACAGCCGGCGGTTTCGATCATTGCTACGTGCTGCACGATGCACGCGACGCCGGCAAAAACGGCGCCACTCCGCCGATGCGCCAGGTTGCCTGCGCTTACGATCCAGGCAGCGGACGCGAATTGACCGTGTCCACCGATCAACGCGGCTTACAGTTTTATAGCGGCAACTGGTTGAAGGGCGACACGGGACGCGGCGGCGTTGCGTATCAAGCGCATGCCGGTTTGTGTCTCGAAGCGGGCGGTTTTCCGAACCAGGTCAATATGGCTGTGCAGGATGACGTGATCGTCCGAGCCGGCGACACGTATCGGCAAGTGACTGCGTACCGTGTCGGCGTACGGCAAGGCGTGTGACGCGATTGTTTGCATATTACGGATGACATTACATCACGCCGACTTACTGTTTGTGGCAACACTGAATTACCGTATCAGGGGTTTCCCCTAGACCACGCCCTTCCTAGAATCCGTGCATGGTGCCGACGACTGCTGCGGCGCCCAATAAAATATTCTCGGAGGGAAGCAACATGAAATCGCTTATAAAAGCCGTGGCACTAGTTGCAGTGTTCGCAGCACCGGTGGCATCGTTCGCACAATCCGAGCAACCGGTCACGCGTGCCGAGGTCAAGGCGCAATTGAAACAGATCGAACAGGCCGGCTATAACCCTGCGGTCGCAACCGACTCCACCTACCCAGCTGACATTCAAGCAGCCGAAGCACGTGTCGCCGCACAGAACAGTGGAGCGACGGGATATGGTTCTTCCACCGCCGGCTCCTCGGAAACCGGCTCTAATGTTCCTGCTGGGAATCCGAATCTGCAAGGTCAGTAGTACGCAATCTGGTTTAGGCCATTCGATGCGAGCGCATGGTTCAGGCATGCGCTCGTGTTTGTGCGTCGAATGCGAGACCATGACAGCGCAACGTCAGAAAGTCCTTTGACGAAAATAATGGCTCGGCTATCCTAAGGCGGCAGTTCGATGGTTCTCGGCGTGCACTCCTGTGCATCGTGAGAACTTCTACTCAACGTCGCTTCGGGTTCAATCGTGAAAGTCCGTGGTCCATTGGTGAGATACCAGCGCGGTCGGGAAAGAACGATCCTGTTCGGCTATCCGATCGCTCATCAGGGGAGCAACTGCGCTTCGCCGTCCCGTCCCCTGTCTATCGATACCGTCTTGTCGCGTCGCTCAGTGCGTCGGCATAACGTCATTGCCGCGCCCTCAGCCATTCCTGTGCGTACCGACGAAATCGCGTCGCTTCTGCCTTAGCCCCCTTCTCTTTTCGCGAGGCTGTGTTGCATGCGGGGACCGTTCATTTAGCGGTCGCACGCCTGTGATGCATTTGCCTGTTCGTGCTTCGCGAGTTCGCTTGCTAGCGCGCGACGGGTTATAGCACCCGCTTACCTGCATTCGTTTTAGCTCTGCTGTGCGCTTGCGCTGCGGCAGGCGGCGTCACGTCTCTTTGTCTTTCGCATTCTTGTGGAATGTGCGGACTCGGAGCGACGGTATGCGCGCGTCTGTGCTGTGGCGAAAACTGAAGTTCGATATCAAGGAGATTGCAGAATGAAGACTCGTCACGCCACCCTTCTTTCGCTTGCCGGCACGATGCTGTGCTCGCTGACCGCTTTGACCGCGATGAACGCCGCGCGCGCAGCGGATACATCGCTGAATGTCTACAACTGGTCCGACTACATTGCGAAGGACACGATTGCCAACTTCGAGAAGCAATCCGGCGTCACCGTGAAATACGACAGTTACGATAGCGACGATACGTTGCAGGCCAAATTGCTCGCGGGCAGTTCGGGCTATGACATCGTAGTGCCGACATCGAGCTATATGGCGCGGCAGATCGAAGCCGGCGTGTATCAGAAGATCGACAAGTCGAAGATGCCCAACCTCGCCAATCTCAATCCTGGGTTGATGAAGCTGATTGCCGATGCCGATCCCGGCAATCAATACGGCGTGCCTTGGGCATGGGGCACCGATGGAATCGGCTACAACGTGCAGGCAGTGAAGAAAGCGCTCGGTGGTGAAGCGCCGGTGGATAGCTGGTCGCTGTTGTTCGACCCGGCGAATCTGTCGAAGGTGAAGAGTTGCGGCGTGTCCTTTCTCGATTCGGCCGCGGATGTTTTCCCCGCTGTGCTTCAGTACATGCATAAGGATCCGAACAGTACCAATCCCGGCGACTACCAGGCCGCGTATGAAGTACTGAAGAAGGTGCGGCCGTATATCACGCAGTTCAATTCGTCCGGCTATATCAATGATCTGGCGAACAACGATATTTGCGTGGCGTTCGGCTTTTCCGGCGACGTGGGGATTGCGCGGCGGCGTGCTTCTGAGGCCAAGCGCTCGTATGAGGTTCGGTTTTCGAATATCAAGGACACGGGTTTGGTCTGGATGGACGTGATGGTGATTCCGAAGGACGCGCCGCATCCGGAAGCGGCGATGAAGTGGATGAACTACATCGAAGATCCGAAAGTAAGTGCGGAGATTACCAATGAGGTTTTTTATCCGACTGCGAATCGTGCGGCGCGGCAGTTTGTGACGCCGGCTATTGAGCAGGATGCAAATGTATATCCGCCTGAGGTCGTATTGAACAAGATGACGTTGATGCGGCCGCAACCGGCGCCGATCATGCGGTTGGAGAATCGGCTTTGGGCGCAGTTGAAGTCGGGGAGTTGAGGCGCTTTGTGGCTGGCGGTTGGATTGGTGACTTCAGGTGAGTCTTTTGGGCGTGGCGCGGGCAGTGGGTGCAGGCGCTGCGCTTCTTTTTTCTCTATTCTTCTTTCTATTCGAGACGTTATGAGTATTTTAACTATTGTGGATTTTTCGGCACCAGCTAAGGAAAGTAGTGAGTACATGCCCAAGGCGGAGGCTGTGCTGGCTGGTGATCCTTTGCAAATGGTTCATACGCATTTTGCCAGCCCTTGTGGGCAGCTTGCGGCTGGGACTTGGGAGGGCACCTGCGGCCAGTGGGCTGTTAATTTTACGGAGAGCGAGTATTGCGAGATTCTTGAGGGTGTGTCGGTGATTCGCGATGCGGACGGCGTGGCGAAAACTGTGCGCGCTGGGGATCGGTTCTTGATTCCTGCGGGGTTCAAGGGAACCTGGGAGGTTGTTGAGCCGTGCAGGAAGGTTTTTGTTTCGGTGGAGTTTAAGGGGTAGGCCGATGCGAGGCGGACGCGTAACGATTTTGCGCGCAGCCGTCGGCCGCGAAGCGGAACAACGCCGCTCGCTCCCATACGCGATCCATGACTGGTTCTCACTGGGCAGTCTATCCGCCGCGCCTTTCCGCTTTTCCCTTGTTGCGTGATCCGCGTTTATCCGCCTCCGGCCACGCGGACATGGCAACGTCGATGATGCTGCCAAGCGCGTCACCCGATGCGCCCGCCTGTGGAAGATTCAAAACGGCCTGCAAAACGCCGAGGTAGTACCAGGCAAAGGCGTCCACATCGGTCCCCGGGGCAACTTCGCCGTTCGTCACGCCTTGCCGCAGTAGATCCGCGAAGATCTCGCGCTGCCGTGCGACACCGGCAAGTGCTGTCGTCTTTCCCGCCGCCGCAAGGTCCAGCAGTTCGGCAGTACTTCGCGACAACAGGCAGCCTGCAGGCCGTCGCGATGCTGCCGGCTTTGGCAAGAAATCGCGCAGTATCGCTGCCACGCTTTCTCGCGCGGAGTCCACGCGAGCTGAATTCATCCGGCGTAGCACGCGCTCCGTGTAGACGGACAGCGCATCGCGAAACAGGCCGTCCTTGTCGCCGAACCGCTGCATTTCAAGGAAACCTTCAACGGCGTGTGGAAGTTCGAGCCCGACGTCGCGAAGATCCGCGTGGTTCCGCTGAGTGCTGACGTCGCACAGCTGTACGCACCCACTCGGGTCACGGTGGGCGCTTCGGAAGCGACGGCAAAAACCGCGTCGTTTCTCGTCTATGAAACGGCAGTGCGAACCGCTGACGGCTGGCGCATCGCGTCGATTGTGCCGGTGCCTGCGCAATAGTAGTGCGTATTCTCTCGTGCTGTTGTCGTCAGCCGGACCTGCTGCACGACAACTGACGGGTGGGCGTACAGCATGCATGAGAGAGTTCGAGACACAGTGTGGCCATGAAGCGCCCGCCAAGGCCGTCGCATCGAGCGACTGCCTCACAGCAGCTTCGAGCGGACGATCGCGGCCACCGTCATACGAGTAAAATGGCCCGGGCTTGCCAGCCGATATGCGTGCGTGCCAACCAACGCGCATGAGACGGTGCGAGCCACGTGCGTAGTTTTCGAGCACGCCCGTCTCCCCTCACCAGAGTAAGGAGTTGATATGCGGCACTCGCCTGGTTCGGTTCTACCCTGTCTTCTCGCCGCAGCGACGCTGATTGTCACACCGGTCGCATCGATCGCCTGCACGCGGGTTGTATATCTTGGCGCCGACAACGACGTCATCACGGCGCGGTCGATGGACTGGAAGCTTGACATTTCCACCAATCTCTACGTGCTCCCCCGTGGTATTTCCCGCAACGGCGAGGCTGGTCCGAACTCGCTGAAATGGACGGCCAAATACGGTAGCGTCGTCGCTACTGGCTATGACGTCTCCACGACCGACGGCATGAACGAAAAGGGCCTCGCTGCTGAATTGCTCTGGCTCGTGGAATCGCAATACCCGGCTTTCGACAAGAACTCGAAACCCGGGCTCACCATCGCCGCCTGGGCGCAGTACGTACTCGACAACTTCGCTACCGTCTCGGAAGCCGTAGCTACGCTCGAGAAAGAGCCTTTCACGGTCGTCTCAGACAACGTCCCCGGGGAACGGCGCCTGGCCACACTGCACCTCTCCATGTCAGACGCCACCGGTGACAGCGCAATTGTCGAGTACATCGCCGGCAAGCAGGTCATCCACCACGGTCGGCAGTATCAGGTGATGACCAACTCTCCGACTTTCGATGAACAGCTTGCCCTGAATGCTTACTGGAAGCAGATCGGCGGAACCGTCTGGCTGCCTGGCACCAATCGCTCGGCCGACCGCTTTGCGCGCGCCTCGTTCTACATAAACGCCATACCCAAAAGCGAAGATCCTGTCGTCGCCCTTGCCAGCGTATTCAGCGTAATCCGCAACGTGTCCGTGCCGTTCGGGATTACCACCGCGGATGAGCCAAACATCTCGTCCACCCGCTGGCGCACTGTTGTCGACCATAAGCGGATGCTCTACTTCTTCGAGTCGGCCCTTACCCCTAACACATTCTGGGTCGACCTCAAGAAAGTTGACTTCTCCGCTGGCGCACCCGTCAAACGCCTCGACCTTGGTCCGGACCAGCGCAATACCTTCAATGGTGAAGTCTCTGGATCCTTCAAGCCCGCGCCGCCGTTTCCGTTCCTCGGGCTCGACGCGGGTAAGTCCCGCTGACGCATAGAGTCGGAACCGGCCATGCCGCGTACGACCGCGGGGCAAAGTGCAACCATAAGCGGTCACTCGACACTAGCGCACAGATCGTTGACACTTCTACCTCTTGTCATTGACCTTCTCACTCACCTCGTAATGGGCACTGATTTCGGGAGCGCAACATGCGGTCTACGCGCCGGTTGAAGAAGAAAATCTCTAAGGAGCACGTTAATGAGCGAAGCGTCACAAGCAACAGATGCTAACGCGCCTGCCTGGCTAAGCGTCGCGCTCAAGGAGCAAGGCATCAAGCGCTACGATGCGGGACAATGCAATCCCCGAATCGCCGAATACAATAATTGCACCCAGCTCGCTGGCTACGACGACAAAATCGCATGGTGCTCCTCGTTTCTAAACTGGTGCATGGAACAATCGGGCATTCGCGGAACCGGCTCCGCTTTAGCTCGCTCGTGGCTCACCTGGGGGCAACCGCTCGAGAAACCGAGATACGGTTGCATTGCCGTTCTGACTGCCGATGACGCGGTCGATTGGAAGGGACACGTTGGATTGTTTCTCCGAATCGATGCCAAGCACGTCTATCTTTTCGGGGGCAACCAACTCCAAGAGGTCCGGGAACTCGAATATCCGCGCCATCGTGTGCTGGCCTACCGCTGGCCTTGACGCCCGGCGCTTTGTTCATGCGTTAGGCTTACAGCGCCGCTAGCAGCCAATTTCAGCGATCGACATGACCGGGTAGATCGTTGACAGTTGGAAATATGGGGCCGAATTTCCACGAGTTCACCGGCGAGTTTTGATCCGATTGGTCGAACAATCAATTCGCATAAAAGCAAAGGAAACGTTTCCGTTTGTCGATAACGATACCAGGAATGCAATATTTCCCCGATAACCTCGGTCTCGCTACTGATCTATTGCTGCATGCGGAGATCGGGACCGTCGAGTCACGCGATGAATATATCGTCGTCCGTACACCAGACGCGCCCGAATACTTTTTCGGCAACATGCTCGTCTTGCAGCAGCGACCCTCAGTAAGTGACCTGAAATTGCTGGAGCATGACTTCGGCCAGCTCATCGGGACACCACCGATAATTGCACACCGGACATTCGTGTGGCCGGAAAGCGCCGACAGCGTGGTGGCCCTCGACACGTTCGTAGAACAAGGCTACGACGCCACCGTCTGCCGGGTCCTCGTGGCGCATCCCGGCGCAATAAATCCAGTTGCGACCAATTCTCTGGTCAAAGTGCGCCCGTTTGCTTTGGAGCAGGAATGGGACGATTGGTCCCGAATGCAACTCGCCGCCATGCCAGATCCGACCGACATTACCTCACAGCGTTACATAACGCATCAGCAGAGGGCGTACAGGAGCCTGATCGAACGCGGCTTGGGAAACTGGTGGGGAGCCTTTATCGGCGATGAACAGGTAGGAAGTCTTGGTCTGTTCTTTCTTGACGGAATTGGGCGTTTCCAGACAGTTATTACCGGGGCTAAGCATCGAAACCGAAATGTTTGCAAAACTTTGATGACCGAAGTTATCAGGCTGTCAGCCGGGCGGTCGGACCGGCTTGTCATAGTTGCAGATGAAACCCACCATGCCGGAACAATATACGAGGCAATGGGTTTTCGGCAGCAGGGGCGATTGGCCAGCGTGTGTCAAGCGCCGCGCAATACTGCGGCGCGCTGAGCCCATTGAGGCGATGCCTTATTTAGTCAAGGTCATCCGGATTAAGCAACGAAGTCAACACATGGTCGGCCCACGACCCATTTATCTGCAAATAGGACCGCGCCACACCCTCCTTCTCGAAACCAAGGCGAGCTAGCAGCAGTCCGCTGCGGGCGTTCTCAGGTCGATAGTTCGCCATGATGCGATGCAATCCCATAGTCTTGAACACATACGGAATGGCCGCCGTCAGAGCTTCCGTCATCAGGCCTTTCCCTTCCGCGTCCATCGCGATCGAGAATCCAACATGACACGCCTGGAACGGTCCTCGAACGACGTTGGTAAAGTTGCAATCGCCCAGCAATTCGCCACTTTCACTGTCGAATAACAAGAAATGGAGGGCGTTTCCTGCTGCAGTCTGAGTAGCCATCGACCGCAACCTGCCTGCAACGGCATCTATTTCGAAGAAGCTTTGGGAGCGAGCCGGTTCCCACGGCTGAAGGTGGGCACGATTTGATATGCAGTACGCGCGCAACGCAACAGTACTTCCTTCGTTTGCGACTCGCAGCGTCATACGTTCGGTAAGAATTCCGTCAGCAAGACCAGGTTGGGAATTCGGCATACGTCTATCACTTTTCAGTGGGCAGTGAGGGGGCGAGATCTTATCCACGTCGCGCAGTGCAATGAACGCGAAATTCTTGGGATTCTGACCGGAGAGTGTGCGCGCATGATGCGCTCGAGGATTAGGCACGGATGGTGCCGCGAAAGACTGGTCTGCGAAATATCGAAGGTCTGTTGTGGGTCGGTGACAGAAAAAGTTTAGCGTCGAGACCGCTTAGAACAACAGCTGGCCGACCACATAGGTCGCTGTTAGCCGGAGCGGGCATCTGCAAAAGATTCGTCAGTTGCTGCGATTCAACATCGCTGTACGAATCAGCAACCCGAAGAAACAGTGTGCGACGCCGTATTGCAAACCCAAGCCTCTAAAGATTCCAGAATCGTCCAATATTCCGAAGCGTTCACCAAACACCCTCCCGGCAATCCTATGATGAATGGCGTCGCTTCCGCCATTTAAAAAATCAATTGCGCGCAAACCTTTGCGCCAAGCTGCGCAGCGTTTGCCCTCCTTCAGCGATGCGCCAACGCGCCGTAATACCAGATGCATGGGCGTGAAGGTTTTGCCCTGTGCTGCCTGAAGCACGCCTTCTGGCATACCCACCCGCTCGAATGCCCTCCCCCGTGCACCAACAATTGGCAACTGGAGTTGAAACATGAATCTCAGCAATCTGTCAGTGAAGGCAAAACTCACGGGAGCTTTTGGCTTGTTGGCCACTATTGTCCTTATCGTGTCAGGCATTTCGTTGAAGTCACTGAACGATGCCAACGACCGATTCGCAAATTTCGTGTCGGGCGTCAATGCCCGCGCCAATATTGCTGCGCAGGTTCGAACCGCGGTTGACCGACGTGCGATTGCCGCACGCAACATGGCGCTCGTGACCACGCCGGGCGATTTCGAAACGGAAAAGGCCGCTGAAGCGCAGGCCCAGATGGATGTCCAGTCGAACATCGCTAAACTCAACCAGATGGTTTCGTCCGCGACCGACGCAACGGAAAAGACCCGCAGCCTTGTGAGCGAAATCAACCGGATCGAGACAGCCTATGCACCTGTCGCCCAGGCAATCGTTGCTCTCGCCGTTGGAGGCAAGCACGACGAGGCGGTGAAGAAAATCGACGACGATTGCCGGCCGCTGCTCGCCGCCTTGGTCAAGGCAACGGACGACTACGCGCAATACACGCGCACTCATGAAGCGGAACTCGTCCAACAGTCCGAGGAACACTATTCAGCGCAGCGGAATTTGCTGATGGCGATCTCTCTCGCCGCTGTCGCGTTGGCGGTCGTGGCGGGCATGGTTATCACGCGAGGATTGCTGCGTGCACTCGGCTCCGAGCCGGTGGCCCTCGGTGAGGTCACACGGCGTGTTGCCGCTGGCGATCTGAGTCCCGTCGCGGGCGCGAAGAATGCGCCGGGCGGGAGCGTGCTCGCGTCGATGGGTGAAATGCAGGCAAGTCTCGTCAGCCTGATCGGTCAGGTGCGTACCGCCGCAGACAGTATTGCGACCGGCTCCAGCCAGATTGCTTCGGGCAACGTCGATCTTTCGTCCCGCACCGAACAGCAGGCTGCGTCGCTGCAGGAAACCGCGTCGAGCATGGAAGAGCTGACTTCGACAGTGAAGCAGAACGCGGAGAACGCTCAGCAGGCAAGCTCGCTTTCCGCCAACGCGTCCGAAGTGGCGCTGAAGGGCAACGAGGTGGTGAGTCAGGTCGTCGGTACGATGGGCGAGATCAGCACGAGTTCGACGCAGATTGCGGAGATCACGGGAATCATCGAAGGCATCGCGTTCCAGACCAACATCCTGGCGCTGAACGCGGCGGTGGAGGCGGCCCGGGCAGGCGAACAGGGCCGTGGATTCGCGGTGGTGGCAAGCGAAGTCCGCAGCCTCGCGCAACGTTCGTCCAGCGCGGCGAAGGAAATCAAGGATTTGATCAACGCGTCCGTCCAGAAAATCCATGACGGATCATTACTCGCGAATCAGGCGGGAAAGACGATGTCGGAGGTCACGCAGGCTGTCGCGCGAGTGACCGACATCATGGGCGAAATCGCCGCCGCGTCGACGGAACAAAGCCGGGGCATCGAACAGGTCAACCACGCGATCACGCAGATGGACGAGGTCACGCAGCAGAACGCTGCGCTGGTGGAGGAAGCGGCGGCCGCATCCAAGTCGCTCGAAGACCAGGGGCGGCAACTCAATAAGGCCATTTCGTTCTTTCGTCTGGAGGCCGGCGCCGTTTCGACTGTAATGGATGGACAGGCATCTTCAGTCCATCGTCAGGTGCCACGTAAACAACCTGTACGGCGGACCATTGGGAACACCGCGGCGGCGGCCCGTCCGCTCGCTGCGTCGGTTGCCTCGGCAGGAGCGGCAACAACGGCCATTAATAACGATGGCTGGGACAAATTCTGAGGCTGGTTGAACGAAGTAATCAGCAAAGCCGGCCATGGAGACAATCGAAAAGATCAGCGTACCCAAGCTTGCGTCGCTCTAGTCCTCAGGAACGTTTGCCCGGAGAAATGCAGCCGTGATAGACGTCTTATTGGTGGATTGCGAGCCGTGACTTCAGCGTCGAGTGTGCTTCAAAAGCGGACCCTGTTAAACAGCCTATGGCAATAGAAATGTTGAGATCGTCTTTTCGGCGGACTCAATACAACCTAGCGCGACAGGCAAGACAGGGTTCGCCGACGTATGGTTATAGAAGAGCTGCACGGTCTCCAGAAAGTGCGTGCCTTCTAGCGGCAGGATGGCGAGTTTCTCGCGATTCACGCCCTGCCGCGCGACCGCAAGCGGCATGAGCGCGAGGAAGGGATACGCGCCGATCATCGCCTCATTTGCCTGCAACGAGATGGACTGGACGCATCCATCGGGAAACTCGAGGCCGTGCTCGTGCATCCATTCCTGCAATGCGAGGAATGTGGGTGCTTCGCGCGGCGGCAGGATCCAGGGGAGTTCCACGAGATCGGCGGCGCTGATTGTGCGCCGCGCCGCGAGTGGATGATCACGTCCACACACCACCACGATTGGATCATCCAGAACAGCATGTGATGCGAACGCAGCCGCGTCCGCACGCGGCGGACCGGTGCGGCTCAGCACGAAGTCGAGCGCGCCCGCACCGAGCATCGGAAAGAGCCGGTCGCTGGTGGCCTCGAAGAAGCTCACATTCACGTGCGGTGCGCGCTTTTTCAACTCGAACACGAGTTGCGGCGCGAACACGGGCATCACCGTTGCCACCGCGCCGACAGACACCTTGCCCGAGATGCCGGTCGTCAGCGCATCGACTTCGAAGCGCGCCTGTTCGAGTTGATGGAACACCTCGCGAGCGCGCTTCATCAGCGTCTCGCCGACAGGCGTGAAAAACAGCCGATTGCCGACGCGCCTCAGCACGGGCACGCCTAGCCCGGCTTCCAGTTCCGCGAGCTGCTTCGATACGGCGGGCTGCGTGACATTGAGCTTTTCGGCGACGAGCCGGATTTGCCCGAGGCTGTCGAACATCGTGAGCAGGCGCAGGTGGCTGAGCTTCAGCCCCGCCTGAAAAAAGCGCTCGATGGGATCCATGTGTCGTAACCGATACGTGACGGGCGAATAACCAATGGTTATGCGCTTTACAAAAAATGTCAATTGCAAGTCATGCGTCCTTCGACCACCATGGATTGCAGGAGACGCGGCACCGCAAGCACGGGCCGCACAGACAACGCAATGAAACCCACGAACGTCCTCTTCATCCTGTCTGACGAGCACCAGCACAACCTGATGGGCTGCGCCGGGCACCCGCTCATCAAGACGCCCTCGCTCGACGCGCTCGCGCAGCGCGGCACGCGCTTCAAGAACGCCTACACGCCGTCGCCGATCTGCGTGCCGGCGCGGGCAAGCCTCGCAACGGGGCGCTATGTCCACGACATCCGCTGCTGGGACAACGCGATCGCCTACGACGGCAGCACGCCGGGCTGGGCGCAGCATCTGTCGACGAGCGGCGTGCTGACGGAATCGATCGGCAAGCTGCACTACAAGTCGGACGCGTCGCCCGTCGGATTTCGCCGGCAGCAACACGCGGTGCATATCCTCGACGGGATTGGCCAGGTATGGGGCTCGGTGCGCAATCCGATGCCCGACACCATGGGCCGCTCGCCGCTATACGACAAGATCGGCCCGGGCACGTCCGACTACAACCGCTTCGACATGCGCGTCGCCGATACGGCATGTGGCTGGCTCGGTGAGCATGCCGCCGACGACAAGCCCTGGGTGCTGTTCGTCGGGCTCGTCGCACCGCACTTTCCGCTCGTCGTGCCGCAGGATTTTCTCGATCTCTACGATCCACGCGAGATCGACCTGCCGCTGTTGCATCCGTCGACGGGTTACGTACGGCATCCGTGGGTCCAGCGTCAGGCGCGGCATATGGATCACGATGCGGCGATCGGCAGCGACGAACGCAGGCGTCTTGCCGTCGCATGTTATTACGCGCTGGTATCGTTCCTCGACGCGCAAGTCGGCAAAGTGCTTGCCGCACTGCGGGCAAGCGGACTCGACGATTCGACGACGATCATCTACAGCAGCGATCACGGCGACAATCTCGGCAAGCGCGGCATGTGGAACAAGTGCCTGATGTACCGCGAATCGACGGGTGTGCCGATGATCGTCGCGGGTCCTGGCATTCCGGCGAGCAAGGTGAGTGAAACGCCTGTGTCGCTGATCGATATCCAGAACACGCTGCTCGAATGCACGGGCTGCGAAGCAGCGCTGATCGATGGTCCAGGAGAGTCTCTCGTCGAACTCGCGTGTGCGGAAGACGACGTCGGGCGTCTCGCGTTCAGCGAATATCACGCTGTCGGATCGGAAAGCGCAGCGTATATGCTCGCGGATAGCCGCTACAAATATCACCATTATCTCGGCATGAAACCGGAACTGTTCGATGTGAAGACCGACCCGGAAGAGATGCGCGATCTCGCGTCGTTGCCCGAATACGCCGACGTGCTCGCGCATTTCGAACGACAGCTTCGCGCGCTGCTCGATCCCGAAACCACCGATGCTGCCGCGAAAGCCGATCAGGACAGACTGGTCGAAGCATTCGGCGGCAGGGAAGCGGCGCTGCGAACGGGCACACCTGCGGCGACGCCCGTGCCGGTTGAATAGCACGCTTCGCTTGCACGAACACACAAACAAAAACGATGACGGAGACAATTCGATGGCCTCAGCAGACCTCGCGGCGGTTCCACGCCAACCAGCGATAAAGCGGAAGTGGAAGACGGTGATTCTCGCGAGCCTCGGCGGCTCGCTGGAGATTTACGACTTCATCATCTATGGCATATTCGCGCGCGAAATTGCCCGCCAGTTTTTTCCCGCTACCGATCCGCTGGCGTCGTTAATCAGTACGTTCAGCGTGTTCGCGATCGGTTATGTATCGCGTCCGCTGGGCGGCATCGTGCTCAGCAGTCTCGGCGATCGCTACGGGCGGCGCGTGATCTTTCTCGTGTCCGTACTCGCGATGTCGGCGGCGACGATCGGTATCGGACTCATTCCGGGTTACGCATCGATCGGCGTATTGGCGCCCGTGCTTCTGGTGCTGCTGCGTCTCGCGCAGGGCTTCTTTCTGGCGGGCGAATTGCCGTGTTCGATTACCTATGTGGTCGAAGAGATCCCAGCGCGCGCGAGTCTCGTGAGCGGCCTGGTTATTTTCTGCTTGAATTCCGGCGTGCTGACAGCGACGCTGATCAGCCTCGCTTTGCATGCGCTGCTGAGTGCTGCCGATGTGCTGGCCTATGGCTGGCGTATCGCGTTTATCTTCGGCGGCGTGATCGGCCTGGTGTCGTACTGGCTGCGCACGTCGCTGGAAGAGTCGAATGAATATCAGCGGCTCAAGAGCCACAAGGTCAAGCGTCCATTCCGGAAAGTGCTGAGCGATTACCCGAAGCAGGTCGCGATCGGTGTCGGCGTCGCGGGAATCGTGAACGCATCGAACAGTATTCTGTTCATCGTGCTGCCGTCGTATCTGACGACGGTCCTGCACTACGCGCCCACGGCAGTCAGCGCCGGGCAGAACCTCGGCATCGCGACGATGTCGGCTTCGCTGCTGTTCTTTGCATGGCTTGGCGATTCAGTGCCTTCGCGCCATTGGCATCGTATCGGATCGCTTGTGATGCTGCTTGGCAGCTATCCGCTTTATCGGCTCATTGCAGCACATGAGATCGATTCATTGTTTGCGTTCGTGGTGATTGGCGTTGTCGGCGGCTTTGTGAACGGCGCGTATGCGTATCTGCTCGCAGATCTCTTTCCGACTAACGTGCGTTTCAGCGGCATCGCGCTATCGCTCAATCTTGCGACCGTGATCTTCACGGGTATTACGCCGCTGGTCATCACGCAATTGCTGCATCATACGGGTGCATTGACGGCGCCCGGCATCTTCCTGACGGGCGTTGCTTTAATCGCGTTGATTGCAGGCCTGTTCGTTGGCCGCTTTGGCGGACAGATAGAACGTGTGACGCACTGAAATCGGGAGATAAGAACTACATGCATCGACACGATACTGACGCGCTTTATAACGCGCTTGTAGAAATACTGGGTGCGGATTGCGTTTCACTCGACGCAGCCGTTGCCGAAGCGCACGCGGGCGACTGGAGCGACGCGCCGCGTATGCGGCCACGAATGACCTTGTTGCCACGCAATCCGGAAGATGTTGCACGCGCGTTGCGCGTGCTGGGTGAGCATCGACAAGCTGTCGTCGTGCAGGGCGGATTGACGGGGCTGGCAGGCGGCGCGACGCCGCAAGCGGGTGAAGTGGCGTTGTCGCTTGCGCGTGTCAATGCGATCGAATCATTCGACAGGATCGGCGGAACGCTCACTGTACAGGCCGGTGTACCGCTTGAACAGTTGCAGACCTTCGTCGAAGCGGAAGGATGGTTCTTTCCGCTCGATCTCGGCGCGCGCGGCACCTGCCAGATCGGTGGCAATGCGGCGACGAATGCGGGCGGCAACCGGGTAATCCGCTTCGGCACAATGCGCGATCTGATTCTCGGGCTCGAAGTCGCGCTGCCCGACGGCACGATGCTGTCGATGATGAACCGCGTCACGAAGAATACGACGGGCATCGATCTCAAGCAGCTTTTTATCGGCTCCGAAGGCACACTGGGCGTCATCACGCGAATTGTGCTGAAGCTGGAGCCGAAGCCTTCGGCGGTGAATACGGCATTGTGCGCGGTCGCATCGTTCGACGACGCAACGCGCCTGCTGAAGTACCTGCGCGCACGGCTGGCGAATCTCTCTTCGTTCGAACTGATGTGGCAGGACTTCATGAGCGCGGCGATGGATATTGCGCATCTGAAGGCGCCGTTCGGCGACACGTATCCGGTGTACGTGCTGATCGAAACACTGGGTGAGTCCGATGATGACGACCGGCGCGCGCTCGAACATTCGCTTGAACGGATGCTCGACGACGGCATTGTTCAGGACGTAATCATTGCGCAATCCATCGAACACGCAAAGCAGCTATGGGCTTACCGCGAGACGGTCGGCGAATTGCTGTCGAAACTCAAGCCTCACGCGGCGTTTGACATCGGCATACCGATGGATCGGATGAACGGCTTTGTTGAAGCTGCGCGCGCTGCGTTGAACGAACGCTTCTCGCAGCAGGCCCATCTTTTCTTCGGCCATCTCGGCGATGGCAATCTGCATCTGCTATCCGGTCCGTATGCGGACGCTGCCGATTTGCTGAAAGTCGAAGAACTGATCTATGCGGCCGTCAACGATGTGCAAGGTTGTATTTCCGCGGAACATGGCATCGGTGTGATCAAGCAGCCGTTTTTGCATTACAGCCGCTCTGCACCCGAACTCGACCTTATGGGGAAGCTTAAGGCGTTGCTGGATCCGGCAGGGATTCTTAACGTTGGGCGCGTTACGAAGTGACTTCTGGAAGGCATGCTGACGTCTTGACAACTGGATTACTGAACGTCTCCTTCGCCTGAAAAAGAGACGTTAAAACAGCCAGGCGTCGAGCGACCGAGACGGTTTGTATGTGTGCGTTGCCGCTCGGCCAGGAGTCGCCATCGCCGTGACGGCTCCCGACGTCGCGAAGGCGTTTGTAGCGCGACAACGCATTCATGAGACGGACGTTCAAGCCCTCAACGGGCCAAGTAGAAATCCAAAGGGATAAGCTCGACGGCCCATCCGCCTTCTTCGCCAAGCGTGGCGGCCGGGTGCATGGACGCGAGGCGCAACGCCTCGTCGAGGCTATCCGCCTCGATGACGAACAGGCCGCCCACCACTTCCTTCGCCTCGGTGTACGGTCCATCGGAGACGTGTGTCTTGCCGCCGCGCGGGCGAAGCGTCCGCCACGTGTCCAGATCACCAAGCGACGCGGAAATCAGAACCTTGCCGGTAGCCCGCATTTTCTCGTCCAATGCGGGGCATTGGCTCACCAATGCCTTGACGTCGTCTGGTGTCATGGCGGCGAATTGTTCAGGGGTGAAGTAGGCCAAGCCGAGGTATTTCATAGTAGGTCCGTGTGGTGGGGGAATACCCTGACGACGAATCTGATGGTCGAAAATCGACAGTCTTCCGGAAAAGATTTTAGTGGGTCTCGCCGGCCTGCTCGCTTTAAAACGCGTGGTGCCCCGTCTGCTGAGGTCCGTGCCGCTTATGCGGGTGGCGTGAGGGCGTATTCGGCCACAAGGAGACACCCGGAAGCCTCCGATGATCGGCTGTTAGCGAGCGATGAACCGTCACCCATCGACACGCGGCAAACGCATGGTTGACATGCTGCGGCATCATCCAGCGCGTGTCACGTCGACGCTTTCGCCAAACTCGTCCAGCAAGAAATTGATGAAGGCGCGGGCCGCCGTCCGGGTCGCGCGGCCGAGGGGGAAATAAGCATGCACCTTGGTGCCGACCATCGACCAGTCGGTGAGGATCGGCACAAGCGATCCTTCCTCGAGCTCCTCGCGGCAGGCCCAGTATCCTAACGAGCTTATACCCAAGCCAGCCTTCACGGCTGCAACCGCGCCCTCGTTGTCGCTGAACGATATGTTGGGCTCTATCGGCACATTGCTGGTTATTCCCTTGTGCGTAAACGTCCAGGCGGTGCTGACAGTGGCCGCGGGTCCATAGACGATCCGGTGACCAACGAGCGCGTCCGGTGACAGGGGCGTGCCGCATCGGGCGAGATATGCAGGGGAGGCGACGATCATACGTGCGTAGCTGGTGAGCAGACGCGCCGTCGCATTGGAGTCCGGCAGGGTTCCTATCCGGATGGCGACATCGACCGCGTCCCGGACTAGGTCCTGGCGACGGTCGTCGAGCACCACGTCGATCCGCAGCAGCGGATGACGTTCAGCAAAACGGGGAAGTCGGGGGATGATCTCGCGCACGCCGGCACTCGTCGGCATCCCGACGCGCAGCGTTCCGCGAAGTTCGTCCTGCCGGACACTCTGTCCGGCATCGTCAAGCTGGTCGAGCACGGCCTCGACGCGGATGAGATAGTCGGCGCCCGCCTCCGTCGGAATAACGGCGCGTGTCGTCCTCGCCAATAGAAGCGTACCCAACTCGGCCTCGATGTCCGAAACAGCACGCGAGGCCTGCGATTGCGAGATCGACAGTTCGCGCGCGGCGGCGGAAAAACTTTGCAGTCGAGCGACCCGGCAGAAAATCCGCAACGCGTTGATGTCCATCATTTCCCTCCGGGCGTCTGATGTTCTATCTATGCACATTCCGGATAGATCATAACCTCGTTTCATGGCTAGTGTCTGGCGTGGCCGCCCTCTATATTGACACCGTAGCAGCACGAAACCGTCAATTCCGACAGGCCGTCACTTTCCTGGCTAGCTCGTCGGAGCACAGAGGATTAAACCATGAACAGCATCAGTCACGATACAGCACCGACCCAATTCGTCGAGGCCAACGGCGTCCGCTTCGCCTACCGCCGGTTCGGCAAACAGGGTGGTTTGCCGCTTGTCTTCAATCAGCACTACACCGGCACCCTGGACCACTGGGATCCGGCAGTGACCGATGGTTTTGCAAAGGATCGCGAAGTGATCCTGTTCAACAATGCCGGCGTCTCCAGTTCTTCGGGCGAAACTCCGACGAGTTTCCAGGAGATGGGTGCCAATGCGATCGCCTTCATTCGCGCGCTGGGTCTGACGCAGGTCGACGTGCTTGGCATTTCGATTGGGGGCTTCGTGGCGCAGGAGATTGCGCTGCAGGGCGGTGACCTTGTCCGCAAGGTCATCCTCGTCGGCACCGGGCATCGTTCGCAGGACATGTCGGAAAGCCGCTCTGCGGAAATCTTCGCCGGCAGCTATGACCCGCCCGAACATCTGTGGCTTTCCGTCCATTTCGGACCGTCCGAAGCCAGCCAGAAAGCCGGCCTTGCCTTTCTCGAGCGCAAGCTGCGCCGCCAGGATCGCGATCCGCAAGTGAGCGAGCAAACCCTTGCCGCCCAGGGCGAGGCGATCGGCAAATGGCATGTGCCTAACGATAGTGCGTTGGAGTATCTGAAAGGGATCCGGCAGCCCGTGTTGATCGTCCAGGGCAGCAACGACGTCATTATTCCGACAAGGCATTCGTTCACGCTCCAGCAGCATCTGCCGAACGCGCAGCTGATCGTCTATCCGGACTCGAATCACGGCTCGATCTATCAGTATCCGGAGACGTTCGTCGCCAATGCGACGACCTTCCTCGACGCCTGAAACCCGCTGACGCGACGGAGCGACAGATGGCTAAACCTCGCCAACTCCACCTCGGTGCATTCATGCGACCGGCGGCCATCCACACGGGTGCGTGGCGCTATCCGGGAGCCGACCCGCATGCAAATTTCAGCCTCGACCAGATGCGTCGTTCGATCCGGCGACTGGAAGCGGCGAAGTTCGATGCCTTCTTCATGGCCGACCACTTGGCGTTATTGAACATGCCGATCGCGGCTCTTATGAGAAGCCACACGGTGACGTCATTCGAACCGTTCACGTTGCTCTCGGCGCTGTCGGCGGTTACTGAGCGAATCGGGCTGATCGCAACAGCCTCGACAACCTTCGATGCGCCCTACCATATTGCCAGGCGGTTCGCGTCGCTGGACCACATCAGCGGCGGCCGGGCCGGCTGGAACGTGGTGACAACGGCGAACCCCGATGCGGCCCTCAACTTCGGCTACGAGTCCCAGATGGATCATGACGATCGCTACGAGCTTGCACGGGAGTTTGTCGATGTCGTCACGGGCCTGTGGGACAGCTTCGCCGATGATGCCTTCGTCAGGGACATCGAAAGCGGGGTATTCGTCGATCCGGCACGAATCCATGCGATCAGTCACAAAGGTCCCGCACTGAAAGTGCGCGGCCCGCTCAACATCGCACGGCCTCCGCAGGGCTGGCCGGTGATTGTTCAAGCCGGTGCGTCACCGGCAGGCCGTCAGCTCGCGGCGGAAACCGCTGAAGTCATTTTCGGTGCTCCGCCGTCGATAGAGGCCGCTCGCAGCTTCAATGCCGATATACGTTCGCGCATGGTTTCGATCGGTCGTACACCCGACGCGCTGCGTTACCTGCCCGGCGCTTTCGTCGTCGTAGCTCACAGCATGGATGAAGCTATCGAGCGCCGCGCGATGCTAGATAGCCTCATCCACTACGACAGTGGCATCGGCTCTCTCAACTCGATGCTTGGATTCGACGTTTCCGGCCATGATCCCGATGGACCGCTGCCGGAAATCCCGGAGACTGAAGCTGGGCGCTCGCAGCGCGAGCGCATGGTCAATCTCGCCCGGGAGAAGGGACTGACGATTCGGGAGCTCGCGCGCGCCGCCGGCAGCTATTCGGGTTTCGCCTTCGTCGGCACCGCGACATCGATCGCCGACGAGATGCAGGAGTGGCTGGAGACTGAGGCCTCCGATGGCTTTAACCTCATGTTCCCCTGGATTCCGGGCGGCCTCGACGAGGTGGTCGACAGGCTAGTCCCGGAGTTGCAGCGACGCGGTTTGTTCAGGCGCGAATATGAAGGAAGCACATTGCGCGAGCATCTCGGCCTACCCCGGCCTGCCAACCGTTTCTTTCCGCACAAACCCCGCGCGGTCGCCTGATTTAATTGTCCGATAGAGGAGTTCTCCATGGCGCGCATCGTCACCTTTGCCGAATATGGCGCACCCGATGTTCTGAAGATCGAGGACATCCCATTGCCAGAGCCGGGACCGGATGAGATCCGTATCGCCGTCAAGGCGATCGGCTTGAACCGAGCGGAATCGATGTGGCGCACGGGCGTCTACGTCGAAGCGGTCAATCTTCCTGGCCGGCTGGGCTATGAGTCCGCAGGCGCCCTGGCGCCGGGTGGCACGGTAATGATCTATGGCGCGTTAAGCAACGAAGTGACACCGCTCCCGATGCTGCGAACGCAACCATCTCAAAGTACCTCCGGTTCGAACAAATCGTCGAAGCGCATCGCGAACTGGAAAAGAACGAGCATTTTGGCAGGATCGTCGTCACTCTGTAATTTGCGGCAGCCACCTGTAGCGAACTCCCGCGCGACGAAGTTTCATCTTGCAGTTCCAGCGTTGTGAAAAACATGCGGGCAATCTAACTGCCCGCGACTCATCCTCTATTGAATGGACAGAATCATGGCAAATACTCTTCAAGGAAAGATCGCTCTTGTGACCGGCGGCTCACGCGGAATTGGCGCCGCAACCGCCATCCAGCTCGCTGCGGAAGGCGCCACCGTAGCGCTCAGTTATTCCAGCAGTGAGGCCGCGGCCCAAGAGGTCATTGCAAGGATCGAAGCCTCCGGTGGAAAGGCTATTGCCCTGAAGGCGGACCAGGCGGATGCAAAAGCGGTCAAGGCATTGATTGCGGAAGTTATCGAGCGGTTGGGCCGGATCGACATTCTCGTCAATAACGCCGCCGTTTTCGTCACAGGTACGGTAGCCGAGACCGTTGATACATCGGCCTTCGAGAGACAAGTGAAGATCAATTACGAAGCCGTGGTCACCGCAATCCGGGAAGCGTCGCGGGTGATGGATAGTGGCGGCCGGATTATCTCCATTTCGTCGGCCCTCGCCTGGCGATCAACCTGGCCTGGCCTTGCTGACTACAGCGCAACGAAGCGTGCGATTGAAGGCTACAGCAAAGGCGCCGCGCGAGATCTCGGCCCGAAGGGCATTACTGTGAATGTTATCGGCACCGGTTCGACGAATACCGAAATGAATCCTGATGACAGTCCCTTTGCCGAGGCGCAGGCAGCCGCCACTGCGCTCGGGCGCTTCGGTCGGCCTGAAGAGATCGCCTCGGTAATCGCCTTCGTCGCCAGCCCGGCTGCGAGCTTCATTACCGGCGCAATCATTCCCGTCGACGGTGGCTATAGCGCGTGACGCAATACGAGCCACGTGACGCAGCTTACCGTTTCGTGGCTCGGATAGCTTTGAACCTCTAACTGGTTGTCAAAGGAGTTGGAAAATGAACGATTCACCTGTAGTACTTGTGACTGGCGCGCTTTCTGGAATTGGTCGCGCAACAGCCATTGCCTTTGCAAAAGAGAAAGCTCGGCTGGTCATCTCGGGCCGTCGAATCGACGAAGGCAGGAAGCTGGCAGAGCAACTGCGTTCGTCGGGTGCCGAAGTGGAATTTGTGCAGGCAGACGTGCGTTTCGAGGACCAGGTTCAAGGCCTGGTCGATCGGGTGATTTCCCGTTTTGGTCGTCTGGACATTGCGGTGAACAGCGCCGGTTACGAGGGCGACCCGGCACCGATCGTCGAACAGAACATCGATCAATACGCTTTTGTTTTCGATACGAATGTTCTCGGCACGTGGCTGGCGCTCAAGCATGAAATCCGCGTCATGGCAGCCCAGGGCGGCGGAAGCATTGTCAATGTATCGTCAACGATGGGTATTCGCGGCGCCCCCCGTAACGCACTTTATGTCGCCAGCAAGCATGCGGTCGAGGGCCTGACGAAATCCGCCGCACTCGAGACGGCGGCATTCAATATTCGAGTCAACGCGGTAGCTCCAGGGCCCATACAGACTGAAATGCTTGACCGCATAACGGGTTCCGAATCGGGCAAGGCCGCGATGCTCGCCAGCGTGCCACTTAAACGTGCGGGAACGCCTGAGGAGATTGCGGATGCAATCGTTTTTGTGGCGTCGGATAAAGCGAGTTTTATGACCGGAGAAGTGCTTCGGGTCAACGGAGGACGCACTGCTGCGTGAGACTGACGCACAGCCAACTCGTGATTGCATGACCACGCTGCCCGCGCTGCATGCTAAAGATTTTTGATCGAGTCGGGGGCAGAAAGGCCACCCTTGATCAGCCACGACTGACAACGCACTCTTGACGGCCTGATCTCCACGGGCGCCCTCCTGCAAGGGCCGTTTTGAGTAACACGCTGACATTTCGATACATCAGCGGAAGGACAGGTGTGGGTCGATCAGAGCCCGTCGTCGCCGGGCTCAACTCGACCATTGACCGCCATTCAACTTAATGCCGTTACCGACCGTTTACCAAGTTACATCCGTCATGCGTTGCACCCCGCCAGAACAGTTATCCATGTTCTACACGGTTTGAAGCGATGAATCTCGTGGCTTCCTGCAGCGACGATGCGATCTCGTCTTCGCTACGGCCGCCGTTGATCGCGATGCGTCGCCCGAAGACGAAGTGAGGAACCGAGCGCACCCCTGCGGCGGCGGAGTTTGCCGCCTCCTGCTCGACGCGCCTGTACTCGGTCGGGTCAAGTGCAATGGCGCGGGCTTCGACGTACTCAAATCCATGTCCGGAGGCGATGTCTGCCAGCACGTCAGCGCTTCCGATATTCTTCGCGTCAAGAAAATAGGCGTTCGTGATCGCTACGGCGAGCCGGTGCTGTGTACCGCGTTCGCGTGCGGCCAGAATGAGCGCGTGGGCTCCTTGCGTGGGATAAGCCATACGCTGACGAGCAAGATCAAGGGGTAGACCCGAAGCGCGAGCCTCGGCCTCCGGCCGCGCAAACGCCACCTTCGGATCGGTTATGCCGTAACGAATACGAAGCAGATCTGGAATGTAAAGTCCGCTCGCGGGCGCGTCCGGAAGCAGCAAGACCGGGTGGTGGTGAATGCCTACGAGGAGTTCGGGAAAGCGCTCGGCCAGCACTTTGTCGAGGCGATGCTGGCCAACGATACACCATGGGCAGGTGATTTCCGTATAAAGGTCGATTCTCAGCATAGTGCCCTCCAGATCACGACTGGGACAAGGGCGGAAGAATCGACTCGACCCGATCGCGCCTCGCGACGAGGGTCTGAATTTCTTCAGCAATTGTGTCCGGGTCGATGACCGGAAGATTAGGGTCGAGCGCTGCGCCGCTGGCGGTCATGGCACGCAAGCCCGTCGAGCGATCAATGACCGCGCCGATGTTCACCATCCCGGCATAAACGCCCCTGGACGCCACCTCTGCATTGAGCGTAAGCACGTAGTTGCGCGTGGCCGCCATGAGGGGGCCAACACCACTCATGCCAGGCCTCGTCACCACGGCCGTCAGCCCGCCGACGATCACGATCGCGCCATCGCCGCGGGCGAGCATGCCCGGAAGCACCGCATGCGATACCTCCACAGGCGCGAACGTGAAGATGTTGGCCATGGACTGTAGTGTCGACGCCTCAAGGTCCACTGCCGGGACAAAGCTCGCATCGGATGGGGCTGGCGCAAAGACGGCCACATCGATAGCGCCGAGCCGATCCTCGACCGAACGGACGAGCGCGGGAATGCCGTCGAGATCGGTGAGATCGGCAGGAAAGGCGACCGCCTCGATCCCGGCGACAGCCAGTTCGGCTACTCGCTCCTCTAGCGGCGCGGCACGCCGCGCGACGAGCGCAACGCGATACCCCGCGCTTCCGAACCGGTGCGCAAGGGAAGCTCCGAGACCGGTGCCGGCGCCAAACAGAGCGATGGTTTTCTTGCTAGTCATTGCGAACTCCATTGGGGTGGTATGTTTCAATGACCGACTATGCTTGATAGACTGACTGCTCACAAGAACGCATAGCTTCGAGGCCTAGTCACATGCGTATGCCCGCAACCGCTCCGAGCCAACCTGGCACGAATCCGTCCTGCCAGAAGGTCAACCAGATCCTTGGCCGCATGGGTGACAAGTGGACGATCCTCACAATCACAATGCTGGCGCAGCAGCCGCGGCGCTTTAACGAGCTGAAACGCTTGATTGGTGGAATTTCCCAGCAGATGCTGACCCGCACGCTGAAGGCGTTGGAGCGCGACGGAATGGTGACGCGGACCGTCCATCCGACTGTCCCGCCGCAAGTCGAGTACGCGCTGACCGCGCTCGGCGGGTCAGTGTCCTTGCCGCTGATAGAGCTTGCAACGTGGGTCGTGGATCACCTCGACCAGATTGAAATGCATCGAGCCTTGCACGATCACGAAGCGGACCCACCGCGGACTTGATCCGGTGTGCCGTGTTGTTTGCGCGCCGGTTCAGATGACGGTAGTTCTCGCGAAAGCGGTCGTATGTCTGGCTCATTCATTCGGCCGGGTTGGGTCGCGCGATGTCGATCATGCCCGCATGAGATTTTGGGCAGTCCGTGCCGTTTGCATGAGGCAGAGTTTGAGTCATTCACTAGTGTCCGCTTCAGGGGCCTCTAATGAGAATGGGTAACCTATTCGGACTGTTAAACTGAGGGGCACCGGCTGAACGCTTACCCCATGGATACTCTAGAACGAAACCGCCCACTGTCTGCATCTGAAATGTCGCTCGCTCGCTGGATGCTTGAGCACGGCGAGCCAACGGCGCGAGAGTTTTTCGAACAACTTGCAGCGGCCGAGGTCATGCCAGGGCGCTGTCCTTGCGGCTGTGGGTCAATCAATTTCCAGATCAAGGGCCGCGAGCCTGCCCCACCCGGCGTACACATCCTCGGGGACTTTATTTTCGGTCCAGAAGATGAACCAGCCGGGATTTTCATATTTGAGAGCGGCGGTTTGTTGAGTGGCATCGAGGTCTACGGGCTCGCAGGCGATGCTCCTGCAGAACTGCCCCGAGAAGACGCGCTTCGGCTTTTCTCGCCTGGTGGCGGAGAGTCATCATAGGTCCTCGCCCGTAGGAATATCCACAGCGCTCGACGAATCTCCGAGATCGGCCACGAGCGGCCGTTCGACATCAGGCCCAAGATCGCTAACAATCGACGCGTTCCTCGTTCGCCTCGCATTCACCGATCCGCAAATTAACCCACTGTCAGGATAGCGCCATGTTTGAGGGCTCCCTTCGTTTGTATGCCGATGCACAATTCGCAAGCCCGTACGCGATGTCCGTGTTTGTCGCTCTTCAGGAGAAGCAACTGCCTTTTGAGCTGTTCGCGGTGGACCTCGGGACTGACGCCAACCATGAAGAGAGCTACGCCGCTAAATCATTGACTCAGCGCGTGCCCACATTAACGCATGGCGCTTTTGCGCTTTCCGAGTCATCGGCGATTACTGAGTACCTGGACGATACTTTCGCTGAGACGCTCGTTTATCCGCAGGATCGGCATCTCAGGGCTAGGGCACGCCAACTCCAGGCGTGGCTCAGAAGCGACCTGATGCCCATTCGTCAGGAGCGCTCGACGGAGGTCGTGTTCTACAAAAGGCAGGCCCCGCCTTTTAGTGCCAAGGCCCAGCTCGCCGTGCAGAAGCTATACTTCGCGGCAGATCGGCTTCTCTCAAACGATGCATCCAACCTGTTCGGCGAATGGTGCATCGCTGACACCGACCTGGCCTTGATGCTAAATCGCCTCGTCATGAATGGCGACGACGTCCCGGCAAAGTTGGCGTCGTACGCAGCGCATCAATGGGAACGAGCGTCAGTGCAGCAGTGGGTCATGCTGGATCGGCCTCGGCTCTGACCACCGAACATGACTGACGCAGCAATGATGCCGACAACGGGTTGAGGGTATTGCCCACTGGCGGCTACTCGCGCGGGAACCACGCGCAGCAGGTTCAGCCACATAAACGGACGCGCGACTGTCACTACGACGCCAAGGTAGACCGCGCCGTAAGCGTTCGTTAATTCCACGCTCCACACGTAAAAGAACGCAATCGCGAGCGCCGATAGCAGGACACACGCTGTTTGAGGCAGATCGCGGCGAAAAAAATAAAGACTGGGATAGTCGCTGAGATGATCGTGCCGACTGAGGCTGACGTGCCGGGCGAAGCCGAAGGTCTGCGCGACCTGCCCGATACCGATACCGATACAAAGTAGGCCAAGCGCGGCGACGCGTGGCAATGCTCACTAAAGCAATGAATGTCGGCCGACAACGACGAAGATTAGAAGCAGCGGCACCGCCACGCCATAACGCATCGTGGTAAGCATCAGCGGCGGCATGCCGGCGTCCCGTCTAATGACAGGACGCGCGCTTCGTCACAGCATAGGCGCTTACTTCATGCAACGCTCCACACTGGAACGGTATCCGGCACGGCAAACGTATGCTTTCCAAAAAACCACCTAGCATTCCGAACTGTTGTGCTGCATGAACCCGATTCATGGCGGCCATTATTGGCCCGAATTTGACGGCGAAAAGTCACGCTCCGATACTCGGTCCCACTCTGCACCGCAGAGCCCGCCGATATGAGAACGATGGTGGTATGCGAAACATTCCACACTCAGGCGATGGACTGAGACAAAGGACGATGACAGCCATGATTGCACGGAGACACAACGTTTTGGAAAAGACGGAACCTCGCGCTGTACTGAAGCAGGACGCATCAAGGCACTTGCCCAAGTTGTTCGTTTCGTCGACGCTCGCTGTCATGCTGGCGGCATGCGGCGGCGGCGGCTCTGCCGTGACCTCTGATCCGACCATTGCCGTCACCGCCGACGGCGCCGTGAAGGGCTCGGCAAGCGACGGCGTGGTCGCTTTCAAAGGCATCCCTTTCGCGGCTCCGCCGGTCGGCGCGCTGCGCTGGAGACCGCCACAGCCCGTGACCGCGTGGAGCGGCGTCCGACCGACCACGTCGTTCGTTCACGACTGCATGCAGACGAGCGGCGCAAACTCCGGGCTAACGGTCACGCCGTCGGAAGATTGCCTGTACCTCAACGTATGGCGTCCGCAAAACAGCAACGGCAAGAATCTGCCTGTGATGGTCTGGATTTACGGCGGTGCATACGTCACTGGAGGCACGTCGATGCCGACTTATGACGGCACGCAGTTCGCCAATCAGGGCGTCGTCATCGTCACTATGAACTACCGTCTCGGCCGGTTTGGCTTCTTCGCGCACCCGGCCTTGACGGCAGCCGCCGCGCAATCCGGCGAGACGCTGGCCAACTACGGCTACATGGATCAGATCGCCGCGCTCAAATGGGTACAGCGCAACATTGCCAACTTCGGCGGCGACCCGACCAACGTCACGCTCTTTGGGGAATCCGCCGGAGGCGAAGCGGTTCACAACCTACTGACCTCGCCGCAGGCAACAGGACTGTTCGCGAAGGCGATCATCGAGTCCGGCAATGGACGCGTCAATCAGTACTTCGGTCGCACGCTCTCGCGGAACGCGAAAACGGTCGGCGACTCTGCTGAAGAACAGGGTTCCGCGTTCGCGGCAGGATATGGCGTCGCCGGCAGCGACGCCAGTTCGTTGCAGGCGCTGCGCGCGCTCTCCGCCAGTCAGGTTCTCGATGGGCTCGACGCTTCCACGTTGAATAGCGCGCACAGCCTCGCGACGTTCTCGGGCAGTTCCATCATCGACGGCAAGCTCGTGGTAGACGAACCCGAGAATCAGTACAAGGCCGGCCAGTTCGCCAAGGTTCCGCTTCTGCTCGGCGTCAACAATGCGGACCTCGGCTTCGCCACGCGCGGGCTCACGACGAAGGAACAGGCCTACGCGATCTTCGGTCCGCAGAACCTGGGCGCGGCTGCAGCGGCGTTCGACCCAACGGGCACGGCGTCCGTTTCGACAGTGGAAAACCAGATCGCCCGCGTCATCACGATGGACGAACCCGCGCGCTTCGTGGCGAGGACCTTCACCGCGCAAGGTGTGCCAACGTATTTGTATCGCTTCTCGTATGTCGCCCAGTCGATACGCAGCAAGGTCAGCGGTGCAACGCACGCCGCCGAAATTCCCTATGTGTTCGACACGCTCCCGGCGACGTATGGCGCAGCCGTGACGAGTCAGGACGAACAGGTCGCGCACAGCATGATTGCCTATTGGACGGCGTTCGCCAGAACGGGGAGTCCCTCCGGCGCGGGGCTGACTGCCTGGCCGCGTTACGACGCAGGCCTCGACAATCAACTGGAGTTCACGTCGGCAGGCACGCTGCAAATTAACCAGCCGAACCCGTTGAAAGCGCAGATTGATCTCGTCGAGCCGCTCAATGATGCAAACCAGACAGTGAATCGTCAGTATCAGTGACACTTCTACGAAAAGCCGATGAAGTGTGCACGCCAGGCTGCTTCGTCGGCTTTCAGCATCGATGGTCGCGTGACATCCGCATTCCTGCTACCGCGTGAACCACCGCCGGGGCCCGTGATTGCGATCAATCGCAGCAGAACGGACGCCCGAACGGTGCGAGGAAACACGGCGGTCCCGCTTGAGGGTCCGACCGATCCGGTAGGTATACCGGCCGTTGGATCGACTACACGATGGGCCGGACGAACGGTCTGAATTGGCCGCTTGTGGCTGATTGGGTGAACTAGGTCGAGCCGCCGATGCGGTTTCCATGGGGCAGTACGCAGCCACCTACAGTCAGTCATTCGACGCGTCGTCTGGCCGGACATTCGAACGTCGGCTCCTGCTCCGAAACTACCTTTGACTGTACAGCACGTGGCACCTAGAAACTCAGAGCAAGTCCCAACGACGCGCCTGTGACGTCCTTACCGAATGCGTAGCGCGCGACGATTCGCAAACGGGAAAACAGCTTCGTCACATCGCCTGTATCGATTTCTATCCCGGCGCCCAGCGACGTCAGCTGGTTGAAGCCTAGAATGTTCGCCTGACTGCCGAGATAGGTCGAATGAGAGAGTTCGAGCACATACCGTAGTGGCCGGTTCAACACGAACGCGCCGGTGGGAGCTCGCCACCGCGCATAGAGGTTTGTAGACTGCGCGTTGGCTGTGCCGCGCACCGCACTCGACGACCCGAAGCTTTGCAGGTAGATGTTGGTATAGCGTAATTCGAGATCAAACTCATAGGGCTCTCTACGTGGATACCAGCCCAGCACTAGCGACCCGCCGAGACCGTACACATTGAGTGAGCCATTCTTGATGAAGTCGATATTGCTATCCGTCCGTCGATTGATCAGGAACTGTGCAGCCGTGGCATCACTTAGCACCTCGCCGAGGGAGAAATTGAAAATGGGCCGAATGACGAGGTCTCTACTTGCATTGAGCGGAAAATCCCAACCGATTCCGCCTGTAGCGGCGACGTTTGTCCATCGTGTCGGCAGAGCGCGCTGCTGTTGTCCATCTGACACGAGAAAGGTCGGATCGTAGCGCGACGCGCCCAGCGCACCTTCCAGATACAGCGGAAAACCTTGGCTCAAGGTGAAGCCGCCGCCGAATTGCGTCATGTTCAAAGACGGGTTACCGGTTCCACCGTCACGTATCCCAAGCGTGCTAGCCGAGAGATCGGGCGTGACCGTGTACGAGAGCAGCGCCACAACCGCATTGGCACGCCTTTGTACATCGGGTCCGGTAAAGGCAGGCGCGGCCGCATCGCCGGGTGCAGCGCTCGCCTCGGAAGCAAGACACTGGCAAAAGACGGGCAGAAGCACAGAGGTGACAGCTACGATCCAATTGCGCCCGTGACATTTCGAAGTACGGCGTGACGTGAATCCGTCCCCGACGCGGTGCATGGCGGCGGAACGCAGGAAGGCACTCTCGTGATGTTGTCGCATGGATGCCGTCCGGGCTTGCACGCAACTACACTGGGAATCTGACATGGCGCGACGGATCCATGAGGTGTCTCCATCCCCGTCGCTCGCGATCCGAAAATCGCACTAGCGGATCCGAGCGTTGTCTGGGTTCACTGCGGTTCATGACGTAGCATTCGACCTATTTCACGCGCTCGATATCACCCGGCTTCCAACTCCCATCGATTGCCGCTTGTGTCGGAGCATACAGACGCAGGATCGAAAAAAAGCCGCGATTGGGAGGTGTCGCCAGCCAGTTACCTTCCTTCCCTTTAGGTGCTTTGGAGCCGATATACAACGTTGTGCTTCCGTCATCGTTCTCCTTCGGATGATTCAGTTTTCCGAGTGACGGGAACGGCTGACCGTTGTCGAGCCCCGATGCGTTCGATGCGTCATACAACGTGACCGACCAGAAGAGTTTCGCGGGGATGTCCGGTGGCAGCGTGACCTTGTAGTTATGGTCGCCGGTTAGCGGTTGCCCCGACGCGTCATTGAACGCAATCATGTAGAAAGCGCCTTTGCCTGGCGTCATTGATACCATGCCTGGGCTGATCGAATAGTAATCGGTAAAGAACCACACGCGCGCATCGAGATCCCGATATCCGCTGCTGCTTGACGTAAAACTCAGATCGTTCGAGGCATTCGGCCAGCGTGCCGTGACGTTGTTGACGGGGTTGACCCATTGACGGTCGTTGTACACGCGAATGTCCTTATCGGCCTGCAATCCGATCACACGGCTGGTGCTGTAGCCCGTTTTCGCGGCGTCAGCGAAGATTTTCCTCGTGCGAGCGTCCGGCTCGAACGGCTTGCCCTTCACGATGCCGAGGCCAGCAAGCATACCCATCCAGTCCTGATCCGCGAGATTGCTGCCTTCCGTATCAACGAGATACTTGAGGTCCTGAAACGCGGCAAAATTACTTCTCGGCAGCATGTCGTGCCCGGCTCCTGATGCATCGAAGAATTTCATCTTCGCAGCACTCTCCTGTTTCCCGAGCGGATACAGGACGCATTGCCTGAGCAGATCGCTTGCCGGTGCGATGTTATCGAGCGACTGGTAGAACGAGCGCAGGAAAATAAAGATATTGTTGGTGCTGGAGCGGTACACGTAGTAGCCCGATGGCACGTCGCCGGAGTAGCCGGGCGGGAGAATCAGGAATTTTCCACCGGCACCGCCGTCTGGGCCTGGCAATCCGACGTCACCGAAATAGGCAGTGCCGTTGACTGTCGGCCCCGGGATAGGTCGTTGCCACATGTCGAGGAGAATGCCCTGCAACTTGGGCGGTGCCTCGAATACGAGCGGGCCCGTATCGGCAAGGTTGACGAACACCATGCCGTAGATGAGGTCCGAATTTGGCGTGGTGATGAGCGTTTTTGCGTCGAGACGTTTGGCCCAGATTGCCATCGTGTTGTAGCCGGTACCGTACGCTTGGGCGAAGCCGTCACGCATGCCCATCGTGTTGAGTAATGGCATCGCCCACAGATAAGTCTGCGTGGCCCGCTGGAAAAGAAGTTCATCCTTCAGAGCCTTCGCTGTGTCCGCGGTGGGGCGTCCCTTGACGAAGGCGCTATTTGCCAATGCATCGAAGCGACTCGTCTGCGCGTCCGCGTGAGCCACAAGGCTCGATGCAACCAGCCCGGCTGCAATTACCACCTTCGAACGGTGTGCACATTGCCTGAACATATTTCCTCCGTGTGACGCCTAATTGGTTTTCTCGGCAACCGGGGGCGTCCATTTGCCTTCGATTACTTCGGGTTTGGGCCAGTAGGTTCGCTGATACAGGGAGAAGTCGCCCTTAGGCGCGGGTATCCAGTTCGATTCCTTATCTGCGCCAGGCGATTCGGCTTGCACATAAAGCGTCAGCGACCCGTCCGGGTTGTACTTGAGATTCTTGTTCTTTGTGCCCAGCGAATATCGGTTGAGCGAATTGGGTTCGAAGAGGTGGTGTTCGTTATAGACGGTCAGTGACCAGAAACCGTTGACGGGTGGCAACTTCCTGTAGGTCACCGCGTAGTGGTTAGAACCCGTGAGACGTTGTCCCTTGCTATCGACGTCCAGATAGAAGTAACGCGTTTCTTCCGGGCGATTGACAAACATATTCGAGCGGGCCACAGCGGTACGGGTCACATAGTCAAAGCCGAAGCGACCGCCATTTGGCGCTGTCGTCCAGCCATTACCCACGGGAATGCCGTTGTTGCGGAATTCAAAGAGGGGGCCAACGAGATTCCTGTCGGCGTCGATGGCGACCTGCTTCAGTTGCTCCTTGATCACGGGATCCTTCGCTGCCGCCTCGAGCACTGCCTTCATCTGCGCATATAAGGCTTCCTCGCCGGGCAAAGGCGGAACCTCGCGGAGAACGTCAGGCAGCTCATCGAAGAACGTCTCCGGATCGACCCACTTCGTCTCGCCCGCGCCCTGATCCGTTGGCGCAGGGAATGTCGGCACCTTCGACCAATCCTTGACCTGTGCCTTTCCCGTATAGCGGCTAAGCGGATAGATCATGACCTGGTTCAGCAGTGGCTGGATCGCCTTGCGATCTTCGTCGGTATCGTCCATGAAGATGCGCGGGCCCATCCCGATCAGGTCGGTAGGCGAGTGAAATACTTTCGTTATGCCTTTCGGAACGGTTCCCTTCCAGTTTGGACCGACCACCATGTAGATGCCGGGTTTCGTTCCGTACTGTTTGCCAAGGCCGCCGAAACTGTTGTTACGTCCGTCGTAAAGCGCATAGACCCAGAATCGTTTGCCGAAGTCCGGGACCTGGATAATGACGGGATCCTTGTCCACTGCCGCGAACCCAAAGCCGTACACGACATCCTGGTTCGGGCAGGTGACGAAGCGTTCTTCTGGCGCGATGTACCCTGTCAACATCGTGATATAGCCCGTCGGCGCCACCGGGAGCACGCCGCCTAACAGGCCGGGCTCGGGCGACTTGTTGAAGGTCGCACGGCGGTGACGTTCATTGATGAGTGGCCAGCCCCACAGGTAGGCCATCCTTCCCACCGTTGCAACATAGTCCTTCGTCATGATGATGCCCGCCGGTGGTGGACTCACCTGTGACGCCGTCGGAATCGGCATTGTTTGCTGTGCATTCGCATCGGCGCTGGCGCTGGCGGCGAACACGATGACCGAACTGAGCAAAACCTTTCGGGTTGCAGAAGTAAAGATATTGACCTTCATTGATTCCTCTGCGAAAGCGTGAGTGTCGATGGCAGGACAATCCAATCAGTCGACGCATCAGTCGACGCGAAAAGGGCCACGATCCTTGCCCTTGATCCAGTTGGGCGGACGGCCCATGCCGTTCCATGTTTCGCCCGTTTCCGGATGTCGATACCTAACGAGATCAGACAGATTGGGACCGAAGAGTTGCTCCGGTGTAAGGCCGTAGTCCCGGATCTTCTGACGCATTTCCGCGACAACCTGCCGAAGTTCATGGCGGCGCAACTGCTCCGCCTGAGCTTCGAGGGCGCGGATGCGCGCTTTGATCTGCCGGTAGTTTTCCGCCATGCATTTGGCCTGCAATTGCTGGTGTACCAACTTACAATAGACGTGCACCGGTTCAGACGCTATCCAAAAAGCGAAATCTTTGCGGAGAATTTGCGATGCCGTTTCAGTCCAGCTTTCTGAGGCACACATATTCCGGATTCGAACCATCCCAGGCATTCGACATTGTCTACGGCGGAAGCTTTGAGCACCGTCTGCTGTCATCGAAGCGTGCAAGCATGACGCACCAGCGTCTGACGTTGGATGAGATCAGGCTTGAAACGGGTTGCTATGATTTTCCGGTGATTGCGCAGGGGAGCATGCCGCCCAACTCGATGTGCATAGGGTTCATGGCAGACGGAAGCGACGTTACCCGCTATAACACCGTTGCTATCGGACAGGAGGACATACAGATTTACCCGGCCGGCGTGGAGCTTCTTTATCACGCTGTCGGGGCGTCCCGCTGGGTAAACTTCACGGTTCCGGAAGAGCGTCTTCAGGAAACGGCGCTGGCACGGACGGGCCGTCTACTCGAATTACCGGGATTCGCCGCTACGTCGGTACGTCTTCGCCCCGGGGGGCGTGCCGCGCTCACCTGTCTCGCCGATGATGCGATGGGCATTGCAAAGTCGCTGGAACCGACGGGTGGCATGGCCCCTGAATTTGCTACGGAAGTGAGTCGATCGCTTGTCGCAGGCTATGTCGACGAGTTGGCCAATGCGACTCCGGGAGGGCAATCAGAGGGTTCGTCGGGTGAGCGGCGTCATCATCATCTGATCCTCGCTTGCGAACGGCTGGTCGTATCGGGTGAAGAGGCAGACATCGCCCTCGCTGAGATCGCACGCCGTAGTGGATACAGTCTGCGTTCGCTCGAGCTGATTTTCCGGCGCAGTGTTGGCATGACGCCGGGGCGGTGGTTCATGAACGTCCGCCTCAACGGCGCGCTGCGCGATCTGCTGGGCGCGGGACCAACCTGTACTGTTGCCGACGTGGCGTCCAGGTGGGGGTTTCGGCACATGTCCCGATTCTCCGAGCAGTACCGCAAGGCCTTCGGTGAACTTCCGAGTCGCACGTTGAGCCGCTCGCGTACGTGAGCCGGCTCTCCCCGCGGCGTAAACATACGCTTATCCTGGCACGTTGAAGTGGGCCGCACGACACCGATCTCGCTAGGTCAAAGGGCCGAAGAATATGCGCTTGAGCCGGCCCCGGCCCACTGCCCGGGCGAGTTCTGCGATCACGCAATAGTTGAATATCAGCGTCACGAGCAGAATCTGAACTGCCCAGAACCGGGGCCAGTTTATCTCGGACCAGAGCGCGTGGTTGGCGGCGATCAGGTTGTGTGCTTCCTTCCAGTAATCGTAGAGCCGCTCAAGGTAATGGACTGCCAGCGCGACGAGCGCATAGATCAAAGTCTTCCAGGAGACGTTCCAGACCAGCGGTTTGTCGGGAAAGCGGTTGATGAATGGCAGCATATCGGCGACGAGAACGGATTTTCCGAGAATCAGTGAAGCGAGAAGTACGGAGGTCAAAGAAGGAACGGAGATCCCTGTGCCGCGAATCATCAGGGATCGAACTAACGCGACGATGTGAAGAATAATGAAAAAGAAAATAGTCGGTGGTAGCGCCTTGATAAGTTCATGTTTGAGCTTTTGAATTAGCGTGCTCATGATGTGCATCTCCGATTCGCCGCGTCATCACTGAATCTTCCGCGCGAGCCACGTCGCTGACACGTGCGAGCGGGGCTAATACTGCCATGCGCTGCCATGCGACCGCGACCAGAAAGTTCAGTAGGGTGCATTCACTACAACGTATTGCGCACCTTGCGGCTGGTACCAAGTGCTTCCGCAACGCTGATAGATCATGCCGCCATAGTTCACTGGAGCGCAATTCGGTGGTACCGAATTCACAATCGAACCCACGATCGCGGATGTGACGCCGACGGCAGCAGTCACTGCAGCAGCCGTTGCGACTGGATGGTAGTCGTTGTCCCAACCGCCGTGATAATCGCCATGTGCATTTACATTGACGTTCCGGTTGACATTCACATTTCTATTCACGGTGTTCACGCTGGTGTTTCGCACGTTGCGCGTGCGCGCGTCGGCATGTGCGTTGTTTAACTGCGCGCCCCCACGTGGCGCGTGTGCGGCTCCGCCTGAACCGCGTTGAACGTGATGGCCGCCGCGCCCGGCGGCTTCGGCCGGTCGCCATGCGGTCGTGGCAAGAAGCACTGACAGCGTTGTCGCGAGCAGCACCGCCTGTTTCGTCCCGTGTGCAGTGTTCACGATTCACTCCTTCTTTGCACTGGCTGGAACCAGTTCGACCCGCTTGGCACCCACGGGCGGCCGGAATACAAACACAGAAGTCCTGAACGTGGGTGAGGTGACCCAGTCAATAATTGACGTCGACTGCGGTCGTGCGTCGTCATCGCGCCGCGTGATGACGAGCTTTCGTGGTAAGGGGTTACCGTCAGCCTTGATCCAGATTTGCCAGTCGACGTCGTTCTCTCGAAAGGCATAGTGATTGCAAACGTCTGTGCCGACATAATCCTGCCCCGCATACATGGCGGATTCAAACTGATCGGCGGGCGCATCGGGCGTGCCCCAGACAAACAGATCGGCAAGCGGAATTTCCACCCCGAAGCGGGCACGGAGATGGTCGACCAGTTCGGCCAGGTTGCTATCGAACGGTACACTGGAATAGTATTTTTGCGCCGGAGTGTACAGCCAGACGGTCTTGCCGTCATAGAAGATCTCGCGTGTGCCGCGAGCGCTGCGCATGACGACGCGAACACGGTTCGGACGATCAACATCGAGAACCGCAGTTGCCGTGTGCTGCAGCTTCTGGCCGTCCTCAAGCACGCGCTCACCTGTCAGTTCTGTGGAGACGGTAAATCGCTGCAACGCCTGGAGGTGTGCGCCCATGTCGCGAAGAGCCGCTACCGCCGCGGGGTTCACGGCAGTCGTGGCAGCTACTGCCGATGCTGGCAATGTCTCCTGCGCATATAAGGGCACCGTAGCGATCGTTCCGGCAAATACCGCCGCGGCCAGGATGTGTCTCTTCATGGTGCCTCCCTGAAGGATCAGAGATTTGAAACCGATGGAGTGGCGGAAGCCTTTCTGCTTAACCGCCCATCCGTGCGCGAAGGTAAATTGCTCACACTTTGCCGCAACGCTGCGAGGTTCACGAAACATCACAATCGGGATGCCATATGTTCGCCTGCCTGCGTCAAGAAGATTAGGCGCTAGCGAGCGTCGCCGCTATCCGAAAAACGAAATGGGCTGGTTTGCGTGAATGAACGACTGCAGATTTTTGCACTCGCGTCTTATTGAAGCGAAGGAACTTATGGAATGGGTAAAAACGTCTCACGAACAAGGTGAATGCACGTAAAAGTGACGGATATAAAGGCATGCTGGGTTGGTGCGCTTGAAAAACATTTTCGCTTTTTGGATAACGCCCTTCACAAGGTTTACCTATTCTCATCAGGTAACACAGACCTTCCCAGCGAGGCCATGAGCAGCCCGTAGCCGGAAGCGCGGCATACGAGGCACTCAGTGGAACGGGCACCAGTCGAGATAAGGACTTCCGAATGACCAGCGCGCGAAGGATTGCGAGATTCCTGGCCTATGTCGCAGCGGCGACGATGCTTCCCACTATGGCTTATGCCCAGAGCGATTCCGATCTTGCCAAGCAGCTAAGCAATCCTGTCGCCGCCTTGATCAGCGTGCCGTTTCAGTTCAACTACGATGGCAACATTGGTACTGACCGCGGCGGAAATAAGTATCTCCTGAACTTCCAGCCAGTTATCCCTTTTCATCTGAACGACCAGTGGAATCTGATCTCGCGGACCATCGTGCCCGTGATTTCGCAAAGCGACGTCGCACCAGGTTCTGGTTCACAGACAGGCCTTGGAGACGTGGTTCAAAGCATTTTCTTCTCACCGCAAAAGCCGACGGCGAGTGGATTGATCTGGGGTGTGGGGCCGGTGTTTCTGCTACCGACGGATACGGACCGCCTGCTTGGGGCGGAGAAATGGGGTGCGGGACCGACAGCAGTGTTGCTATGGCAGGCAAATGGCTGGACATACGGTGCATTGGTGAACCATATCTGGTCGTTTGCGGGAAACGCAAACCGGCCTGGCGTGAGTTCGACGTTTCTACAGCCTTTCCTTAATTACACGACCACGACTGCATGGACGTTCGGTCTGAATACCGAGTCGACATACGACTGGAACCGTCATCAGTGGTCAACGCCGATTAACGCGACGGTCAGCAAGCTGCTGAAATTTGGCAAGCAGCCCGTGAGTATCGGCGGGGGTGTACGGTATTGGGCCGCCAGCCCCGATTCAGGTCCGCACGGCTGGGGGGCGCGTCTGATCGTCACCTTGCTTTTCCCGAAATGAGTTCGCCCCGGGATACTGCTTTGCTTGAGACGGGAATGTCCGTGAACTGCCGACCACCGGAAGCAAAAGAGCTGAGATCGGGCGGGTACCACGGGCTTCGCGCTTTTTCTGTTGAACGTGCGGAGAGGTCGCGCCATGGCAACGTTCGTTGATCACCCGGTAGTGATGTTCGTTGTTCTGCTCCTGCTATTCATTGGTGCGGTGGCGTTCGGCGCTTTCACATTGAAACGGATTGTGACGCTAACGGATGCTGAGCGCGATGACTTCAATCTGATCCAGGCGTCGACGTTGACATTGCTGGCTCTCCTTATTGGTTTCAGCTTGTCGATGGCCGTCAACAGGTACGATCAAAGGAAAAATCTGGAGGAAGAAGAAGCCAATGCTATCGGGACGCAGTATGTACGGGCTGATCTCGTGGATAAGAAATTCGGCGATCCAATGAAAGCAGCGCTGGCACGCTACGCGCGCCTTCGTCTGGCTGACTATGAGACGCGCGACCACAATGAGCGTGCCCGGATCGGGAACGAAACAGCAGCGTTACAGGCAGAGCTGTGGAGACTGGCAAGCGCTGCAGCAATCGACAAACCGACACCCGTTTCCGCTGTCGTCGCAACAGGCATGAACGACGTGCTCAATTCGCAGGACTACGCGGAGGCCGCGCGGATCAATCACATCCCCGTCGGCGCGTGGATACTGATGTTTCTGATTTCGGTTTTCGCGTGCGTGGTGCAAGGTTACGGCGCTAAAGGCAAGCTGCGGCGCGGCGTGCTCATCACGATCCTTCCCGTCACAGTATCACTGTCGCTGGCACTGATTGCCGATATCGACAGCCCACGAGGCGGCATCATCCGCGTTCAGCCTCTGGATCTGATGCGTCTCATCCATTCACTGGAGAGGTGAACGTTCGTTGTAGCCGCCTGAACATCGATTCGCATCTCAAGGAGACAAGCATGAGAGCAAGTTACTACCTGCGTACGTTTGGCTTGATCTTTGTACTGGCAACGGGCGAGGCATTCGCGCAGCAGGGGCAAACGCATGTAACAGATCAAAACTTTGCGCGCGCAATGACGGATCTCGCGATGCAAAAGGAAGTCGAGCAGGGTGCCAATAATGCATGGCATCACCATAGAAAGACCATGGCGCTGTCGGAGCAGCCGGCACCACTAATGAATCGCGATACTGTTTACTCTTTCGCGGTTCTCGACGGTGGCGGCGATGTGGCTATCACCCTGCCGCCCAATGACGGGCGATACATGTCATTGCAGATCGTGAATCATGACCATGTCACCTACAAGGTGTTCTACGGTCCTGGCAGATACGTGATTCCCGCCAACAAGACCACTGATTTTTTCTACGCGAATGTGCGAATGCAGATCAATGACAAAGACCCGGAGGACGTCAGGAAGGTCAACCAATACCAGGACGAACTAAAAATCGAGTATCTCAATGGATACCAGCCGAAGCCGTTCAAGGTCACCAACTGGAATATGAAAGACTTTGAGAAGGTTCGAAGCCATTACGTCGCAGAAGCGCAGAAGGAAGGAATACGCGACACGATGGGAACGGAGGCGCATCCGGTCTCGCTTGACGCCCGCAACCGTGGGGTTTCAATCGCAACGGGACTGCTACCCGACAAGGACGCCGTGTATCTGACTGCCAAGCACGTGGTAACGATGGGGAAGACGTACAAAGCCACCTACCGGGTACCGGAGCAGGTGGATCCCAAACTTGGTTTCTATTCCGTGACGGTCTATGGCGATGACCAGTATCTGAAGACGGACAAGGGCTCGACCATCAGCAACACTGAGATCAAGCTCAATCCCGACGGCAAGACCTTCGACATTTACTTCGTCCCTGAGAGCGAATTCGGTAAGGGCGGTCACGCGAACGAACTGATCGTTCCCACCGCACCGTTCTGGACCTGCATGCGCATCTATATGCCGGGCGCTTCCGTAGTCAACGGAAAGTACAAGCTTCCCAAGCTCAGTTGATCCGCTTTATTGCGTTAGCCACCAGGCGTCGCTGGCAGAGCGTTCGCGGCGTCTGGGTTCAATCCAAGGAACCCGGGAAGTGAAACGCCGTCATGTCTAACTCACTCTCGCATTCCGCAGGTCTTTTTGGGCCGTACTTTGCGCGCTCGCTTTCGCAATGGCAGCGTGTTCGACGACTGACCACCCGGCTACGGCGAACGCGACCAATCCTGCGGCTCCCGCTGTAGCCGCGCCGACGGATCAGGAGATCGTGCGCGCCTGGTCATATCTGTACGCGCGCTACCTGGTCCTGAGGCAGGAGAACTATGACGTCAACGTCGAGAAAGTGGGATACAACAGGATCAAGTACAACCCGCTCGGCTCAGCGCAGTTCGTGAATCCTAACCTTGATGTCGCGTATCTTTGGCTTCCGTGCCACGTAGAGAAGCTGATGGGCGTCTCGCCACTCGTTGGGCGGACCGGCCGACCGCTATTTTCGCGAGAATCAACATTGCGCCAAGACATCTAAGTCGTCGCAATTGGGTCGTGAATATGGGTTGGCCGCTGCAGGCAGTTGCGGTCCTACTACGCGACGCCGCCAAGGTCAGCAATCCGCAGATGCTGACGTTTAACGAAAGAGGCCTCAAAGTCGGCAAAAGCTGGACCGCCGTGTTGCGATGCGCCTGATCGCATGTCCGCTTGCAAGTTTGCAGCCGCCGGACGCTTTGCCGAAACGAAATCCGGCGACGCAGGTTTCTGAAAAGCGGCAGGCGGAATACTCGAGGTGAATTGTCACCGGGCCCCACTATCCGGCGCTACCCGCGAAATGGCGTCGAGAAGATCCCTGGCCACAAACGGCTTGATGAGTAATTCCTGACCACCGGCGCTTGCGACCGCGTTGCGCGTCGCCGGATCGTCGTGCGAGGTGATAAACACAACTGGAGGGCGAGGATAGCGGAGTTGCTCATACAAGCGCGGCCCTGAAACTCCCGGCAGTTGGACGTCCAGCACGAGGCAGTGTGGTACGCGCATGCGGCTCGCCCCAACATATGCCTCTGCACTGTCGAACACGAGGATGTCGAAACCAGACACAGTCAACAGGCGCTGCAAAGCACGACCCATCCCGGCGTCGTCTTCGACGACCACGATCAACTGTCTGATTTGGTTCATTGCCCGCCAAGGTTTCTTGCCTCAAGTTTCATGTGAGCCAAGGTCCGGCGCTATCAGGGCATGGGGCAAGCCATTGCCCTTTGGGGCAAGCAGAGATCAGATAGAGGCTTTACGGCGGACAATCGGCTCAGCCAGTATGACAAGGTCGGCAAACGAACGGGCGTGCAGCTTACGCATCAGGCCGGCCCGGCAGGATTTGACTGTTCGCTCGCTCAAAGCCAGTTCCGCGGCAATCTGCTTGTTAAGTCGACCAGCGACGATACCGCGTAGTACGACCTGCTCCCGCGCGTTCAGATCGGAAGCGTCGACCGGCTGAAGTGACTCGGCCGGGGAAGGAGTAACGGCTGCAGACGCGAGCGCATTGTCCAACGCGGCGAAGAGAGTCTGCGCATCGATCGGCTTGAGGAGGAAATCGAAAGCCCCACCCTTGATGGCCATGACCGTTCTGGCAATATCGCTGTGGGCGCTGATGAAGACGATTGGCATCTCCCTGCCAAGCCGTTGCAGCGCCCGTTGCAAGTCGAGGCCGCCGGGACCGGGCAGTTCCAGGTCGAGCAGCAGGCACGCTGGCGGCGCGACCGGATCGGCAACAAGAAACTCTCCAGCGCTCGCGTACTCCTTCACCGCATATCCCGCTTGACTCAGAAGCCGCCTCAGGGCGGTACGCATAGCGGGATCATCGTCAACGACATGGATGACGGTTTCGGCACGATTGATCACGGGTGTCCTCCTTGTGGCATTGGCGGGGCGGTCAAGCCGGCGCTTTCCGTTGATGGATTGCGCCCGGTAGGAGTGGGTGAAAGCACGGGCCGCTCGGATGCGGGAAGCCACACAGTGAAAACACTGCCACCGCCGTCGCGGGACGCACCGCGGACCTGTCCACCGTGCGTTGAGACGATGGTGCGCACAATTGAAAGTCCAAGTCCCATACCGTGCGGTTTGGTCGTATAAAGCGAGTCAAACATACGCTCTCCGGCATCTGCCGGAAAGCCGTGCCCGCTGTCGGCCACGATCAGTTGGTAACCTTTTCCTGCAAGTTGAGTCGAGATAGAGACAATGCGTTCCCCGAGGGGCGTTTCCTCCATCGCGTCCATTGCATTGATAACGAGATTGATCAATACCTGTTGAAGTTGCACGCGGTCCCCGAGCACGCAGGCATTTTGCGCCGCGAAGTTCGATTCGACGGCGATGCGTCTACGTCGCGCTTCAAGATTTAGCAACGTCAGCCCTTCGTCAAAAGCGCCATTGAGGTCTAACGGGACGTATTCGAACGTGCGCTTTTGCAGAAGCGCCCGCAGTCGCTGCACTACCTGATTCGCGCGCAGCGCGTCGCGGCGTATGTCTGCAAGAATAGCGTGTAGTTCGTCCTCGGGCTCGTTACGAAGCATCAGGCCGGCGGCGTCCGCGTTGCTCAGAATAGCACCCAGCGGCTGGCCGATCTCATGTGCGACCGATGCGCTCAGTTCGCCCGCCGAGGCGAACCGCGCCGCGCGGGCCAGTTCGTTCGATCGCAGGGTCGCTTCGTCTTCGGCGATCCGGCGTCGCTGGCGCTGCCACAGCAGAGCGGCGATGGTCAGCGCCTGCAGTAAAACGATTGCAACCGCGCCAAGCACCATGATCCGGTACTCTCGCCAGAGTGAAGGAGGTACATTGACCAACTCACAATCCGCAGGCAAGCCACGCGTATCCAGCCCCAGCTTCTCGATCACCCCGACGTCTGCGATGCAGTGCGACGGGTTTGCCGATGAGACGGCACCCTGACGTGGGGCCTCCCCGAGAAGTATCGATGCGGCGAGCGCGCCGGTAGTGCGGCCATTCGCGTCGAAGTTGACTACCGATCCCGCCGCCAGCCCGTGGCCCAAATAGGTCGGATACCAGCCGTATATCGGCGCGCCCGAAACCTTTGCCATCGGCGCAACGACTTCATAGGGAAAGAAGGTGCGACCAGTACGATCCCGATACATAGTCGTGTAAAGAACCGCTGCCGTGCTGTCGAGCGCGGCAAGGCGTTGCTGCAATTCGGAGACGGTCAACCCGCTCCACACATCGACCGTCCACTGGCGCGACGTGCGCGCGCGCGCCGTAGCGACAGCAATCTGCTCTGAGCGGAGATCCAGCTTGGCGAGGCCGGACACGATGACGAGACGCCGTGCGCGGGGTTGAAGAATTTCCGCCAAAGCAATAGTTCCGTTCACATCGAGATAGGTGGGGACATAGGCAAAATCCGCAGGTATATCCTTTTGGCGGCCGGCCGCGACACTGGAAATGACGACAGGTACGCCCGGCCAGATCTCGTCGTGATAACGCTTCGTGAAGTCCAACGCAAAGTCGGCAAGGCCGATCACGATGTCGACCTGTTTGTGCTCATATTTTCTTTTGAGAAGCACCAGAAAGCTGTTCATCAATTCGGCGTTGTCGAATCGCAGATCGTCGAGCGAGTCGGTGTAGAACTCGACGCCATCTGGAGCCATAGCGGCGACCGAATGGCGTATGGCGCGAATCTGCTCCTGAGCTGCCGGTTGTGTGGGGTCCGCGCCCGGCAGAATCACCACACGCCAGGTATGCTCCGCGTAGGCGCACGTGTAGAAGCCGAGCACGGTCAGAAACAGGTAACGAACAACGCGGCCCCGCGCGAAAACTAGTCGCGCGAGCACTGCCGTCAGGATCCTCGGGGGGGCGCGTTCGTCTTTCATGGCTCTGGCAGGACTAACGTCGTGCTAACTATGCCTGAGGTTTTTGCCAGTCGAATAGTCTTTTGTAAGAAAATTGTCCGGGAAAGGCTAGCGTTTCCCGCTGATATGCGAATCAGTTGATCTATTCGCAGCCTGCATAATTCCAATGCCTTTGTAGCACCCGGGCGCCAGTTGCCCGTCAGGCGATTGAGCAGGTTAGATACGGCGGGCCGTTTTACGGCCTGTGCAAAGATTGCGATGTGCCGAGGAGATTTTGCAGTACGACACGGATGATGCCGTTGCGTGGACTATCAATGTCCGCGATCAGCATGAACGAAAGCGACACGGTCAACGGCATAATAAGCAGGAATCGTTTGCTACTCCCAGAATTCTTCGTCCCATAGCCCACCAGCACATTGGCGAACACGCCAATCAGCAGCATCATGATCCAGGCGGCCAAGGGAATGCGGTTGAGCCACGCTGCCTGTGTGTAACCCTGTGTGTTGATCACATCGTTCATACCCGCCACGGCAAGTGCGGCCACCGGGCTGGGCTGTGACACCGCGCCGCCTTTAGCTGCGGCCCACAGCTTGCCTTGCAGATCCTCCGTGGCGGCATTGATCCGCTCGACGCGCCGCTCGTCGCGAGTCTGGTAGTACTCGACTCGCAAGTCGACATAGTTGATGAGATCTGCCCGGATTGTCGCGGCCGCGCTGGCCGGCAATAGATCCGCGCGGATGAACTCGGTCCCGATTGCGTTGGCCTCTTCTTCTTCGTAGTTTTTACGCTGATCGTAGCGGCCTACCGCCATGGACAGACTGAAACCGATGACCAGGGCGAGCAGCGTCAGTGTGGCGGACTGCACGATCCTGAAGTCGTCGCGCGAGTCTTCATCGAGTGCATTACGTTTTCGCAGGACCGAGTTCCCAAACCAGGCAGCCAGCGACATCAATGCAAACGAAACGACCAGCAGGATGAGGGGATGTCTGGTGAGTTGCTCCATGCGTTGCTCCAGGTGGATTCGCTCGCCGGGCATCTAGCAGTAAATGAGAATCTGCGTCACACGCAGACTCTGCATCGCTCAGGAACGCGGCGTGCTCACAATTCCGTCTTCCTTTCTCACAAGCGGCTATCGAGACGAAGTCACGAGCCGCGGACGCACACTGCCGCAACAACCGAATTCAGTTGTCGTCAGTGCCTTGGCGTATCGACCAGTATGTGCACAGATCAATTTAGCGGTCATCCAAGTGAAAGAAAAGGCGCACACCTCGCATTGCCCGAAGGGGAAATCGGTTTGCCCTAAATACCTATGGCGCTCCACTGCCTCAGGGAAAAAAATGAGTTGTGGCAAACAGGCCTATCGCGCAAAAGGGATGTCGAAGCCTGTCCATTGATACTCAGGAAAACACGATGAAACCTGAAACGTCCTTCCCGGCACCTGCCAGGCCCTGCAAACGCGCGCCTTTCGCTGTGGTTGCGGCGGCATTGCTGAGCGTTGCGATAAGCGGCCAGGCACAAACGGAATCTCAACAGCCCATGCGGCCTAACATCGTGTTGATTGTGGGCGACGACGTGGGTTGGGGCGATCTCGGAGCCTATGGCGGCGGTGAGGGGCGCGGCATTCCCACTCCGAACCTTGACAGGCTGGCCGACGAAGGCATGACGTTTTTCGACTTCTACGGACAGCCGAGTTGTACGCCAGGCCGGGCGGCTCTTCAGACCGGACGCAATCCGAACCGCAGCGGTATGACGACCGTAGCGTTCCAGGGGCAAGGCGGCGGCCTGCCTCACGCGGAATGGACGCTGGCGTCCATGCTGAAACTCGCGCACTACAACACATATTTCACCGGCAAGTGGCACCTCGGCGAAGCGGACTACGCCCTGCCGAACGCACAGGGCTATGACGACATGAAGTACGTTGGCCTGTATCACCTGAATGCATACACGTACTCCGATCCGAAATGGTTTCCCGACATGGACCAGCAAACTCGGGATCTGTTCACCAAGGTGACGAGAGGCATGCTCAGCGGCAAGGCCGGCGAAAAGGCTCATGAAGATTTCAAGCTGAACGGTCAGTATCAGAACGAGCCCGAGAACCGGATCGTCGGCATTCCTTTTGTCGATCGTTACATCGAGAAAGCTGCGCTGGACGACATCGACGATGCATCCCAACGCGGCCAGCCATTCTTCATCAACGTAAACTTCATGAAGGTTCATCAGCCGAACATGCCCGATCCCGACTACATCGGAAAGTCTCTGTCGAAGTCCAAATACGCAGACTCACTGGTGGAACTGGATGCACGTGTCGGCCACATCATGGACAAGCTTCGCGAGAAAGGACTCGACAAGAACACGCTTGTGTTCTTCACGACGGACAACGGCGCGTGGCAGGATGTTTATCCAGATGCGGGCTATACGCCCTTCCGCGGTACCAAGGGAACCGACCGCGAGGGCGGAGCGCGTGTTCCCGCCATCGCGTGGTGGCCGGGCAAGATCAAGCCTCACACGAGGAACTTCGACATTCTGGGTGGCCTCGATTGTATGGCAACCTTCGCGGCATTGGCAGGCGTGGATTTACCCAAAAACGATCGCGAAGGCAAACCGATCGTCTTCGACAGCTACGATATGTCTCCCGTGCTGCTCGGCACGGGCAAGAGCAAGCGCAATGCCTGGTTCTATTTCACCGAAAACGAGCTGACGCCGGGTGCCGTGCGGGTCGGGCAGTTCAAGGCCGTGTTCAACCTGCGCGGCGACGCAGGCAAGGATACGGGCGGTCTAGCGGTGGACACGAATCTCGGCTGGAAAGGACCTGAGAGCTACGTCGCAACCGTTCCGCAGGTCTTCGATCTGTATCAGGATCCTCAGGAGCGCTACGACATCTTCATGAACAACTATACGGAACACACTTGGACACTTGTGGCGTTTAACGCTGCCGTCAAGGACCAGATGCAAACGTATGTGAAGTATCCGCCGCGCAAGTTGCAAAGCGAAGGATACGCCGGACCGATTACCCTGACCCAGTATCAACGGTTCAAGTACATCCGGGATCAACTGCAGGAGAACGGTTTCAACATTCCGATGCCAACCGGAAACTGACAAGCTGACGTCCGGACAATCGGAAAACCTCGATTGTCCGGACCCGTCAAGGCGCAAGCCGCACACTCTCCAACGGGCAGGATCACAATGCATTTCACTGACCATCACACGTGGTCACGACACCTCAAGTGTCACGCGTCGCGCCTGATCCTGTGCACGTGCGCGGCGATGAGCGCGTGCGTGAGCCATGAAGCGCCGTCGACGGCCGCCGCGACGGCGCAGCAGCGAGCGGCGCTTCCCGAAGAATCGATAACGACAGCGCTTCCATCGTGGCAGGACGGTACTGCACGGGCCGCGATCTTGAAGTTTATTGGCGACGTCACGCGTGAAGGGTCGCCAAGCTACGTGGAAGCCGAGGCTCGCATCGCGGTCTTCGATAACGATGGCACGCTCTGGAGCGAGCAACCCATGCCATTCCAGTTGTCGTTCATGATCGAACAGGTGAAGGCAGCGGCGCCAAGGCATCCCGAGTGGCAGAACAATCCGGCATTCAAGGCGTTGCTGACGAACGATGCCGCCGCAATCGCACAAAACCGCAAGGCGGTGTTACAGCTTATTGCGGTCGCCAACAGCGGCATGACGACTGACGAATATGACCAATCCATCCGGGCCTGGCTGGCCAGTGCGAGGCACCCGACGCTCAACCGGCCCTACACCGAACTCGTCTACAAGCCACAATTGGAATTGCTCGATTTACTACGTAAGAACGGCTTCAGAATCTGGATCATTTCCGGTGGTACGGCGGAGTTCATGCGAGTGTGGGTCACAAAAGCGTACGGTGTGCCATCCACGCAGGTGGTAGGAACTCAGGAGAAGTTAAAGTACGAAATGCGCAATGGCGAGCCTGTGCTAATACGTCAGCCAGGCTTTGATTTCGTCGACGACGGACCAGGCAAGCCTGTTGGAATATTTCGCGCGATTGGCAAACGCCCGATTCTCGCTTTCGGCAATTCCGATGGCGATCGCGAAATGCTTGAGTACACGGCCAGCGGCCCAGGCGCAACGCTTGCACTCCTCGTGCACCACGACGATCAAGAGCGCGAGTTTGCTTACGATCGCCAAGCGTCAATGGCACGACTCGATAAGGCGTGGCAAGAGGCCATTACGCGCGGGTGGGTCGTTGTTAGCATGAAGCGGGATTGGAAGACGATTTATCCCGCTTCAAGTACATCGGTCGCCCAATGACCGGACTGACCGGCTTGCGGTGTTTTCCCTCTGGCCAATTGCGGTCTCGGCACGCACAGACTTCCGTGAGCTGATTTCAGGAGCCGTTCATGCAGGACATCCATGACACGCTGGCTGAGCAGCCACTAATCTTCTACCCGGCACGTTCGTCGGAAACGGAGCCTGCGGCACCCGAGCAGAAAGGTCGTTTTCATGCGATGGCCAAGCCCATCGGTTCCACGTGCAATATCGACTGCACATATTGCTACTACCTGCATAAAGAGCATCTGCTAAAGCAGCATCGCGGTCGTCGCATGGAACTGTCCATGCTCGAGCGCTATATCCGGCAGTACATAGAAGCGCAGAACGGCGACGAAATCATATTTTCCTGGCAGGGTGGAGAGCCGACCATGCTCGGCATTGCGTTCTTCTGCGACATCGTCGAAATTCAGAAGCGGTATGCTCCCGCGAACCGCCGTGTCTTGAACGATCTTCAGACCAACGCCACGTTGCTGGACGATGAATGGTGCATGTTCCTTAAGGAAAACAACTTTCTGGTTGGCGTGAGTATCGACGGGCCGCGCGAATTGCATGATGCTTTCCGGCGGGACCGGAAGGGGCGGCCCACTTTTGACAATGTGATGCGTGGGATCGGTCTGCTAAAAAAGCATGGCGTGAAATTCAACACGCTCACCGTCGTCAACCGTTTCAATGCGAAGCGTCCCCTGGACGTCTACCGGTTTTTGCGTAACGAGTTGGATTCGACTTATATCCAGTTCATTCCATGCGTCGAACCGAAAGATTTTCATAGTGTCGCTCCACAGCATTGGCCTGCTGAGTCGATGCCGATACTGGGAACCGGTGCGGCGAAACCCGGGCAGCCGAATTCGGTCGTGACCGACTGGTCGGTGGACCCGGACGATTGGGGCTACTTCCTTTCTCGAACCTTCGATGAGTGGTACAGAAAGGATGTGGGCCATGTACTCGTGAACCTGTTCGAGACTGCCGTAGTGCAGACTCTGGGCAAGCCCGCGCAAACCTGCGTGACCGCCCAGTTCTGCGGTAAGGCATTGGCGATCGAGCACGACGGCGAGGTCTACTCATGCGACCATTACGTCTACCCTGCACACTCGCTAGGAAATATCGGTGAGAGGCACCTCGGTGAGATGGCGTTTTCGGCGCGGCAGCAAAGCTTCGGCTATGCAAAACGAAATGCTCTTCCTGCGTTTTGTCGTCAGTGCAAGCATCTGAATCTCTGCTGGGGTGAATGCCCGAAAAATCGCTTTGTGCGCAGCCCGGAGGGTGAACCTGGCTTGAACTATCTCTGTTCGGGCATCCGCCGATTTCATGACCACGCGGGTCCGGCCATCAGGCAGTTGGCGAAACGTTCCGCGTGATCGACGCAAGTGAGCGCTAGCGGGAGAAGGAACGGCCTTTGCCTGGCTGGACACCGTTGCGCCATGGCGTCTTGACCAATGGCAGTTCGCGCCAATCAGCGGCGGTGTATCCGACAAAGCTTTGTGGCAGAAACGGCGATATCCCGCACCCTTGACTGTTCGTGGTGTAGGCCGCTACGTGTGCGTGGAAATGCTGCGTCGCCGAAACAATGCGAGTCGTGACTCGCACCCGCCGAGACAAGCGCAACGCAGGTCTGCGAGAACCGCTAATGCGATCAGCAGCGGGCAATATCCTCAGTACGCCGCTTCGTATCGGTGTCCGGTTTGCGAGGTGGAACGACCGCTCGGATGTCAAGGCGCCAGAACAAGTGAATGTCTCGTCATGGCCCGCTTGTGGCCGATTGGGTGGACTCGCCAATGGCCGCTCATGGGCACTCTGGTTCGCAGGAACTGAATTCTGCTGACTGACCGGTTTGGAGAAGGTCATCTGGCCGAAGTGGGTCGCATACTGTCGATCAAGGCCGGACGAGGTCGAGCCGCCGATGCGGTTTCCATGGGGCAGTACGCGACCACAAGCCGCCGTCAACATATGGCGTCGCTCGGACGTCCGAGCGTCGGCTACGCCCCGTAACCGGTCACGCGATCGTAGCGGACGAACGCTTGGCCGTCGACCTGAGCTGCCATCACTCCGAGCTGCGTCTGGGGCAGCAATGAACCACATGGCTGCCGACGGTGGTGTCGAGCAATCCGCCGGCATCTTGCTGCATTCGCAAGCCGACACTCGCAGGCCGAAGTCCAAACGATCTCCGCCACACATCAGGTCAGCACAAGCTGGCGCTCTGAATATCTCGTCAGTACCGAAGCAAGGATCATGTCGAGTGCGTTCGACGGCGGTGCGGCGCCACGGTGGAACGGCCGGAACACCACGTCGCCTCGTTTGACCGACATGCCGCTGAGCGCGCAAATACCCCTGACGCGCGCATAGCCGGCGCGCCACGTCTGATCGAGATAGCTGCCCCGCGTAGCGTCGCTCCAGGAAACAAGCAAGGTCGTGTCTGTTTGCCACTCGATGCTTCGAATCGTAGGGACCCTGAGCGCAGCGTGCGCTACTACCGTGCGGCTGCGTCGCTTGCGGCGCCCCGAAGCCTGGTGAACCGCCGATGCAGTTTCATGCCAATGCGCGCTCAGCCGTCCGATAATCTGCGACCATGGATCGGGTCCACACATCTCCGGTTCTCCTGCGACTTCCAGCGGCAATCGCCTGCAAAATGGATCGCCTCCGGACTTAATGTCTCGTGGCTGCGGGGTTCATGCGAACATTACCGGGTCGGGTTGCCGTCGATAACCGCTCGATCGTTCGCATGAAATGCGCATGCCGGCTTACAGATTTGCCTCGCTAGCCGGCCGCGCGAGTGCGACCACGCTCACGATCCCCTCGCGCGCCATCTTTGCGTACGGACAGAAACGTTCCGTGTTACGCACGAGTCCTTCGGCAACGCCAAGCTCGACACCGGGCAAATGAATGCGGACCTGCGCAATCAGGTTGAACAGGCCATCGACGGGATCCCGGCCGAAATCGACCGTCACTTCCACCTTCGCGCCGACGATCGCTATCTCCGCCTTTGCGGCGAGCAGGCTCAAGGCACCATGAAAGCAGGCAGCGTAGGCGGCAGCAAACAACTGCTCGGGATTCGTCCCGCCGCCTGGGCCCGCCGGGCGCTTCGGGCAAGCGCAGGGCGAGATCGAGCTGGCCGTCGTCCGACCGGACCACGCCTGATGCTCGACCATGGCTCGCGTCGCCGCCCGTGGCGGTCACGGTCGTCGAGTACAGTTTCTGAAAATTTTGCCCGAAGTACTTGTCGAGCAGCGTGAGCGGCGGTGGATGCAGAGGGCTCATCATGTATGTCCAACAGCCGTTGGCTACGCCGCGTCTCGCAACCAGTCGAACGATGCGCGTGAGCCAGTGGCGTCCAGAGACGGAATGGTCCGCCCTTCTGGCCTGGTGTCTTCTGTTTGCGCGCTCTGGTATAGCGCAGGCCGTCCGTCGAACGGCGTGCTACCGCTGAGGCTACCGTCGATAGCAACGATTGTCATGATCTTTCTCTGTGAATAGTGCGCCGGACCGGCCTCGATGCGTCGTCAGCGTATGGGTAGATCGTAGGTGCGCGCCAGCCCGTCGGGAAGACTCGCGCCGCGACGCACCGTGTTGCTTCCAAAGCACCAATTAGAGTGCCGACACCGCTGTCATGGTGGTCAGGCATTGCAGGTCGAGGGCGCGCGTTTGTTCAGCCATGTAGTCGATGAACACGCGGATTCTGGAGGGCATATGCTTGCGACTGAGATAACAGAGGTAGTGACCGCGGTCGTCTGGCGCATATTGGACCAGACAGGACATCAGACGCTCTCGCCGCAAGAGATCGCAGACCTGATAGGCCGGCAATTGAGCGATGCCCTCGCCGTCGAACACTGCATGCACGATGAGGTCCATGTCGTTAAACGTGTGCCGCGCTTGAGGCAACTGCTTTTGCATGAGTCCGTCGACCTTGAATTCCCAATCGCTTACACGTCCCGACGCACTGCGAAAGTTGATGCACCGATGCTGAGCGAGCTCTTCGACTTGACGCGGAAGACCGTATTTTTCGCGTAGAGGGGCGACGCGCAGACGATCATCTGCGTGGGTATCAGTTGCTTTGCCACGACCTCGCTGTCTTCCATACGCCCGTCCCGAAACCCGACGTCGACGCATCCGAGATGAAGTCGGCGGGACGATCGTTCAGCAACAATCGAGTGCGATGTCTGGATACCGCGTGCGAAAACTGCGTAGCAGCGGTGCGACGATCTTGCGGCCGAATCCCGGTGTCGAGCATATGCGCAGATGTCCGAGCGGCGGTCCGTTGCGCAATTCGCGCATGTCCTCTCGCGCCTGCACGATGCGTTCGAGGCCCGGATGGCAGTTCTAATAAAACAATTCGCCTTCGCGGGTCAGCGACGTGCTGCGGGTGGTGCGCAGAAAAAGCCGCGCATCTAGCTGCGCTTCGAGCTTCTGCACGTTCGGCTGACGGCGGAGCGGCCAATGCCGAGACGGTCACCAGCCTTTGCGAAGCTGCCTTCGTTGGCCTCGGCGAGGAGCGAAACGACGCCGGCGTAACTCGTGGCAAAGCTGCTCGCGAGAGAATTGTCGGTGAAGGGACGGGCAGAATGCTCGTCGGACATGGGCGGCACGATTTAAAGGATCCGTACTCGACAAGACGTTTTAGCCCGGCCACTTGTGACAAACCGGACTAACGAATCCACTGGGGCAGACAATTTGCCCGTCCGTCCGAGTGGCTCAGCCGCGCGATGGCGGGCGCGCCCTTCCTGTTCAGCAATGTCGCGGCATGATCTCGCCGCTATCGCAATTGATCGCTGCGAAATCGCCCCGCTCCAAGGCGTGCGCAAAGGCCTGCAGCAACCGATGATGCGTCTCACGCGACACGACGAAGCGCGGACGATCTTCGCGCAACTGCGTCTTCGCGCGGCTCACTAGTTGCCGGAACGCCGCTTCGCTCTTGCCGATGGCCTTTGCTATTTCATCGTAGTCCGCATCGAATACTTCGCGTAACAGGGAAGCCGCACGCACTTCCGGGCTCAACCGTTCGAGCAGCATCAGAAACGCTACCGATACGTCGTCAGCGCGCTCCTTCGCCTGCTCCGGCGTTGCGGGATAGTCGGCGAAGTGCGGCTCAGAAAGCCAGGTGTCGGTGTAATGTTCGCGCTGGATTTTCGCTGCGCACAAACGGTTAATGGAAATTCGCGTGGTCACGGCAACAAGCCACGCTTCCGCATTCTCGATCGTTTCGCGAGTAGTCGAATGCCCAGCGCAACCAGGCGTCCTGCACCACGTCTTCCGCCTCTGCGACCGAGCTGAGGATCCGATATGCAATGCCCTGCAAGCGCGGCGAAGCTTGTCGAAAACGCTAGTGTCGTCCATGAAGCGGTCCTTGTGCACAGTACATGGGATGTGTTTGCGTTTCCATGGCAGAAATGCATCACCAAACCGTGCATATACGCCCGCGCGATTATTCGCACCGGTCAGGATACCGTCATGAGATCCCACACCCTCGCCAATATCTACTGCGCACGGCGCTCGCTGCCGGCTGCTGTCACCGGGGCGACATTGAAACCGGCATCGTGCCATGCGTCGATGCCTCCGGTCAGCGGCAAGACTAGTGTGATTCCGGCGCGCCGAAACGGCCAGCCGTCCCTGCGGCGGACACTTCTCCCGGGCACGAGCAGTAAATGACGAATGTCCGGTTCGCGTCGTACGCCCGTACTCTCTCCGCAAATTTGCGTTCATCGGCGAATACGGCGCTCGGAATGACGAACGGATCGAGCGTCCGCCGCTCCGGCGAACGAATGTCGAAGATGACCGGCCGGGGTTCGGCGGTTAGCAAACCGTGTAGCTCCGCTGCATCGACCCGGGCCGTTTTCAGCGCCTTCGACAGCATGAGATACCGACAAAGGCGAAAGCAGCAATACAGCGCGAGTGCACTTGCGACCATAGCCAATGCCCGCCAGCCGAGATGCGAAATCACCGCGAAAACCAGCTCGACCTGAGCGGCGAAAGCTCCACCGATAGCGAGCGCGACGGAAGCCCACAAGGCCACTCCGGCATAATCGCATGCGATGAAGTACCGCAACCTGACCGCCATTGCCCCGCACAACGGAACTGCAACGAGCGACAGGCCGGGGACGAAACGGGCGACGATCAGAACTCGCACACCCCAGCGACCAAAGAACCGCTCGGTTTTTCTCACACAAGTATCACGCGACGACGATAAGAGACAAACCGTTCGAAGCGTGCGTTCGCTGAATCGCCTTCCGCCCTCATACCAGGCGAGATCGCCAAGCACTCCGCCCAACGCGGCAGCCCCCAACGTCGCCGCGAAATGAGACGCTGCCGATTGTTGACTACCGGTTGCAATTGTGATGCTGGCCCCTACGGTAATCAGCGTGGGCATAGCGGCCACAGGTAGACCGAGTGACGCGCCAAGCACACTCAGGAATACGACTAGCGCGCCGTATTGCGCGATGAATTCATGGGAAAACACGTTGCCTCCTGACCTGAGAGCGGCCGGGTCCTGCTTCCTGCAAACTAGCTTTGCAGGAAAGACAAAATGTCCTGATTGAGCTGATCCTTGTGGGTATCGGTCAATCCGTGCGGCGCGCCCGGATAAATCTTCAGGATCGCGTGAGGGACGAGTTTCTTGCTCGAACGCGCCCCAACATCGACCGGAACTACCTGGTCGTCGTCGCCGTGAATGATTAGTGTCGGTCTGTCGAACTTCAGCAGATCCGCGGTGAAGTCTGTTTCGGAATATGCTTTGACCGATTCGTAGACGTTCTTGAATCCACCAGTCATTCCTTGACGCCACCACGCGTCGATCAGACCTTGCGATACCTTGGCGCCCGGTCGGTTAAAGCCGTAGAACGGACCTGCGGGAATATCCTTGAACAATTGGGAGCGGTTGGCGATCATTGCAGCACGAACGCTATCGAACGATTCAATAGGCACGCCCGACGGATTGCCGGGCGTTTTGACCATCAACGGCGGCACGGCTGAAATCAGGCCGATCTTCGACACCCGTGACGTACCATGCCGGCCCACATAACGAGCAACTTCGCCCCCGCCGGTCGAGAATCCGATAACGGCTATGTCACGCAGGCCAAGCGTCTCGATGACTGTCGCCAGATCGTCCGCGTAGTGGTCCATGTCGTTGCCCTCCCACGGTTGGCTCGAGCGACCGTGCCCGCGCCGATCATGTGTGATGACTCGAAACCCGTGGGACGCCAGAAAGAAGGCCTGGTTTTCCCAGCTATCCGAATTGAGCGGCCAACCATGGCTTAGCGTGACGACGGGACCTTCTTTCGCGCCCCAATCCTTGAAATACAGGCTCACTCCGTCGCGGGTACGGATAATCTCACCGGTATGGCTTGCGGAGAACGTCTGCCCGGGCATGCCGGCTCCCGACTGTTTGCTGGCAGCCGATGCCACAGTTGTCGTCATGGTTGCGGCAATTCCGCCAATCAGCAGGTTTCGGCGTTTTGCGTCGGGGGAAATGTGTCCCAAGTCTTTAGTCATGGCTCAACTCCAGAAATTATTCGACCGGAAAATGGTGGAAATGGCTTGCTTACCGGTCGAGACGCCAGAATAAACACGACACTTTCATTGGCCTAGTTAAGTGTTGTAAAACGCTGTTGATTGCTCTAATTTCATCCGACCCAAAATTCTTTGTTTGTTTAATGATGCTTAACATTCGCATCAGCTAACTTGCTTTTAGCAAAGGCAGAAAGCGAACACGAACGCATCGAAAGTAACCAATTCATACCGCAAGATCAAAACTTCAACGCATGCAACCGATGAATCTTCTCCAGAAACCAGTGGAAGCTGGCGTGCTCGTCGTCTGCATGATCGGTGTTCTTCATCGCCATCTTGTGCAACATGTCTTGCCGCTGGGAAAGCAGCCGGCACATTCGATGAGTCACTTCCTGGCTATCCCTCAATAGCGGCGTCACAGCATCTTTGCTCAATCTGTAAATGACACTCCTCGTGAGCGTCACGATCTTTACCTGAACTGGCAAACCCACAAGTAGTCCGGTCTCGCCCATCGTATCGCCCGGCCCGAGACGCACCACCTCGACGGCACCGATAGATTGTTCCGTTAAAACGCTGAGCACGCCGGAGTCGACGATTGCAAGACTGTCGGGCACCACTTCCGGGGTAAAAATCACCTGCCCCGCGTCATATTCATGCCGCACCATGCAACTGGAAAGCATCTTCAACTCCTCGTCGCCGATGGTGGTGAATAATTCGATGCGTCTAAGCAAGCGCTCCTCTGCTTTATCCACGATGGCCGTGACAGATGGCACACCTCGTGGCCGGAGATCGACCCCTGCTGCGGTCAAGTGTCGATAGCAGAGGTCGTACAGTTCATTTGTCAATGGCGTCTTTTTCGCCGTGTCGTCTACGAAGGCCGTCGCCTCGTACTGAATGGAATCTACGGTGGCTTTTCTCGTCTGCACGAAGGGAGCCGGCGCCGGCAAGATGGAGCGGGCCGCAGCCAGCGCACATTCGAGCGCGGCAATCACCGTTGCCGGCCGCTCGTCCGGCGAGATTTCCAGAGACACCGTAACGCCATGCAAAGCATGTGGCCGGTTGGTATTGGTAATATTTGCCCTTGCCGCCGCAGCATTGGGAATGATGGTCACATTGCCGTGCGAATTGAGCAGATGCGTTGCTCTCCAATTCATCTCGATTACCTTCCCTTCGGCGCCATCAATCGAGATCCAGTCACCCACGCGATACGGTTCTGTGGAATTCAGCACAATTCCTGCAAAGACATCATGCAAGGTACTTTGGATAGCTAAACCGAGAATAACCGCCAACGTTCCCGATGTCGCGATCAGGCCGCGAACAGGTATTTCCAGAACGAATCCCGTTGCGGCTACCGCCGCGGCAAGAAACACCACGGCACCGAACACGTCCTGAAACAGTCTCTGCTCGCGCCAGGTGTGAGGCAGGAGAAAGGTGTCGAGAGCAAGAGTGAGCAGGCGGGCACCGGTCAGCCACCAGAATATCTTCAGGGCCTGCGCCGCTTCGTGAAGCAGCGACGCTTCAAGCCGCGTAGTCTGTCTGAAGGGGCTGAAGCCCGCGGCAAAAATGCTCGCCGTGAAGACGGCAAAGATCGTGAGCCGAAGCAACAAACGCGAAGCGTCCTTCTTCGGCACTTTGAAACGCCACAGTGCCACGTCGATCACGACGACAGCATAACCGAACACCAAGGAATCGCTCACGGACTCTCCGAGGGGAAACGCGCCTGGCGAGTACTCGTGCCGCCCCGCCGGGAGCCATTGTGAACGCTAACCGCAATGCCCACGGCTGGCTAACGCGCTAGCCGAAAGACGCCAGCGGGTCGCCCGCCGCTAGTGCATCGGCGTGGTTCGGCGCCGGCGGATAGATCCATTGCGTATTGATCATCTGCTTGCGCGCTTTTCCTTCCGCATGCGTCAGCTTGATCTGGCGGTCCCAGCCTTCTGAATAGATCGCTCCCCACTCGCCGAGGTCCAGACAAGTGGCGTAAAAAGGCTGGCTATATGCAAGCGTCGATGCGCCGAGCAGATCGGCCGCCACATTGTGGCCACCGAACTTGCCCATCACCATTGCGTGCTGACAAGACATCAACGCGTAGTGCCCTTCATCGTCGCTACGCACTCGTGCCACATCGCCTGCCACGAACACGCCGGGCGCCTCTTCCACGCGCAGATCAGGCGCGACTTCGACACGGCCAAGCGGGTCGAGGCGCGACGAAACCTGTGCAGCAAGCGTACTCGCTCGCATCCCACCCGCCCATACCACCGTGTGCGCTTCGATATGCGCACCCGAGGCGGTTCGGACGCCACTTGCGTCGACCGAAACGACACTGGAGCCCAATACCGCTTCGATGCCCAGCGAACCGAATGCCTCGGCGACGAAAGGCCGCGGGTTAGGCCCGAGATCGGGACCAATATCGGCCTGCGAACCTACGACGATCACTTTGATCGCCGCATCGGGGCCGAATATCGCGCGCATCCGTTTAGGCAATTCGGTTGCGATCTCAATGCCGGTAAAGCCGCATCCCACCACGGCAACGGTATTTCGAGCGCTTGAATCCTGAAGCTTCGCGAGTTCCTCCAGATGCTCTTCAAGTGCCGATGCGTCCTCCATGCAATCGACCGAGAATGCATACTCGGTGAGCCCTGGAATCGACGGGCGGCTTAGCTCGCTGCCGCTCGTGAGCAGCAACCGGTCGTAACTGAGCGTGCGGGTCTCGCCGCTCGCGGCCGTCATACGCACGGTCTTGTCGCGGACAGCGATTTCGTCGACACTCCCCTCGACGTAGTTCACGCCGACAGCGCCAAGCAGAGGCAAAAGCGGTGCGAACATCAGATGCGGCTCGCTTTCGTACATCCGTGGCCGGATTTGCAACTCGGGTTTCGGCGAGATAAGCGTAATGTCGATGTCGCGAGCCGTTGCGCCGGCGCGGTCGAGCACGCGAGCCGCCCCGAGGGCACCCCACACTCCGGCAAAGCCGGCACCCACAATCAAGATCTTCTGCGACATGATTCGTGCCTTAATTTTTAGACTACCAAGTTGACGATCTGCATCGGAACTACAACAAACGGAGCCCTGTTGCACTGCGCGACGATCGCTGACGATCGCGGCGGTCGACTCATGTGCCGCCCGCCGCCACGACAAATCGTAGACTTCGTGTTCGAATGGCAGTAGGCGCGCGAAGGAGATCACCGTGTTGTCTCGGCGACAACAATCGACGGCTTAGATGTCGTCAACTAATCCTGGCGAGTGCAGTTTCGAGCGTGGCATAGGAATGTTCATCACCTTCCATGGCAAGATTTATGATTGTGCGAATGCTCCACGGCGCTTCCGACGTGGATGCGTGCTGTTGAGCCGCAGTCACGTATTCCTGCATTGTCAGCTTTACCCCATTGGGAAAGGCATCCTTCGCGTCTCCCACCGCCGTCTGCAATACATGCAATATGGCCTGGCCGAACGTCACACATTCCTCGCGCCTCGGCATTTTTCCCTTTTGTATGACCGAGTCTTTCCAGTCGGTCTGTTGGGGGCTGAGGAGAACAGGTGGGCGGGCGCAGAAGTTCCGGTAGTTCAGTAAGTAGGCTTCCTGGCGATTTTGTGGACTGATCCCCAGTAGCTTCCACGCGGCATCGAAGCGCTCTTTCTTTATTCCATTCTGGTACGCCATCGCGCGCAGAAAGAATTCTTGAAAGGCTTCGAGACTTGCGGTGCAGGACGATACCGATTGTCGATAGTGTCCATCTCGTATCGCGTAAGCGGCGAGTTCAAAAAGAATCTCGAACTTCTGCTGCCGCAATGCAACGATCTTCTGATGACCGCGTGAGCACTCCGACCTGTACCTTCCGTCGCCGTCGGGTCGAAGATCTATCAAAACGGAAGAAAGGACGGAATTGCCTGCGGAGCTTCCGTCCGGGTTGCATTCTAGGCAGACACTCGGAACCGATATCTTTGTCATGGCATGTCTCACATTTGGACGTTGTTTCTCGTTTTTTGTCGCATCAACTCGTCTCACCTCACCAACAGATCACACCCGGAGGCACAAACCTCATTCGAGACTAGGCCTCGCTGGCACTCTATGCCCAATCAACCGCTTCTGCAGATGAGGTACGGTGAATGGGCTTGTACGCGAATGACTCTATGGTCCCGATGTTGTCCCGGCGGCAACACCGTGATATCCAGCTGACGTATTCCATGTTCTGAGTGGCACAACTACGATTGCTCTTGACGTAATGTTTCGCAGTGGATGGAACGAAGTAATTGGTCTATTCCAATGCACCTGAATCGCCCATCCGGAGTCAGTTAAGAAGATGAATGCTAAGGAAGATTTTTTACGTTTCGCCGTGATGGTAAACACCAACCGGCACGAGTACGGCGAGGCCGTATCGTTTGGTCCGTTCACACTTTTCCCGACAGAGAGGCGTCTCGAACGGTCAGGTTCAGTCGTGCAACTAGGCAGCCGCGCGCTGGATATTCTTATTGCGCTTATCCAGCACGCCGGACAGGTCGTGGATCGGCGCAAGTTGATGTCGCGTGCGTGGAGGAATATCGTCGTGGACGAAAGCAACTTGCGCGTCAACATTGCTGGATTGCGCAAAGCACTGGGTGACGGCGAGGACGGTGTGCGCTACGTGAAAAACGTCCCGGGTATCGGCTACTGTTTTGTTGGACAACTTACCCGTGAACGCATCGCTGCCGAATCCAGTTCCCATTTTTCTGAACCGTTTCCCCGAGTACATTCCGGCGGCTTTGCACCGGGAGCGGCCTGCCCACAAGGTCGTGACGAGGTCTTGCGGACGCTTGCGTCCGACTTGCGCAGACATCGGCTCATATCTATTGTAGGACCCGGAGGCATCGGCAAGACAACAGTAGCGATTGCCCTCGCGAAGAGACTGTCCGGAGAGTTTCCTTCGGAGATTCACGTCGCCGACTTGAGCGAAGTTGCTCATGGCGATACGGTAGCGCTCACACTGGCCCGTCTGCTTGGGTTGGGCGATCTTCACCACGTACCCGTCACATGTATCGCCAATTATCTTTCCACCAGGCGGGCGCTGATCATTCTGGATACCTGCGATTACGTCATCGACGAGGTGACGTCGCTCACAACGCAAATCCTCGCAGTCTCATCCGCGACCTATTTTGTTTTGACAAGTCGCGAGGCGCTACGTGTCAGATACGAACACGTCTGCCGCCTGTCTGCGCTCGAAGTCCCTCCGGGATCCGAGGTGATCTCGATCGAACACGCGCATGCTTATCCAGCCGTGCAGGTGTTTATTCAACGCGCCCTGGAAGGGGGCGCCAGATTCCCGCAGACCAGAAAGAGCTATGCGACTATTTCGGGGATTTGCCGGGAACTCGAAGGAGTCGCGCTCGCGATCGAACTTGCTGCGGCGCGCGTCGCGACGTTTGGACTGGCGGGCACCATGATGCTGCTCGGAACCCGCTCACGTCTTCGATGGCAGGGATGCCGCAATGCCCCTGCGAGGCATCGGAATCTCGCCGCGTCTATTGGATGGAGTTACGCGCTGCTGTCGGAGCAGGAGAAGTCTGCTTTCCGCCAGTTGTCGTCGTTTGAACAGCCCGCAACGCTCGACGCCATCCTCGCGGCGACGACAAATGGGACAGGCGATCTTTCGAATGCGATAGACATAGTAGAAGGTTTGGTTGCAAAGCACATGCTGCACATCCAGCCCGGACCGGACGACTTGCCTCGCTATCGGCTCCCGGCTTCGGAAAGGATCTATGCGCGAGAACAACTCAGTCAAGCTGCGCTCGATAAGCGGAGCATCGTCCAACTGAACGGCGGGCAAAGGATTTGCATCTGAAATCCGGCTGCGCTGTGTCTTCAGTGGCCCTTTCAAGTGCAAGCGCGGGCGTGAAGTGGGAAAATCATTTCATAAACTGCGCGAATTGCTTCGCCGCAAATTCGATGAATATCTTCATTCGCGGTGGCATACTCCTTCCAAATCCGTGCATGACATGAAGCGGAACGGGTCTCAGTGCCAAATCCGGCAGGACGATACACAAACGTCCTGCGTCGACATCTTCCTGAATCATTGCTTTCAGAATCTGTGCGATACCCAGTCCATTCAATGCCGCGATTCTCATGGCCTCGCCACTGTCGGCGTCGAATGCTCCTTCTGGTTGCACGCTGACACCGTCAGCAAACATGACGGGCACCACGCGTCCGGCAAGTCTGTAACGAACATGGCGATGCATACTTAAATCGGATATCGATTTCGGCACGCCGTGGCGGCTCAAATAGTCGGGGGCGGCCGCGAGCACTAGCGGCAATTGGCCCAATTTCCGCGCATGCAAAGCGCTGTCGATGACCTCTCCCGCTCTAATGACGAGATCGAAACCCTCCCGGATGACGTCGACATGATGGTCGCTCACGTTCACCTCGAACAGCAGCCCCGGATGACGCGCCATCAAGTGCTTGGTGAGCGGGTCGAGCAGAATGCGCGCTAACGCAGCCGGTACGCTGATACGCAGTTTGCCGACCGCGTCCAGTGGCGCAGTCAACGCATTGCCTGCCTCCTCAATGCCACGTATGAGCGGCGCGACGCGCTCGTAGTAAGTTTGCCCCTCGATCGTCAGGACGGTCACCCTTGTCGAGCGGCGAAAAAGCCTGATACCGAGACGCCGTTCCAATCTTCCAACGCTTCTCGACACAGCGGACGGCGTCGTGCCAAGCAAGCGTGCCGCTCCGGTGAACGAACCGGCCTCGACCGCTCGAACAAAGGCAGATAACCCACTCAGGTTCTCAACAGGCATTAGTGACCCTTCGGCAAAACTGATAGCTCCGCTGGAGAACTGGGCTGTCGTCTCACCTATAGCTAAATTAGCGCTCAACGCGACATCCGCGTCAAACAACGGAGATTCAGATGAACAGACTCGCAAATAAAGTGGCCGTCATCACTGGCGGCAATAGCGGCATTGGCTTCGCGATGGCAAGGGTGTTTGTGGCCGAGGGTGCGCATGTGCTGATCGTCGGACGGCGTCTGGCCGCGGTGAATGCCGCGGTGGCCGAGCTCGGGGATCGGGCAACTGGCCTGACCGGTGACCTCGCCGATCCCGCAACGCATGACCGCGTTGCGTCATTAGTTGAAGAACGGTTCGGCGGCCTGGACATTTACGTCGCCAACGCTGGCGTAAACACGATCGCCCGCTCACATCTGGTCAGTCTCGAAGAGTACGACGCACAGGTCGCCACGAACACGCGATCGGTTTTCTTCGGCGTTCAGAAAGTCGCATCTCAACTTCGCAATGGAGGCGCCATTCTGTTGACAAGTTCGATCGCGAGTTCGAAAGTATTCGAAGGCCACGCGGCGTATGCCGGCAGTAAAGCCGCAATCGAAGCCTTCGCCCGCAGTTGGGCGCTCGAATTCAAAGAGCGCGGTATCAGGGTCAACGTGATCAGCCCAGGCCCTGTCGACACCCCCATTCTTTCGAAGCTGGGTATCGCCGTCGCTGATCGCCCGGCATTCGAAGCCGCCGTTGCAGAGAAGATTCCGCTGGGCCGCCTGGGCCGCGCGGAAGAGTTGGCGCAAGCCGCGCTTTTTCTCGTTAGCGACGAAAGCAGCTTCGTTACCGGTGTAAATCTGCACGTCGATGGCGGAATGTCGTTGGCTTGATTCGTGACCGTTTAACGTGAGAACGCGAATCCGCCACCCGTTCTTGGCAACCGAACTGCCAAGAACGGGTGGCGACAGCCCAGTTCTCGTACCCGTCAATCGTTAGTCAAGGCGCGATGATATCTAGCGACATACTCCGCCTGAGCAATGACTTTCCCATGCATCTGATAGGCGACGACTGCGGGACTCGCCGCAGGAGCGACATCGATTTGCGCCACGTCGAGGGCAGACGCCGTCACGACATATCGATGCGATTCCCCCTTAGGCGGACACGGTCCACCGTATCTGGATTCGCCAAAGTCCGTCAACGTCTCAACCGCGCCTGCCGGCAAGAGCTTCGGATTGCCAGAAACTCCTCTTTCGAGCGACGACTCAGAAGGTGGAATATTGGCGATCTCCCAGTGCGTCCAACCCAGCCCCCCGGTCGGCGCATCAGGGTCGAACATTGTCACGACGATGCTCTTCGTGCCGCGCGGAACGTGTGCCCATGAAATGCGTGGCGACACGTTCTTACCGTGACAGCCAAAACCTCCGTACACCTGCTCGTTCGAAAAGTGCCCGTCACGCAGGTCGTCGACCATGACCGTGAATGGCTCCGCGCAGGCTATCGCGGGGATGACCGCCAGCGTCATTGACGTGCATAAAATTGCCGGCAAACAGGTCCTCAATCTCATGACGTGTTCCGTTGAAGGATGAAAGATGCGTGAGACCGGTATCAACGGCACCGCATTTAAGTCAGTGCAACCTATACGGCGCTGGTTGATAGCCGGGCACCAATCAGTAGTCCCACACCACCGGGACGAAATGGAAGCCTTTATCCTTCTTCGCAATGTGACCGATGGATGGGAACGCGACGTGCGCTGCGGCCAGCAGAGCGCCAGTTTCGGCGGCTTCATTGAGTAGCGCGACACGTACGTCCGCGGCCCCTTCAGGATCGTGCTCGAAGCCGTTTTGCCAGTCGGGATGGTCGAAGTTGACCTGGAAAATCGCGTCGCCCACGAACGTCAGTTTTTCGCCGTTTGATGCGACGTCCACGACGCAGTGCCCCGGCGTGTGCCCACCCGTCACGCGCGCCGACACACCCTTGGCAACTTCCACGGTCTGATCGAACTGCACGATGTTTTCGCCGTAGAGTTCGACGAACTTCGCAGCAGCCTTGCGGAGCGCGGGAGGAACGGTTTCCGGCATCACCGTCTTGCTGAAGTCCGGATTTTTCCAGAACTCAACTTCCTTGGCCGACACGTGAATGCGCACGTCCGGGCGCAGCTTGGCCCTCACGCCGGCAACATTCAGTCCGCCGACGTGGTCCATGTGCATGTGCGTAATCACGATGTCGGTGATCGCAGCCAGGTCGATACCCGCCGATTCCAGGCGCATCACCGACCGGCCCGCGCGCGTGAAGTATTCGAAACCGTCGCCCACGCCCGAATCGATCAGGATCAGGCGGTCGTCGCTGCGTACGAGCGCAATATTCAGCGCCCAGTCGAACATGTCACGCTGCAGGAAACGACCATCGAACCATTCGTTCCGGTCAGCTTCGCTAACGTTAGTCGACATGGTGGAGGTGGGCAGCGGCAGAACGCCATCGCTAATCAGCACGACGTCAACGTCGCCCACGCGCACAGCGTAGCGGGAAGAAACGAGTTCGCCCGCCCCTTCTCTGCCTACGTTGGCGATAACCGGCCGCACATTGCGAGTTGTTTCGCTCATCTTCAATAGTCCAGTTGATTAATTGCGGTGAGCCGTACTGCACCGCGCCACGCGGTTCACGAGCACGACCACGAGTGTCGCTCGTTTCGTTTGCTTGCATTTCGAAGGAGCGTGTGACAGATAGTAGTCAGGGGGCGCGAAAGCCAGTAGCATCGCGAACGCGAACACGGTGTTGTCCGAACGGCGACAATCTATGCCGGATGGGCAATGAGACGTAGGGCGGGTGAGATGTTTATTGATTGGCGGTACATCAGAACGTGCCCATCCAGGGGCATCCACCCCATTGACGCGTTCTATCTGTTGAGAACAACGCGGATTTCCTCTTTGGCGACCGTTTCATAAAGGCTGCTCGGCGCGCCCGTGGGTATTCCAGTAAGTCAGGCAGCAAGCGAGCTTGAGGAAGAACCGTAGATGCCAACACGGCGCTAGAAGTGAGTGCGGAGGCACTGCGAGTGGTACAGCCGGACATGCGTGCGTTCAACCACCAAACGATATTCGCCAAGGTCGCCGCTATGTTCTGCACCATGCTCGGCAATCACGGGTTCGATCCCGGGATTACGCAGTGGCCGCCGATGCCGCTTAGAGTCGTAGCCGCGATCAGCGTTGACCTCGGCGCGTTACAGGGCATGGCCGCGCAATCCGCGAATCGGTGAAGACGCATCGATCAGTGGCACCCAATTGCCTAGCGTCGTTGGCTTAATACCGTCCCCTTGCTGACGTGCGACCGAGGACGTGCCAATGCGGGCAATGGCCAATAATCTGCAGGCCGACATGATCGGCTGAACGGCCGGCGTACCGCTAGAAGCCGCCTGTCGGGGCGCGCGCGACCGAAGGACTGTTGTGGGTCGATCAGAGCACGTCGTCGGGATCAGTTCGGCCATGAAGCGTCATTCACCTAACCCGTACGTTCGACATTCGGGCATCGGCTTCAATTAATTACCGACCACTCCCGAACCGATGACGCGCGTCGCATCATCGGTTGAAACCCACACTCGAACAGCTTTTACTACGTCGTCGCGTAGCCTTATCTCAGGTCAGACGGAGACCTTCGGAAAATCAATCACGGTCTCTGCAAGATTATTGACGTAGTTAGTCAGCACGTTGAGCGCGACGCTGGCGACGACTTCGAGTATCTGCTCATCGCTCAAGCCAGCGGCGCGGGCGGCGCTCAGATCCGCGTCGCTTACGTTGCCGCGCGTTTGCGCTACCTGCACTGCCAGCTCGGCAACAGCGCTACCACTACCAAGGCGCGCGGCTGCGATGGCATCCGGAGACAAGCCTGCGCCCTTGCCCATCAGAGTATGGGCCGAAAGGCAGTAGCCACATTGGTTGAACTGCCCGATAGCCAGAGAGATGATTTCACGCTGAGCTGCGCTCAACGCGCCAGTCTTCAGGTTCTCGTCAAGTTGCAGATAGCCTGCGAGTGCAGCGGGAGCATGCGCAAGTGTACTGAAAAGATTCGGCACCATGCCGATCTTGGCTTTTGCATTTTGCAGCAATTTGAGTGCAACTGGAGAGGCTTGCTCGGAGGTCAGGGCAGTGATACGCGGCATGATAGTTCCTTTTGGCTGGATCGAGTGCGGTAGTGCACAGAAACAAGTTTGCGCCTATCATCGAGCGTCATGGGCGCCGTTAGTCTCAAATTCAATACCAATCGTCTCACATGAAACCTGATCAACTTTCCGCATTGATAGAACGTTTCAGCCTCCAGACCGGGGTGTTTTATAACGGCACGCTTTGCGGCATTGCGCGCTTCGAGGAAGAGCAGCAGGGTTACATCCACCTGTTGCGGCGCGGGCGGATGCGGGTGCGGCTATCTGATGGGACCACCTTGCCCGTGTCGGGGCCGTGCTTGATGTACTGTCCGCGCGCATTAGCACACAGATTTGAAGTCGAGGAAGAGGAGGAAGTGGAACTGACGTGTGCCTCGGTGAGAATTCAAAGCGGGTTTAACAACCCAATCACCCGAGCAATCCCTGACATCGTCATCCTCCAGTGCGCCGAATTACCCCATGCGAAGCCGCTGCTGGATATTCTCGTTGCCGAAGCGGCCACTTATCAGGATGGAAGGGTCGCTGCGCTTAATCGTCTCTTCGAGCTGGTCATAATCCAGGTACTACGCTTTTTGATATCGCAAGGCAAAGCTAGCAGCGGTTTGCTAGCCGGCCTTGCTGATCCGCGCATAGCCCTTGCGCTCGAAGCTGTCCATGAGCATCCTGAGTCGGCGTGGACCATAGAACTGATGGCTAGCACAGCTGGAATGTCACGCGCTCGGTTCGCTGATCATTTCCGTAACGTGGTTCAGCTTACGCCTCTGAACTACGTGACGGACTGGCGCCTAACTCTGGCGCAACAAATGCTGCTCGCGGGCCGATCGACGCAATTGATCGCCAGCGAGGTTGGCTACGAAAGTTCTTCCGCGCTCGCGCGCGCTTTCCGTCGGAGATTGGGATTCTCGCCAGTTGCTTGGTTGGACTCGCAGCGAAAGCTGAAAGCGGCGTGATTGAGTCAATATAAATGCCGATCGGCGTGAGCATCTCGGCAATTTCCGCTTCGCAGGAGATTTCAGTCGCTCGGTCATAAGTAATCGATGGACTGCTTTGACCTTTTGACCGATGACTCGCCGACCAACTCGGCAAAGCGAGCGTCAGTCGCACATTGGTTACCTGCCCTAGAACGCCTCAAAGCGCGACCGTCGGCAACGGGCCGCATGCGGGCATCCGCGACGCTACTCGATTCATCAGGCATCGCCCCTCGTGATCTCCTCGCGTCCGGCCATGAAGAGACGTTCGACACACATTTCTGATTCGTCGACAATTGGTGAGCGCAAACAACCTTCGACGGAAAGCCTGAGATGCTGCTGCGGCCGACAGAAATCCAGATTGAATCAACGCGACTCTTGATCAAACCGTTCTCGGCCAACGACGCCGATGCCGCGTTCTCATGTATAACTCCTTCGCTCACCCGTTACATGGCGTGGGAGCCACCGGCATCCCGGCGTGACTTCGACAATGTTTGGCGGTCCTGGATACCGTCGATAGAGGACGGATCGGACTATGTATTCGCAATCCGGCAGCGCACTGACGGGAGCTTCCTTGGGTTGACCGGCCTTCACCGCGTACGCACCGAGAGCCCGGAACTCGGCATCTGGATTCGTGAAGATCGTCATCGAAATGGCTTTGGTCGCGAAGCCGTCACCCTGGTTGCGCGCTGGGCAACGCAAACCATTGGGTGTGCCAGTTTCACCTATCCGGTTGCCGAAGAGAATCGCGCCAGCCGGCGCATCGCCGAATCGTTGGGCGGAGTCATTGTGGAAAGCCGCGCGAAGCCAAAGTACCTATCCGTCGTTTACCGAATTCCTCGGCAGCCAGTCATGAGCGACGTATAAGCGGTTTGGCTCACCAACTGACATCCGACGGCCAGGTTCGGACACTCAACGTCGATGAATGCTGCGGTTAAGCAGCGCGTCGAAACGAAAACGCCCTGAGTGCCCAGTTGTCTCGCAACGCCCAACGGTGTCGATAGCAGCGGTCGCTGGCCGGCTCAAGGGGACTCGGGAGGGTGTTGAGCCGTGCAGGAAGGTTCTTGTTTCGGCGGGGGTTTATGGGGCAGGTTTTCGCAGCCGTTTCGTGAGTGCTTGTGAAGGAGGCGCATGCGCACGCGCTTGTGCATGGCGCCTCGCTTCGTTGATGCTTTTGGTTCACCGCTATCCGTTGATCAGTGCCGCACGGGGACCAAGTGCTGCGTTTGCGTTTTTACGATCGATGCGGTTTTCGCGGGCGTTCTCTTCCGCTTTGCGACGTTGACGGTGGACTGCGATCCAGTCGCGATCTTCGATGCTTCTGCGAGAAGGCGTGTTGCGTGGCTGGCCGTGAGACGGGATTGAGAGACGCCTTTTGCATCGAGTGCGATCACCTGGAAAAGCTCGCGGTCGTTTTCGAGGTCTTGCTGATATTGCTCTGCTGTGTCGACAAGCAGTTCAAGCATGGTCTGGCGACGGCGTCTTTCGTCGCTCGTGATGGGAGGATTCCTACATATCGAGGACGCGAGTGTGATCAGCGTGTTCAGTTGGCTCAATTGCCGGTCGCAGAAGTCGAATGCGGACAGGGCGAGTTTTTCGTACTGGAGTGCGTCGACAGGTGGGCGTGAAGCGGGTTGACTCTTGATGGACTTGGTCATTTTGCGATCTCCCTGATGCTTACTCAGATCGCCCGACACTCGCTTTGGGAAGTGGGTGAGCGGGCACGTAGCGGGATTGGAAGACCGGGATACAAACAAACCGGCGAGCCTTGCGACTCCCCCACTACAGCCCGCCCATTGGAATATAGACGTGCAGCAGCAGACGCACGACCCGCAGGGCGGGTGTGCGGTTTGTATCGCTGGCTTCCAAACCAGGCCGCCGGGTGTTTCCCGATGGCTCGGTGATTATAAATGAGGTGGGTTTATGAGAGGGTAATTGGGCGGGATAAAGGCTTGGTTTTAGGTGGTCGGACAGGTTAATGACGCCGGCGCAGCTAGGACGAGGGCTTCTTGGTAGTCCAGCCCACCCGGCGCAGCAGTTAAGCCCTGACGAAATGACTGATCGGCCATCGCTGACGCTCGCCGTTCATTTGTCGTGCGGCCGTAGCGCGCCGCTTTGCTGTCGTTCGCGACGCAGTGCACTCGAATGTCTGCTTCCCGGAGTAACGGACGAGTCTTCCCGACCCACTTCGGCCGTTCAATGCCATGGCCTTGGTGTCGTGTTGGCGGGCAAAGCAGTCGTTCGTCTGGTGATCTGACAGGCAAGTCGCCATGACTGCGCGTCTCGCGGCAAGAACTTGCCCGGGTAGTTTCCACGCTGTTTAGAATCGCTCCAAGTAGCAAAGTATGACGCATCGCCAGATCCGCCCATATTCAATTCTCGGCAAAGGACCTTTACCGCCAAACCTATAATGGTCGGCGCGACCGGCCCGCCATCGAGTTCGAGTACGTCCGCAACTACCCACGTTGTATTGCACAGTCGCCTTGAGAAGATGGACGGCCACCATCAAAACGATGTTCCAGTTTGCTTCCGACCCGCCCGTCGCAACACGCTGCTTACACCAAAAAACAAACTGCGATGTCGTCGCGTCCGCTCCTGCAAGCGGCGGTATGTCGGACGTGAATGCCACCGCTTCCTGCGTTCGATTGCACGCTAACCTCTACGAATTTCTAAGACCGGCTAACTCTCTGATCAATCAGATAGAAGTCTGTACGGACGCACACATTGTTCGATCGATTTACCTAATGGTATGCCATGACGGATTAACATTTGGCTTTCATCTATCTTTTACTGCAGGTTGTTGGTTAGAAAGCCGAAATCATCGTAATTTTTTAGTTTCCGCTTGAGGGTTTGCCGCCTGCAGCAGCTGAAACCCCAACGCTCCCGCGCTGTTTATTAAGTGTTACTCGAAAGGAAGGAAATAATGCGCGCTTTTAAGGAACGGGAGTCCTCCAGCCCTGATTGGCGTGTTGCTGTCGGCGTCGTAATGGTTATTAATGCGTACGGTTGCGCGAGCTGGGTAGCTCCTCAGCCCCCCCGATATACCTACACCTCAACAAGTGCGTGCCAGCGCATCGGACTTGGGACTCACTGGAACGCTCAGCGGAACAGACACGGCCAAAGCGGGATACATGTTAGTGGAGCAACAATGCAACAAATTTTTCGGTAACGTTTATCGATGGACGAACGATACCGGCTTCAATCGTAAAGAAATAACCCTCGGCGGAGCCGCCGCAGCTGGCGTGCTAGCTGCATTGGGCGTTTCTGCTCAGGCTATCGCATTAACGGCGATCGGGTTCGCCCTTACTGCCGACTCGATGGACGCGTTTCAGAATTTCGCACTTTTCACAACTAACCCACATGCTGTGGCCAAGTTGGTCGACGATGCAATGAAGGCATATAAGACTTCCGCGCCACCCGGAAACCAGACATTGATGGTCGATCATCAGACCGCGCTCGCGTATGTCAGTGGATATGCGCAGCTTTGCACGTACCAAAAAATTCAGGACTTTGTAGCTCAGGCGCTTGCAAACGCGACGCCAGTCGACGTAAGCAAGGTTCCAATTTCAATATTCTCTGTGGCCGACCGAATTCTGCTTGGAGATATTAATCAGGATCTCGGGCTGTCCGCGTCACCGCTAAACGATGAACAGTATGCTCAGTTGTATTGGTATCTAAAGGAAGGATACTCTAACGACCAGAATCGCCAAAAAGTCCTAAATACTTATTCCACCATAGCATCCGACTTGTGGGATGCTACAAAGAACATCCTTCCTCCTGCGGCTCAGCGAGCCGAACTGAAATTCGAAGCAATTGCGCTGACCAATTCCGCTTTCAAAAAGGCCGAGCAAGCTGTGGCAACCGCCAATCCGCCCGCAGCCACATCCGCACTCCAAGGTGTTCCCGTAGCACCCGCTGCCCCAGGATCGACAGGGCTTGCGGTTCCAGGACCGATCCTCTCGCCGTCTATCGGTCCAGCACAGATTCCTAACATTCAAATCCGATGAATGCTTAACGCCCCCCACTATGGATAGCCGGAATGTGTCTGCGGAGAATTTATGAAGACTGCTCTTTGTCTCACCCTGGTGCTCGGAACGAACCTGACGAATGTAGCTCAAGCGCACGACGGGCTTGGAGGCGGCACGCTAGTTAATCCGCAATCGTTGGCAGCCGATCGAGATAGCGCCAAACTCAACTTTCTTGCCTCTCAAGCTCGCCGAAACCGGGTGGATCCGAGCGCAATCCAAGCTGCTCGATCGGTCTACAACGCCGACTACGTTTGGAAGAAAACGGACCTTCGAGTTTGCTTCTGGAACGGGCCGGACAAACAACAGCGCGAAATTATGGAACTCGCAAATGTTTGGCATGAGGCTGTTCCAGTCGTTACTTTCAATTACCTAGAGGGAGGCGCCGTTCGCAAATGCCAAACTTCTGACTTAATGGATTTTCACAGAATGTCTGATATCCGCATTTCTCTAGACGGAAACGATAGGCGCTCAATATACAATGCACAAGACTTTCCATCTCGGTATGGTGATTGGTCTTATCCTGGGCGTTCGGTTGCCGAAAATGTTAAATACCCCACGACGATGAACCTCGTCGGGGCCGTTGCTATGCACCAACAGGGGTTTGAGTCCAGTTACACCTTTAACGTTCGGCATGAATTTGGTCACGCGCTATCACTTGTTCACGAACATCAAAGGAGCGTGTGCAAGGGATGGTTCAACATTAAGGCGATTGCGCAATCGCAAGGCTGGTCCGAACAATTCGCACAAACGCAAGTGGATTCAATTAATGAATCCAGTAGTAGTTATGCGTTTATCGGGGGGTACGATATTTTATCCATAATGCAATACAATTTTCAGTCAAATTGGTACATGCCAGACAGACCAGGCCAAGTTGATCCATGCCGTCGAAAGACCACAGTAGACAACCTGTCCGATCTCGATAAGATCGTAGTGGCTCAGCTTTACGAGCCAACGCTGAATGACACGCCTCAGAGGCAGGCGTTAATAGCCAAATCTCGACAGCAATATGCCGACCAGAACACACCTCCTGCCTCTGCGACCCCTTCTATTCAGCGTGAAAGTATAAGGGTAGCGCTTGCGTCATTCGTGACGACAAATCAAAAACCGCAAAAAATCACGATTCAGGTCTATCCACATGAAGCCGACCGAGACGCTGTACTTCGCGCCGTTTCGAATTTAGGCTATCCGCTTTCAGATAGCTCGGGTAAGCCAATCCGACAGATTTCCAACAACGTAAATCCGACTCTTCGCGGCGATCCGACGAATTCGATCTTCTACACAAAAGACGTTTCCGAACAAGATGTGCGCTACGTCGCGGCGGCATTGATTAACGTTGGAATTAAATTGAAGAGCATAAAGCCTTATTATCCCGGGAAGCCTAATAACTTTGCAAAGCGTGATCATCTGATACAGATCGGATCAAGTGTTACCAATCGAAATCGGGACACGTTGACATTGGAAAATGTGCTTTCTCAGGACCTTCCTATGTTTGGCGCCCAGAAATCGAATGATTAAGGCGGCGAATGACACATCAGGGCGCGTAACTGCCGTCTAAATGTCCGAACGGCGCAAAGGGCGAATGACGCTTTATGGCCGAACGCCGCCGACGATGAGTCGCGCGGGAGCGATGCGCCGTTAATGCTTCCAAGTCGGACAGCAGTCGACCCGGAACGGTCTCATGAGCTGCTCGGAAGCGGACGATCATCATGGCTAGAGGCGATCGGGAATAAATTGGTGGAGGCGGTGTTTACCGAGAAAGATGATTCGTAATCGAATCTTGTTACTTCACATCACTCCGAGCGACACATGAATGCATCCGAACGCCTTGCGCAGGTGGGCCTCCAATTGCCGCCGCCCATTAACCCACTCGGCTCCTATCGAACGGTCTCGGTTGCGGGGAGCCAACTCTATGTCTCGGGTCTCGGACCCTTTGAGAATGGCAAGCCAATCGTCGGAATAGTCGGCGGCGATATGTCGCTGGAAAGAGCTCAGCACGCGGCACGCCTGACAATGCTGATGATCTTGGCCTGCGTCGATCAGGCATGCGGGCTCGACAACGTCGAGAGATGCAGCCGACTGACAGTCTACGTGCGTGGGGAACCGTCGTTCACCCAGCATCCGCAAGTGGCCAATGGCGCCAGTGACCTCTTGCTAACCTTGTTTGGGCAGAGCAAGCTTCCGGCTCGAAGCGCACTGGGCGTGCACACGTTGCCGATGGGCATCCCAGTTGAGATCGACAGCATCTTCGAATTGAAGCGGTGAACTTCGTCGGTACACGCGCTATCCCGTCCTGCGTGAAGGTTACGATTACCCATCCGTATAGGCCGCAACCCTGACTGGGCCTGGCGTTGACGCGCGAAGTTTGAGTGGAACTCAATCACAATTGTCGACGATCGTGGAGGCGACGTCGAACGACCGGAGTTGGCCGGACTGAGGCTGAAGCCGACTGGATCATGCTCAAACAGTCGATCGGCTCACTAGTCCTGAAACAGGCAATCCGAGCACCACCCGTCCGGCATTAATTTAGGGGCCACTAGCGCCCGCCCATCTTCCGCTCGCGCCATAGGCGAAGCAACTCCCCCTGCTCGCCGACACTTCCTTCAAAACTAGGAATGCCATCTGGAATCAGAAACCATGGCTGTTTGCTGCGGGTGAATATGTGCGCTATCGGGGAAAATTCGCTTTGGTTTTGCAATGTGCCCGGTCTGAGTATCGCCAAATCGGGCTGATCGATGGGCTCGGCCCAAAGCCGCGTGTCACAGCCCGCACATGCCTTGCTGCGCCGCTGCCGCCCGCGACCAAAATCAAAAATCAGCATGATCGGCTCACCTTCCAGTACATGTAAATCGCCTCGACGGACCCACATCACAGGCAGCGCAGCCCCGCCTGTTCTTCGCTGACAGGTGGTGCAATGACAAACATAAAAAGTGAGTGGTTCGCGCCGGAGTTCAAACTTGATCCGACCGCAGAGGCAGCTACCGGCGTAGGGGGCGGGCATACAAGGTTCCTAAATACCGCAGATTGAAAACCGGTAAACTTTGATAGCTCAGAACGTGTGTGAGCCAGCGAGAATTGTCGACGATCCGCCGACGATTGTCGAACGGCCGTTCCTAGCCGGAACCCGCCTGATGTTGCTCTGGTGCACTGCACCGCGCATTTCATTCTTCATACGGAGAAGCGTTCGCCGGGACGATGGTCCAATGGTATCGCTCGACCAGTCGCGCGGCTGCTGACCGCACTCTACCGTTGCACTGCGCTTCAGCCGCGCGGATACGGACATCTTCTCGCGCTAAAGCTTCAGGCGCCCAGTGGGATCTAACTTCGCCAACAGGCAGGTCGTCGGTCTCCGACGCAATCGCACGGAATAATTGAAATTCCGGCTCTTCTTCGACCTTGGTCCATCGTGCTAATGACAGCATGGCCCTCGCTGTTTCAATGACACCCAGACGACCTTCAAGAAAATCTGACGCTCTAGCGCGAATCTTTCGGCAGTGCTTGCGCCAACGCTGTTCGTTCGTAATTCCTCTAGGGATTTCTATCTCACGATCCATGGTGAAAGGGCCGCTCGATTCAAGCAAGGGATTGAGGACTTGCAGGACATCAGCTATGCCGATAAGCCTTGTACCCTCCGCTACTTCAATGCGTCGACCAATCCAAAAGGATTGAGGGTATGCCTCCGGCGAGAGAAGCCACACCTCCACGTGAGCCTGCTGTCCTGTCTCAACGCGCGAAACATCCATGAATTCGTGGTGGGCAGACGACCAGTAATCGGGCTTCACCTTGTAGATTGGTCTGTAACCGGAAATCACGTACTTCGGCGAGCCATCCGTTCTGAGCGCTGTTAGGGCAAAGTTAACAATCAGGTCCGGCGAACGGGGCGGGCGGGTCATGTCTATGCGTCTGTTCAGTATGAGCGTCTGCCAATTGTCGCCAATCTACGACGGGCTGTCGAACGTCGCATATTGGCCGTACGCGGAGTTCGATCGGCGCCGTCAGCGACCTGCCCGAACTCGACACGAACTTCCCTTGTTGCGGGCGTTGTGGCTGTTTGGTTCGATCAAGCTATGCGGCTTACCTTGCCCGCCCTTTGGCACATTCATCCGTATCAACGCTGGAGCAAAAACAACTCTGCAGTAGAGCTTCCATAATCGCGTGTAGTCGACGCGTCCACTCTGCCAGCGGGTCGATACTGAGGGAGCTCCCGCATAGCTTGCGCGACGGCTGCGCTGCCAGGCAAGTCTCTCTGAGTCGCTACGACCACATCTGCAGGACAATCTTCGATGGCTCGTTTGACTGCCTTCTCGTCGAAATGCAACCAGACAGCCGTAACGGTCAGATTACTGACGCCGTAGCACGGTGGGCGAAGACCCGTGAGGGGATACAGTACCAACATCGCAGCGCTCGAACTCAGTGTGGCGTTGGCGGGAGCAATGCGTCTGATCTGATCGGCCAAGAGCAGATAATTGCTGCGCTGAATCGATTCGGCCGCCCAATATTTGCCGTGCGTTTCCTTGAAAGCGGGGTAAGTGAGTCCCCAAAACAGGCCGCGTTGATAGTCAAGCTGTGGCCGCACGAGCAGTAAGGAGACGCCAATGCACAAGCAGCTGCAAATGAGCTTTTGCGCCCGACCAGTGAATTGGCAGGCGCTCCAACCCAAGCTCGTGATTCCGCACAGACCGATCAGCGACCACGAGAAGTGATAAGGCAACCCCAGCTTCGCGAGCGGTTCAACAAACGGAATCAAGGCAACTACGGCCCAAAAAACAAAAGGCTTGAGATATTGCTTCGTTCTTCCGCGAATCAACGCAAAGACGATGCATGCCGTCGCCGCCAGGCTCATGACCAGCCCTGCCGCAGTCGCCTGCGCAGCGAGCTGCCCACTCGACTTGAAGAGATTCCATCGCATATCGCCGAACGCTACATAGACGGCGCCACTGTCAACGTAGCCCGCTATGAAGCTGGACACGCCGCCGGCGCCTCGCAGCGCGATTGCCAGGACAAGGATGAGCGTCCCGGCCGCCAGTCCGCCTGCTACGTAGTACTTCAACCCGCGCGTGCCCCGCTCCATGAAGATGCAGACCGCCCCTAACACCGCGAAGAGAAGCAGCGTTTCTCGCAAAAGTACGCCGAGCGCAACAAGCACGCCAATGGCAAAGAACCTGGACCGACTGGCTTGCGCCTCGGACAAGAACAGGATCACCGCATAGAGCAATGGACACAGCGCTATGAAGAAACTGTTCTTAAACCCATACTGGATGAATACCGGGTGGTTCAACAGCGCAAAAAACAGGGCGGTGATGAGCGCACTCGCTGTCAAGCGTCCACTCAATCGCGCTGATATCCGCAGCATCAAGACAGCGGCCAGAGCGTCTGGAACGACATCAATCAGTCGCAAGGCAAAAATAGGATTGACCTTAAGCGAGTAGACGAAAGACGTCATTAACGGGTAGAGCATCAACATGCCGTCATTCGGAAGACGCAGGTCTTGCGATAACCGGTCATGGATAATCATCGCGTAGTACGCGTAGATGCCTTCGTCCGTGGATGGATAACCACCGACTACCGCCAGTCGCAGTACAACAACGACGAGCACGACGAACAAAGCGGCGGCGATTAGCCCTATACGCTGGCTGCGCGCCCCCGACGCTGGCTCCGACCTCAATCTCACGCTGCCGTACATTCAGTCAAACCTGTTTGGACGCTAGATTTTTGATCAGGGCGAGATAGTCATCATAGTCCCGGATATAGTCTGCTTCGTTATACATATCGGACGCGAGAATCAGCGCGACCGAGCCCGGATCGAAATTGACCTCAGCCGCCCAAATCAGCGGGGGAACGTGCAGGCCTTTCCACGGACGATTCAAGTGGATGCGCGTGCGGTTCTTGCCATCATCGACCTCGACGTCGAAGCTACCCGAGAGGCAGATGATCAACTGATTCAATGTATGGTGCGCATGTGCGCCTCGGCTTTCTTCAGTAGGAACGTCGTATAAGTAGAAAACTCGCTGGATCGCGAACGGGACATGTTTATCGCCTTCGATAAACGTGAGATTTCCTCGTGGGTCGGTGATCTTCGGCAGCTCGTAGAGCTTGCAGTCGGAAATGGCAGGCATAGTATTCATGGGCCTATTCACGAAAGATTGCGCGGGTGAGAATGAACATCGCGGGAATGGTCACACAAACGACGATGAGTGGCGCGACCTGCGTCGGAACGTGCAGCACATGTACACAGAACCTCAATACGCCTAGTCCAATCGCGTAGTTGATCAGATAAGCCACCGGATATGAAGCTGCGGTCCGCACGCTCAGATTTTTCTCGAATACCCACTTGGCACTTAGCAGGTAACCCAGCGCGATCCCGACCGCGTATGTGACTGTGTAGGCCCACGTGTACGGAAGAAACTTCAGCAAAAGCAGGTAAAGGAGGTACGTAGCGAGGGTATTGACAACGCCCGAAACCAGGAATCGTTTGAACCTCATCTCTACCAGACCTGCTCGATAACTGTCTCCGGGCGTCGGTTCGTTTCTTCGAAAATCCGCCACAAGTACTCACCAATCAAGCCGAGCATGACAATCACAAGTCCCAGCATGAAGGAAATCAGAGAGACAATCGTTGCAAATCCGGGGACTGAAATGTTGTGAAGGAGTGCGTTGATCACGACGATGAGCCCGTAAACGAAACTGCACACCGAGATCACGGCGCCGACGCCCGAAATCACCCGGATTGGCGTGATCGAGAAACCCAGCATGATGTCGAGAAACGCTGAAAACTTCTTGGCAAACGTCCAACCGGACTTCCCGTGGCGACGCGCCGGACGGTGATAGGTGATGACGCTGGGCTCGTAGCCCAACCAATAAGCGAGTAGCGGCGTGAAAACTGATTTCGAACTGTTCAGAAGGTGGGGCAACAGCGCCTTGTCCATCAACGCCATGTCGTACCCGCCGTAGGGGTAGTCGCGAATGACCAGTGCCCGCAACAACTTATAGTGAATACGCGAGAAGAACTTCGACACGACCGGATCATCTCGCGTTACTCGCTCGCAAATAACAAACTTGGAACCGGCTAGCCACCGGTCGACCATCTCATTGATCAGCCCAGGCGGGTCCTGCAGATCGGCGGCAACGATAATGAATGCATCACCCGTCACGAAGCGGAAACCTGTCTTGGAACAGTGGACCGCTCCGAAATTGCGAGTCAGCTTGACGACGGTGGTGGCAGGCCGCGTACTCTTGAATTTCAGGAGCAGTTCCAGGGAATTATCTTTTGATCCGTCATCAACGAAGATAAGCTCAAGCAGGATATCGCGGGCGAGTAGGCCCTGTTCGAGCGTAGCGAGTTGCGCGAACAATTCGGGCAGGCTTCCGGCATTGAAATACACCGGAACGATCAAGGATATTTTTTTCTGACTCACAATCTCAAATCGCCAATTCGTAATATTCGTGGGCTACACCGCCGCCGCCAAATTCGGACTTGAATCGAAACAGTCCGTCGTTCAATACCAGGCCTGCTGATTCATTGCTCGTTCCAAAGTCGAAATACCGTGCTCCACTAGCACGGGCTTCTTCTATCGTGGCGCCAAATACTGCATCGAGCGCGCTAACCTCATTGCCTCTCTCGCTGGACGCAATGTATTGGGCGTGCCACACGTTTTTCGAGCAGAACAAGAGGACCCCCGCAATCACGCTTTCGCCCATGACTGCGCAGCGAAGCTGAATCTCGTCTGGAAAGCGCGACGCCAGCAGAGCTATCTCCTCGGACGTGTGAACCGGAACAGCTTCGTGGCGGCGCGCGAGCGTTTCGGTCAGAACCGCCCAGAATGCGGGCAGATCATCGATTGCCGCGCGTACCGAGACGGTCTTGCACGCTTTGCGCCTCGCACGCTTTCGACGCTCGCTGACGGGCCGCTGGTGCTGTAGATCGATCGTGCATGACAGATCGCATCGAACACGCTGCGCGCCATGACGGAACAGCGCATACACGTCGTCTTGCGAGGGAACCTGCGCGTAGATGTACGGCACCACTTTGTAGACCAGTTTTTGGATACCACGGTCGCGATAGTAATCCTTCAATGCGCTGATCGCGTCGATCATTCGCTGACCATGAAGCCAGCCGGCGTGGGCAATGCCGCCATACGTTGCGCCCGGATGACTTACGACGATATTCGGATCGCCGGCTGCCTTCGCCGCTGGAAACAGACCCACCAAACGTCCTTCGTTCATCAACAGGACGGAAGCGTCTTCGAAGCGCGCACCGTGATATGACAGAAAGCGTCGCGTGTGCAACAGCGTTGCATTGCCGCATTCGCGACACCAGTCGTCCCATGCTTGTGCGTGTTCAGCGCTGTAGTCGACGATATTGATGTTCACTTGATCAGTTCCGCAACACCAAAGCCCGTCCCGCCGAAGTCGTTGCCGTTGTAAAAACAGAAAGTCTTGTCGCCGACATTGACCACCGCCGAGTATTCGACCGTGTCGCTGTCCCATCCGTATGCGGAAACGTCCAGCCCCAGTTGTCCGTCCAGCCGCGTCCAGTGCCGCCCATCGGGCGATTCAGCATAGCCCATCCGATAACCCAGCGGCGGCTTCTTCCTGATGCTATAGAACATCTGGTACCCGTCACCCTTCCTGACGACGTAGGGCCGACCAATCCCATGTTCGACATCGCGATTCAGTTCAAAGATGCGACTGCCAGCATCGGGCCATATGACCCCGTCCGCGGACTCCAGATAGTGGAGGTCGTAGACCGGCATGGCTTTTCCTTCCAGCGTCTCCCATTCGCTCCCGGCGATGTACCACATGCGGTAGACGCCGTCTTCAGCCATCACAAAAGGACCGCATCGAAAGTACAACTCCTGCGGCGATCTTTCCAGAATTGGCGTAGCTCGAAGACGTTCAAACGTCTCGCCGCCGTCATGACTGATAGCAAGTCCGGTCAACAAACGATAGCGGATTTGATGGCAAATCTCGAAGCCAACGTAGTACATCGCCAACGTACCATCGGGCCGCGCAAGCACGCATGTCTGAAATACGCCATTGTCGTCAAAGGCGCCCGGTACACCCACGTCGAGGACAGGATCTGGCGATACGCGGAGCACGCGCGTTGGATCACCGGCGTCGACGTCGACGAAACCAATGCGGCCAATGCCTTTTTCGTCACGCCCTTGCACGTAGAGGCGCAACGTACCGTCCGCCAGAAACAGCGGCGTCGGACACGACGCATGGGATCGGGCCCACCAAAGGTCGCCGTTCGGGCACCAGACGACACCCAGCTTTCTCCATTCCATTTTCAGTCCGCGCGTACTTTGAAGAAGCGGCGAGCGCTTACCCTTGCGGGTTCGCTCTTGACGCCACCGTAGAGCTTGTCAGGTTCCGTGTCACTCGAAATCGAAACGCCGGGTCCGATCCAGTTGCTTTCGCCAATATTGACGTTATTGCTAACCGTCGAGTTGACACCCATGAAGGTATGGCGTCCTATGGTACAAAACCCGGAAATCACAACTTGCGATGAGATGAAGCAGTGGCTGTCCACCTTGGTGTGATGCCCGATGTGATTACCGCTCCAGAGCACGACATTGTCCTCGATGCGGACAAACGGCTGCACGGTATTGTTCTCGAAGATAAAGCAGTGTTCGCCAATCGACGCATTTGGCCACACGAACGCTTTCGAACTGATATAGCTTGCGGGCTTGTAGCCTTTCGCCTTGCACGTTTCATAAAGGCGCGCACGCAGCCGATTCAGTTGCGAATAGACAATTGCCGCGTAGAAATCGACCCGCTCGGGCGGATAAAGCTCTTCGAGTCGCTCCAGCGGCACCACCGGCAGATCGAACAGGCGGTCGCGCGTCATGAATTCCGATTCCACGACGAAAGCGACCACGTTGTACTCCGAGTCGTGCGTAAAGTACTCGTAGGCAACTTCGGCGAATGCACTGTCGCCGACGATAACCAGGTCTCGGGTCTTTTCCATTTGCGTCGCTTTTACGGTCGTTGGATCAGGATGTCTTCGCGGCGATTGGCCATGGGCAACGCTCGCCCTTGCGGCAGCACGTAGGCATCGAACCCGGCGGATCGCGCTCTCTCGAGAATCGAGAAAACGATTGAGTCATCGATCTGGTCATGCTCGATCTGATTGAAGCTCACGACCGGGTCGTCGGCTGTGCGCATGAACTCCTTGTGAAAACGGACGCCCGTTTCGCTGGAGAAGAAACGTTTGCGCTTGGATACATTCGGTATGTCGCCAAGCAACATCTGGCCTCCCGGCGCCAGCAGGGACAGCGAATCGTCGAGGAAGCGGAAGAACGGTGCCTCCAGCACGATATATTGCAGAACGCTATAGCAAAGAATGACGTCTGCAGCCTCTCGGAGTCCGTCGATGAGGCCAGGGCAATCGGGGTAGCGCGCCGCAACCTTCGTGATGAATGGCCGATCGTCCAGTTGCTGCAACATTTCTTCGCTATCCACCAACGTAAGCGAATGGCCGTTCTTCTCGCAAAGACCGATCAGCATGCCAGGAAGATCGCTACACCCTGGGCCGATGTCGAGCACGTTCTGTTTCGGAAGTTGCAGGTTGTCCAACTTGCCGATGATGTCCGCGAAAATGTGACTCTCGAACCCTTGACGATATTCGTCCGGAAAACCGATGCGCTCGTATTTCGACAACGAGTCGTCGCTCGCGAGCCGCCGGAAATCGTCGAAGCCGATTTGCGATGTGCGGTTCTTAGGTTGATTCATTGCGCGGACTCACGTGCGAAATAAGCACAAACGGATTCGATGACACGGTCCACCTGCGCTTCGGTCATTCCCGGAAAGCACGGCAACGTGACGATCTCGGCCGCGCTCTGTTCCGTCACCGGTAAATGCTGACGGGGCGAAGCGGACCGGCTCGTATAAACGGTCTGCCAGTGATCGGGAATCGGATAGTGCACTTCCGTTGCGATGTCCTGTTCGCCGAGATAGGCGCGAAATGAATCACGGTCGCGCACGCGAATGACGTAGAGGTGGGCGACGTAATCCGTATCCACGGATGAAGCCACCGTGGCGGGCAGCTCTTTGAAGGCAGCGTTGTATCGACGCGCCACGGCTCGACGTTGCGAATTCCAGTCGTTCAGATGCGGCAACTTCTCGCGCAGAATCGCCGCCTGCACTTCGTCCATGCGGCTGTTCCGGCCGCCTGCCAGTTCCACGCTGTACTTGGCGCTCCATCCGTACTGACGCAGCATCTTCAGCTTCTTTGCGATCGCCTCGTCCGAGCATACGGCGGCACCGCCGTCACCCAGGGCGCCCAGGTTCTTTGTCGGATAAAAACTAAAACAGCCGATGGCGCCAAAGCTTCCAGCAATACGCCCCCCGCGCATCGCGCCATGAGCTTGCGCGCAATCTTCGACGACAGGAACTCCGGCTTGTACGGCAATCGCCACAATTTCTTCGATGGCGGCGAGTTGCCCGTACAGATGCGTGACGAGAATCGCCTTCGGCTTCTCGCGCGAAAGCAGCTCGCGAAGGGCGGCCGGCGACATGTTCAGCGACGAAGCATCGACGTCGACGTAAAGCGCGCGCGCGCCAATCGCATTGACCGCCGTGCTGCCGTAAAAGCCGGCGTTGGCCACCAGCGCCACGGAATCGCTGGGCGTTACATCAAGCGCCCGCAACGCGAGTTCTAACGAGTCTGTTCCGTTAGCAAGTGCAATGCAGGTATCGACGCCGATATATTCGGCGAACTCCCGCTCGAAGTTTGTCACTTCATTGCCGAGGATGAACCAGTGACTGTCCGCCACGCGGTTGAAGGCACCCGCGAGGTCGATGCCGCGATTAGAGGCTTCAATGGAAAACAGAGGAACCTTGCCGGCCATAGCGCACGTACCTCCGCAATATGATTTATGTCGTCGCACGCGAGCCGTGCGATGACTTCGATTAAGTGGTCACCGTGTGAAATGTGCCCGAATCAGGATCCGAGAAGGTGACGACGGCAAACGCTTATCATAACTCATGGCGAATGTCGATGTCACGTTTGGACGCTATTGGGCGGACGCTGGAAAGACGGGTCGAGAGCTTCGATTTCGATGCCACTTGATAGCGACATACGATCGCGACATACAATGTGCCGGCAGAACGCGGCAGCCTTGATACGAAAAACCTAAACCCCTTCTAACTCCCCTCCCGCTCATCCGGCATATGCCGCCGCATAAAAACGTCGATATCATCCACGCGCGACGAGGCGAACGCCCTCACCACCACAACACCCACGATACCCAAAACAACCACCACAGCCGGAATCTCGAACAAGGTCATATCCACGATAAACCTCCTCATAAACCAGGAGCAGCCACGGCGCACCACAACATCGCCGCGGCCACACCTCACACTTCCAGTCTACGAAGACAGACCTTGCCCACCAAACGAGCATTTTTCATCGCTATGTGAGAAATACTCGCCGTAGCGCCAATCCAGCGCCACCGCTTCTCAATGCCGCTCCGGATAGCGCAACCTCGAATGATTCCGGCCATAAGACATGTAAATAGTCATGCCGATCACAAGCCACACAACAAGCCGCACCCACGTGACAAGCGGCAGCCCGGCCATGAGCAGCAGGCAAAACAAAATCCCCAGAACCGGCACGACCGGCACCCCAGGAACCCTGAAAGGACGCGAAGCATCCGAGTCACTGCGCCGCAAATAAATCACCGCGCCGCACACAAGAATGAACGCGAACAAAGTACCGATACTGACCATCTCTCCCAGCACGCTGATCGGCGTCAACGCCGCGACGATCGCCACGACCGAGCCAATCAGAATCTGGCTCAAATAAGGCGTCTGAAGACGCGGATGAACTCGCGCGAAAAGAGGCGGCAGCAAACCATCTGTCGACATCGTGAAGAAAATGCGGCTCTGCCCGTACAGGAGAACGAGAATCACCGTGGTCAATCCGGTCAACGCGCCGATCTTGATCAGAATCGAGAACCAGTTCAAGCCGATGGCATCCACACCCTTGGCGATCGGATCAGGAACATTCAACTCAGCGTAAGGCACGAGCCCAGTGAGCACACCTGCAACGAGAATGTACAAAATCGTGCAGATGATCAGCGACCCCAGAATACCGATCGGCATGTCCCGCTGCGGTTTCTTCGCTTCCTGCGCCGCCGTGGAAACCGCATCGAAGCCGATGAACGCAAAGAACACCACGGCCGAGCCGCGCAGAATCCCGCTCATGCCAAAGTTACCGAACTCGCCGGTATTCGCGGGAATAAACGGATGCCAGTTCGCCGGCTTGATGAAAAACACGCCGAGCGCGATAAAGGCCACCACCACGACAAGCTTGACCGCCACCATGATGTTGTTGAGCCGCGCCGATTCTTTCGTACCGAGCACGAGCATGGTGGTCAGAATCGCGATGATCACTATAGCGGGCAAATTAACGATGCCCGTCGCGGTGGTGCCATCGGCTAGCTTGATGACGGTGCCGGGTGCAGTGGCTAGAACAGGCGGGATACTGATGCCCACGTTATGCAGCAAGCTGACGATATAACCGGACCATCCAACCGCGACCGTGGCCGCGCCCATCGCGTATTCGAGGATCAAGTCCCAGCCGATGATCCACGCGAAAATTTCACCCAGCGTCGCATACGTGTACGTGTAACTACTGCCGCACACCGGCAACATGGCAGCCAATTCCGAATAGCAGAGACCGACGAACGCGCACGCAATGCCGCCGAGCACGAACGACAAGACGATGCTCGGGCCCGCGAATTGCGCGGCGGCGGTGCCCGTCAGAACGAAGATGCCGGCGCCGATGATGGCGCCGATACCCATCGCGGTAATGCTGATGGCGCCGAGTGATTTCGATAGTGAATGACCTTCATCCGCGTCGGCGCTTCCCACAATATCGGCGACGGATTTTCGTGCCATGTAGCTCGTATCAGCCATGATGAGTCGTCCCGTTCAATTGGTGTTGGGCACGAGCCGACTCGGCTTGCTTCGGCTCGCGGAGCACGACAAAAACATCTGTTACTGAAGACTAGCGAGTAAGGTAGGGAGAATGGAAAATCCAGTGTATTCCGAATTAAAAGCAAAGTGAATATTTGATTCTGCCTCGTCCGTGGTCAAAGCTTTTTTGCTCGCGTTCTTAGGCAATCCTCAAATCTCCACCCGTGCCCCCAACTCGATCACTCGATTGGCCGGCAGCTTCAGATAAGCCGCGACGTTACCCACGTTATGCAACATGACCGAGAACAAACGCTCTCGCCACATCGCCATGCCGCTATCACGAGTCGGCACGAGAGTCGCGCGGCTCAGAAAGTAGGAAGTCTCCGCCGGCTCGAATGACAAACCGTACGCCCTGCAAACTTCAAGTGCGCGCGGCAGATCGACTTCATCCATGAAACCATATGTGATTGTGACCTGGTAGCATTCCGAATCGAGTGGATGCACGCTCACACGCTCGCTGGCAGGCACCCACGGTATCTCCTCGTTGTTCACCGTCACGAACACCACCCGTTTGTGCAGTACGCGGTTATGCATCAGGTTGTTGATCAACGAATGCGGCACACCATCAGGATCCGGCGAAAGAAAGATCGCCGTGCCACCGCAACGAATCGGCGATTCCTTCAGCAGTGTCGCGAGATAAGGCTTGAGCGGCGTCGTCCCGGCTCTCACGCGCGCTTCGGCGCGCATCATCTCCCAGCCTCGTCCCCAGGTCGCCATGATCGTGTAGATGATCAGTCCGACCAGAAGCGGGAACCAGCCGCCTTCCATCAGCTTCAGCAGATTCGCGGAGAAAAATGCCGCGTCGATCAAGAAGAAGAAGCCGGTCGCGAACACGCATAGAAACCAGTTGTAGTGCCACGCATAGCGAATGACGAAGAACGTCAGGATGGTCGTGATCAGCATCGTGCCCGTCACGGCGATACCGTACGCGGAGCCGAGCGCCGTGGATGAACCGAAGCCGACCACCGCTGCCACGACGGCAGCCAATAACGTCCAGTTGATGCCCGGCACGTAGATTTGCCCCATCTCCCTTTCCGATGTATAGACGACGTTCATGCGCGGAAGAAAGCCGAGTTGCATCGCCTGCTTCGTCATCGAGTACGTACCCGAGATAACGGCTTGCGACGCGATCACGGTCGCGACCGTCGAGAGCACGATCATCGGATACAGGGCCCATTGCGGAAACAGTTTGTAGAACGGATTTTGCAGCGCGCCCGGATCGGCAAGCAGCAACGCGCCCTGCCCCAGATAGTTCAGCGCGAGTGCTGGAAACACGAGGCCGAACCACGTCAGCCGGATCGGCTTCGCGCCGAAATGCCCCATGTCGGCATATAGCGCTTCCGCGCCGGTCAACGACAGAACGACCGCCCCCAAAGCAACGAACGCGAGCCACCGATGATGCAGGCAGAACGCCAGCCCCGTGAGCGGATTAAGCGCGACGAGAATCGCGGGCGCCCGCATCATGTTGACGACGCCCGCCACGGCAAGCACGATGAACCAGAGCACCATCACCGGTCCGAACACGATGCCGATACCGGCCGTGCCATGCTTCTGCATCAGGAACAACGTAACCAGCGCAGCCAGCGTCACGGGAATCACGCAGGTTTTAAGGAACGGCGCGGCCACTTCGAGACCCTCTACCGCGCTCAGCACCGAGATCGCCGGCGTAATCACACTGTCGCCGTAAAAGAGCGCCGCGCCCATAATGCCGATGCCCAGCAACGTGCGACGCAAGCGCGGCCGCGCAGAAACCGACGACGCGGCCAGCGCCAGCAGCGCCATGATCCCGCCCTCGCCGTGATTGTTGGCGCGAAGAATCAACGTGACGTATTTGAGCGAGACGACAACGATCAGCGACCAGACGATCAGCGACACAATGCCGACCACATTCAGCGCGTTGAGCGACAGCCCGTTCACTGGATTGAACACCGTCTGCAGCGTGTACAGTGGGCTGGTGCCGATGTCGCCATACACCACACCTAATGCTGCAAGCGCGAGTGCGGGCATCGCCGGGCGGTGATGCCCGCGCCCGCCGGAATGGCCCGCATCGGGCGCGGCGGATACTGACTGGCTCATGTCTCGCTCCAGTTTCGCGTTCTCGCGGCGCAACATACGGCTTGGGCCGACGCACGTGCGGAACCGCTTCATGCTTTTATCAGGCCTCGTTTTTCGAGGAGTCGCCTGCGCCCCCAATAGTCAGCATCGCGGAAGCAACTTTCGTACGAAAAACGTGCTTCCCATCCCCGATGCTTAACGCACCTTCTTATTGTTCTGATGTTTTGTTGCGTACCCGCCTTTCGCGAACGTGACCTGTCTTTTCCCTAAAGCACGGTGTGCCGCTAATTCAACATATACCATCGGCCGTTTGCCACGCTACTGATACGTGAAGTAGCGACCGATTTATTTCCGGGGCAGAGATGCAAGACGCAAGCATCATTACATAAGCCTTTCGGCGTGGTATGCTCGCACCTGTCTTTGGGGAGTAGCCGGCTTCTACCCAGAAGCGCCTGCATCAACATTCTCGGTCGCGCAGACCGTGGTGCAGGTAGCCCTTTGGTTGGCAAGACCATCGACACACCACGCGACCGGTCGGGCGCGGCGGTGTGTCGCGGTTTTCCGCCCGACCACGAGCCCTCCTCTCATGAATCCTGTCGCCACGCTGTTCCTTGCTTTCGCCATGTCCACCGACGCCTTTGCGGCCGCAATCGGCAAGGGCGCCACGCTCAATCGTCCTCATTGGCGCGAGGCTGTCAGGACGGGACTCATCTTCGGCGTCATCGAAGCACTCACGCCCCTGGTCGGATGGTTTCTCGGCAAAGCCGCAGCGCAGTACGTCTCGACATGGGATCACTGGATCGCGTTTTCGCTGCTGTTGGTCCTCGGTGCGCGCATGGTTTTCAACAGCTTCAACACCAAGGAAGTCGAGGAGACGAAACCGTCGGCTCATTCGTTCTGGTTGCTGGCGCTGACCGGCTTTGCCACGAGTATCGATGCGATGGCGGTCGGTGCGGGCCTCGCTTTCGTGGACGTCAACATCTATTCCACTGCCGCCGCGATCGGTCTCGCCACCATGGCGATGGTCACGATCGGTGTGATGCTCGGCCGCGTCATCGGGCATGTGGCGGGCAGGCGCGCGGAACTGGCGGGCGGCGTGGTGCTGATCGGTATTGGCAGCACGATCCTGTCTGAACATCTGAAGATCTTCGGCTAGACGGTGTTTGACGGCGGCCCGTGGATCTCCATTTCTTTCCGCGCAATCGGCGTCTGACGCCACTGGCCGCCTGTATGATGGCGGGTTCGCGTCCGACCCGAAGGTCCGACCTGAAGTCCACGCAAACGCATCCATTCACGACAACCCAGAGGAAGATTGGCATGACGGCCGCAACGCAATTCGATCAGGTTTCCATTGTTAAACGAGCCAACGTCTATTTCGACGGCAAGTGCGTCTCGCACACTGTTCTGTTCGCCGACGGCACGCGCAAAACGCTTGGCGTGATCCTGCCGGGCGCGCTCAACTTCGGCACCGACGCGCCGGAACTCATGGAAGTGCAGGCCGGCCAATGCCGCATCCGCCTCGAAGGCAGCGACGAGTGGAAGACGTATGCTGCTGGCGAGTCGTTCTCGGTGCCCGGGAAAAGCCGCTTCGATATCGACGTGATCGAAACACTCGACTACGTCTGCAGCTATCTGTAAAACGCGTCGCATTGCACGACGTTGGAATGACATGCTCTAAATCCCGCGTATAAAAGCGCGGGCTTTCATAAAGAACGCACGTGGATTGCGGCAACGCTACGTCACCGCCGGCACGCCACGTCTCTCATGTTCGCTCAGCCACGCACTGACGTGTCTCCACATTGTTCAACAGCGCCTCAAAATCCTCGATAGGAAGCGGGCGGCAGAAATAATAGCCTTGATACGCGTAGCATCCCGCTGCAGCGAGGAAATCCCGCTGAGCCTCTGTTTCCACGCCTTCGGCGATCACACCCAAACCGAGGCTGCGCGCAAGCGCCACGATGGTTCTGGCAATCACGGCGTCGTTGGAATCGACCAGGACGTCGCGCACAAATGAGCGGTCGATCTTCAACTGATCCAAAGGCAGGCGCTTCAAATAGGACAGCGACGAATAACCGATGCCGAAATCGTCGAGTGCAAAGACGATGCCTTTCGCTTTCAGCGCACTCATCTTCTCGATGATGTCCTGCACGTTGTCGACCAGCACGCTTTCCGTCAGTTCCAGTTTTAACCTGTCGGGCCGCGCGCCGGTGCGACCGATAATCGTCAATACGTTGTCCACGAAATCGGCTTTGCGGAACTGCTGGACGCTGACATTGACCGCAATCGTGAGATGCGCCATGTCGGGCCGCGTTGCCCATCGCGCCAGTTGCGCGCAAGCGGCCTCCAGCACCCAGCTTCCCAGCGCAACGATCAGTCCGGTTTCTTCGGCCAGCGGAATGAACTCGGCGGGCGGCACGATACCGCGCTGCGGATGCTGCCAGCGCACCAGCGCTTCCGCGCCTGTCACGCGCGTACCCACGACCTGTGCCTGGTAATGGAGCAGGAACTGATTGTCCTCGATGGCATTGCGCAAGCCCGCTTCCAGCGCGGCTCGCTGCACCACGACGGTTTGCATGTCGGGATCGAAGAAACGCACGGCGTTGCGTCCCCGCTCCTTGGACTTGTACATCGCGAGGTCGGCCTGCTTGAGCAGTTCGTCGATCGAGGCCTGATGCCCTCTGAACACCGTGGCGCCGATACTCGCACTAGTGCGGTACTCGATCTTGCCAAGGTGATACGGACTGCCCAGAACAGCAAGGATTCTTTCGCCCACGGCCTCCGTCTGGTTGGCCGCCTCCTGGCGGTTCTTGTGCAGATTGCCGAGCACCACCACGAACTCGTCGCCGCCCACTCGTGCCACGGTGTCGCTCTCGAGTACGCTGTCTGCCAGACGCCGCGCCACTTGCTGCAGCAGCAGATCGCCTTTGTCGTGACCCAGGGTATCGTTCAACGTCTTGAAGTGATCCAGGTCGATGAACAGCAGTGCGCCACACGCTTCATTGCGGGCACTGGCCGTGATCGCCTGCCTCAGGCGATCCAGTAGCAGGGTGCGATTGGGCAAGCGGGTCAGCGCATCGAAGAAGGCCAATTCCTTGATCCGCTCTTCCGCGATCTTGCGTTCGGTAATGTCATGATGCGTGCCGACATAGTGACTGACAGTGCCGTTGTCGCTCATCACGGCGGAAATCGTGAGCCATTTCGGGTACACCTCGCCGTTCTTGCGGCGGTCCCAGACTTCTCCTTGCCATCCGCCCGCACTATGAATCTCTTCCCACATCTCCTGGAAGAATGCGTCGTCGTGGCGGCCGGATCGAAGCACGCGCGGTGTCTGGCCCACGATCTCCTCGGCGGTATAGCCGGTACATTCGGTGAAGGCCGAGTTCACGCGCAGAATAGTGGCGCTCGCGTCGGTGATCATCATCGGCTCCATCGAGTCGAATGCGACTGCGGCGATGCGCAGTTCAGCCTCGACCTGTTTGCGCTCGGTAATGTCGCGGCCGCTCGTGCGAAAGCCGATGAACTCGCCCTTGGAATCGGTAATGGGAACCCAGGACGCGGACAGCCACATGAGCGAGCCGTCCTTGCGGACGCAGCGAAACTCGAGGTCGTCGCCGCGCAAACCCTGTAGCGCCTTCTGGAATTCAGGTGCCACGCGGGGAATGTCCGCGGGATAGATCACGGTGCCGGCAAAATCCGGTAAGGCCATGCACTCGTCGACCGTATAGCCGATATACGCCTCCACCGCCGAGTTGATCCAGCGCGGCTTGCCGTCGGTTCCCCACCAGATTTCCCAGTTGACCGTACAGTCGGCAATCGCGCGGAATTTCTCCTCGTTCTCGCGCAATTCTTTTGTCATTGCCGAGGCGAGCCGCATCGCGCGGCCGCGGCCGGTCATCATCAGCCAGGTGAGCAGCGCCAGCAGCAGGCTCAGGCCCGTGCCGGTGCTGGCGATAGGCAGCGCGGCGTTACGGCCGAAGCGAGCCTTGAAGTCGTCCTGGGCGTTCATCGAGAGTGTCCAGTCATGGCCGCCCACCACCAGATATTCGTTGGCCGCCATGTCCGTGACCCGATGATGACCGGGCGCCTCAGGCGTCTTGTGCAACAGCGCGGCGGCCGACGTTTCGACGCCATCGTAGATCGCGATAGTGAGGCCGGGCGGTTGCTCGCCGTACAGGCTGGCGATGACATCGTGCATGCGGAACGAGGCGTACACCCAGCCGACCAGATGCGCGCGGCGCTGGGCGACGCTGTCTTGCGGCTGGCCTCGTGCATAGATCGGCAGGTACATGATGAATCCGGGGCGAGCATTGCCGGAATCCACCGAGAGGCGAACCTTGCCGGAAAGCGTCGCCATGCCTGAGTCACGCGCCTGCTCCAACGCACGCCGCCGCACCGGGTCGGCCCATGCATCGAACCCGGGCGCCGCGCGATTGATGCCGATGAACGGCTCGCGCTGGACGATGGGCGCGTAGTCCTCGCGCGAGCCTTTGGGCTCGATCGTGTAGTCGGGCACGCCTTGCCGGCGCATCGACGCGATATGCTCGACCATTTGCGTCGCCGGCACCCACGCAACGATGCCGATCGCCTGGATGCCGGAGAAATTGGCGTCGAGATTGAGCGTGCCGACGTAGTCACGAAACCGGGCGCGGTCGATCTCGCCTGTCGCGGCGAACAGGCTCTGCACGCCGCGTAACAAGAGCTCGTACGTGCCCATGCGCTGCTCGATGCGGCTGACCGCGTCGCCCAGCGAATAGTTGAACTGGGACAGCAGCTCATGACGGGCAGCTTGCCGCTCATGGTCCCACAGCATCCACGTCACGCTGAGCGCGGCGGAGAGGACCAGAAACGGAATCAGAACGAGGCGTGCCCAGTTCACGGCTGCGTCTTGAAATCGACCATCGAATCGGCGAGGTCGGGTTTGAAGTACTTCTCGAAGATGCGCCGCACGGTGCCGTCCGCGCGCATCTCATTCACCAGCGCGCGCCACTTCTCGCGCTCGGCGGGCGACAGTGCCTTCTTCGACATGATGAGGCCGTGACGCACGGCGGGGTCGTCGAATTCCACGATGGTGGTCACGTCGCGGATTTTCTTTTCATCGATTGCAGGGTAATCGAAAGGCTCGATGATCATGCCTTGAATGCGCCGGAGAATCAGCGCCTGATACAGCGGCTCCAGACCGCCCGCCTGGCTGACGCGGTTTTCGGCCGACAACTTGTCGACCAGCCGGTTGGCCGAGTCGCTATAGCGGAAGCTGCGGATCACGCCGAGTTGAAACCGGTCGTTGTGCTCGAAGTCGGCAAGCCGATGAATTCCAGCGTCCTTGCGCACCAATAGATAGTACTTGTTGCTGAAGTACCAGGCGAAGTCCGCGTACTCATTACGCTCGTCGTTGGCAATGCCCGACAGGCTGAAGTCCAGTCCGCCGGATTCAATCAGCTTCCAGATCCGGGCTCGCGACATCAGGCTGACTCTGATCTGGCAACCGCTGCGGCGAATCAGTTCGTCAGCGAAGTCCTTGTCGATCCCGGTATCCGTGTCGACGGAATAGAGCAGACCGTGATCGTGTAAAGCGAGCGTGAACGAACGCGAACAGTCGGGGCCCGCGGCCATGGCGTTGCCCACGCAGCTAAGCGCCAGCAACAAACCCCCGAGGCATTGTCGAATCACAGTGTCTCCGTCGTACGAAGATGACTTGAGTGCCACATTCAATTTCCCCGACGATGACGCCGACGAGATCCTGCTATCTGGTCAATTTGAATGCGGCCAATGAGATGCCTTTTTGTTCACGGACTGGCCAGCATACACCTGTCCGTAGTGCCAGCGGAACATTCACCGGGAAGCACTCTTAACGCAATATCGGCAATGGGCTGCAGTTCTTGAGGCGGCGGTTGTTATTTTTTGCGTGGGAGCGGATTCTGTCGATTTGGAGGCCTTCCATGATCAGACGCCTGCTTACGATTGCTGCGGTGTTAATAGGCATTGTCATGGCGGCGCCGGCTCGCTCTGACCCAGGTTCGGACAAAGCGGCCATTACTGCGCGACTGCAAGGCTGGGCGCAAGCGTTCAATGCCCGCAATGCGGCAGGCGTCTGCGATGTGTTCGCGCCGGACCTGATTTCAACCGTTCCTGAAGTGCTCGATGGTAACCGGGATACGCTTTGCGCGAAGCTCGCCGCGTTGCTGGCGAAGGCCGAGTTGAGCCTTCATTACGACAGTCCGGATATTCGCGAGATCATCGTTTCCGGGGATATCGCCGTAGTGCGGCTCTTTTGGACGCTCACCGCCCGTAAGGGTGCGGAAGAAAGCGTGACGCATGAGGCGGGGATCGATATTTTTAAACGGCAACCGGACGGCAAATGGTCCATCGCCCGCTTCATGTCGTTTGGCACGACGCCGAACAAGGTTCTTGACCGAGTAAGCACGATTCCCCAACCAATGGCACTATTCTCCCCACCCTGCTAGATTTCCACTCAGCCGAATCATTGATCGGGAGAGATCGATGGCCGACAGACCGACTTCCAACGCCTCCACAGTCCGTTCTCTCGTTCTGATTGCAGTCGTCGTGGCCGCGCTGGCCGCGGCCTTCGCCTATACGGCCGGCTGGCTGTCGCCGGGGCGGCTCACGCCGGCAAAGATCGTCAACGGTCTCGCGCCGCCGGGCGGCGCGGCGCTCGGCTTCCGGCGCAATCATGCCAAGGGCATCTGTTTTACCGGCACCTTCGAATCGAACGGCGGAGCCGCGGCCCTCTCCAAGGCGCCCATGTTCGCGCAAGGCTCGTATCCGGTCACAGGACGATTCAACCTCGCCACGGCCGACCCTAAAGCGCCGGACGCCACAGTTAGGGTGCGAGGCCTCAGCCTGCGCATCGTCGGACCGGATGGAAGCGAATGGCGCACGGCGATGATCGACGCGCCCTTCTTCCCGGTCGCCACACCGCAGGCGTTCTACGCTCTGCTTCAGGCGTCGGCCGATAAGAACGATCCGGACGCGATGAAGAATTTTGTCGCCGCGCACTCGGAGTTCGGCACGTTCGTCGGCTGGGCAGGCAGCGCGCCGTGGACGGCCTCGTACGCGCAGGACCGCTACAACAGCCTCAATAGCTTCATCTTCACGAATGCCCAGGGGCAGGAGCAGCCCGTGCGCTGGTCTTTCGTACCGGCCGCGCAGCCCGAGGCCGTCTCCCCAGACCAGTTGAAGGCGAAAGGCCCCGACTTCCTCGCCACGGATATCACGCAGCGGGTGCAAAGCGCCCCGCAACGCTGGACGCTGGTCATCACCGCCGCCAATCCCGGCGACCCGACCGCCGACCCCAGCAAAGCCTGGCCGGAAGATCGTCGCAAGGTGGAGGCGGGCACGCTGGTGGTCAACGCGATCGAACCCGAGGCCGACGGCCCGTGCCGCGATCTCAACTTCGATCCCACGGTCCTGCCGTCCGGCATGCACGTCTCGGACGACCCGTTTCCGGCCGCGCGCTCAGCCGCCTATTCCGTCTCGTTCAACCGGCGGACCGCCGAGGATAAGGACTATCCGCGCCATCCGGCGGGAGGAGCCACGCCATGACGACCCCGATTCACGCTCGCTTCACTCCGCTGCAACGCGCGCTTCACTGGCTCATGGCGGTCTGCATTCTGGCGATGCTGTTCATCGGCGTCGGGATGGTGTCCACCGTTCGGCCGGATTATCTTTCGCTGGTGTCGATCCACAAGCCTCTGGGCATTGTGATTCTCGTGCTGGCGCTGATTCGCCTGGTGGTGAGGTTGACGCGCGGCGCGCCGCCGCTGCCGGCGTCTATGCCGGAGCCGATGAAACTCGCCGCCCACCTGTCGCATCTCGCGTTCTATCTATTGATGATCGGACTGCCGCTGATCGGCTGGGGCATGTTGTCGGCGGCGGACTATCCCGTCGTAGTGTTCGGCATACATTTGCCGCCTATCCTGCCGCATAGCAACGGTTTGCACACGCTGCTGTGGAACGCGCATAGAGCACTCGCGCTATGTTTCTTCGCGCTAATCCTGCTGCACCTGGCGGCGGCGCTTTTGCACGCGCTGGTGAGACGTGACGGTGTATTCGAGGCGATGGCGTCCTGGTCGAAGCGGTGAGACGCGCGCCTCCAGCGATTTAAAACGAAGCGGGCGACCTGAACAGGCCGCCCGCTTCTAACTCCACTCGGTTACCGCATCGCCGCGCTTACCGAACCTTCCCCTGCTTCCACGCAGTCAGCAGCTGGTCATACTTGACCGTTTCGCCTTTCGGCTTCTCGTTCGCCAGCTTCTTCCACGGTGCGTGTTGATCCGACAGCCATTTGTCCGGAGAGCTTTCCGGATTCAGTTCCGGCGCGCAGACCTTCATCCCCGCGCGCTGCAAACGGCCCAACACCTGGTCCATTTCCTTTGCCAGATTGTCCATCGCGGCTTGCGGTGTCTTTTCGCCGGCCACTGCCGTCGCGACGTTCTTCCACCACAGTTGCGCCATCTTCGGATAATCGGGCACGTTGTTGCCGGTCGGTGTCCACGCGACACGCGCCGGGCTTCGATAGAACTCGATCAACCCGCCGTATTTGTCCGCGTTCTTCGTGAAGTAATCGCTATGAATGTCGGAATCGCGGATGAACGTGAGACCGGTAATCGACTTCTTCAGCGAGACCGTTTTGGACGTGACGAACTGCGCGTATAACCACGCGGCAGCGCGCTGGTTCGGCGGCGTCGACTTGAAGAAGGTCCACGAACCGACGTCCTGATAGCCGTTCTGCATGCCATCCTTCCAGTACGGACCGTGCGGCGAGGGCGCCATCCGCCACTTCGGCGTGCCGTCCGCGTTCGTCACGTTGCCGGGTTTCAGCATCGACGCGGTGAACGCGCTGTACCAGAAGATCTGCTGGGCGATCTTGCCTTGCGCCGGCACGGGTCCCGCTTCGTTGAACGTCATGCCCGAGGCTTCGGGCGGTGCGAACTTCTTCAGCCAGTCGATGTATTTGGTAGTCGCGAACACCGCGGCCGGACTGTTCGTACCGCCGCCGCGCGAGACCGACGCGCCCACCGCATGGCAACCGTCCGGCGTGACGCGCACGCCCCACTCATCGACCGGCATGCCGTTCGGAATGCCCTTGTCGGCTTCGCCCGCCATCGAGAGCCATGCATCGGTAAAGCGCCATCCCAACGACGGGTCTTTCTTGCCGTAGTCCATGTGCCCATAGACTTTCTCGCCGTCGATATTCTTCACGTCGTTCGTGAAGAATTCGGCGATGTCCTCATACGCAGACCAGTTCACCGGCACGCCCAGCTCGTAGCCGTATTTGGCCTTGAACTTGTCCTGCAGGTCCTTGCGCGCGAACCAGTCGGCGCGGAACCAGTAAAGATTTGCGAACTGCTGGTCGGGCAATTGATAGAGCTTCTTGTCCGGCGCGGTCGTGAAACTCGTGCCGATAAAGTCTTTGATGTCGAGACCGGGGTTCGTATATTTCTTGCCTTCGCCGGTCATATAGTCGGACAGCGGCATGATCACGCCATAGCGATAATGCGTGCCGATCAGGTCGGAGTCGGAAATCCAGCCGTCGTAAATGCTCTGCCCGGACTGCATCGAAGTCTGCAGTTTCTCGACGACGTCGCCTTCCTGAATGATGTCGTGCTTGACTGAAATGCCGGTGATTTCGGTGAACGCCTTGGCGAGCGTTTTCGATTCGTACATGTGTGTGTCGAGTGTTTCGGACACCACGTGCACTTCTTTGACGCCTGCCGATTTCAGCGTCGCAGCGGTATCGATGAACCACTTCATCTCGTCCATCTGCTGCTGTTTCGATAGCGTGCTGGGCTGGAACTCGCTATCGACCCACTTCTGCGCTTCGGGCGTGCCGGCGATCGCCGCGTGGCTCGTGAAGCCAGTCGCGATGACGCCTGCCACGGCGAGCGTGACGATTCGTCTCCTCTGTTGCATGGCTTTCTCCTCTGTCTCCGCACCCCTTGGATCAACTGCCGAGGTCCGCCCGGGGCATCAACGGAACCGGTCTGTCCAGCTACGCAAACCTTCAGGACGCAGTGCTGTTCATCCCTTCCACATGACGATCAGCAGCACGAGCATCGACGCCGCGAAACCGGGCCACGCGCTCGCATGTTCCGCGCTGATGCCGACCCACGCGAGATTGATATACGCGGCAATCAGCAATCCGATAAAGAGCCGGTCGCCACGCGTGGTGCCGATCGGCAGAAAGCCTTTGCGTTCGACGGTGGGCGAGCGGATTTCCCATACGGTCATGCCCGCCAGCATCGCTACGACGCAGCCGAAGAAAATCGCCACTTCCGGTGTCCAATACATCCACGTGAGCATCAGACTCTCCCCATCGCAAAGCCCTTCGCGATGTAGTTCCGCACGAAATAGATGACGAGCGCGCCGGGCACGATGGTCAGCACGCCTGCCGCCGAAAGCACGCCCCAATCCATCCCCGCCGCCGATACCGTGCGCGTCATCACGGCGGCAATCGGCTTGGCATTGACGGTGGTGAGCGTGCGCGCGAGCAGGAGTTCGACCCAGCTGAACATGAAGCAGAAAAACGCAGTCACGCCCACGCCCGACTTGATCAGCGGCAGGAAAATCTTGATGAAGAACGCCGGGAACGTATAGCCGTCGATGTAGGCGGTTTCGTCGATTTCACGCGGCACGCCCGACATGAAACCTTCGAGAATCCACACCGCGAGCGGCACGTTGAACAGCATGTGCGCGAGCGCGACCGCAATATACGTGTCCATCAAACCGACGCTCGAATACAGCTGGAAGAACGGCAGCAGGAACACGGCGGGCGGCGTCATCCGGTTGGTGAGCAACCAGAAGAACATGTGCTTGTCGCCGAGAAAACGATAGCGCGAGAACGCGTACGCGGCAGGCAGCGCGACCAGCACCGACATCACCGTGTTCATCAGCACGTAGATGATCGAGTTGATATAGCCCCAGTACCAGGACGGGTCGGTGAAGATGACCTTGTAGTTGTCGAAGGTCACGTGATGCGGCCAGATCGCGAACGCCGACATCGTCTCTTCGTTCGTGCGCAGCGAGATCGACAGCATCCAGTAGAGCGGAATCAGCGCGAACAGGATGTACACCGTCAGCACGGCCACGCGCATCCAGCGATTACTGCGCATAGTCTTCTCCGCTGCTGGCCGGGCCGCCTTTTCCAACACGCTCCATCCAGTTGTAAAGAATGAAACATAGCAACAGGATGATCAGGAAGTAGATCAGCGAAAACGCCGCCGCCGGGCCGAGGTCGAATTGGCCGACCGCTTTCTGCGTCAGGTACTGCGACAGGAACGTGGTCGAATCGCCTGGGCCGCCGCCCGTCAACACGAACGGCTCGGTGTAGATCATGAAGCTATCCATGAAGCGCAGCAGCACGGCGATCATCAACACGCCGCGCATCTTCGGCAGCTCGATATAACGGAACACGGCGAAGCGGCTCGCGCCGTCGATTTCGGCGGCCTGATAGAAGGCGTCGGGAATCGCGCGCAAGCCGGCATAGCAGAGCAGCGCGACGAGCGGCGTCCAATGCCAGATGTCCATCACGAGCACCGTGATCCACGCGGCGGCGGGACTGGCCGTGTAGTTGTATTCGATGCCCGCGCGATTGAGCGCATAACCGAGCAGGCCGATATCCGGCCGCCCGAAAATCTGCCAGATCGTGCCGACCACATTCCATGGAATCAGCAGCGGCATGGCCAGCACGACCAGCGAAGCCGATGCGCGCCAGCCGGAACCCGGCATTGCGAGCGCAAGACCGACGCCGAGCGGAATCTCGAACAGCAGCACGCACGCGGAGAAGATGATCTGCCGCCCGAGCGCGCCGCGCAAGTCGTCGTCGTTGATGATCGCGCGAAACCACTCGGTACCGACGAACACATGCTGCGTCGGGCTGATGATGTCCTGCACCGAATAATTGACCACCGTCATGAGCGGCAAAATGGCGGAAAACGCGACGCAGATGAACACCGGCACGACCAGCAGCCACGCCTTCTGGTTGACGGGCTTGTTCATCGCGTGATCCTTTCGTCGTTGCTGAAGAACACGGTTTCCGCCGTGGCAAGCTTCAACCAGACCGCCCCTTCGCCGACCCGCAGATGCGGTTCGACTTTTGCCCTGAAGACGTGGCCGTCGCATTGCGCAGTGACGAGTTGGTAATTGCCGAGTTGCTGCACACGCAGCAGGTGCGCTTTCACCGCGCCGGCTTCACCGTCGCTCGCCACGCGCACGAACTCAGGGCGAATGCCGAGCGTCAGCGTACCGTTGGCGTGCCTCAGGGTTTCGAGCGTAGGCGGGTCGAGTTGTAAATGCTGCGTGCCGATCTTGATGCCGTCGGCATTCAGTTCGATCGGGCAGAGATTCATGCCCGGGCTGCCAATGAAATAGCCGACAAACGCATGATCGGGCCGCAAAAACAGCGCGCCTGGATCGCCTTTCTGCACGACGCGTCCATTCGTCATGACGACGACTTCATCCGCGAAGGTCAGCGCCTCGACCTGATCGTGCGTCACGTAGATCAGCGTGAGTTTCAGTTGCTGATGAATCTTCTTCAACTGGCGGCGCAAGATCCACTTCATATGCGGGTCGATAACCGTCAACGGTTCATCGAACAGGATCGCGGCGACGTCCTTGCGCACAAGGCCGCGCCCAAGTGAGATTTTCTGCTTCGCATCCGCCGAGAGATTGTTCGCCTTGCGGGGCAATTCACGCGTCATGTCGAGAATCTCCGCCACTTCGTGAACGCGCTGTTTCACGTCACGTGCCGACATTTTTCGGTTGCGCAGCGGGAACGCGAGGTTGTCGAACACGCTCATCGTGTCGTAGATCACCGGGAACTGGAACACTTGCGCAATGTTGCGTTCGCGCGGGCTTTTCGCCGTGATGTCGCTGCCGTCGAACAGCACCTTGCCTTCCGAGGGCGTCACGAGGCCGGACACGATGTTGAGCAACGTGGACTTGCCGCAACCGGACGGCCCGAGCAATGCATACGCGCCGCCGTCTTCCCAGACCATGCTCATCGGTTGCAACGCGTAGTCATCGAGCGTGGCGGGGTTGGGTGCGTAAGCGTGCGCGAGATTCTGGAACTCAATGCGCGCCATGAGCGGCCTCCGGGCCAGACACCAGCGTCGTGTCCGCGCCGAACACGAACAGTTCGTCGGGGTCGATGTACACGTCGAGTTCCGTACCGAGATCGATCTGATGCACGCCTTGCAGTTGCGCCACCAGGTCGATGCCGCCTTGCCGCGTGTGTAGATGCAGATAGGTTTCGGAGCCGCTCAATTCGGCCAGTTCGAGCCGGCACGGCACGGCGACCGAGCGCGGTGTCCGCGGCGCCAGTCGCAGATGGCCAGGGCGCACGCCGATGCGGAACGTTTCGTTCTCGCGAACGGCCCGCGCGCTGGCTCGCCCGAGCGGCACGTCGATGCCGATCGGCAGGCGCGCGGTGCCGTCGGCGGTGAGATCGCTGGCGAGCATGTTCATCGGCGGATCGTTGAAGACGGCCGCGACGTCGATATTGGCGGGCGCGTTGTACACATCGAGCGTCGGGCCGTGTTGCAGCACGCGCCCTTTGTCGACGATCGCCGTATAGCCGCCGAGCAGCAGCGCTTCGAGCGGTTCGGTCGTCGCGTAGACGACGGTGGTTTTGCCGTCCGCGAATAGCGTTGCCAGTTCGACGCGCAATTCCTCGCGCAGCTTGTAGTCAAGATTGACGAGCGGTTCGTCCAGCAACACCAGCGACGAGCGCTTGACCAGCGCCCGCGCCAGCGCGCAACGCTGCTGCTGGCCGCCTGACAGTTCGCCCGGGCGCCGTTGCAACAGGTGATCGATGTGGAGTTTGGCGGCGACTTCGTGAACGCGCCGTTTGACTTCGTCGGCGGGCGTCTTTTGCAGATTCAGCGGCGACGCGATGTTGTCGAACACCGTCATGGCCGGATAGTTGATGAACTGCTGGTAGACCATCGCGAGGTTACGCTGCCTGACGCTGACGCCGGTTACGTCGTTGCCGTCGGCCAGCACCCGGCCCGAAGCCGGGCGGTCGAGCCCGGCCATTACGCGCATCAGCGTGGTCTTGCCGGCTTGCGTCGGTCCGAGAAGCACGTTGATCGCGCCAGGGACAAGCCGCAGATCGACGGCATACAGGTGCGTCTGAGCGCCCGAAACGACCGTCACCCGCTCCAGTTCCAAGACCAAATCGCTCTCCTTTGTTCTAGTGCGTCTCCGGTGCTGCGGATGCCTTCTGGCTCATTTTGGGCGGATGGCAAGGCGCGCCCTTTTTTCTGAAAGGAAATCAAAACAACGGATTCGATGTTCCTTTTTGTTCGTTTACGTTTAAATTGGTGTTAACCATACAATCGGTCGACATTTAGGTTCGTTGACGATTACCAGACTGATAACGATTGCTTTCGTTGAATATGCTATTTGACGCAAATCGTAATCTTGATGTCAGCCTAACAGAATGGCAATCAGTCTGATGGATTGCCTGCTGGCGCCGCGCGAATAGGACGCAGGTTCGACGCGCATGGTCAAATGGGGCTTTTGAGGAGGACCGCATGAGTGCTGTCAACGATAAGGAAGCCGCTGACCGGACCGTCAAGCTCTACTCGGTGCGCGACTTTTTCCGCAGGCCCGAGAAACACCAGTTCACGATTTCGCCGGATGGCCGGCATCTCTCGTTCTTGACCCGACACGCCGGCCGCCAGAACATCTTCGTTCAGGAAGTCGGCCCCGACGGCTCGCCACTCGGAGACGCGCGGGCGCTGACCAACGAAACCGAACGCGATGTACCCGGCCACGCCTGGAAAGGCAACGACCGCATTCTGTTCGTCAAGGACTTTGGCGGCGACGAAAACTATCACGTGTTGTCCGTGCCGATCCACGGTGGCGAACCGGTCGACCTGACGCCGTTCGAAGGCGTCAAGGCGAGCATCGTCGACGATCTTCGGGACGATGACCGCCATATCCTGATTCAGATGAACCGGCGCGACCCGCAGGTGTTCGACGTGTTTCGCGTCGACGTGGTCACGGGCGCGTTCACCCCGATCGCTGAGAACCCCGGCAACATCATGGGTTGGATGACCGACCACGCCGGCAGCCTGCGCGTCGCGACGGCCTCGGACGGCGTCAACACCACCCTGCTCTATCGCGATACCGAAACCGAACCGTTCCGCCCGATACTGACGACCAACTTTCGCGAAACGGTGGCGCCGCTATTCTTCACCTTCGACGATCGGCGCTTGTACGTGCTCTCCAATCGAGGCCGGGACAAAACGGCCATCTTCGAGTTCGACCCGCAGACCGCGCAGGAGGGTGAACTGCTGTTCGAAACCGAACACGTGGACGTGGGCGGCATGACTTTTTCGAATCACCGGCGCGTGTTGACTGCCGCGTGGTATGTGGATAACCGCCTGCATCGGCATTTCTTCGACGAGTGGGCGCGCTCGATCCACGAGGATCTGGCGCGTCAGTTGCCCGGCCAGGAAATCGCGATCACGAGCATCACACGCGACGAATCGCGCGCGATCGTGCACGCTTCGAGCGACCTGTCGCCGGGCTCGATCTGGACATACGATATCGCCAGCCGTCATCTGTCCAGGCTCACTGAGCTGATGCCCTGGCTCGACCCCGCCGACATGGCGCGTATGGAACCGATCAGCTACGTCGCGCGCGATGGTTTGCGAATCAACGGCTATTTGACGTTGCCCGCGGGCGTCGAACTCGGGCAAAAGCTGGAGCGCCCGCTTCCGCTAATCGTCAATCCGCACGGAGGACCATGGGCGCGCGATTCTTGGGGCTTCAACCCTGAAGCGCAATTGCTCGCTAATCGTGGGTATGCCGTCTTGCAGTTGAACTTCCGCGGATCGACGGGCTATGGACGCGCGTTCTGGGAAGCAAGCTTCGGTCAATGGGGCAAGTCGATGCAGGACGACATCGACGACGGTATCGACTGGCTCGTCGGGCAGGGTCTGGCCGACCCCGCGCGCGTGGGCATCTACGGCGCGAGCTACGGCGGCTATGCGGTGCTCGCCGGCGTGGCGTTCACACCCACGCGCTATGCGGCTGCGGTGGACTATGTCGGCGTCTCGAACCTGTTCACGTTGCTCGAATCGTTGCCGCCGTATTGGAAGCCGATGCTCGACATGATGTACGAGATGATCGGCAACCCGCAAACCGAAGCGGGCAAGCAGGCGCTGCACGACGCGTCGCCGCTATTTTTCGTGGATCGGATCGTGACGCCGCTATTCGTCGCGCAGGGCGCGAACGACCCGCGAGTCAAGCAAGCCGAAAGCGACCAGATCGTGAGCGCGCTGCGCGAGCGTGGGATCGACGTCAAGTACATGCTCAAAGACAACGAAGGGCACGGCTTCCACAACGAAGAAAACCAGTTCGAGTTCTACGAAGCCATGGAAGCCTTTCTTGCGCAACATCTGGGCGGCCGTTCGGGAGCGTAGCGTCAAAGGAGCTGCATGGGACGGCGGCTGGCGCAAACTCGCGGCGGCCTGCCGTGCCGGACACGACAGGCCCATGCCGATTTAAAGCCCCCTCAAGAACGCCACTAGCAAGTCGTTGACTTCGGTCGAACGTTCCCGCTGAATCCAATGACCCGCGCCATCGAGAATATGGCACCCGCGCAATCCGGGCAGCACGCGCGTCAGGTTCTCGATACGCGCCTGCGAGCCCGGAAACTTGAGAACATCGTCTCTCGCGCCGGCCACGAACATCGAAGGCTGACGGATCACGGCTCCTCGCCATGCGGCCATGAGTTCCGACGAGCGTCGAATAGCGCGGTACCAGTTGAGGCCGCCTCTGAAACCCGTCCGCGCGAACTCGCCCGCCACATAAGCGATCTCTTCACTGGTGAGCCAGCCAGGCAGTGTCTCGGGGTCGACTGTGCTGTCGAGAAAACCTGCGCCGGGCGCTAATATTCCCGCCACGACGCGCTCGGGTCCATCGCCCGACATGCTGAAGGTGATGCGCCGAATCATAGCTTCCGGGTCGGCCTCGAACTCACGCTCGGCTACGCCGGGCGTCTGGAAGTACTGCATATAGAATGTTCGTATTCCCTGGCGATCCAGTGCGCCAAGCAAATCTTCCCGAACGGGCGGATGAAACGGCACACTCATGCCGACAACGGCACGGAACAGATCCGGCCGCAACATCGCCGAATTCCAGGCGACCGGCGCGCCCCAATCGTGGCCGACGATCACAGCCTCGCTTTCACCAAGCACGTTGACGAGTTCGACCATGTCGCCGACGAGATGCAGCATCGTGTACGAGTCAGCTTCAGGTGGCGCATCGGTGCCGCCGTAACCGCGCATATCGGGTGCGACGGCGCGAAAACCCGCGGCGGCGAGCGCCGCCAGTTGATGTCGCCAGGAGTACCAGGACTCCGGAAAGCCATGACATAGCAACACAAGCGGGCCGCTGCCCTGGCTCGCCACCCGCATGCGCAGCGCGCCCACCTGCAGTGTTTCGAGGCGAAGTTCGTGCAAGGTCGGCTCCATGAGGTTCAGTTTGGCGTGGCAAGCAAGCCTGGCAGCCTGGCGGCGGCCTTGGCCCCGCTATGCAGTTGACGTTCGGCGCAACGTGTACTTGGGAGGATGCCCATTCGCTACCTCAAGGGGATTTTCGTACGCGTACCTCGTTGTTGATCCGCTCGTGAATCGCCTCGCAATGGCGCACGAGCGCCGGGCGCGAGAGCACATACTGCTTTAACGGCGTGTCGATCCGGTAAAAGTAGATGTTGGCGACAAAGCCATAGATCGCCGCGTCGACGGTTGCCGGCTCGGGGCCGAAAACGAATCCGTCGTTGCCGAGCAGATCCGCCACGACACGCAGATCGTCGATACCTCTCGCATAGACCTGCTCCGGCTCATAGCGGCCAATGCCTTGATAGTGATAGCGCAGCCGGTTGTATTCACGCGCGGCTTCCAGATCGCTCGCACTCACGTCTTCGTGTGTTGCGAGAATGGCGTCGCGGAAAGACGGCCAGAAGCGGTCGTCGCGCCAGCGTGAAAAGCTCATCGGCCAGTACAGGTCGTCGAGCGTTCTTCGAACCAGGAAGTCGAGATTCAACTGTCCCGGCGAAAGCGCGTGGTCGATGCGCAGGTCGTACCGGTGCTTCAAATGAGCGATGATCCCATCGCTATCGCCGATCGTTTCTTCGCCATCGACCAGATACGGCAACTGTCCGCGCGGCGCAAGGCTCGTGTCAAGAATGTGCCGATGTTCGAACTCCATCCCGCACAGACGCATGAACGCGAATACCTTGAGACCGAAGGGATTGTTGTCGGCGACGCCGAACAGGTCGGGATAGGAATAAAGCGTCAGCATGAGGCACTCCTCGCCAGGGACCGTCACTTTGCGAAGTAGTCGCTACCGCGGAGTGCGGCAGTGAGCGGGCACGATGCTGCCAAGCTTACTCGACTCGTGATTGACCGTCATGTGATTGGCGTGCGAACGCGTCGATCGGGCGCGCGGACGCCCGGTGAACGTATGTCGGCGTGAATGGTTTCCCCCAGGCGGCCTGCGCTGTCTCTCTGGCTCAGTGACCCAGGCCGCTCCTGGCAAGTTGCTGTTCAACAAACTGGGCAAACAGCGAATGCAGATGCGTCGTCGGATGAAGGTCGTCGGCGAACATGTACGTCTGGTCCGCGTTGCTGGTCACGTAGGTTGGAGGCGAACACAGCAAGGCCGTGTTATCCGGCGTTTTCTTCGGGTCGCAGGCCTGGCCCGTGTTCGACACGGCAAAGCCATTGGCCTGAAAGTTAGCGATGATCCCGTTCAACCACGTATAGGCATCGACCTGGATGACTTTCGCTTGCACACCCGCAGTTTGCAACCCGGTGTTCAGGGTGTCGTTGAACAATTGCGATAACTGGGTCAAGTTTGCGCCGCCATCGGACGAGGCAAGACCGGTTGGCGAGAGCCCGACATTCGGAACATTGACCACCACGACGTGCGCGCCGCCGTTCTGGACGATCTGTCCGACGACCTGAGCCAACGTGTTGGCCGCCGTCTGCACGGTCGGCGCCGCAGCAGGCAACTGCCCGGCGCGAAGCACGTCGTTCGCGCCGGCCCAGACGAGCACCAGTTGATTGGAATTGAAACTGCCGTGCGCCGAGAGATAGCTGGACACCTGCTGATTGACCGGCATCTCGATGTTGCCGATCACCGAGGTCAGAAAATCCGATTGGTTGGCCGGCGTCGCTACAGTCGCACCGCCTTCCGCATAACCGAGGCCGCCTTGCGCAGTAAGCTTGTGCGTGATATCGATCGTGTACGCAGCCTTTAGCGTGTCGCCGTAGTACTGCGCGACATCCTGAGTCCACACCTGCCCGGGATTAGTCGTAAAACGGCCGCCGCCGACCGCGCTTGCGAGCGGCGCGTAGGTTCCGACGTCGGAAAGGCTGTCGCCGAACGAGACGATTTGCAGATTGATGCCGCCTGCCGGTGTCGCAGCTGGGCTGCCGCTATTCGAGTCGCCTCCGTGCCCACCGCATGCCGTAAGCAGTGAGACCGCCACTGCAAAAATTGCAGCGCGTACCGTGTCATTTCTTCCTGGCATCGCAACGTCTCCCTGGCTGGCTGGAGACGTTGCGACGTTACAGCTTGATTGCCGGTCGCTCTCTCCCGATAAGGACTCTTTTAAAGCAATAAGCGTGCGCTATCGTGACCGGCGCTGCGCTGACGTCGTGCAGGCTTTCGAGAACGCCTCGGGACGCGGAGCGATCAGGGGAACACCGCCGCTTTCAAGGGAAGGATTCCGTAGCAACCCAGCGTCCGGTTTTCGACGCATCCCTCGTGGCATATCTGACGCATTTCGCCAGCGTAGAATCACACACTCGCTTCGAAACACCCGCTCCCTATTACACGCAAAACGGCTCCGACATGGAAATCAAGTGGATCGAGGATTTCATCGCACTTTCCCAGTATCAAAGCTTCTCGCGCGCGGCGGAGTTTCGGAATGTCACCCAGTCAGGGTTCAGCAGGCGCATTCAGTCACTTGAGCAGTGGGTGGGCGCGGACCTGATCGACCGCAGCAGTTTCCCGCCGACGCTGACGCCTGCAGGACAACTGTTTCGTGAGGCCGCAGTCGACATACTGGGAAAACTGTTCGATACGCGGGCCATCATTCGCATCGATCAACGCATGGCGGGCAAAGGCTTGCAGATTGCAGCGGGCCATACGATCGCGCTGAGTTTCCTGCCGGCCTGGTTGAAGGCGCTCACGGCGCGTTTCGGCGAGGTCCGCGCCCGAGTGATACCCACCAATGTCCACGACTCCATTCTGATGCTCGTGAACGGCAACTGCGAACTGATGTTTGCTTATCATCACCCGGAGCTTCCGCTGCACCTCGACCCGGTCAGGTACGAGCATCTCACCGTGGGCGTCGATGTGCTGCTGCCTGTTTGCCGACCCAATGCACGTGGCGCGCCTATGTTCCGGCTGCCGGGAACAGCGGCCCGACCCTTGCCGTTGATTTCGTATACGGAAACCAGTTATTTCGGCCGCTGCCTTGCCCTGCTTTTGAGCCGGGTCGACACGACGCCGGCTTTGCGGCCGCACTACGAGTCCGATATGGCCGAGGTGCTCAAGAAACTGGTGCTGGAAGGCGAAGGTATCGCATGGCTTCCCAAAAGCTCGATCGTCGCCGAACTCGACGCGGGCGAGTTGGTCCTCGCGGGCCGCGACACATGGAGTCTCGAAGTCGAATTGCGCGCCTACCGGGACGCGTCCAATCGCAATGAGTTTCTCGACATGCTCTGGCGCCACCTTCGCGCTGCGTCGCCGGCGGTCGATTAGGGGTTAACCCGCCTTATGCGAGTTTCGCATATCCCCATGCCAGACCCGCATCGAGTGTTTTTTGCCCATCTCTATCATCCGTCCATACACCTTCCTCGGACTGATGGAAATGAAAAACCGTCTTACTTTCTATATTGTGGTCGGCATGGCGCTCGGCGTGATCGTCGGCTATGTGTGTCATCGCAGCGCTGCGGGCGCTGCCGAAGCGAAGACCATCGCGGGTTACTTCTCGATCATTACCGACATTTTCTTGCGGCTCGTGAAGATGATCATCGCGCCGCTAGTCTTCGCCACGCTGGTGTCCGGGCTCGCCGGCATGGAAGGCACAAGCGACGTGCGCAGAATCGGGTTCAGGTCGGTGGGATGGTTCGTATGCGCGTCGCTATTCTCGCTCGCGCTCGGCCTCGCCCTCGCGAACGCGCTGCAACCTGGTGCGGGACTGCATATGACGCAGACCAGTTCCGACGTGGCCACGGGCCTGAACACCGCGGGCCTGAATTTCAAGGACTTCGTCACGCACGCGTTTCCTTCCAGCATCATCGATGCGATGGCGCGAAACGACATCCTGCAGATCCTTGTCTTTTCCGTCCTGTTCGGCGTCGTTCTAAGCGCCATCAAAAAAGACCCGCGTGTCACACCGTTGATCGCCGGCATCGATGCGCTCGTACCGGCCATGTTGAAGCTGACCGACTACGTGATGCGGCTCGCGCCCATCGGTGTCTTCGGCGCTCTGGCATCCGCGATTACCGTGAATGGCCTGGATGTCCTGACCACGTACGGCAAGCTCGTCGGCAGTTTCTATCTCGGTCTCGTCACGCTGTGGATCGTCCTCATCCTCGTCGGCCATGCCTTTCTGGGCAGGTCGATCTGGAGGTTGTTGAAAGCGGTCCGGGAACCCGCCATGCTCGCCTTTTCGACCGCGAGTAGCGAGGCTGCTTACCCGCGTCTTACCGAGAAGCTCGAAGCGTTCGGTATCGACAAGAAAGTCGTCGGTTTTACGCTGCCGCTCGGCTATGCGTTCAATCTCGACGGCTCGATGATGTATCAGGCGTTTGCCGCGATTTTCATTGCGCAGGCATTCGGTATCGACATGCCGCTCAGCGCACAAATCATGATGTTGCTGGTCCTGATGTTGAGCAGCAAGGGAATGGCCGGCGTCGCAAGAGGTTCCGTGGTGGTGGTCGCCGCCGTTGCGCCGATGTTTCATCTGCCGCCTTCCGGCGTAGTACTGATCCTCGCCATCGATCAGATTCTCGATATGGGACGGACCGCGACGAATGTAATTGGCAATAGCATCGCAACGGCGGTTATCGCGAAGTGGGAAGCGAAGCGTGCGGTCAAACATATCGACGGCGCCGACAGCCTGGCCTTGGGCCGATTGCAAGAGTTGCACGAATTGCAAGGCGAGACGAAATGATCGGCGCAAGCGTGCTGAGCGGGAAAAAGTTCGGCGTGGTGGGCGGCCTGGGTCCACTGGCGAGCGCCGACGTCTTTTTCAAGCTCATTAAATCGACACCCGCGTCGAGCGATGCGGAACACGTCGACGTCATCTTCGAGCAGCATTCGTTTCGCGGCGCGGTCGCCGGTAGCGAAGCAACGACTCAGCGGAAGCTATACATCTTCGACATGATCAGCGGTTTCGAGAAGCGAGGCGTGACGACCGTCGTACTCCCGTGCTTTCTCAGCCATACGTTCATCGATGAGTTGAAGGCTAACTCACCGCTGCAGATTGTCGATATAGTCGAAGCCGTGCGCAGCCATGTGCGTAGAAAATTTCCGACGGCGCGGCGAATCGGCGTGCTCAGCTCGGACTTCACGCGTCGAAAAGGCTTGTTCGAAAAGTACTTCGCGACGCCGGAGTTTGAAGTCATTCATCCCCGCCCACGCGAGGACATCGACCTCGTCACGGAGGCGGTCTACGGCGCGAACGGCGTCAAGAGCGGCAACCTGTCCGGCCGGCCTGTCGCGCTTCTGCGCGAGGCGTGCGAGGACCTGATCGCACAAGGCGCAGATATCATCGTGCCGGGCCTGACCGAAATTGCGCTCGTGGCCGAAGAAATGGGTCTGTTCCGCGTACCGCTCATCGATTCGAATCTCGCCTATGCGCAGTACGTGATAGCGGGCGATTACGATTCGCCTGAATCGATTTTCAAAGTGGGCGTGGTGGGTGGGGTTGGTCCCGCGGCGACGGTGGATTTCATGCAGAAGATCGTGCGCAACACGCCGGCGAATCGCGACCAGGACCACATCAAGCTTTTGATTGAACAGAACCCCCAGATTCCCGATCGCACGGAAAACCTGATTGGCGACGGCCCCGATCCGACTATTTCGCTCTACGCGACCTGCAAAAAGCTCGAGTCGGGCGATGCGGATCTCATCGCTATTCCGTGCAACACGGCGCATGCATTTGTCGAACGCATTCAGCCGTATTTGAGCATACCGATCGTCAATATGCTGACGGTGACGGTCCGTCATCTTCGAGAGACGTATCCGGCGCTGCGCTCCGTCGGCGTGCTGGCCACTTCGGGGACGATCGCAAGCGGCGTCTACGAGAAAGCGCTGGAAGCAGAAGGATTGCGGCAGATTGTGCCGCACACGGAATTGCAGGCGCGAGTCATGGAAGCAATTTACGGCAATAAAGGCGTGAAAGCGGGCTTTACCACGGGGCAGTGCCTGGACGATATCTCCGCTGCCATTGATGGACTCGTTGCGGAAGGTGTGGAAGTCATCATCCTGGGATGCACCGAGTTGCCGCTTCTATTGCCGAAGCAGAGCTTCGTGGGCACGACCGGCGCGCGCGTCAGTCTGGTCGATCCGACCGATGTCCTTGCACGGCAATGCGTGACTCTGGCGAAGGCGCCCGCGTTACCCGCTCCGGTCTTTAGCGGGCCCGGTCGATCGCGCTGACGGCCAACTCGCGCGCCAGGTCCGCGTACAGTTCGGCCCACTTGCCTATCAGACTGGGATCATCGGTCAGAAAAAGCGGATGTTCGGCCCAGGCGCTGACGTCCGCACCTTTCCAGGCCATTTCGAATATCCGCAACTCATCATCCTCGCTGACGCCGACGTCAACCAGTTCGCCGAACGAGGCCAGGTTGGAGAGCGACACATTTTCGGCCGCGATGCCGTGAATAGCGGCCAACGCGCCGGTCGCCCGCTTTCGGGCGTCGTCACGGCTGCCGGCAAACAGGAACACGATGCTTTCGCTGTGCGCGTTGTTCGCCACCGCCCGATACAGCGAAGTTTTGCAGCGATGACTCAGTTGCGTGCCCATGGTTGCCCCCGGTTCCGAAAACTGTTCGTCGTTTTGCTCCGCCACCTGAGTTGCGCCGATTGGCATCTCCGGGCGCTGCTGCCGGTCGCGGTATCTGTCGCTGCCCCAGTACAGGTAAATACCGCACACGACCAGGCAGACCAGCGCGAGAATCCCGACGCCTCCAAGTATCGCAAGATCCGCATGCGCCATTTCGGGCCTCCTCTAGTCTCGCGCGTGTCACGCCCGCCATTGCGGGACCTTGCCGGCACGCTATCTATCAGAATACGGCGGCCCCGCGCGACTTTTTAAACCGTCCCACGCATGAACCGGACACGGGTGGCGGAGAGTCGGTCTGCTCGCATCGCCAGCGTGGCCATTGCGAGCGCAGGAACGATGCTTCGAGTATCTGATGGGAGTGGCTAATGATCAACAGAGCACACCTCTCTATTGACCAATCGATCGCGCTATAGGACGCTATGAGGCTATGACAATGCGCCGGACGGCTGTCACGTCGCGCGCTCGTCTCCTGAAAACGCCGCGCCGCAAAACGCCCGGCCCAAGTCGCGGCGCGTAATTTCAGTGGTTTCTTTAGCAGTGGGTGCGCATGCCGCCCATTGCATCTACACCCCGGCCAGCGCCGGGAGTTCCACCTCGTAAGAAACGCGTTCGCGCCAGTTGCTCATTTCCGGCTGATGAGCCACGCGACTCTGACGCGGCGCGCTGTCGACATGTCTCGGCAGCGGCGCCGGATAGCGTGCACGTTTCTTCTCAAGAATGGCCTGGCTCAAAAACTCCGCGCTGTACGCCTTCAACAGGTGCGCATGATGTGCTTCGATGTACGCGGCGATCTGCGCCTGTTCACCGTCGATCGTAGCGAGCAGCTTCAGCGTCTGCGCATCCCAACGAAAGCGCAGGCCGAGTTCATCGAAAGCGGCGTTATAGGCGCACAGTTGCGCCTGGATTTCAGCATGGTGCGCGCTGTCGCCAGCGTCGAATTGCGAGGGGTTCATGGTCGTCTCCATCAGGCAGGTGGCATGAACGAAGCGTAGAAGAGCCCATAAATAAACAATAGTTAAAGTTTTTTCGAAAAACGATAGTTCTTTGTTTATATATTGGTTTACCCCAAGTGGTCACGGCATCAAGATCCGCGCACCTTGGACAGCGGGCCATCGCCGTCAATCAAGCCATGGGCATGGGTGACAGCGCATCCATTAGGAATGCCGAATGCAAACCATAAAATGTTTTAACTTTTCCTTATTGCTGTTCTCGCGCAGCATCCACTCAGACGCGCTGCACGACCCATTGCCTCTCACTCGCCGGTTTTGCTCTCGACGGGTAAGGGTTTTCGTTAGTGCAGCTCCCTCTGGCCGACCATTGGCGCCTCGCTGCCGCAAATAAAACGGCGATGAAGCGGTTCGATCACGTAAGTCCAACGCGCCGTTTGAGCGCGACGGAATATACAGGAGACGGAGACATGGGACATTCCAGTGCATCGGAAAGAGGCCGCACTGCATTCACGCATCACCGCTGGGTGCAACTCGCGATCGGCATTGTGTGCATGGGGCTCGTCGCGAATCTGCAATATGCGTGGACGCTGTTCGTCGTACCCATGGACAACGCCCACCATTGGGGACAAGCGGCGATCCAGACAGCGTTCACGATCTTCATCGTCACCGAAACATGGCTCGTGCCCGTCGAAGGCTGGCTCGTCGACAAGTTCGGGCCGCGCCCGGTCGTCATCGGCGGCTCGCTGTGTGCGGCGCTCGGCTGGATCATCGACGCCCATGCGAACAGTCTCGCCGAGCTGTACGCCGCGGCAGTCATCGCCGGGATCGGCGCGGGCTGCGTGTACGGCACCTGTGTGGGCACGGCGCTCAAATGGTTTCCGGACAAGCGCGGCCTCGCGGCGGGTTTGACCGCCGCAGGTTTTGGCGCCGGCGCGGCCGTCACCGTGATCCCGATTGCCGACATGATCCAACGCTCGGGCTATCAGCACACCTTCATGTTCTTCGGCATTTTCCAGGGCGTCTGCATTCTGCTGCTCGCCACCATGCTGATTCGGCCGAAGCCGCCCGCTACCGCCGTCGCCACTAAACGCATCGTCGCTAGCAAGATCGACTACACCCCTGGCGAGATGATCCGTTCGCCGCTCTTCTGGGTGCTGTATCTGATGTTCGTGTTCGTTGCAGCCGGCGGCATCATCGCGACTGCGCAGCTCGGGCCGATTGCGAAGGAGTTCGGCTTCGCCAAGCTGCCCGTGAATCTGATGGGCATCACGCTGCCGCTCCTCACGATGACGCTGTCCATCGACAACCTGTGCAACGGCTTTACCCGTCCGTTGTGCGGCTTTCTGTCGGATCGCATCGGCCGGGAAAACACGATGTTCATGATCTTTCTCGGCGAAGGCGTCGCACTGCTGGGACTCATGCAGTTCGGCCATAACCCGTACGCCTTCATGTTCTTCGCTGCCGCCGTGTTCCTGTGCTGGGGCGAAATCTTCTCGATCTTCCCCGCGACCTGCGCGGACACGTTCGGCAGCAAATACGCCGCAGCCAACGCTGGAACGCTGTACACCGCGAAGGGCACGGCATCGATGCTGGTGCCGCTGGCGTCGGTGCTGTCGGCGAACGGCGGATGGAGCACGGTGTTTATCTCCGCCGCCGTGGTGTCGATCGCGGCAGCCGTGTCCGCGAAATTCATCCTCGCCCCCATGAGAAAGCGCTGGATCGAAAACTCAGGCGCGCCGGCCAGCGTCGTCATCGCCGAAGCACGGCTGCAGCCGTCGTCCGGCGGCTCGCCTGATTGACTGACCACGTGAGCGCCCCGCTCACGAAATACCACACACGCCCCGCCACCAAGGAGAGATGTCATGGCAGAAGCCGACCAGCCCACAACAGACAACACGTCGACACAACAGGCGACCGAGACGACCGACGGATTCCATCTCGTCATCGACGCGCTGAAACTGAACGACATCAACACCATCTTTGGCCTGGTCGGCATCCCGATCACCGACCTGGCGCGTCTTGCCCAGGCGGAAGGCATGCGTTTCATCGGCTTTCGTCATGAACAGCACGCGGGCAATGCAGCGGCCGTTTCCGGTTACATGACAAAGAAACCCGGCATCTGTCTGACGGTGTCGGCGCCGGGTTTTCTGAATGGACTGACCGCACTCGCCAACGCGACCACCAACTGCTTCCCGATGATCCTGATCAGCGGTTCCAGTGAACGCGAAATCGTCGATCTGCAGCAAGGCGATTACGAAGAGATGGATCAGTTGAATGCAGCCAAGCCGTACGCGAAGGCCGCTTATCGCGTGCTGCATGCGGAAGATATCGGCATCGGCGTGGCGCGCGCGATCCGCGCTGCGGTGTCGGGCCGCCCTGGCGGCGTCTATCTGGACCTGCCTGCCAAGCTGCTCGCGCAAACCATGGACGCCGTGAAAGCGCAGCAATCGCTGGTGCGCGTGATCGACGCGGCGCCTCGTCAATTGCCCGCACCTGAATCGATCAAGCGCGCGGTTGACGTGCTGAAAAGCGCCAAGCGTCCGCTGATTCTGCTCGGCAAAGGCGCGGCGTACGCGCAAGCCGACGCGGAGATTCGCGGCTTCGTCGAACAAAGCGGCATTCCGTATCTGCCGATGTCGATGGCCAAGGGCCTGCTGCCCGATACGCACGAGCAATCGGCGTCGGCGGCGCGTTCGTTCGTGCTGCAGGAAGCCGACGTCGTCGTGCTGATCGGCGCGCGCCTGAACTGGCTGCTCTCGCATGGCAAAGGCAAGACGTGGGGCGCCGAGCCGAAGAAGTTCGTCCAGATCGACATCTCGCCGACGGAAATCGACAGCAACGTCGCGATTGCCGCGCCGGTGATCGGCGATATCGGCTCGTGCGTGGCGGCGCTGCGCGAAGGCCTCGATGCGAGCTACAAAAAGCCGGGCACCGAATGGACCGGCGCGATCGCCGAACGCAAGAACAAGAACCTCGCCAAGATGGCCGCGACGCTCGACAAGAACCCGTCGCCGATGAACTTCCACAGCGCGTTGCGCGCGATCCGCGATGTGCTGAAAACACGGCCGGACATCAACGTCGTCAACGAAGGCGCGAACACGCTCGACTACGCGCGCAGCATCATCGACATGTACGAGCCGCGCAAACGCTTCGACTCCGGCACGTGGGGAATCATGGGCATCGGCATGGGCTTCGCGATCGGCGCGGCGGTGACGAGCGGCAAACCGGTCGTCGCGATCGAGGGCGACAGCGCATTCGGCTTCAGCGGCATGGAACTCGAAACCATCTGCCGTTACGACCTGCCGGTTTGCACCATCGTCTTCAACAACAACGGCGTATATCGCGGCACCGACGTGAACCCGACCGGCGGCAAAGACGTCGCGCCGACGGTGTTCGTGAAGAACGCGCGCTACGACAAGATGATCGAGGCATTCGGCGGCATCGGCTATCACGCAACCACACCCGAAGAACTGACGAAGGCGCTGCTCGAATCGATCGCCTCGGGCAAACCGAGCCTGATCAACGCCGTCATCGACGAAGCGGCCGGCACCGAAAGCGGCCGCCTGACCAATCTGAATCCGCAAAGCGCGGCAATGAAAAAGTAATCTGGGCAACCACGGAGATTCAACATGACCAAACCTCTCGAAGGCATCAGGATCATCGACTTCACCCACGTTCAGGCTGGCCCCGCATGCACGCAGTTGCTCGCCTGGTTCGGCGCGGACGTCATCAAGGTTGAACGGCCGGGTTCCGGCGACGTGACGCGCAACCAGTTACGCGATATCCCTGACGCCGACGCGCTGTACTTCACGATGCTCAACAGCAACAAGAAGTCGCTCACACTGGACACGAAAAAACCCGAAGGCAAGGAGGTGCTCGAAAAGCTGATCCGCGAATCGGACGTGCTGGTCGAGAATTTCGGCCCCGGCGCGTTGGACCGGATGGGCTTTTCGTGGGAACGCCTGAACGAACTCAATCCGAAGATGATCGTCGCTTCGGTGAAGGGCTTCAGCGACGGCCACCACTACGACGACCTGAAGGTCTACGAAAACGTCGCGCAATGCGCGGGCGGCGCGGCCTCCACCACCGGCTTCTGGGACGGCCCGCCGACCATCAGCGCGGCGGCGCTCGGCGACAGCAACACCGGCATGCATCTGGCCATCGGCATTCTGACCGCACTCCTGGGACGCGACAAAACCGGCAAAGGCCAGAAGGTCGCGGTATCGATGCAGGACAGCGTGCTGAATCTGTGCCGCGTGAAACTGCGCGATCAGCAGCGGCTGGAACGTGTCGGCTATCTGGAAGAATATCCGCAATATCCGCACGGCGAGTTCAGCGATGTCGTGCCGCGTGGCGGCAATGCGGGCGGCGGCGGCCAGCCGGGTTGGGTGCTCAAGTGCAAGGGCTGGGAAACGGATCCGAACGCGTACATCTACTTCACGATCCAGGGCCACGCGTGGGAACCGATCTGCAAGGCGCTCGGCAAGCCCGAGTGGATCGACGATCCGGCCTACAAGACGGCGGAAGCACGTCAACCGCATATCTTCGAGATCTTCAAAACGATTGAAGATTGGCTCGCCGATAAAACCAAGTTCGAAGCCGTCGACATCCTGCGCAAGTTCGACATTCCCTGCGCGCCGGTGCTGACGATGAAGGAACTGGCCAACGATCCTTCGCTGCGTGCGAGCGGCACGATTGTCGAAGTGCCGCACAAGAAACGCGGCTCGTATCTGACCGTCGGCAGCCCGATCAAGTTTTCGGATCTGAAGCCGGAAGTCACAGCCTCGCCGCTGTTGGGCGAACACACCGAAGAAGTGCTCGCGAGCCTCGGCTACAGCAAGCAGGACATTTTCAACCTGCGCGAAGTGAAAGCGGTTTAATGGTGCTACGCAAGGCCGGGTATAAGCCCGGCCTTGCCGATGCGGCGCCCTTGGCGGCGCCGTTTTCTATTGAGTATCGTGTTGTCACATTTGGGGGAACGCTATGCAGAACGCCATCGACTTCCAGCAACTTGCCAACGCGATCGGCGACGCGATCATCATCTCCGACGCTGGCGGCAGCATCACATTCTGGAACCCCGCGGCTGAACGCATGTTCGGCTTCACACAGGGCGAGGCGCTCGGTAATTCGCTGGACCTGATTATTCCGGAGCGTCTGCGCGGCCGGCATTGGGACGGCTATCACAAGACCATGGCAACGGGCGAAACCCGCTATGGGAACGATGTGCTGCGTGTGCCGGCCGTGCATAAGGACGGACGCTCGCTCTCGATCGCCTTTACGGTCGCATTGCTGCATTCGCCGCAAAACGAACTCACCGGCATCGTCGCCGTGATCCGCGACGAAACTAGCCGCTTTCAGGAAGATCGCCAGTTGCGCAAGCGGCTTGCGGAACTGGAGGCATCCGCCGGCGCGTGAGCGCCCCTGCTTCGCTCCCGTTCGGTCCATCGCTGTAGACTCTGCCAGATCGCGTTTTCAATCACACCGGATCAGGCAACATGGACCGCATCGACGCAATGAAGGTGTTCGTCGCCACGCTCGACGAAGGCAGCCTGGCGGGCGCAAGCCGTCGACTCGGCCGCTCGCCCGCCGCGGTTAGCCGCGCTATTGCGTTCCTCGAAGAGCACGTCGGCACGGCCTTGCTGCATCGCACGACGCGCACCATCAAACTGAGCGAAGCCGGCGAACGCTATGCCGCCGCCTGCCGCCGCATTCTCACCGATCTCGAAGAGGCCGATCTGCTGATCGCCGGCGAGCGCTCCGCGCCGCGCGGGCTGCTCACGATCACCGCGCCGGTGGCCGCCGGCCAGGACATGCTGCAGCCGATCATCGACGAATTCGTCGACCGCTATCCGGCTGTGTCGGTCCGCCTGAATATGCTCGACCGCCCGGTAAGCCTCATCGACGAAGGGATGGATCTGGCGTTGCGCATCGCTCATCTGCCCGATTCCACGCTGGTGGCGATCCCTGTCGGTGAAGTGCGTCGGGTCGTTGCCGCGTCGCCTCGCTACCTGGCCAAGCACCCTCCCATCACCGACCCTGCCGATCTGGCCCAGCATCAGATCATCTCCATGACTCACTTCGGCCTGGATTCGTGGAGCTTTCCGCCGCCGAACGGTTCGACGATTCCACGCGTCGTGCAGTTCACGCCACGCTTTATCGTCAACAGTATTCAGGCGGCCGTGGCCTCCGCGGTCGCGGGCCACGGTGTCACCCGCATGTTTTCATACCACGTCGCCGAACAGGTCAAGGAAGGCACGCTGAAGATCGTCCTGAGCGACAACGAACCTGCCCCGCTGCCGGTCCACCTGCTGACGCCGCACGGGCGCCTCGCCGTGCCCAAGGTTCGCGCGTTCGTCGATTTCGCGACGCCGCGTCTGCGCAAGCATTTCACCCAATCCCAGCGGATTACCACCAGAAATTGAACCGCTTCGCGGAAGAATGTCTGCCGTGCCGCGTGGATTCTCTCTTCAATCGGTTCAATCTAGACTTGTCTCCATCGAGATCACCTGGCGCAAGCCGTCGGCCATTCAGCAATTCACAGGCATGACCGACGCCACGCTCGACTCGAATCGGCGATCTTCGTAACGGACACACATCCCACGCATGGATAGCGGCCATAGCGCCGACGCTCCAGGCATTGTCTGTCACATCGCGAAGCATTGCGGATTCAGTTTGCAATCGTCATAAGAGGCAATGCGATCGGTGACCTTCGTACCTTTTGTGTCGACCCCGCCAGCAAGACACGTCGGCGCGTAACCGAACAGTGGAGGCAGCGATGCAACGTGCAGTCGTCAACGGACCGATCCCGCCGGCATTCAATGTGTGGCGCGGCGCGCTGGCAGGCGCCAGCGCGAGCCTGGTCGGTATCGGCCTCGCGCGCTTCGCTTATACCCCGCTGTTGCCGGCGATCGTCAGCGCGCACTGGTTTCCGGCGTCGACCGCCGCGTATCTCGGCGCGGCCAATCTCGGCGGCTATCTGGCGGGCGCGCTCGCGGGTGGTTGGCTCGCACGGCGTTTCGATGCCACCTCCGTATTGCGCGCGATGATGCTGCTCGCCACCGTCGCGTTCGTCGCCTGTGCCTTTCCGGTTTCGTTTCTGTGGTTCTTCGTCTGGCGCTTCGCATCCGGCCTGGCCGGCGGCGCGCTGATGGTGCTGGCCGCGCCGACGGTCCTCGCGCACGTGAGCCCATCGCGCAGGGGTTTTGCGAGCGGCGCGATCTTCAGCGGTATTGGTCTCGGCATCGTGGCATCCGGGACAATCGTACCGATCCTGCTGCGTCAGGGTCTGATGCAAACGTGGCTGGGACTGGCCGCGATCTCCCTCGCGCTGACGGCCGTCGCGTGGAACGGCTGGCCCGGACGAGGTGAATCCGCCGCGCAGCACACGACGCATCACACACGCCATGGCCAGACTTATCCGGCTGCGTCGCTGCGCGCGCTCTACACCGAATACGCGTTGAACGCCGTCGGCCTCGTTCCGCACATGATCTTTCTCGTCGATTTCGTGGCGCGCGGCCTCGGCAAAGGTCTCGATGCCGGCGCGCAATACTGGGTGCTGTTCGGCCTTGGGGCGATTGTGGGCCCGCTGCTGACAGGTCATCTGGCTGACCGCGCCGGCTTCGGTCCGGCGTTGCGTGCGGCCTTTGTCCTGCAGATCGCCGCGGTCGCGTTGCTGGCTGTCGTGCGTGGACCTGCGGCATTGATCGTGTCGAGCGTCGTAGTCGGCGCATTCGTGCCGGGCATCGTGGCGCTCGTGCTCGGCAGGATCAATGAATTGCTCGCGCATCATCCGGCCGCCCAGAAAGGCGCGTGGAGCGCGGCGACCACCAGTTTCGCCGTCTTGCAGGCCGTCGCGGCGTACGGTTTGTCGTTTCTGTTTGCACACGACGGCGGCAATTACACCGCGCTGTTCGTGATCGGCGCAGCGTCTTTGGCGCTTGCTCTCGCGGTGGATCTGTTCGCGGCGCTTCGCCTCGGTCCGAAGCAAGCCTAACCAATCCGCTGCAGGCACCTCCACGCACTACTCGACCTGTGAGAACCCCATGACCTCCAACACCCGCTTTCTGCAGGCAATCGGCGCACAGCATCCCATCATTCAGGCGCCGATGGCAGGCATTTCGACGCCCGCTCTCGCCGCCGCGGTTTCCAATGCCGGCGCGCTCGGCTCGATCGCCGTGGGTGCGAGCACCGCGCAGCAGGCGCGCGAGTTGATTGTCGCGACACGCGCACTCACCAGCAAGCCGTTCAATGTCAACGTGTTCTGCCATCGCCCGGCGTACAGCGATCCGCTTCGCGAAGCGACCTGGCTCGCGCATCTGCAGCCGCTGTTCGCTGAGTTCGGCGCCAGAACGCCGGTGGCGCTCAAGGAGATCTACACGAGCTTCGTGGTCGACGAGGCGCTGCTGCAAGTGTTGATCGAAGAGCGTCCCGCTGTCGTCAGTTTTCATTTCGGGCTGCCATCACGCGAATGGATCAATGAACTGCATCGCGCCGGCATTCTGCTGTTCGGATGCGCGACCACGCCACACGAAGCCCGGCAAATCGAGCAGGCGGGACTCGATGCGATCGTCGCGCAAGGTGCGGAAGCAGGCGGTCACCGTGGCGTCTTCAATCCCGACGACGACGCGATGATAGGCACCCTTGCGCTAGTCCGGATGATCGCCAGACAGTCGACGCTGCCGGTCATCGCCGCGGGCGGCATCATGGACGGTCAAAGCGTTGCGGGCGCACTGCTCCTCGGAGCGAGCGCAGTGCAGATGGGCACCGCATTCGTGCTGTGTCCGGAATCGGGCGCGGATGCCGCCTACCGCACCGCATTGACCACCCAACGCGCGTACCGGACGGCCGTGACGGCCGCGATCTCCGGCCGTCCTGCGCGCGGTTTGAGCAACCGGCTGTATATCGACGTAGACTCGCCGGACGCGCCGCCGCTGCCCGACTATCCGATTGCATACGACGCCGCCAAGGCGCTGAACGCCGCCGCCCGCGCCAAGGGCAACACGGAATTTGCTGTCCAGTGGGCGGGCCAGGGCGCACCGCTCGCGAGAGCGTTGCCTGCGGCGCAATTAGTTGCCACATTGATGAGCGAACTTGCCGAAGCACAGGGTCAGTCACGCTCGCATTCGTTTGCCGGGAAGACGATATGAACACCCCCTCGCAAGTTTCCGTGCCGTCCGGTCAGCCAATGCACGGCCTCGACTATTCGGCGCGACATGAACGTTACTGGCGCCGCAATCTGGCCGTGTGCGTATTCGGCTCGTTCACGACGCTCGTCAGCCTGAGCATGCTGCTGCCGTTCTTGCCCATCTATGTCCAGCAACTCGGCGTGCAGTCGCAGTCCGCCGTCATCCAGTGGTCGGGAATCGCGTTCGGCGCCACATTTCTCGGCACTGCCGTCACGGCGCCCGTGTGGGGGCGCCTTGCCGATCGTTATGGCCGCAAGCCGATGCTGGTGCGCGCGGCCGTCGGCATGGCCGTGGTGATGTCGTTGATCGGTGTTGCGCACAACGTGCATCAACTCGTCGCCCTGCGTTTGCTCGCGGGTCTGGTGGGCGGCTACTCGTCGGCGTCGACGGTGATGGTCGGCACCCAGGCGCCGAAGGAACGCGCGGGCTGGGCGCTCGGCGTCCTGTCCACGGGCGCGCTGGCCGGCAACCTGATCGGGCCGCTCGTCGGCGGTTTTTTGCCGGGCTGGCTCGGCATTCGCGGCACGTTCTTCGCCGGCGGCGCCATGATCGCGGTCGCCGCCCTGCTCACGATTTTTGTCGTCAAGGAAGATTTCGATCCTGCCACTCATTCGAGCCGCCGTCCCCCAGAACACGCCACGGCGAGTACGCATCGCAACAACTACCCGGTGATCGCCGCGTTGCTCGTCACGGCGATGATGGTGCTGCTTGCCAACATGTCGATCGAGCCGGTCATCACCGTCTATGTGGGCAGTCTCGGCGTGCAGTCGCTGCATCTGGCGCGCGTGGCGGGTATCGTGATGGCCTGTTCGGCTTTCGGCAGCATGCTGACGGCCGCGCGCCTCGGCGCATTGGCCGATCGGGTCGGCAGTTGGAACGTGATCGTCGCTTGCCTGGTGCTCACGGGTCTGGTGATGATTCCGCAAGCGTTCGTTCACGCGTGGTGGCAACTCGCGGGTTTACGCGCGCTGATGGGCATGACGCTGGCGGGTCTCCTGCCTGCGATTGCGAAACTCGCCCGGCATGCAGTGGAAGAGCACAAGACCGGTCAGATGCTCGGCTATCTGCAGTCGGCGCAATTCAGCGGACAGGTCGTCGGTCCGATTATCGGCGGCGTGATCGCTGTCCATCTCGGGCTGCACTCCGTGTTCTTCGTCACCGGCTCGTTGCTGGTGGCGTGTGCCGCGCTTGCGCAGTGGGCCCGGACTCGTCAGAGTCTCGCTGTTTGATCGGCGAAACTGCCGCCGTCATTCGCCCGCGACTGTTTTACCCGACGGATTCTTTACCCTCGCGTGCAACTGCGTGCGAATCTCGCTCGCGACTGCCGGCGGCAGCGGAATATAGTCCAGGTCCTCCGCGGCCTGGTTGCCGTTCGTCAGCGCCCAGTCGAGAAATTTCAGCGTTTCCTCGCCACGCTCCGGTTTGTCCTGCGTGCTGTGCAGCAGGACATACGTCGCGCCGACAACCGGCCACGCATTCGCGCCCGCTTCATTGGTCAGGATCGGAAAGATCGATCTGGACCAGTCGGCGCTCGCGGCGGCGGCCTTGAATGTTTCCGGCCCGGGCTGAACCACGGCACCCGACGCATTTTCCATGGCCACGTACGACATATGGTTCTGCTTCGTGAAGTCCCACGCAACGTAGCCGATCGCGCCCGGCAAATGCTGTACGAAGGTAGCAACCCCCTCGTTGCCTCTTCCGCCTATTCCGCGCGGCCAGCGCACTGAGGTCCCCTCACCGATCTTGCTCTTCCATTCTGGGTCGACCTGCGCGAGAAAGTGCGTCCAGATCAGCGTGGTGCCTGAACCGTCGAGCCGACGAACCACCGCGATAGGCGTATCGGGCAGCTTGATCGTGGGGTTGATGGCGGCGATGGCTGGCGCATTCCAGCTGATGATTTTGCCCAGATAGATATCTCCAAGCACACGCCTCGAGAGTATCAACTCGCCTGGCTTGATACCAGGCAGATTGATAACCGGCACGACACCGCCGATTACGGTTGGAAACTGAACCAGTCCGTTCTTCGCCAACTCGTCATCGCTCAGCGGCGCGTCCGACCCGGCGAAATCGACCTGGCTGACCATGATCTCCTTCAAGCCTTCCGTCGACCCGACAGCGCGATAGCTCACCGTGCCGCCACCCGCGCGTTGATACGCGGTGGCCCATTTCGTATAAATCGGCGCGGCAAAAGTGCTGCCGGCACCGGTGATATCGGCGCTGTGCGCAGCGACCGTCAGAAAAGCGCCGGCCACACCGGCCAATAAGGTTTGTACATAGCTCACGAAAGACCTCACTCGGAATTGTTGTTGAAGCTCATGAAGTGAAGCTCGCCGGGTAACGACGCGTGGCGCAATGAAACTATTGTCTGGCGTAATCCTTTACGATTTCTATTTCCGCCAGTTGATCGTCGCGCTGTGTGTGCCAATCTGAAATAGACCGTGTGCAGCGCTGAATAACAACTTTTCTTATTACAGGACGATGAAGAGCAGGAAGCAAATTGAATCGCTCTATCACCACGGCATGGAGACAACTCGCCATTCGATTCGCCATACTGAACAGCGTGAGGTCTTCTGCGAGCGAAGGCATGTTGAATGGTCGCGTGGAATCCGCTGCGTGCACAATGCGGACATGGCCGCCGAGATTTTTACGTTGTAGGATTGGTATCACAGTTTGCCAAGCGACCCGATACGCGTCACCTTACGTTCACCTCACTTCCGTCCGCTTTTGGGACTCATGCAACTCGAGCCGATGAACTCCACACCTGACACGCGTGATCCCGCATCTGCAACCGCATCCGCACAGGAGCGCAACGCAGACAATCCCGGCAAACGAGGCGGCACGATTGCGCCGGACATGTCGCCAGCAGCCGCTTTTTCGACGCTGGCCATGCCAATGGCCGCGCAAGTGGCGCAACGCATCGGCAGCTTGTGCGTGAGCGCGGACTCGGAAAGTCCGCACAAACTGCGTGTCGTGCTGCGGCGCTTGCGTTCGCTATGGTGGGCTTACGATCCGCTTATCGACAGATCGCAGTCAAGATGGCAGCGGCGCGAATTCAAGGCGCTCGCCGATGCCGCCGGTCAAACGCGTGACTGGGATATCCTGAAACACTTACTGGCGGAAGACGTGTCGACCGCGCATTCTTTTGCGACGCTCTTCGAACATCTCGATCTATTGCGTGGCAGTGCGCTGATGCGCAGCCGCGCAACGATTGCCGAAGCGAACGCCGAAGCCGTGCTGACGCAGCGGATAGCGAGTGTGATTCAGCAACTCGACGCATGCTCGTTCGACGAACCACTCGCGGTGTTCGCTACCAGCCGAGTTGCAACGGCGAAGCAGACGCTGCGAAAACGGTTAAAGCGCGCGCTGGGAAATCCGCACGCCTGCTATGCCGAACTTCACGACGTCCGCATCGCGGGAAAGAAAGTGCGCTATCTGCTGGAGTTTTTCGCGCCGCTACTCGATAGCGGCGATGAGATCAGCGTCGTGGAACTCACGCAATTGCAGGACGAACTGGGCAAGCTCAACGATATCGTTTCGAGCGAAGCGCTACTCCTCGCGCACGCGGATCGGCTGGGTGAACCCGGCGTAGTAGACGACGCAATCGCGTATCTCGGGCAACGCAAAGGCCAGCACATGCAACGAGCGGATGCGGAGCTGCACGCACTCAGCGACCGGCTTGCCCTTGAGCGTCCCGGCGCCGGCATAAACTGACACCGACGATACGACGTTATACGGCCAACGCCACTGCCACTACCGCCGAAGCCGCGCGCAACAGCCCTTATCGCTCTTTGCGCCGACGAAATGCCCACCATCCCGCGAGCCCGGTAAAACCGGCGACGAGCAACACCATCACCCAGAAGCCGTGCCGGTTTTCAGCGAGCGGAATACCGCCGACGTTCATGCCGAAAAAACCCGCGACGATATTGATCGGCATCGCCAAAACCGTCACCAGCGTAAGCGTGAACAGCGTGCGGTTGTTCTGCTCTTCGAGGCGGGAGATGATTTCCTCCTGCAGCAACCTGACCCGTTCGATCAGCCCGGCCACGTCGGAGAGAACCACCGAAAACTCTTCAGTCGACTCACGCAGGTCCTGTACGTCGTCCGAATGAAGCCAGCGCGGCGGCCTTGCGAGCAGACGGAAGATCGCACCGGGTTCGGGCGCCAGCATGCGCTGTAAGCGCGTCAGCATTCGGCGCATCGCACCCAGGTCGATCCGGTTCTGAGTGGGCCGCTGCGAGAGAAACCTGTCCTCGATCCGGTCGACGTCGGCGCTGGTTCGCCGGACGATCTGCACCAACAGGTCAGCCTGATCACGCATCAGGTGAACCAGCAATTCCGCTGGAGACCTGAATACTTCGCCTTCCCGAACCGACGCGCGCAACCGGTCCACAGAACGCAGTGGCTTGAGACGCGCGGTCACGATAATCCGCTGGTTCGCGTAGATCCACAGCGTCGCGATCTCGGAGGGAGTGAACTCGAGATTGAACATGACGTCGTTCACGACCGCGCGCAGTGCGCCGTCCGCATGTTCGATACGCGTGGAATGCGAGCCTTCCCGCAATGCGTCGAAAAACGTCTCGGGCAAATCGAGCTGGGCTCTCATCCAACGCTCGCTGGCACTATGCGCCAGATTGAAGTGAAGCCAGAGAAACTCGCTGCCTTCGTTCGCGGGGCCGTTGGCGTCGTGGGCCTGCAGCCATTCGGCGACCTCGTCGGCGTCGACAGAGCGGCCGGCGAGAGTCGAAGAGAAGAGAAAGCCACAGACCATGCCGGACGAGTCCGCGCCGTAGGTTTGCAGTAGCAGATCAGATTTCATAGGTCATTCAGCGTTTGCTTCCCATGCGGGATTGGCCTATCCAGCAATTGGCGGCCGGAATCAGACTGTGGCAGCCGCCGCACGATTCCAATTTCAGGCGCCGCGCGGATTGAACCGGAATCAAAGGCCTGAGGATATCGCGGCCGATCAAAAGAAGGTTAACCCGCTAGTTTTCACGACGTCGACTTAGCGAATGCTTAAGGTTAGGCAAGCGGATCAATTAATTCGAGTAGTCACAAGAACGTCATATTTCACCCTTAAGTTGCAGCCCATCGAAGGCGCCTGTGTCGCCATGAGGAGTCTCACCATGAATCTCAAGCAACTTACGCTGGTTGTGTGTGCGCTGTGTGCCAGCGCCGCACACGCCGCCGACATCACCGGTGCGGGCAGCACCTTCGCCGCGCCGATCTATACGAAATGGGCCGACGCCTATCAGAAGACCGGCGGCGGCAAGGTCAACTATCAGGGCATCGGTTCGTCGGGCGGCATCAAGCAGATCATTGCGAAGACCGTGGATTTCGCAGGCTCGGACGCCCCGCTCAAAGACGACGAACTGGCTAAAGACGGGCTATTCCAGTTCCCGACGGTAGTCGGCGGCGTGGTGCCGGCAATCAACGTGCCGGGTGTGAAGGCTGGCGAACTGGTGCTGTCGGGCGAGGTGCTCGGCAGCATCTATCTCGGCAAGATCAAGAAGTGGAACGATCCGACGATCGTCGCGCTGAACCCGAAACTCAAGCTGCCGGATACCGATATCGCCGTGGTTCGCCGTGCGGACGGCTCGGGCACCAGCTTTATCTGGACGAACTATTTGTCCAAGGTGAGCCCGGAGTGGAAGTCGAAGGTGGGCGAAGGCGCCACGGTGAGCTGGCCGACGGGAACCGGCGGCAAGGGTAACGACGGCGTGGCCGCTTTCGTGCAGCGTCTGCCGGGCGCGATCGGGTACGTCGAGTGGGCGTATGCGAAGCAGAATCACATGACCTATGCCTCGCTGAAAAACGCGGCGGGTACGGTGGTCGCACCGGCAACCGACACCTTCAAGGCAGCGGCAGCGGGCGCGGACTGGTCGAAGTCGTTCTATCAGATTCTGACGAACGAGCCGGGCAAGAACGCTTGGCCCGTGGTCGGTGCGACATTCGTGCTATTGCACACGACGCAGGACAAAGCTTCGCAAGGTGCCGAAACGCTGAAGTTTTTCGATTGGGCGTTCAAGAACGGCGGCAAGGCAGCGGACGATCTCGACTACATTTCGCTGCCGGAATCCGTGACGGCTGAAATCCGCACGCAGTGGAAACAGAAAGTGAAGGACGCGTCGGGCAAACCGGTCGCACCGTAAGCGCCGGAGTCATGGGGCGCGCGCGGCATGCGCGCGCCTTTCTCCATGCGCGTCTGACCGTTGGCTTGCGTCAGGTCGTGACTTTCGACATCACCGCCGTGGCCGGGTCGTAACGGTAACCCTTCTGCGCGAGCTGGTGCGTCATCGTCGCGGCGATCAGTTTTTGCTGCGTCTCTCTGGAGACCAATTCGTGATCCGGCTTGAGCCGCTCCAGTTCGGATGAAAGCCGCCGGACAAGCGCCACCTCGCCGGTGCTGCGCGCGTCGATGAACAAGATTTTTTCGCTTGCGAGACCGAGCCGCTGCTTCAGGTCTTTTGCGTGCGCGACCCACTGTTCGGCCGTCGTGCGAAGCTCGCTCATCGCCTTTGCATGGGCTTTGGCTTGCGTCGACACTTGACGTTGCAATGCCGCGACCTCCTCGGCATTGTCGTTCTCCTCGGCGCGGGCTGCTAACTGCTGGGCGCGTTGAGCGTGTTGCGCGATGGCCGCGGTTTGCGCCGTGACGCGCTGCTCCAGTTGCGCGACATGGCGTTCGGCGGCCTCCGCGCGTTCCTTCACGGCGGATGCATCCTGCGACAGCCGAGCAAGGTTCGCACTGACAAGCGTCTTCGCCTCGGTCACGGCGCTGATCTGCTCCCGCGCCTCCTCGAGTTCATGCGTGACGCGCTGCAACTCGCTGAGTTGAGCCGACGCTTCCTCGGCCCGCACCTGCGCTGCCTCGCGCTCCGCGATAAGCACAGCGCGGGCTTGTTTCAACTCAGCTTCCACTGCGGCGAACTGCGCGTGGTTCTCGCTTGCCTCCGCTTCAGCTGCTTTTGCCTGCGATGAAGCCGCGTTCAACTCCGTCAACAACCGTGCCGCTTCTTCTTCCCTGGCTTGATAGGCGCTGTTCAACGCTGCAATCTGCTGCTGGGCTTCATCGCGCTCCTCGGTGGCTCGCGCTATTTCATCGTGCCTGGCTGATAGTTCTGCGGCCAACTCCGCTCGTGCCTTGCGTTCTTCGTCTAGCAAAGCCGCTGCGGCTTGCTGTTCGGCCGCTTGCGACGCTGCGCGCTGCGCGAGTTCTTCTACGCGTGCTTCGGCTGCCTGCGCGCGCGACGTTGCCGCGCTCAACTCGTCGGACAGTCGCGTCGCTTCTTCCGACTTCGCCTGATGGGCGTCGCGCAAAGCGGCGAACTGCTGCCGCGTTTGCTCGTGTTCCTGGGTGACTCGCGTTACATCGTCGTTCCTGGCCGAGACAACCGCCGTCAACTCTTCGCGTGCTTTGCGTTCTTCTTCCAGCAACGCGTTTGTCGCGGTCAGATTGGCATGATCCGCCGATGCACGCTGTTCGAGTTCTTCTACACGTGTCTCTGCTGCGTGAGCGCGTGACGTCGCGGTACTCGCTTCCTGCGACCATCGCGTCACTTCTTGCGAGCTCGCCTGATACGCGGCTTCCAACGTCGCCACTTGCTGCAGTGCCTGGTCGCGCTCCTGAGTGACGCGCGTTATTTCGTCGGTCTTGCTGGAGACAGCCGAGGCCAATTCCTGGCGTGCCTTGCGTTCCTCTTCAAGCGACGCGCTCGTCGCTTCCAGGCTGGCATCTAGCGACGACACGCGTTGCGTAAGCTCTGCCACGCGCGCCTCTGCCGTTTGCGCGCGAGACGCAGCAGCACTCGCCTCGTGCGACTTGGCCTCATAGGCGCCGCGCAGCGACGTGATTTCATCCAGCGCAAGATCACGCTCTTGAGCGACGCGCGTCATCTCATCGTTCGTGACCGAGACGATCGACGCCAGTTCTTCGCGTGCTCTGCGTTCCTCTTCGATCGATAACTTCGCAGATTCCAAGTCCTCAACCTGCAGCGACACTTGCCGCGCCAGTTCTTCCGCGCGCGCCTCAGCGGCTTGCGCACGCGACGAAGCGGCGCTCGCCTCCTGAGACCGTTGCGTGACTTCCTGCGACTTCGCCTCATGGGCATCGCGCAAAGCGGCGAGTTCCTGCTGGGCGTGATCGCGTTCCTGCGTGACTCGCGTTACTTCATCGTTCTTGCCCGTGACGACCGCCGCCAACGCTTCGCGTGCCTGGCGCTCTTCTTCAAGCAACGCGTTCGCGGCTTCCAGTTTGGTCTGGTCGTCGGACGCGCGCTGCACGAATTCCTCGATGCGTGCCTCCGCTGCTTCAGCACGCGACGTAGCCGCGCTTGCCTCTTGCGCGAATCGCGCCGCCTCTTCTGTCTTCGCGTGACAGGCGTCGCTCAATGTCGTGGCTTCGTGGCGCGCCTGATCTCGCTCCTGTGTGATCTGGGCGACTTCATCAGTTTTGCCGGTCAGCGCCGTGGCCAACTCTTCACGCGCCAGGCGCTCTTCGTCGAGCGCGGCCTTCATGCCTTCCAGTTCCGCATCTTGCGCGGATGCACGTTGTACCAGTTCGTTCGCGTGAGTTTCAGCCGCTTCAGCGCGACCGGCGGCGCTCGCGCGTTCCGCCTCGAGGCGCAGGGCAGCGCTTTCCGACGCGCTCAGCGCGTCCGTCAGCGCGCTGAGACGATTGCGCCCCGCTTCCATTTCATCGATGCTCTTTTGATACTCGGCAAGCGCTTCGTCCCGTTCCGCGAGGGCAGCTTCGAGGTCCTGGCTCACTGCGGCGAGACGTTGATTGAACGCCTTCTCCGCATCGTGTTGGGACGCCGCCCAGATCCGATCCGCGGCGCTGATGACCGTTTCGGCGAGGCCTTCCGGCAAGCCGGGCTGGACCTGTGCTTGCGGTGTGTCGGCCTGCCGCGCCTCGCGCCAGCGTTGCAAGGCTGCGACTATCGCCACCAGCGAACCGCCGCGAACCTCTTTCCAGATTGTCACTGGCGAAACTCTTCTGCCCTCTTCGACCATGCGATCGGCGATGGCAGCGATCTGTTCATCGGTGATTGTGTCTGTGTCCGTGGACATATGCGCCTCAAGAATCAATGTAACGGGGCGAAAGGTTAAATTTTATACGTTACTACGTCTGCGGACGTCCGGCGACGTTCGGGATACAAGCTAAATGACAGCTAACAGCACGCGGACCGCTGATATTAGGGCTCAACGGTCGTCTCGAATGCGCGGAACAACGGACCATAAGGCCGCTATATCGCCGTGGATCGCTCGCTTGAAGCAGGTACCCGCGATACCGGTACGAGCGCTTGCCTTGTTAGCCCGCACCGACGTTGCAACAATGCAGCGGAACCGATCGGAGCGCCCGCCGGCATGGAAATACGAAGCGGCGTCGACATAAAACACCTGATACCGAGGCATACGGCAATGCGTATTTCGTTTCTGCATACGATGGATGGAAACCGCCAGGTGTTCGAGCAGGCAGCAGAAACGCTTGGACTGCGGGCCGAAGATCTTCACCATGAAGTGAGAGCGGACCTTCGCGAGGCTGTCGACCGAACGGGGGCGTTTTCCGACGAGCTGCGCGCCCAGACAAACCAGCGGCTGCTTGCGCTGGCAGACGGTTCCGACGCTGTCATTCTCACGTGCGGCACGCTCGGGCCCGCGGTGGCCGATATCAACAGTCAGCCTGTACCCATCGTCCGGGCGGATGTTGCGTTGGCTGCTGCGGCAGCAGAAGTGGGCGGGAGAATCGTCGTGTTGTGCGCGGCCGAATCGGCAATCGAGTCGACGAAAAGGCTCTTCGCGGAGCACGCGGGCAACAGCGTTGAGTCGGTGGAAGTCGTTCACGTCGGCCACGTTTGGGCGCTGTTCAAAGCGGGCGACGTTCAAGCATGCCTCGCGGCGACCGCGTCATCAGCCGATGCGGCGTACGAGGCAGGCGCGACCGTTGTGGCCTTCGCTCATCCGTGGATGGCGGCTGCCGCCGGCCTCGTCCAGAAGGGTAGACGGCCGCTCGATAGTCCGAGCGCAGCGCTGCACGCTGCAAAACGGCGATTCAACGAACGCTCGGGGCACGCCTGACAGCAAACGGCGCTTGATCAGCCACAACCAGGCTGAAGACAGCCCGCGTCAAAAGAAAACGTGATGCCCGACTCCACGATAACTGCCGGCGACGACCCACATTGAAGTCGTCACGCTTCAAATCCGCTCACCACGGCGATCGTTTCTCGCTCTGACCGAAGCGCACGACGCGTGACTCGGCTTGGTCCACCGCGAATACCGGCGCTGTTTGCAATTGCTGCTCGTGCAAATCGAGAAGCCTCGTGATCGGCGCGCAGTCCACTGCCGCGATCCGCCAGATTTCTCGGCTCGCGCTGCGGGCGGCGGCATCCAGAATACGTTCGGCATCGAGATAAAGGTCACGCTCCGGCGCGCCAAACCCGGCCTGTTGAAGATACCAGGCCAGGTAAAGTACCTTCACCAGTTTTGCCAGTAATTCGCCGTTGCCTTTGCCCGCCTGAAATGCGGCCAAGGCCAGATGCCAGCGCAACGACTGTTCGCGCACATATGCCGTGGTATGCGGCAAAAGCTTGGCTTTACCCAGCGGCTTTCTACGCGCCTGATTCCCCGTTGGTCGTTTTTTACGATTCTGAGACATGGATCGTTTATCTTGTCGATGCTGCTTTTAATTCCAGCATCGTAATGCATACGACAACGGAAAATCTATCGTCGAAACGATTTAACAAAATTTATTAGTATGCCGATCGCATCATAGACTTTGCGATTAATAGCATGTGGCGCGATGAATATTCCACAAGCATCTGTTTCACTTAATGTTTTCAGAATCAAGCCAACTGGGATTAGCGTTCCAACCGAAACAAACTTACGGCCACGATGATTATCATGTCCGCAATATATAACGCGACCGGCAATTCGAACTAATATTGCGCTCGGCAACGACACTGCCGGGCGGCCACTCCTCGGCCATGAATCAAGTTTCCGATGAGAAAAGTACACGAATGTCGCACTCGCTTCGATCTCGCGGATCAACTTCCCTGCTAAAGCCTCGCGCAAGGGCTCAAAGCGCTGGTGAAGAGCCCACCGCCAACGCTTGAATCTCGCCTGCAGACTTGTCGGCCGCCCCAAATGTTATTATCGGAAACAACATTGTCCCCTCAAGCGCGCATTTAGAGCATCAAGCCCCATGGACACCCATCTCGCCAAATCCGCCGATCCGTCCATCACCGACCTCGGCCGCCGCGTCCGCGCCGCCCGACAGGCGCAGGATCTGACGCTGGAAACCGCCAGCCGCCTGTGCGGCGTGTCCCGCTCGACGCTCTCGAAGGTCGAAAACGGGCTGATGTCCCCCACTTTCGATGTGCTGCAGAAAATCGTCCTCGGACTGAAGATCGAAATCGGCGAGTTGTTCGGCTCCACGCCAAAAGTCAGCGCCAGCGGCCGCCGCGCGCTGACCCGCAAAAACGAAGGCCAGCGCCACGCCTATCGCGGCTACCAGATGGAACTGCTCGCCACCGACCTCGCGCACAAGGCGATGCTGCCGTTTCGTATCCGCATCTCCGCGCACACGCTCGACGCCTTCGACGACTGGGGCCGTCACGAAGGCGAGGAGTTTCTGTACGTGATCAGCGGCAGCGTGTGCCTCTATTCGGAGTTGTACGCGCCAACGCATCTGAACGCCGGCGACAGTCTCTACTTCGACAGCCGCACCGGTCACGCAGCGGTCTCCACGAGCGAAGAAGACGCCGAAGTGCTGTGGATGGCGACCAGCGCCGACATTCCGCAAGCGCCGGCCACCATCGAATCGACGAAGAAGTGAACGCAGGCGCAGCAGCGCGCGTGAATGCGCCTTAGCGCGCCGCCAACGCCCGCTGCGCGAGTTGCGCGATATGCATTGCGTGACGCCCCGTCCCCTGCTCGATCTGTTCACGGCAACTGAAGCCGTTGGTCAACACGATCGTCTCCGCGCCCGCCGCACGCACCGCCGGAAATAGCTTGTCTTCGCCGATCTTCGTAGACAGCGCGTGATGCTCCACGTTGAATCCGAACGATCCCGCCATACCGCAGCATCCCGTATCGAGCAGTTTCCACTTCACGCCGAGTTTGTTCAACAGCGCGGTATCGCCTTGCATGCCGAACAGCGCCTTCTGATGGCAATGTCCGTGCACGATTACGTCCGCGGCGAGCGTCGGCCAATCGAACGGCTGACGCGCGACGAAATCGGAGAACAGGAAAGTTTGCGCGGACAGCTTCCTGGCCAATGCATGATTGGGCAGTTGCTTCAGCAATTCGTCCTTGAACACCGACAAACAACCCGGTTCGAGACCGACTAGCGGCACGCCGGCGGCAATATCGTCCGCGAGGTCGTCGAGAATATGAGTGAGCAACTCGCGCGCGCGTTCGAGCAGGCCGAAGTCATACAGCGGGCGCCCGCAGCACAACCGGTTCTTTGGCAACACGACATGCCAGCCCAATTGCTTTAAGACATCGGCAGCGGCCTGCGCGATCTCGGGCGTGAAGTGATCGTTGAACGTATCGACCCACAGGATCAGTTTCTTCACGTCGCCGCGAGCATCACGCGCCGATTGCGGCGAACGTCGCGCGATCTGCCTGTATGTGGCATCCGCGAAACGAGGCAGTTTGCGCGTTTGCGCCACGCCGGCCAGCCACTTGCCGAACGAAGACAAACCCGGCGCCGACGTCACGAAGTTCGTCAGACGTCGAAACCGCGCCGCCCACGGAGCCCATTCGCCGATGCGTCCCATGAACAGCGCCTGCCGTGGCCGACGATTCGTCTCGTAGTAATGCGAAAGAAATTCCGCCTTGTATGAAGCCATATCCGTATGCGTCGGGCAATCGGATTTGCAGCCCTTGCAGGCGAGGCACGTATCGAGTGCTTCCTTCACTTCGCGGCTTTGCCAGCCGTCGGCAATCACGTCGCCTTGCAGCATTTCCCAGAATAGATGCGCACGGCCACGGGTCGAATATTTCTCTTCGCGTGTCGCGCGATAACTCGGGCACATCGTGCCGCCTTCGAGCGAGCGGCATTTGCCCATGCCGATGCATCGCTCGATCTCGCGCTGAAAACCCTCGCCCTCCTGGCTCGCAAACGTCAGTCTGGTTTGCAACGTGACTGGTTTGTAGGCGGGCCCCATGCGCAGGTTCTCGTCGGCGCGATAGGCGTGCACGACTTTGCCCGGATTCAGACGATTGGCCGGATCCCAGATCGCCTTGAACTGCTCCATCGCCTGCATCAACTCGGGGCCGTACATGATCGGCAAAAACTCGGCCTTGGCCTGGCCGTCGCCGTGTTCGCCCGACAGCGAGCCGCCGAATTCGACGACCAGTTCGGCCGCTTCGCGCAGAAACTTGCGCCACGTCGCGACGCCTTCCGCACTGCGCAGATCGAAGGTGATGCGCGCGTGCACGCAGCCATCGCCGAAATGGCCGTAGAGACTCGTCTCGTAACCGTAGCGATCCACCAGCGCCTGGAACGCGCGCAGATAGTCGCCGAGACGCAGCGGATCGACCGCGGCATCTTCCCAGCCGACCACGGGGTCCGGCGTACCGGAATCGACCGACAATGCCACCGCCGACGCGCCCGTCTCACGAATCGACCAGACCTTGGCCTGTAACGCGCGATCTTCGACGAGCATCGCCGAGATGTTCGGCCCGGCTTCCCCGGAAGCAAAATAAGCGGCGGCGGCTCGCGCTTTGAGCATCACATCGTCTTGCGTGTCCGCGCCGAATTCGAGCACGACCCACGCATCGCCTTCGGGCAGCAACGCGATCTCGTCCTTCTTCAAACCGCGCGCCTGCAAACCGCGAATGATCGCGCGGTCCAGTCCTTCGATGGCAATCGGCTCGCTGCGCATGAAATGCGGCACGGCATCCGCCGCCGTGTAGATATCCGTGAAGCCGACCACGACGATCACGCGCATCGCCGGACTCTTCACGAGGCGCACTTTCGCCTGCAAGGTGAGCGCGCACGTCCCCTCGGTGCCGACCAGTGCGCGCGCGACGTTAAAGCCGTTTTCCGGCAGCAATTGATCGAGATTGAAGCCCGACACGCGCCGCTTGATCTGCGGGAATTTCGCGCGAATCTGCTCGGCGTAGGTATCGCGCAACTGCTTCAACGCGGCGTAGATTTCTCCCTGACGGCCGCCCGCGGCGATGATGTGTTCGAGCTCCTGGTCGGAGGTCGGACCGACCCAGAAACGCGCGCCATCGAAGGTCGCGATTTCCAGCGCCTCGACGTTTTCGACCGTTTTGCCGGCCATCACCGAATGCGCGCCGCACGAGTTGTTGGCGATCATGCCGCCGAGCGTGCAGCGGCTGTGCGTCGCCGGGTCGGGGGCGAAGGTGAGGCCGTGTTGTTCAGCGGCATCGCGCAAGGTGTCGCAGACCACGCCGGGTTCGACGATCGCAACCCGCGCGACCGGATCGACCGACACGACACGGTTCACATACTTGCTCGCGTCCGCGACCACCGCGACGTTGACGCATTGTCCGTTCTGCGACGTGCCGCCGCCACGCGGGAGAAACGGCACGTCGTTGCGACGGCAAGCGGCAAGCGTGGCCAACAGGTCGTCGACGTCCGCAGGTACGACGACGGCAAGCGGCACTTGCCGATAGTTCGACGCATCCGCCGCATACAGCGCTTTCGAACCCTGGTCAAAGCGCACTTCGCCACGCACGTGGCTGCGCAAATCGGCTTCGAGCGCCTGCATCACTGCGGCGGTGCCGGTGAACGGCGTCGCCACGTGCGGCGCCCGCTTCAATGCGCTTGTGCCGTTATCGTGCAGTTCGTCGACGCCCGCGCCCTGTTCCTCATCAAATGACGTTCCCACTGCGCTCCCCGTCTCTCGTGCCTGTGCGCTGCTGCGCGCTTAGGCAGCCTGGTTCGCGGTCATCTTAAAGATGCCCTGTGCGTTGCCCGCGTCAAAACGCAGGTCCGTTTCCCAACGACGCGCGTCCTGATCGAACGTCCGCTTGCGCGTGATGAATTCGTAGAAAGAGCCCGGCACTTCACGCGTCACGACGCTGCCGTCAGCCGCGCGGAACTCGCGCTGCACCAGGTCGGCACGATACGCCGTCTGAAACACACGTCCCGAGCGCGAGCGCTCCACTTCCGGTTTCATCGGACGACCCTTGGCCTTCTCGTCGTCGGACAATTGAAAGACATCCGCGACGCGATCGGTGGCATGGTTGAACGCGTTGCCTTCCGTGGCGATCCACGCCATCTCAGCCGATTCCATAAACAATACTTCGTAATCGGCTTCGAGTGGCATGTCGTGCTGGCGCGCGAACGCGCCGACGATCACCGGCAGCAATTCGTGCGCCGAGTCGAGCGGCAGCACGCCGTCGCGCTCGAGCTCCCACAACTGGCCGACGGCGCGCGGCGTCAACGGATCGCGCGACGCGCCGATCACGTTGGTCACCGCCTGCTGAAATTCCGGCGAGAACCGTTCAGGATGCAATTCGCTGACGAAGAACTGCGCGATTTCATCGGGCGCGTCGTCATGCGCCCACGCGCGGCCGGTCATGCCAAGGCGGTCGAGCGGATAGCGGCCGTTGATGCTGAAGCCGAGCGGACGAAGAATGCGCGCGAACGCGGCTTCGCCCGTCGGCAGCGCGCCGCTGTGCGGCCAGCGCACCGTGCGCAACGCGCCGTGATCGAAGTACACACTGCCGCCCGCCGCGATCGTCTCCTCGGTGTACTGGCGGCCGTTCGCCGAGCGCGCCAGCAGATCCTCGAACAGCGTCATGTTCATCGCCTGCGCAAGCTCGGCGCGCGTGACGATGCCGCCCTCCCATTCGTCCAGAATTCGCGGATGGTTCAGCGTCGCGAAGAGCCGTGTGGTTTTTTCGGCGCCGAGCAATTTCAGCAGCAGTTGTTCGACATTCGCATTCTTGATGGGTCGCATAGCGGTTCTCTACGTGGCTTTGACGGGCGCTGATTTGCGGGTTCGAACAAACCTGCCGGCGCGGATGCAACCGGACCGGATGGCATGCTCGAAAACGTGATTATTCAAACCGCCCGGCCTGCCGTAAAGCGAGATAAAATCGCCACTTGATGCGTTTTTGGAATCAACGTGCGAAAGTTCAAGATCCCCAACATGGGCGCGCTGCTCGCTTTCGAAGCCGCCGCGCGGCACGAGAGCTTCACACACGCGGCGCGCGAACTCTTTCTCACCGAGAGCGCGGTGTCACGGCAGATCAATGCGCTGGAGGGCAATCTCGGCGTGCGGCTGTTCGTGCGCGTCAAACAGCGCGTGGTGCTGACGAAAGCCGGCAAGGTGTATAGCGCGCAGGTGCGGCGCTCGCTGGAACAACTCGATCGCGACACGCTGTCCATCATCGCGCACGGCAGCGGCGGCGGTTATCTGGAGCTGGCGGTTCTGCCCACTTTCGCGTCGCAATGGCTGATTCCTCGGTTCGCGGCATTCAACGCGCAGTATCCGGACGTGCGCGTGAACATGGGCGTGCGAACCGGCACATTCCCGTTCGCCGAAACCCATTTCGAGGCCGCGATTCACTATGGCAAGCCCACTTGGCCGGGCACGTCGGCGGATTTTCTGTTCAGCGAAGAGGTCGTGCCGGTGTGCGCGGCGAGTCTGCTGAAGCGGCCCGTTCAAAGCGCCGCCGAGCTTCTGAACTACCCGCTGCTGCATTCCACCACCCGGCCGGACGGCTGGGCCGCATGGTTCGCCAGCGTGGGCGTGGACGACAACCGGGCCGTGCAGGGCGTGCGCTACGAACTCCACACCATGCTCATCAGCGCGGCCGCGGCCGGCCTTGGCATTGCGTTGGTGCCGCATTTCTTCGTCGATGCGCAGCTCGACCAGCTTGGGCTCGTGATTCCGCACGATGCACCCGCCGTCGCCGACTCGGCGTACTACCTCGTCTATCCGACCGAGTTGAGTCATGGCAGGCCGCTGGCGAGTTTCCGCGAGTGGCTGTTGCACGAAGCCGCGGCCTACAACGCGGTGAATCCCGAGCTAGGCAGCCCGCCCGGCAAAGCTTGAGCCGACGCGGGCTTCAGGTCGAACCTTCAGGCGCCAGCCTGTTCGCGCGCTTTAGCCAGTGCGCTCAGATTGCCCTCGCCGAAGCCGTGATGACCCTGGCGCTGCACGATCTCGAAGAATATTTCGCCGGCGCGGCGCCGCACGAAGGTCTGGAAAAACAGCAGCGGCCCGCCGTCCGTGCCGATTTCTCCGTCCACCAGCACGCGCGTGCGCTCGAGTCGCGCGATATCGAGCCCATGGCCCGGCAGACGTGCGTCGAGTTGATCGTAGTAACGCGGCGGCGGCTCGACGAATTCGACGCCGTTCGCGAGCAACTGCTCGACGCACGCGAAAATGTCGTCGGTGGCGAGGGCGATATGCTGCACGCCTTCGCCCGGATGGTCGGGCAAATACTCGTGCATCAGATTGGTCCGGCTGGTGCCTTCCTCGTACAAGGGCACGCGAATCGCGCCGCACGGCGACACCATAACGCGCGATTCCGCCGACACATGCCAATTGGCGTGCAACTCGTGAATCTCGCGGAAGTTGAGCAGGTCGCGATAGAAGTCGAGCCACTCCTGCATCCGGCCTTCGCCGACCGTTTGCGTCAGATGGTCCACGGCGACGAGGCCGTTGCCCGCATGACTCAAGTCGGCATGAGCCGTGTCGATTTCGATGGGCCGGAAGTCGATGTCGAAGATCGAGATGTCGCCGAGGCCGCCACGCTGCCCGCCGCGGCCACGCCAACGGTCGACGAAATAGATATGCGAGTCGCCAATGCCCTGAATGGCCGGAATCAGCAACTCGCCCGTGCCGATCTTCTCGCCTTCGAACGCCCATGCGCCGAGTTCGATTGCGCGGTCGAAGGCGCGCTGAGCGTCCGCCACGCGAATGCCGATCGCGCAGATGCCCGCGCCGTATTCTTCCGCATAGCGCGCGGCGAACGAGTCCGGCTCGGCGTTGATAAGAAACTGCATCTCGCCCTGACGATAGAGCGTGACGTCCTTGCTGATATGCCGCGCAATCGCCTTGAAGCCGAGCTTGGTGAAGGTCTCGCCGAGCGCCTGCGGATCGCGCGCGGCGAATTCCACGAATTCGAGGCCGGCAGTGCCGAGCGGATTGTGCTCAGGCGCCGACACGGCGCGCAGCGCGGCGTCTGGAGTGGGCAAGTCGCTGGGCATGGCAATCTCCTTTACAGTCTTTCGACGCTATTCGCACTGTTTCTGGTGTTCGGTGCAAGCCGCCGCTGCATCGGCAGTGTGACACTGCATGCGTGGCGTGCCGCGGCATCGCGGTCCGCGACGGCTTTTGCACCGTGTTTGTACACCGGGTAGCCGGGCGTTCGCAACCTTCATTTTGTACCGAATGGTTCACTCGACGGCGCCGGCCCGCGCCTAGCGCTACCAGGCACTCACGATCGAGGACGAAACGCCCTATTTACGGCTCCGCTTCTGCGCCCTTTTTCCTGTCGCCTTATCCGCACTCGAAGCCATGCGCTGCTGCGCGACTTCACGCACCGCCTCGATAAACGCCCGCCCGACCGGCGACGGCTGCGTGTCCGAGCGCCGGATCAACCCCACCGGCTCGCCAGTGCCGGCGAAGGGCAATGGCAAACGTACCAGCATGCCTTGCGCCAGTTCGTATTCGACTGCGCTCAGCGGAACGAACCACACGGCGCCGTTCTCGAGCGTCAACGCGCGGCCCGTCGAAACCGACAATACCTCGATGAACGCCGACAACGGCGGCACGCCCCAAGCGCTCAACAGACTGTCCGCCGATTGCCGGATCAATGTGCCGAACGGCGGCAACACCACTGGAAAATCTTCGAGCGACGCGGCCGGCAACCCCGCGCCCGTTGCCAGCGGATGCCCGGCACGGACCACCGCAATCAACGGCTCGCTAAACAGCTGCTCGAAACTGAGCCCGACCATCCGCTCGGGATCGGCCAGCCGACCGATCGCAAATTCGATCGTGCCCGCTTTCAGGCGCTCGAGCAATTCGGGGTTGGCGCCCGTCGCGAGGCGCACAATCTCGCGCGGCCAGAGCGCGGCGAACCGCTTCAGCACCGGCGGTATCAACGCCGCCGCGACGGTCGGCAGAATGCCGATTTCCAGCGTGGCGGCGGCCGCGCCTTCCGCGCGCGCCAGCAGATCGACGCCTTGGCGCAGCGCGCTGACGCAAGCGCTCGCGTGCGGCATGAAGAGTTGCCCCTCGCGGGTCGGCACGGCGCCGTGGCGGCCGCGCTCGAACAGCTTCACGCCGAGAATCGCTTCCAGTTCGGCCACCGTCTTGGAGACCGCGGGCTGGGTGATCGACAGGCTGTCGGCCGCCCGCTGGACGCTGCCGAACTGCGCGACGGCCAGAAAGCACTGGAGATGACGGAATTTGACGCGGCTGTCCGCGAGGCTGCGTTGCATAACGGCAGGTTATACGAAAAGGGCGAAAACGTCATTTTGCATAACCTCTTAGGTTGGATAAAGTCTCTCCATAACGTCGTATCCCACAATTCCTCGAAGGAGACACAGATGGACGATTCCTCTCTCAGCGCGCGCGACTTCCCGTCCCATCCGCCTTACGTCTACCCCGGCTACGGTTCGTCGGTCAAACGCGGCCCGACGCTTCCGCTGATTCCGCTGAAGGAAAAGCTGCGCGACCAGCGCGTGCCGGTCTACGGCACCGACGACCTCGGCGCGCTCGATCACGATCTGACGCGTAACGCCGTGCGTAACGGCGAACCGCTCGGCGAGCGCATCATCGTGACGGGCCGTGTGCTCGACGAAGGCAACCGCCCGGTGCGCAACACGCTGGTCGAAATCTGGCAAGCCAATGCCGCCGGCCGCTATGTGCACAAGGCCGATCAGCACGACGCGCCGCTCGACCCGAATTTCCTCGGCGCGGGGCGCTGCATCACGGACAACGAAGGCCGCTATCGCTTCCTGACGATCAAGCCGGGCGCGTATCCGTGGGGCAACCATCCAAACGCGTGGCGTCCGAACCATATCCACTTCTCGCTCTTCGGCGACCATTTTGGCTCGCGCCTCGTCACGCAGATGTACTTCCCCGGCGATCCGCTGCTGGCGTTCGACCCGATCTTTCAGGGCACGCCGGAGCACGCCCGTGATCGCCTGATCGCGGATTTCTCGCTCGACACCACGCAAGAGGCCTATGCGCTCGGCTACGACTTCGACATCGTGCTGCGCGGCCGCAACGAAACTCCGATGGAGCGCTAAGCCATGACCACTCTCAAGCAAACGCCTTCGCAGACGGTTGGACCGTACTTCGCGTACGGTTTGTGCCCGCAGCAGTACGATTTCGACTTCAAGAGCCTGTTCACTCCGGTTCTGGCTGACCGCGAAGCGGCCGGCGAACACATCACGCTGGTCGGGCAAATATTTGACGGCGACGGCAACGTCATTGGCGACGCCATGCTCGAAGTGTCGCAAGTGGACTCGAACGGTCACTTCCCGGAGTCGCGCGAGGAAATCCTGAAGACCGGCTTTCGCGGTTTTGCGCGCGTGGGCACCGGCACTGATCCGCACAAACGCTTTGTCGTGGAAACGGTGAAACCGGGCCGGGCCAGTCCGGACGAAGCGCCGCATCTGAATGTGATCCTGACCATGCGCGGCATGCTGCTGCACACGTTCACGCGCATCTATTTCGAGGACGAAGCCGCGGCGAACGAGAAGGATCCCGTGCTGGCGGCGGTTCCGGCGGAGCGGCGCGAGACGCTGATCGCGCGCCGCGAGCCGAATGTGGCGAACGTTTACCGCTTCGATATCCACATGCAAGGCGCTAAGGAAACCGTATTTTTCGATCTTTGATGCGGTTTTTCTACACTTTCATATAGCTTTCACATACACTGACTGTGATCCTTCTAGCGACTGGATCGCGAAACTCCGAGTAGTTGAGCCCGCCTTGCGCGGGCTTTTTTTTGGCTTTTTCTGCCTGTCTCGTCTGACGAATACCGCTTACCGCAGCGAACAATGCAGCCAGCGGCTGATTCTCGCCACGTCGGCGATGTGATCGTGCGCGCCTGGTGCGCCCAGCACCACGATGTCCACCGGCCTGCCGTGCACCTTCATTCGCACCACGACGCAGTGCCCGGCCTCGTTGATGAAGCCGGTTTTCTGCAGCACGATCGAGCGGTCGCCGCCTCGTACGAGCGCATTCGAGTTGTGGTAACTCAGGCTCGCTCGCCCGCCGCCGGGTAAGACCACCTGATCGCGATCAGTGGAATAAGCGCGAATCAGCGGATAACGGCTGGCCGCGGCGACCAGCAACGATAAATCGCGCGCGGTGGAAACGTTCTGCGCCGACAAACCCGTGCCATTCACAAAGGACGTGTGCCGCATACCGAGCAAGCGCGCCTTCGCATTCATCGCCGCCACGAAACCCGGACGGCCGCCCGTGTAATCGCGACTGAGCGCGGCCGCAGCGCGATTCTCCGACGACATCAGCGCAATATGCAGCATGTCATGGCGCGACAGCGTCGAGCCGACACTCAAACGCGAACCCGTGAATTTGTCGAAATCCTGGTCTTGAACCGTGACGTTGAGCGGCGCGTTCAATGCATGCTTTGCATCGAGCGCCACAACCGCCGTCATCAGTTTGGATACCGAAGCGATTGGCATGACGCGGTCCGCCTGCTTTTCGGCAAGCACGGTTTGCGTTCGTTCGTCGACGACGTAGACGGATCTGGCGCGAAGCAAAGCGCGGGATTTGGGCGTATAGCCGCAGCGCGCCAATAAACGAGGGCCCTTATGCGACATCGCGGCGCGCGACGCTGACGCACGTTGCGGATTGCCCTTTGCAGCCAACGCAGCGGGCCTTCTCACGCCGCGTGTGTCCCGCGCATTACGCGCAGCTTGCCGGCGATGTTTGGGCGTGACTTTGCTGACATGCATCGTCCGCTCGGGGCTAGCCACGTGCTTGCGCTTGTGTGCGAAACGACGCCGAGTCTTGCCGGCGGTCGGCTTCTTCGCTTTGTTCGAGCGTTGTGCTTTCGCCTTGGAGGTGCGCCTGGTGGACGGCTCAACGTGCTGGCTCGCGCGCGCTGACGGCTGCCGTGCCGGCTCGTGGGCCGCACCAAACGACCAGCCGATATTCAGCCACAACAAGCCGAATACCGCGAGACAGCGGAGCCATGCAGGAAAACGAAAAGCTGGAAATTCAGATGAAGGAGTTCGATGACCGTACGGCATGCAGCTTCCAGTTCTGTGCCGCATGCGCCCGCATGAATGGGCACGGAATCGGCAACGACCCGCCGATCTTAAGGCAGATCGGGCACGCGATCAACGGCAAAGGAACGCGCCGACTGGCTATGCGACATCCGCGCGCAAGCCGCAGACGCCCTTCCTAGCAACGGAAATGATCGATGTTCTGCCCAGCGTAAATTGCACGCGCGAGCCAGTCCGGTTTATCACCGTGACCGTCCCATGTATTACCGTAGGCGTCGCGATACATCACGGCCCGTGTCGCGGCCGCATCGGCTTCGATCGCTTCGGCGAGCGCTTCTATCGTAATGCCGTATTCGTCCATGCGTCGGCGGATCCATGCGACCAGGCGCTCACGCGCATTCCCGTCGAAGTCGAGCTGCCGTTGTTCCCCAAGCTCTTTCATAACGTACCAGTGTCGCGGCTAATAATGCTCGCGTTAGATAAGCAAAAGGCTTCGCTAAAAAACGCGAAGCCTATGCGTGATTCAGATGGCTTAAGTGCGAATCGAACTCGCGATGCCTCTCCCGATGCGGGAAAACTCGCACCTGGAAATCATGCCCAATAAATCCTGGATTACGGGGGATTCGGCGGCAACCGGATCGAATTGCGCTCGTGTCTCGCCCCGCGGTTCGGGGCTGCTTCAGCGTATGGAAAGCGATTCTAGCATCCAATTTCTTTTGCTTGCAGCAACGAATTGTTAGTCCGCGATGCAGCGCTTTTCAATTCCCGTCGGGTTATCCAGACGGCGAGTAGAAGCGGCAATACTCATCGACAAGAAATGCGTGCGCAGCAAGTGCAAAGAAGCAAATCCCCTTCTCTCATGTTATGTTCACTGAATAGCATGCTCGCGCATAGGAGACACTCGACCATGACCGCTTCAACCGCCATCATCACCATCCTGGCCGCACTGCTGTTAGGCGCCATGAGTCCGGGACCGAGCTTTGTGATCGTCGCCCGCAATGCGATCGGATTGTCGCGCGGCGATGGGCTCGCTACCGCCCTCGGCATGGGCGTCGGCGGCGTGTTCTTTAGCGGCATCGCGTTGCTCGGTCTCTATACCTTGCTGGCGAGCGTCGAATGGCTCTATGTCGGCCTGAAAGTGGCGGGTGGGTTGTATCTGATCTACCTCGCGTCGAAAATCTGGCGCGGCGCGGCCAAACCGCTTGCGTTCGATGCCTCGCAAGCGGTTTCGGGCAATGCTCGCAAATCGTTCTGGATCGGCTTGAGCACACAACTCAGCAACCCGAAGACAGCCGTCTATTACGGCAGCATTTTCGCGGCGCTGCTGCCGCAACATCCGCCGCTGTGGTGCTACTTTGCATTGCCGCCCGCGATCTTCGCGATCGAAGCCGGCTGGTACACCGTCGTCGCGTTGTGTTTTTCGAGCAAGCGGCCGCGTGAAATCTATCTGCAATGGAAAGCCTGGGTCGATCGCGTCGCCGCGATCGCAGTCGCCGCGCTCGGATTGCGTCTGATTCTGACGGCGCACAAAGTGGGCATCTGATCTGAAACGCGTTGCCGCTGGAATGGCTTGCCGCGCAGAACCGCACGGCGTGGCGGGCCGGGAACCGGCGCCCTATCGGTACGAGTTCAGCGCAAGCCGCGCGACGCGTCCGGCAAAAACAGTTACAAGTTAAGTGTTGACGCTGGCATACCCCGGCGGTTACTGTTGCGTCCGAAGTTCAAGAAGTTCGATTGCTGTTCATCAATGTCTCGCTCCCTCAGCGGTATTCGTTGTCCTCTCCCTCCTTGACGCTTCACACGCTCTTTCACAGAGCACATTTCTCTAATTTTTACCTCAAGGATTCTTCATGGATACCGGTACCGTTAAGTGGTTCAACGACAGCAAAGGTTTTGGCTTCATCACCCCGGACAAGGGCGGCGACGACCTGTTCGCGCACTTCTCCGAGATCAGCGGCGACGGCTTCAAGACGCTGGCTGAGAATCAGAAAGTGAGCTTCGAAACGAAGCAAGGCCCGAAGGGTCTGCAAGCGGCTAACATCAAGCCGCTGTAAGTTTGAAGGGCTCGGTGTCCGGCAACGGACATCGGGCTGCAGCGACATCCTCGCGGAGCTTTGTCTCCCACAGTTGGCGCGTATCGCTTTGAGCTGCATGTCATTCAAGCAGCTTGCCTGAGCGCCAAACGCCTCGTTGCACCTCATTCTCCCCTCCGGCTTCAACGCCCATTTTTCGCTTTCCGACTGCGTCAGGATTCGGCTCGCAATGGCTTGAATCAGCTCGTCCGCGCGACTCTTGCAAGGGTCCGCAAGGCAGGCGCGCACTCGAACATCATTAAAATATAAAATGCAAAACAAACATATTCATCACTACAACGGCTATGCCGTCAAACCCTCGGCGCACCGTCTGCCCGATGGCACTTTTTCTTCCAATCTGTTGCTCGAACGCGCCGACAGCGCGCGTACCGAAGGCCGCTACCAGTTCTATTCGCTCGACTACTTCAAGAACGAAGAACAGGCGCTGCAGCACTCGGCACGCTGGGCACGTCACTGGGTCGACACGCGCGGCTAAGCGCGCGATCGGCGTGCGATCCTGCGCCACGACGCGCACGTGATCCACGCGCTCACGTGCGCTTGTCCCGCGGCACGTATTACCGCCAAGAGGCGTGCCATTCGGCACGCCTTACCATCGCATACGCGATCGCATCACGGCTTTTCTTCCGCTTTGATACGCGCGCGTAGTTCGAACTTCTGAATTTTTCCCGTCGATGTCTTCGGCAATTCGCCGAAACGCACCGCTTTCGGCAACTTGTATCCCGCAAGAAAAAGCCGGCAGTGCGCAATGATCTCTTCCGCGCTCACCTGAGCCCCTTCCTTGAGCTCGACGAAGGCACACGGCACCTCGCCCCACTTCGGATCGGCCATCGCCACCACGGCTGCTACAGACACTGCGGGGTGACGGTACAACGTGTCTTCGACCTCGATGCTCGAAATGTTCTCGCCGCCGGAAATGATGATGTCCTTGCTGCGATCGCGAATGCGAATGTAGCCATCGGGCATCCGCACGCCGAGATCGCCGGTATGGAACCAGCCGCCCTGGAAGGTGGCTTCCGTCGCGCGCTCGTTCTTCAGATAGCCCTTCATGCAGATGTTGCCGCGGAACATGATCTCGCCGATCGTCTCGCCATCGTCGGGCACGGGGGTCAGCGTGTCCGGGTCGAGCACGGTCACCGCGGCCTGCAGGTGATAGCGCACGCCTTGCCGCGCGTTCATCTCGGCGCGTGCGCCGTCGTCGAGCGCCTCCCATTCCTCCTGTTTCGCGCAGACCGCGGCCGGACCGTAGGTTTCGGTGAGCCCGTACACGTGCGTAAGTTCGAAGCCGATCTCCTTCATCTTCGCGATCACCGCAGGCGCTGGCGCCGCGCCCGCCACCATCGTCGACACGCGATGCTCGATGCCCTCGCGCCATTGCGCCGGCGCGTTCGCCAGCGCGCTCTGCACGATCGGCGCGCCGCAATAGTGCGTGATGCCTTCGCGGCGAATCAGATCGAACACTGTCTTCGCATCGAATTTGCGCAAACAGACATTGACGCCGGCTCGTGCGGCCACCGTCCACGGGAAACACCAGCCATTGCAGTGAAATAGCGGCAAGGTCCACAGGTAGACCGCGTGCTTGGGCATATCCCATTCGAGGATATTGCTCAGCGCGTTCAGATACGCGCCGCGATGGTGGTAGACCACGCCTTTCGGATCGCCGGTCGTGCCGGAGGTGTAGTTCAGCGCGATGGCGTCCCATTCGTCGGCGGGCATGGCCCACGCGAATTCGGGGTCGCCGGATTGCAGGAACGCTTCGTAGTCTGTGGCGCGGATAAATTGCGAAGGATCGGCGGGCATCGCGTCCGCCACGCTGATCACGCGCAGGTCAGGGAATTCGAGCGCGGCACGATGCGCGAACTCGCCGTACTCGGTATCGACGATCAACGCCTTGGCCTCGCCATGGCGCAGCATGAACAACAGCGACGATACGTCGAGCCGCGTATTCAGCGTATTGAGCACGGCGCCGGCCATGGGCACGCCGAAGTGCGCTTCTATCATCGGAGGAATATTGGGGAGCAAGGCCGCGACGGTGTCGCCACGCTGAATGCCGGCCTGCTGCAACGCGCTGGCCAGACGCCGGGCGCGCTCGTAGGTCTCGCGCCAGTTGCGGCGGATCTCCCCATGGACGACCGCCGGCCGCTCACCGTAGACTTCCGCTGCGCGCACGATGAAATCGATCGGGGTGAGCGGGACATAGTTGGCCTCACGGCGCTCGAGGCCTGCTTCGAACATGTGTTTCATCGCATCGTCTCCAGAGGCGCTGGCCGCGCCGTCGATTATTCTGTTGATGAACTAGGCTAACAATGGTCATGGTGAACTGTCTGTCGTTCAAATGACAGAGTGGCGCGCCTTGGCGCGTCAGCACTCACTTCCGCCCAAACACCCGCAAGCTGCCATGAACGACGCTCCGCTCACCGCCCCCGCCGATGCCCGCCCGCGCAGGCCGGAACGGGTTGCGCACGCCGATCTGCCAGGCCTGTTCGCCACCTGTGCGTGGTTCCGGGCGCTCGCCGCCGAGCACCAGTCCATGGTCCTCGCGAGCGCGCACGCGGAGCATCTGGAAGGCGGCGCGTGGATCGCGCGCCGCCAGGAACCGTCGGACTACTGGATCGGCGTCCATTCCGGACTCATCAAACTTGCCATTTATAGCCCCTCGGGACGCAGTTGCACACTGTCCGGCGTGCCGCCCGGCGGCTGGTTCGGCGAAGGCAGCGTAATCAAGCGTGAATTGCGCAAATACGACGTGGCGGCGATTCAGCCTTCGCTGGTCATGTTCGTGCCGTCGGAGACATTTCACACGCTGCTCGCGTCCAGCTTGCCGTTCAACGCATTCGTGATCCGGCAACTGAACAATCGCATGGGCGAATTCATCGCGTCGATCCAGAATAGCCGCTTGCTCGATGTCGACGCGCGCGTCGCGCAGTCGCTCGCGCAGTTATTCAACCCGGATCTCTACCCCGACACCGGCCGCACCCTCGCCATCTCGCAGGAAGAAGTCGGCCTGTTGGCGGGCGTTTCGCGTCAGCGGATCAACCAGGCGCTGCAAAACCTGGAACGGCTGGAGATTTTGCGCCTCTCGTACAACCAGATCGACGTGCTCGACCTTGAACGTCTAGGCGCGTTCGGCCGGGAACAGCTCTAGCACCCAACGCCCCGCCTGCCGTTTTTGCTCCGCATGTTTCGGCGGCCGCCCGCGCGCGGCCGTTCAGCTGTTTTTTGAGCAATCGGATAAAGAAAGCGCCGCGCGCGCCGTTATGCGAGCTATGCAGCGCAGATTGCAGCCCGTCCCTATTCCTAGCTCAACGTATTGTCGAATCCGATAATGAACCGTCTGACACTGAAACAGAAGTTGTGGGTGCCGTTGCTGCTGTGCTGGGCCGCGCTCCTGATCGTGACCGTTGTGAACGCGTACGAAGCGCGTAACGGTCAAATGGACGCACGGCGCGCAGATCTGGCCGACGTCACCGACATGGCGGTATCGATCGTCGCGGACTATGCGAAACAGGCCGACGCCGGCAAGCTCTCCGTCGACGAAGCGAAGCAGCAAGCGATCGCCCGCGTCAATGCGCAACGTTACGGTGCCTCCGGTTATGTGACGATCGTGCGCAGCGACTCGGTCATGGTCGACCACCCGATGAGCCCGAAGCTGAACGGTAAGGACATGGGCGGCTTCCGCGACGCCAAAGGCAACGCGCTGTATCACGACATCGCTCAGGCCGGCGGCTCGGCGGCCGGCGCCGGCTATCTGCGCTACTGGTGGCCCAAACCCGGCGAGACGACGCCTAGCGAGAAGATCGGCTATGTGAAACGCTTCGCCCCGTGGGGCTGGGACTTCATCGCCGGCGCTTACATGGACGACATTCAGGCGCAGTTCTACACGACGCTCGCACGCTCGGCCGGCATGCTCCTGGTACTCGGCGTGATCGTGTCGTTCGTGGCGTCGCGCGTGGTGCGCAGTGTGTCGCGCTCGATTGGCGGCGAGCCTTCCGCCGCGGCCTCGATTGCGATGCAGATCGCGCGCGGCGATCTGGCCACTCGCATCGAACTGCGCCGCGACGACACGTCGAGCCTGCTGTTCTCGCTGCGTGAGATGCGCAATCAACTCGCGTCCACCGTCGCGCGGATCAAGAACTCGGCTGAGACCATCACTGTCGCCTCGAAAGAAATCGCCGCAGGCAATCTGGATCTGTCGAGCCGCACCGAGGAACAGGCCGCGTCGTTGCAGCAGACCGCCGCCAGCATGGACGAACTCACCAAGACCGTCACGCAGAACGCCGACAATGCGGCCACTGCGTCCGAACTGGCTAGCGACGCGTCGAGCATCGCCGCGCGCGGTGGCCAGGTGGTCAACGACGTGGTCGAGAAAATGGCGGGTATCACCGATAGTTCGCGCAAGATCGGCGAGATCATCAGCGTGATCGAGGGCATCGCGTTCCAGACCAATATTCTGGCGCTGAACGCCGCGGTGGAAGCCGCGCGCGCCGGCGAAGAGGGTCGCGGCTTCGCTGTCGTCGCGGGCGAGGTGCGCAATCTCGCGCAACGCAGCGCGACAGCGGCCAAGGAGATTAAAGTGTTGATCGATCAGTCGGTCGCGCAAGTCGGCGAAGGCTCGACGCTCGCGGGCAAGGCGGGTAGCACGATCGGCGAGGTGGTTGACGCCGTGCGCCGCGTGACGGCCATCATGAATGAAATTTCGGCGGCTTCGAAGGAACAGAGTTCAGGTATCGGCGAAGTCAATCTCGCGATCCGTCAGATGGACGACGTGACACAGCGCAATGCCGCACTCGTCGAGCAGGCGGCCGCCGCGGCCGGTTCGCTGGATGAGCAGACCGAACAGCTGCGACATGCCGTCGCCGTGTTCAAGGTCGAGCAAACTGTGTGAGCGGGTCATACGGGCCACGGTCCGTCGTGCCCGATCGGCAGACCTCCTGACCGATCAAATAAGGCTGTCGCCGGAAATCGGATGACAGCCTTTTTTATTTGTCGCTGCGAAGCTTCAATCTAAGCAGCACGCGCGCCGCGCCTTCGCGTGATAGGCCGCTCGAGAATGGCATCGGTTCCGAACAGCGTGAACACGATGTCGGCCAGCACGCCGGACTTCTTCCAGCGCAGGTAGTAGCGATGCGCCGTCTGATACGGCGCATAACGCTCCGGCATCGCGCTCCATGGCGCGCGCGCGTGCAGCACCCACATCACGCTATTCACCACCCAGCGGATATCGATGCTGGGACGCCCACGGCGAGGTCCAAGCGCCTTCATTTCCGGCAGGAGCGGGACAATGCGATGCCATTGCTCGTCAGTCAGATCGTAAGTGGTCGGCAAATGAAGCTGCGGCTTTCGAGTGGAGTTGTCCATGCGGTAAGAACGCGCGGCCGCTGCATACAGGCTGGCGTCGCCGCGAAATAGCGTCTATCAATCAATGGATTTCAGACTAACCCACGCACGCTTGCGCGAAGGTTAACTCTTGTCAGACAGCGCGGGGCAATGGTTAGAAACTGCAATAAGTTATTGCGCTAAAGCACTTTTGGCGCGACGAGGGTGCGGGTCTATCATCGGCGCGCCGGCGCATGGCCCGTCTGCACACGCCGGACTCGAACGAATAAACCATAACCACCTAGCAGACATTCCAATGAGACAAATGAGACTCCTCAAGACCGCTGCCATCGTGGGTGGCGCCGCCCTCGCGATGACCACCGAGCACGCCTCGGCACAGAGCTCAATCACGCTGTACGGCGTCGCAGACGTGAGCGTGCGCTATCTGACCAACTCCAACGCCAAAAACGATGGCCGTCTGTTCATGACGAACGGTGCGATCACCAATAGCCGCTGGGGTCTGCGCGGCTCGGAAGATCTGGGCGGCGGACTGAAGGCGATCTTCGATCTGGAAAGCGGCATCAATCTGCAGGACGGGTCCGCCTCGGACAGCCAGCGGCTCTTCAACCGCAACGCGTACGTCGGCCTGAGCAGCCAATACGGCACGCTAACGCTAGGCCGTCAGAAGACGCCGTTGTTCGACCTGCTCGGCGACACCTACGACCCGCTCACGGTCGGCAACTACTTTGAGAATTCATGGTTGCCGGGCGCGCTCGGCGCGGGGCTTTACGCGGACAACGCCGTGAAATACACCGGCACGTATAAAGGCCTGACCATGGCCGCGATGTACTCGTTCGGCACCAACTCTGAATCGACCGGCGCGGGCGGTTTCTCCGGCCAGGTGCCGGGCCATCTCGGCGCGGGCACGATGTACGGCTTCACGCTGTCGTATGTGGCCGGCCCGTTGAGCGTTGCGGGAGGCGTGCAGCAGAACAACGACAACAGCAATCACAAGCAGACTATCTTCAACGCAAACGCGGTCTATACGTTCAGCACGGCGAAGGTGTATGTCGGCTATCTGCATTCGAAAGACGACACGGGTTTCGTCGACAGCGCGCTGGCGCAGCAGACGCTCGTGCCGGGCGTCGATATCCTAAAGGGCTCGGACCGCGTCGACAACGGTCCGTTCGCCGGCATCACGTGGCAGGCCACACCCGCGCTCACGTTGACGGGCGCGGCGTACTACGACCACATGTCCAACGCGGCGATCGGCAACGGACAACTGGGCAGCGGCAATCGCTATACGTTGGTGGCGTTGGCTGAGTACGCCTTGTCCAAGCGCACCGAGGTGTACGGTACGGTCGATTTCGACAAGGTATCGGGCGCGGCCTCGGTCGAATTGCCGGGCAAGAACAACCAGACCGGCGTTGCACTCGGTCTGCGTACCATTTTCTAAATCAGGCAGGGCCGCCTGTGCCCTGCAAGCCGCGCGGCATCCGGTATTCTCGCCGGGTGCCGCCATCGAATCGCGCGCGCATAAAAAAAGGTGCCGCGAACGGCACCTTTTTGTACAACAACCAGCTTCTGCTGAAGCTTAGAAGCGGTGACGCAGACCGACCGTAGCAGCCGTCTGGTTCTTCGACGACGACGGCAGTTGCGTGTTGTCGCCGCTGTAGATCGAAGCGACACCGCCGTCGCCCATTGCGTGCTGGTACACGGCTTGAGCGTAGACGTCCGTACGACGCGACAGCGAGTAGTCAGCCTGCACGCCGATCTGGTGGTAACGCACCGACTCCGAACCACCGTTTGCGCCAACGCCGTAGCCCTTGCCGTCCGTGAACGTGTAAGCCACGCCCAGGCCGAGAGCCGGGGTCAGGTTGTACTTGCCGTTGACTTCGTAGTTGTTAGCGCGCAGCGATTGCTGACCGCCCACGAAGTTGTCCGAACGCGATTGCGTCCATGCCAGACCGACGGTTGCCGGGCCGAATGCGTACGAACCAGCAACGCCGAATTCACGTTGACGGAAGTTGCCGACGTTGCCAGCCAGTGCGTTGACGTACGAACCGTCCGAAGCACCCGTGTTGCCTGCGCCCGGGTTGTTTTGCTGGGCGTAAGCAGCACCCAGGTGCAGACCTTGCCACTGGTATGCAGCACCGACGCTGTATTCGCGGTTGTTTGCGAATGCGCCAGCCTGGTTCGAGAAGCCGTACGTGCCGCCGAACGTGAAGCCAGCGTAGTTAGCGCTCGAGTACTTGACCGAGTTGTTGACTGCGTAGCCGCCGTTCGTGTTCAGGTTGTCGTTGTTGAACGGGTGCGCGAAGTACGTACCGCCCCAGCTGCCCGTTGCGGTCAGCGGTGCCAGGTAGTCTTGAGCTGCGTCATATTGACGACCCAGCGTGACCGTACCGAATTGCGCGCTCGACAGACCGACGAACGCTTGACGGTTGAACATGCCGTTGTTGTTAGCGAACTTGCCGTTGTTGATGTTGAAGCCGCTTTCCAACGTGAAGATAGCCTTCAGACCGCCGCCCAGGTCTTCCGAACCGCGCAGACCGAACATGCTTTGGTTGATGCCGCCGCTACCGGCTGCCCACTTTGCGTTGTGGTTGACGTTGCTGGTGTACGTCAGGCCCGCGTCCAGCAGACCATACAGAGTCACGCTGCTTTGTGCGTGAGCGACGGAGGCGAACGATGCGGCAACCGCAACGACGATGAGACTCTTTTTCATGCGTGGGACTCCTGTTCGATAAATTTACGCGGGGAGCGGGACCTGCCTCGGCAGCGTGTGCATCGCACCTGTTACCGCCCTTCAACCGACCCGTTCCGGATCGTCGGGCACCCTTGAAACGAAGCGTGAGTGTAGGGGGACGCCCTAGTAGCGAGGTCGGCAATTCACGCAACAGGATTTTTCGTAATCAGCAACAATCTAATGACCGCATGCATTAAGTCTTTGTTTTTACAACGTTTATTACCAAAATAGGCGGATGTCGCACCTGCCTTGGCCATAAGTAATTTGCAACTTCTCAATATATTCAGTTGTGCGCATGCAACAGCGTTTTAATAATCGTGACGTAATCGGGTCAGAGTAATTAAGAAATCAGAGGCGTGTGATTGCCCGGAAAGGAGGCAATTGGCCGCATGCATTCGGCCGCCGTAAATTTATTTCGGAAAACCGGGAACTTTGTTGAATTACCGCGATCGCTTTATTCGATTCGAATTAGCCTGTGTTAATTGGCTTTGACCAATAAGTTCTTTTGCGAGGGCGATTGAATAGGACGGTATGTTTTTATTCTGGCGCTGGGCTGTAGAGCAATTCGATAGCGCTGAGAATCCGCGCGCGCGGCGGATGCGCCGCCTTTGTCTGCTGTCGCGCGGAACAGATGACGGCATACAGCCCGGCAGAAGTGCGTACTACTTCCTCTGCGTCTCATTTGGATCGCAGAAGGCCCTTACGGGAAGTCCGAAACCACTGAGGCGTTTCAAAAAGGCCGCCGTCGAAGGGAAAGCCTTCAGCACGGGCATTGCCCGGAGGTGAAATGCGGCGCCGACCGCCGCGTGACAAAAACCCGTGCTGAAAGCGGATGGCAAACATCGAACAGCCTTCCACCTTCATTAAACGGCACGAGCGTGCCATTCTTTTACACGGAGTTTCCCTAGTTCCCCCCAGCCACGGCCTTATGGTTTGTCTTGCGACCGACGCATCGCGTCCTCGTCCTCGGGTGAAGCGCCAGGCGCGAGCGGATCGGTTTCGGGCGACTCACCTGGCAATGGACGCGGTTGCTCGCCGGGTTCATCGAGTGGCTGGTTGGCAGGATCGGCGACGGGGTCGATGGTGGGATCGGTTTGCATGATGAGCATCCTGAGAATGGGAATGTCTCCCAACGCTTATCGCGCAACGGCTATTCCCGGCGGCCTATCGCTACCATCGACTTGCGGCGCCTTTCGCGTGACGATCTCGACCGATTGACGTCGGCTGTAGAAATTGCCTCAATGAGCGGCGAAACTTTCAACACCCCAATCGCACGACTGTGTACGTCGCTCCGTGTCACGAGACTATTGGCGATCGAGCTGCGAGCGCGGCATCTCGCCGGCCGACCCGGTCAGGAACGGCTCCAGCCCAAACAGCCACGCAAAACAGAATGTCACGCGCGACAACGCGCTGATCCGCGGTTGCGGCATACCTGCGCGCTCGATTTCCCGCGAAGTAGGCAACAAGGTTTGAGTCTGGACAAACTCATCAGCGGTGTGGTCAGGTCGCATGGTCGTTCTCGTTATTGATATGGTTTGGAAGCCGTGCTTACGCAAACGACGTGCCACTCTCACCGAGCGGACTTCGGACCGCCTTGTACTCAGATTAGCGCTGCCATTGCGACAGGGTCTGTGCGTCAGGGCGCCAACGGAAACCAACGAATGACGAGACGAAACCCGGACGGAGTTTGCGCCGACGAACGCAAAAGGAATGACGATATTCCAGCGGCGTGGAATGTGTGGCTTAAACGCGCGTCTGAATGCCGCCCGTATGTCACGACGGCCAGCTTTTATTCGACCGGATAGAAGTCCAAAGAGCGCCGCTTAACAGCGGAACGTAACTGACATATTGCCGCGCCCAATAACCGCTTCACGCCATACAAACAAAAAGGGTTCCGACATTATCGGAACCCTTTCTTTGCATCAATGGTGGGCCGGGTCGGATTCGAACCGACGGTGTCCTTTCGGAGGCGGATTATGAGTCCGCTGCCTGCAACCAGCACGGCGTCCGGCCCAAGAAAAAAGACCCGGTCGTGAAGGCCGGGCCTATTCGCTGATTGGCCGACATACTACACGAAAAAGGGGCCTTCGCAACCGCTTCGCTACGGCGAAACAACCGCGAGGCCCCTGCAGACCACTACATCATTTGCAACCAACGCCGGCTTCGATCAATTCCCTTCGAGGAACGACTTCAGCTTGTCGGAACGGCTCGGGTGGCGCAGCTTGCGCAGCGCCTTCGCTTCGATCTGACGGATCCGTTCACGCGTCACGTCGAACTGCTTGCCGACTTCTTCGAGCGTGTGATCGGTGCTCATCTCGATACCGAAACGCATGCGCAGCACCTTCGCTTCACGCGGAGTCAGCGAGTCGAGCACGTCCTTCACGACATCGCGCATGCTCGCATGCAAAGCGGCGTCGGCCGGCGCAACCGTGTTGTTGTCTTCGATGAAATCGCCCAGATGCGAATCGTCGTCGTCACCGATCGGCGTTTCCATCGAAATCGGCTCCTTCGCGATCTTCATGATCTTGCGGATCTTGTCTTCCGGCATTTCCATCTTCTCGGCCAGCGTTGCCGGATCCGGCTCAAGACCGGTTTCCTGCAGAATCTGGCGCGAGATGCGGTTCATCTTGTTGATCGTTTCGATCATGTGAACCGGAATCCGGATCGTGCGCGCCTGGTCGGCGATCGAACGCGTAATGGCCTGACGGATCCACCACGTTGCATACGTGGAGAACTTGTAGCCGCGACGGTATTCGAACTTGTCCACCGCCTTCATCAGACCGATGTTGCCTTCCTGAATCAGGTCGAGGAACTGCAGACCACGGTTCGTGTACTTCTTCGCGATCGAGATCACGAGACGCAAGTTTGCCTCGGTCATTTCGCGCTTCGCCTGACGCGCCTTCAGTTCGCCCGCCGCCATCTGACGGTTGGTTTCCTTCAGGTCTTTCAACGGCAACACGACCCGCGCCTGCAGATCCAGCAGACGTTGCTGCTGTTCGCGAATAGCCGGAATGTTTCGCGTGAGGATCGCGCTATAAGCGTGACCTTCACCGACGATCTTATCGGCCCACTCGAGATCCGTTTCGCTGCCCGGGAAACGCGCGATGAATTCCGCACGCGGCATGCCGCACTTGTCGACCACCGTGTGCAGAATCTGACGTTCGACCTGACGCACTTCGTCCACCTGCGCACGCAACGTGTCGCACAGACGCTCGACGGTACGCGCGGTGAAGCGGATCGTCATGAGCTCATTCTGGATCGTCTCTTGTGCCTTCAGATACGACTTGGACTTGTAGCCTTCCTTCTCGAACGCGCGGCGCATCTTGTCGAACCATTCGCTGATCATCGCGAATTTTTCGAGCGACGCACGCTTGAGCGCTTCCATTTGCGCTGCGTTGGCCGTGGCTTGCGCCGTGCCGTCGTCTTCTTCCTCGTCTTCTTCCGAGTCTTCTTCGACTTCTTCGTCTTCGCTCTCGATCGCTTCCGCTTCTTGCGCGGAGAAACCGTCCGCGTCTTCCGCGTTGGCGTCGATCAGGCCGTCGACCAGTTCGTCGATGCGAATTTCCTCATTCGCGACGCGCTCCGCCATCGCCAGGATGTCGGCGATCGTGGTCGGGCATGCGGAGATGGCCATCACCATGTGCTTCAGGCCGTCTTCGATCCGTTTGGCGATTTCGATTTCGCCTTCGCGCGTGAGCAGCTCGACCGTGCCCATTTCACGCATATACATGCGGACCGGGTCGGTAGTGCGGCCGAATTCCGAGTCGACGGTGGACAGCGCAACTTCCGCTTCCTCTTCCACTTCGTCGTCGGACGAAGCCGCCGGCGCGTTGTCGTTCAGCAGCAGCGTTTCAGCGTCCGGGGCCTGCTCGTACACCGCCACGCCCATGTCGTTGAACGTGCTGATGATGCCTTCGATCGCCTCGGTCTCGGTGAAGTTGTCCGGCAGGTGGTCGTTGATCTCAGCGTACGTAAGGAAGCCGCGCTCCTTGCCGAGCTTGATCAGCGCGCGCAGTTTGGAGCGGCGCTCCTCGAGTTCCTCGACCGTGCCCGGCTGTGACGACGCGAAAGCGTCTTTCAGCAGCGCTTTTTCCTTTGCACGACGATCGCGAGCCTTGGCCTTTTCCACCTTGGCCGGAGCAGCAGCCGCGGGGCTTTCTTCGCTTTGGGTTGCGTCGTCATCGACGGGTACTTCGTTCAGCTTTTTCGTCATGGAGTTCGCCGTACCGGCTGTAGTCTCGACTCGCGGCTGGTGGACGCCAGCCGGTTGAACCGTGGATACTGGAACCTCGCGCACTACCGCATCGTCCTGCGCGGCAGCCGCTTCCCTTGCGCTTCTGACACCCG
>Ga0209759_1000080_pt1 | contig 171186 bp, 164 predicted proteins | sample AraplaCL_Col_mMS_FD_184261 | JGI IMG/M metagenome (GOLD analysis project Ga0209759, IMG submission 184261) | Arabidopsis root microbial communities from the University of North Carolina, USA - plate scrape CL_Col_mMS (SPAdes) (version 2) | ecosystem: Host-associated > Plants > Roots >... | reverse complement strand
GACGCCGCCTGTCCGGACGGCGGAAACGAGATCCCTGCCGATCAGATCTTCAACGCCCAGGTCGCGCGCAATAACTTCGGTCGCGCGCTGGAGTTGTACAAAGATGTTGGCGTCAAGAAGCATATTGAACAACTGGACCGCCGTTTGAAGAAGGCGACCCCAGCGTAACGAGCACCCCCCGGCGCACGGCGGCGCGGGTTGATTACGGCTTTCTCCTTCACCGTATGACGCCCGCCCACCGCCGTCTTTTTTGGACCGACGATGAGCGATTTCTTTGCCACCGCAACAACTCCGACGACGCCGCCGCCTGATGCTGTGGCGGACACCATTGAGAACGATGGATGGTTTCCCGACATTCTCATGGCGGAAGCGCGCGACTCGGCACGGATCGACGGCACCGTAACGGACGTGCGCCTGTTTGATGCCCTGGTCGCAGCCGTGATCGAGGTCAACCGCAATTTGAGCGGCTGGAAAGAGGGGCAGAGCGCGCTAGGCTTTGGTGCCATGAGCGCGGTTCCTGCCCTGAAGGTCGCAGGGATCAGCGTCAAGGTCACCTTATATAAGCGTGCAGTCTACAGCTCGGCAAAGGCGGATTTGCTGGAGAAGTATCGGGATTTCGACACTACTTCGGAAGGCAACAAGAAAGCCGAATTGATGAATCCTGCTATTGAGGAACAGCGCCGCAACTCGCAGTGGGCGATTGCCGATATCGAGGGCCGCACACGCGTCACGGTGGACCTGATCTGATGCAACAGGTGACCGCACAACAAAACGACACGCTGGATCTGCTGGTCTGGCGTTACCTGGGCAGCACCGCCGGATACGTAGAGGAAACCCTTGAATTGAACCCCGGCATCGCGCAGTACGGCCCCGTTCTGCCGCATGGCACTCAGGTCCTGCTGCCCGACGCAAAACCAAGCACCGCCGCGACGCAAGACATCGTCCAACTCTGGGATTAGTCAGCGTGAGCCACATCATGAACAAACCAAGCGAACTACCCATGGAAACACTCAAGGCGGCACCTTCGGTTACGGTCGGCACTCTTTTTCTTTTTGGCTATCCGTTGAGTGACTGGCTGCTGCTGATCACCATCATTTACTACAGCATGTTGACGCTCTTTCTGGTCCGAGATAAGTGGTGGCGCCAGCGTGATCGCAAAGGAAAGAAGCAATGAACGATTCCCTCAAAGCCAAGCTGATCGCCGCCGGTCTCACGGCGGCGTTGCCCCTGGTGATGTTCTTCGAGGGGCTGGTTACACAGACCTACGTGGACCCGGTGGGTATTCCGACCGCCTGTTATGGCTATACCGGCAAGGATCTGCACGCCGGCCAGAAGTTCACCGAAGGGCAATGCCAGGATCTGCTGGCCGACAAGCTGCTGGAAGCGAATCAGGCCATTGACGGCTGCGTTGCCGTGTCGCTGACCGACAACCAGCGTTCGGCATTCGTGTCCTTCGCTTATAACGTGGGCGGCGGTGCGTTCTGTCGCTCGACCATGGCGCGCAAGCTGAACACGCGCGACTTTCGCGGCGCCTGCGACGAGCTGCTGCGCTGGACCTATGCGGGTGGCAAGCAGCTTCCCGGCCTGGTCAAGCGGCGCCAGGCAGAACATTCCCTATGTTTGAAAGGACCTGTATGAGAAACGCACTGATCGCCATCGCGCTCCTGGCCATTACTGCCGTCGGGAGCTTTTTTTTCGGCGAGCACGTAGCCACGCTCAACGGTGATCTGAAGGACACCAAGCAACTGGTGCAGGCGCTGCAAAAGCTCGACGAAGCCAATCAGCGTGTGCGCGAACTGGAGCGCGCGGCGCAACTCATGGTCGACGCGCGTGCGGAACAACTGAAAAAGGAGAAGGCAGATGCAAAAACTGAGCGTGATAATTTTATCGCTGGCGTTCGGAATGGGACTATCCGCGTGTCAATCCCCGTGGCAGGTAGTGGAAACACCGACAGCGCAAATTCCGCCGCTGCCGGCGGAAACGGGGGCGAAAAAAGAGCCGAACTTGACCCCGCGGCTGCGGCAACTCTTGAAGCCATTGCCGGCGACGGCGACGACGCCATCAGGCAGTTGAACACCTGCATCGATACTTACAACGACATCCGCAGGAAATACAATGTACAAACCAAATAGCTTGCAGCAGCACCTGCTGGGTGCTATCGAGGATCTCAAAAAAAACCCTGAGAAGCTGTTGATTTTTGCGGACGAGGGGAATGCGATCGCCAGGGCAATCGGCACGCTGTCGTTTGAGTATTCCTACAAACTCAATCTCATTATCACCGACTATCCTGGCAATGCAGATGCGGTCATGATTCCTTTGCTGGCTTGGGTTGCCATTCATCAGGTCGACCTGATCGGCAACGACGAGAAGCGCAAGACCGGTATCCGCTTTCAGGTCGATTTCAACAGCAAGGATAGTATCGATCTCGACATTACCCTGGATCTCACCGAGATCGTGGTGGTGGCCGAAGGTGACAGCGGGCGCCTGGATGTGCGGCATAAGGGAGAGCCGCAGCTGGAGCCTGTGGATACAGCTACCATCTGGACGCTGTTTGCTGGACAGAAGAAGCTCGCGCAATGGCGCAATCCAGCTCCGGATCCAGCATGATCACCGAAGATCTGACCGCTCTGGAGACATGGGCCGGCGCTTTGCTGATGAAAATGGCGCCGACACAACGGCGCGCCCTGAATCGTCAGATCGCACTGGAGCTGCGGCGGCGCCAAAGCCAGCGTATCACCAGTCAGCGCCAGCCAGACGGCACCGGCTTTATTCCTCGTAAGCCAAAAAAGGACCTGCGCGGCAAGGCCGGTCGGATCAAGCGGAAAAGCCAGAAAATGTTTACCAAGCTGCGGACCGCTCAGTACATGCGGATCGCCACGACAGAAAGCCAACTGGCTGTCGGATTTTTTGGTCGCATTGCTCGGATCGCGCGCGTTCATCAGGAAGGCTTAACTGATAGGGTCGACAAGCATGGTCCGGACTACAAGTATCCCGCTCGCGTGCTTTTGGGCTTCAGCGCAGGCGAACGTGACATGATCAGGGATTCACTCTTGCGCCATCTGACCCCTTGAAGAGTCCAGATCTTGCAAGAATTTGGAGTACCGTTTTTGTAGTTGTTCCGTCTCGACAGCCGAATCCGACTGTGGGAATACAGTAAGAAGTATCCCCAATGTCTCCAACACTACGAATACAGATGCATGGAGGGTGTTTTCTAGATCCTCTTCACTCGGAACGAATAGAAATTTACAATCGCTCTTATCGTCGCTAACCCAGAGGTGACGTTCAATGGCGCCCAGCGTTGCATGCGCTGCATCACCTGACGTGCCACGGAAAATGGTGTTATACAAAGGCTGCAGTCCTGCAAAGACTGCCATTGCTTCCAGTGAAGTCCTTGTGGCTTTATCACCTTCGCGCTCTGCTTCAATTTGCGCCACGGCTGCGGCAATCCGTTCTATGTGTTCGCCCCCACCGAATTCTTCAACAAATTTTTTGTCTATCAAGGCCTTTCCTAGCGTGATTCGGTGCGTGTCGTCGCCATCATGAAGGGCTTGCACGTAGCTTGCGTCTTTCGCGATAGCGCCCATCTTTATCGTGGTTTCGCAAACGTTCCTTAGTAGGCTGCGAGAGTCGGCAATCATGCCCTTTTCCGCGAGAATGATCACACCTTGGTACGCTTGAATTGCACGCAAATAGAGGCCAGTGACAGCCACAGTCTGCGCGTCTCGCCGTGTCCCTTTGATTCGAGGAATTGTGCGGTTCACAAGTAGATTGAGGTCGTCGGCGAGAGCAAATATGCGCTCATATTTTTTACGGATGTCGTTGGTCCAATTCGCAACTTCTTTACTCAAAAAACCTTCTGCCTTAAAACTCATATGCCCCCCGGCAAAATTGATGTGAGACGTCTACCAGTTGAAGATGACTAGCTCCCGGCTTTTACCGCTGTTCGCCTTCTGGCCTCCGACAGTGTACTTAAGTTCTGTGGTTTCAACGCGCAGACCGTCAAACACCTTTCTCATTTCAGGGTGATCGTTCACGCTGATGATCATCTTGCCGGCAATTGTCTTCGCCGCTGCCGCGAGTTGATGGTATTGCTCAATTCCGAAATCAACCCCGTATCCCTCTGTCTCCCAATAGGGCGGGTCGCAATAGAAAAGCGTAGTGCTTCTGTCGTACCGGCTCACACACGTGTCCCATGGAAGATGCTCAATAGTTACGGCTGATAGCCTGGCGTGTGCTTCGGCAAGGTCATCTCCGACTCGCAGGTAGTTCAAGCGGGGAGGGCGACACACGTCGACACCATAGTTCCGAGATTGAACACGGCCACCAAAACACAGCTTTTGCAGATAGAAGAAGCGCGCTGCGCGTTGTATGTCGGTGAGCTGATCTATGGGCTGCTTTTGAAACCATTCAAACTGCTGGCGACCGACCAGACCCCAGCGGAATTCCTCAATGAGAGGTTCAAGATGGTGTTTGACGATACGGTAGAGATTCATCAGTTCACCGTTTACATCGTTGATTACTTCTGCCTTGGCTGGGTCTTTCATGAAGAACAACGCAGCAGCTCCACAGAATGGCTCGACGTAGGTCTGGTGTTCGGGAAACAGAGGAAGGATGAATTTAGCGAGTCGGCGTTTTCCGCCGATCCATGGGACGATTGGTTTGCTCAAGAGGCGCTCCGTTATCTGACACTCGCGGGTGTGCTGGTATGGGGCGCATGGCTCTCAGGGTATTCATGGCACCGCAACGGGTGCATTTGATGATCAGGTGCGAATAGTCACCTTCTCCAAGTTTTCGGGAACAACGCCCGCAACGTATTTCCTGCATTTCTCTTCACTGCCAAAAATATGCTAGGCTTCTGCCCGCCTGTGCACAGGTGGCGCGGCCTTGGCCTAACTCTCGCAGGACGTTGCGGGGGCGGTGACATGTGTGGTGTTGGTAGCACCGCGCATGTCGCCGCGTCTTAATACAGAAGTTTTTCACAGAGCCTCGCGCGACGCTTGCGGCAGCAGATGTACATGGCACGTGTACACCTGCCGATTGATGCACTTCAAACTCGCTCATCGCATCATGCTATGCATGGATGAGAAAGTTTTAGAACATTCCCGATTGATTGAGAACATGATTCGCTTCGGCACCGTTGCCGAGGTGAAGGAAGATCTTGTCCGTATTCAAGTCGGCAAAGCTACCGGCAATTGGATTCGCTGGATCGCTATTCGCGCCGGCACCACTCGCGCATGGCAAGCGCCATCCCTCGGCGAGCAAGCCATCGTCTTGTCGCCCGGTGGGGACACCATTACCGGAATTGCCATCCTTGGCATCTATTCCGACGAGTTTCCTGCTCCGTCTTTTTCTCCGAGCCTCCATACCGTTCACTATCCCGATGGCGCGGTCATTGAATACGATGATGCGACGCACGCACTGAATGCGGTGCTGCCAGGCGGTAGCACTGCAACCCTGACGGCAACGACCGTTACTGTGAACGCCGATGAAGTCACATCGAATGCGCCAAAGACCAAATGCACCGGAGATCTGGATGTAGCGGGGACGTTGACGGTCGCCGGTTCCAGCCAACTGAATGGTGGCGTCAATGCAAAGGCCGGTGCCGGCGGCGGTAAGGCGGTCAAGATCGAAGGCGAAGTAGAAGCTACGGGCGACGTGACCGCTGGAGGCATCAGCCTTATGCGACATCCCCACGGCGGCGTTCAGCGCGGCGGCAGCGAAACGGACGGCCCGAAATGATCGGCATGAGCGCACAAACTGGCCGTGCCATCAGCGGCAGCGAACACCTGGCTCAATCCATGATCGACGTGATCCTGACGCCGTTGGGAACTCGGACGATGCGCCGCAACTACGGTTCACTGGTGCCGGACCTGATCGATCATCCGATGAACGGCGCCAATATCCTGCGCATCTATGCCGCTACCGCGCATGCACTGATGCAGTGGGAGCCGCGCGTGCGTGTGACAGGTGTCGCTCTCACAATCGCCATGGACGGCGCCGCGACACTGGATCTGGATTGCCTCGCCAATGGCAGCGAGCTGAAAGTGTCTGTTCCGGTGAGGCCCGCATGAGCAGCCCCATCGACCTGACACGCCTGCCGGCGCCCGACATCATTGAACCGCTGGATTACGAAGTGACGCTGGCCGCTCGCAAGGCAGCAGTCGTCGCTGAAATGCCAGTCGATCAGCAGGATGAAGTCGCGGCGACGTTGGAGCTGGAATCCGAGCCAATGACGAAGCTGCTGGAAGAGAACGTTACGCGCGATCTCGCATTGCAGAACCGCATCAACGTCGCCGCGCGCGCAGTGTTGCTGGCATACGCTCGCGGTGGAGATCTGGACCAGCTCGGCGCCAACTTCAATACCGAGCGCCTCACTATCACACCAGCAGACCCCACCGTGAATCCACCGGTAGCGGAAGTGAAGGAAGACGACGACGCATTCCAGCCTCGTATTCAGGAGGCCTTTGACGGTCTCTCTGTGGCGGGTCCGACGGCGGCATATGAGTTTTTTGCGCGCAGTGCGCATGGACATGTCCGCGATGCGCGTTGCACCAGCCCAGCACCTTGCGAGATCGTGATTTCGGTTTTGTCGACCGAGGGAGACGGCACGGCGGACAGACCGCTGATTGACGCCGTCGATAGCGCGCTGAGCGCGGAAACCGTGCGCCCGGTGGGCGATCTGGTAACGGTTCAGAGTGCCGAGATCATTTCATATGAGATTGATGCTGTATTGGTGATCGGGTCAGGTCCTGAATCATCCATCATCACGCAAGCCGCACAACAGAGCGTGCTGGCGGAATCCGTTCCTAAGCGGCCTTTGGGGCGTAGCGTCTATCTTTCCAAGCTGGACGCTGCTCTGCACGTGGAAGGCGTTGTCCACGTGATCATCAACTCGCCGCCTGCCAACATCATTCTGACGAAACTGCAGGCCGCTTTCTGCACCGGCATCAGGCTGACCGCACAGGTGCAGGATGTCTAAAGCCATCACTATCTTGGCGCCGACAGCGTCACGTCTTGAACGTGCCGTCGCTACTGCGTGCGCCGAGCTGGGCGAGACCAACGTCCCTATTCGTGATTTGTGGAATCCAGACAAGTGTCCAGTCCAATTCTTGCCACATCTGGCATGGCAGTTTTCGGTGGACCGCTGGGACGACACCTGGCCGGAAGCGACACAGCGCGCCGCCATCAAAGCGTCGTACTACATCCATCGCCGCAAGGGGACGGTCGCAGCGGTACGCCGCGTCGTTGAGACGTTGGGCTACTTGATCAAGATTATCGAATGGTGGCAGACCACGCCGCGCGGCCCACGTGGCACCTTCGCGCTGGAGATCGGCGTGCTGGATTCCGGGATCACTGACGAGATGTTTCTTGAGCTGGAACGGCTGATTGACGACGCGAGGCCGGCTAGCCGCCATCTCACTGGCCTGGCTATCCACATGGAAGTGCGCGCGACTGATCGCATTGCTGTTGCCGCCTACCTCGGCGACGAAATGACTATCTATCCGTATTCCCCTGGTCCGATTTCAGTCAGCGTCGCAATGGCATCCGGTGCACGGGTGCATCTGGCCGACACGCTGACGATCCAACCTCTCAACATCGCAATTTGAGGAACACATGGCACAAACCTACTACGGAATTCTGACCGCTGTTGGCGAAGCGAAAGACGCAAACGCCAAGGCACTCGGTATTCCACTTGTATATGCAGAAATGGCGGTAGGCGATGGTAACGGCATCGTCCCCGTTCCTGATCGCAATCGCACATCGCTGGTGCACCAGCAACGTCGCGCTCCGCTCAATTCCCTCACACGGGACCCGGTCAACACCAATCAGGTCATTGCCGAGCAGATCATCCCCGAGACCGTGGGTGGATGGTATATCCGTGAACTTGGCCTCTATGACGCTGACGGCGACTTGGTCGCGATTGCTAACTGCCCAGAAACCTACAAGCCTTTGCTGGCTGAAGGCTCCGGGCGCGTGCAAGCCGTGCGCATGGTGATCATTGTTTCCAGTGCTGACAACGTGCAGTTGAAAGTTGATCCTTCGATCATCTTGGCAACCCGTGACTATGCCGATAAAAAGGCTGTTGAGGTCATCGTTGCCCATGAAGCAAAAGACGATCCACATCCACAGTACTTCCGCACGCGAGACGAGATTCTGCCGGGTGGCCTGACACAACAGGTCCTGCGCAAAAAGTCCAACGCCGCCAATGACTGGGAGTGGGTTGATTTAACAGCTGGCATTACCGTGAACGTCAATACGAAACCAGAAAGCCAGTTGCTGACGGATGGTCAGACCGTTGTGGACTTCACCAAGATCACAACAAACGGCGTGGTGGTCTACATTGGCGGTGCTCGGCTTGATGAAGGCATTGACTACACCGTTACCTCACAAACACGCATCACACTGGCACGCGGCTACCCAAAAAATACGCGCCTCACTGCCGCTCAGAACGAAGTCGCCGGCAGCGTCATCAATCCACTGGACGCATCTAAGAATCTTGCTGATGTACAAAGCGCGGCAGTCGCACGCAAGAACATCAAGGCGTCGGCGGCGCTGACCGGCACACCTCAGAAATGGCCTACGCTGGACTGCCCTGATTTTGCGGTCGTGCGGGATGGTTCGGCATTGCCTCGCCTGGTATATCCGGAGCTGTTTGCTGTGCTCTGCCCATTGCGTACCGCGACCATCACGCAGAACGCCGCCGGCGCCGTCATCACTGGTCTTTCTCGTACAAAGGATATGTGGGTAGGGATGCCGGTAGAGCATGCAGCCATCCCGGCTGGCGCCACGGTTAAATCCATCGACAGCGCCGCCCAAGTAACGCTTTCGGTCAATTCAACCGCCACCGTCGCCGGCGCCGCTATCCAGCTCTTTTTTCACGGCTACGGCAATGGAGGCAATGCGGCAACGTTCGGCGTCATGGACGATCGCGGATTGTTCGACCGTGCGCTCGATGGCGGCGAGCGGGGCTATGAAAAATCGACCATCACCGGCACCACGAATTCAACCACGGCGGTTACGGGTATCGCCAGCACGCGCGGCGCATACATCGGACAGGCTGTTTCCGGCCCTGGATTGCAAGCCGGTACGACTGTTGCCGGCATCACGGCGACCGGCGTCACATTGAGCCTGGCGGCGACAACCTCGTTCGCCGGCAACCAACTGACATTTATTGGCGGCCAGGTTGGTAACGAGCGCGAAGACACATCGCAAGGCCACCGGCATCAGAACACAGTCAATCCGAGTTTCGGCTATCAACCCGGCGGCACCATCAATGACTTTCTTTACGCCCAAGGAACTGTAGGAACAATCACCGCCGGCACGGCAGACCCAACAACAGACGGTCGCAACGGATTACCTCGCGTCGGACCAGAAAACCGCCCTCGTTTCCGCGACTGGCTGCCAATCATCATCATCTAAGGGAACCCATGAAAGTTTTCAACTACAGCAATGTGACCGGCGAATTCATCAATGAAGATGATGCGCGCGAAAGCCCACGCGAACCAGGACAGCCACTCATTCCCGCCTACGCCACCCCGGACGCCGCACCGCCGGTGGCCGCCGGATACGTCGCCGCCTTCCTGAATGACGAAGGCAAGGTTGTCAGCGACTACCGTGCCGGCGCCTGGCGTGAAGTGAAGGACGAGCGCGGCGATTACTTCCGTACCGCCGATGCGCAACCGGAATACCTTGCCGATATCGGCGTCTCGCCGTCGGATCGCGGCTTGACCGCTTTGCCACCGCCGGCGAATGCCAAGTGGACCGGCAAGAAATGGGGCGTTGACCAGGACAAGGTCAAGGCGTTGAACAACGCCAGCCTGCGCATGCAGATTGCCATGATTGAACAGACGGAACAGCCTGCCGCACAACGCAAGTTCGCACTGGAAGGCGACAACAGCGAAATGCGCGCCGTGCAAGACAAGATCGACGCCTTGGCCGCACAAATTCAGGAATAGGAATCCCATGAGCCACTTAGCAGATCAAGTTGCGGCCGGCCCACGTGTGGCCACCGCCATCCCTACGGAGAAGGCCCAGGACGTTATCTACATCGTTGGCGTCGGCATGATGGAATGGGTAGACGTTGTCGGCACGGGCGCATTTTCCGGCTATCGCTGCCTGGAAGTCGGACGCCCTGAATTCGGTTCGACCGCTGCACCTCGCGGCTATGAGTTGGACATGATCGGCGGCCTAGTCCCAAAGGCGGCGTATGCGTCGCTATGGGCCTGGGCGCAGAAAAACGGTTACACGGTGACAGCGGCAGCTTGGGCAACGAAAATTTTCAATTTCGCCGATGTTGATGCTACTTATTTCCGTCTTCCCGATCTGCGCGACATGCATCTGCGATTCACTGGAACGAACGCAGACAGCGCGGCAGCACGCGTCATCGGTACATATCAGGCAGATGCTTTAAAAGCGCACGCCCACACGACAAACATCATTCCGACCGCGACTACAGCCGATTCGGGCGCGACCTCCGGGCAAGTCAACTCATTCAATTCACCAGGCACAACCGGGTCGACCGGAGGTGCAGAAACACGGGGCGCGAACACTGCATTCGCTCCTCGAATCCATATTTGAGCGAGGAAGCAATGACGACTATTACCACTTACCAGACCGACGACGCCGGCATCTACTTGTATCAGGGAATCGCGCAGCAATTCGCGCTCGATCCTGATCGCCACAACGTCGCATTCAGGGCAGTCCTGAAAGCACCACCCGCGATTCCGGAAGGGAAACGCGCGCGCTGGATCAGCGAATCCGCGGCGACCGATCCGGGCTTTCTGGAAGGATCTTGGGTCGTCGAAGATATTCCCGTGCCCAATCCCATCCCTGACGGCGAGGATGACTCGGGTGGCGTCGATGGCCCCCAAGCGCCTGCTGCTGACAACTAATTTCGTTTAATAGGAGTTTTTCAATGCTGATCCTCAATGTCGTCTTCTACCCGGTCTTTGCGCTCATCGACTTGTTTGTCACGTGGGCGGTCGCTGCTATCTGCGTCAACTGGTGGGCGCCTCGCTTCGCGGTGTTGACCGAGTTCCGCAATCGCGGTGTCACTCAGTCCGCCTACAAGTTGCCGCGCTGGCTGGTTTGGTTCGATACCTTTGACGCTGGTCTTGACCAGGGCGTGATCGACGGATCGATCACCGGGAAATCGGCGTACTGGAACCGAGTCCGCTGGCTCTATCGCAATGGAGCCTATGGATTCTCGTATTGGGTTCTTGGTGTCGAGTTTGCGCCTGCCAACTGGCGTGTTGTGCGAAGTGACGCCACAACGTTTGTGGCGGTCGCCAACGGCCATTTCAGCGTGCATATCAAGCGCGTCGGCCTGCAATTCAAATTTGGCTGGAAGGCCTGGAACTGCTACGACGCCACCGCGCAGCAGTGGTTGCCGCAGCCGTGGGGGCCTGTGTGGCGCCTGCCATTTGTTTTCTCTATATCGCGGGCATAAGCACGCCTTACTTTGTTCATCTGCAACACCAACCATAGGAGCACACCATGCCAGAAGACTATCACCACGGGGTACGCGTTGTTGAATACAACGAAGGAACCCGCCCCATTCGTACCGTTTCGACCGCTGTCATCGGCATGGTGGCAATCGCGGACGATGCAGATCCGGACACATTCCCACTCAACACGCCCGTGATGCTGACGAACGTCAACACATCTGCGGGTAAGGCCGGGGATACCGGCACCTTGGCGCAATCTCTGGAAAACATCGGTGCCCAGACCAAACCGCTGACCATCGTTGTGCGCGTAGAAAAAGGCGCGACAGAAGCCGAGACCACCTCAAACGTGGTCGGCGGCGTAACTGCCCAGGGTAAGTACACCGGCGTCAAAGCTTTGCTGGCGGCGCAGAACAGCCTGGGCGTCAAGCCTCGCATTCTCGGCGCTCCGGGTCTCGACTCGCAACCCGTTGCCAATGCCTTGGCAGCCATCGCGCAGAGCCTGCGCGGCTTCGCCTATGTCAATGCATCGGGAGCGGAGACCAAGGAAGATGCACTGCTGTATCGCAAGCAGTTCGGCCAGCGCGAACTGATGATGCTGTGGCCCGATTTTATGGGTTGGGACACCGTGTCCAGTTCGTCCATTGTGATGCCGTCCACGGCGTTTGCTTTGGGTCTGCGCGCAAAGATCGACCAAGAGGTCGGCTGGCATAAGACGTTGTCGAACATGGTGCTCAATGGCCCGACAGGCATCAGCCGCGACGTGTTCTGGGATCTTCAAGATCCGGCAACGGACGCGGGACTGCTGAACGCCAGTGAAGTCACTACGCTTATCAATCGCAGCGGCTACCGTTTCTGGGGGTCGCGCACGTGCGAGACCCAAGGCGGCTACTTCCCTTTCGAGAATTACACGCGTACAGCGCAGGTGCTCGCGGACACCATGGCGGAAGCGCAGTTCGCAATCGTGGACGGTCCGCTGGACCCGGCACAGGCGCGTGACATCATCGAAAGCATCAATGCCAAGTTCCGCGAGCTGAAGGGCCGCTACATCATCGACGGCAGTGCCTGGTACGACGATGAAGTGAATACGAAAGACACGCTGAAGGCCGGAAAGCTGGCGATTGATTACGACTACACGCCGGTTCCTCCTCTGGAAAACCTGATGCTCCGTCAGCGCATCACTGATCGCTATCTGGCTGACTTTTCCAGCCGCATGGCAGCTTAATCAACCTGCTGGCCCGGCCTAGCGCCGGGCGACTATCACTAATCTGGAGAACGCTATGTCTTTACCCGCCAAACTAAAACAATTCTTGCTGTTCAATGACGGCCAGAAATATCTGGGAATGGTGCCTGAAATCACACTGCCCAAGCTGTCCCGCAAGATGGAAGAGTATCGCGCTGCCGGGATGACGGGCCCGGTGTCCGTTGATTTTGGCAACGAAGCAATCACGCTGGAATGGACCGCCGGCGGCATCATCAAGCAGGCACTGGAGCAATACGGCAACGCGAAGCACAACGGTGTGCAATTGCGTTTCGCCGGCGCGTATCAAAACGACGACACCGGCGACGTGACGGCGGTTGAGATCGTGGTGCGCGGGCGCCACAAGGAAATCGACATGGGCAATGCCAAGCTCGGCGACGACACCCAACACAAATACAGCACCGCGTGCAGCTACTACAAACTGTCCATCGACGGCACCACCAGTATCGAACTGGATTTCATCAACGGCACGGAAACTTTCGGCAGCTCGGACAATAGCAAGATCCGCACTGCTATCGGTCTGTAGTCATCGGCCAGACCACCGCTTTTCCTTCATAGCTAAATTACCTCACAGGAGTAGTTCACATGAGCAAGACCAATGCAACACCCCAGCAAGATCTGACCAGCCGCACCGTGACGCTGGACGAACCTATTACGCGCGGCGATACCAAAATCACTCAGGTCGTGGTGCGCAAGCCTGGTGCGGGCGAACTGCGCGGCGTTTCGCTCTCGGCCCTGGGCGACATGGATGTCACGGCGCTGCATCGTGTCCTGCCGCGCGTCACAAGCCCGATGCTCAATCAGCAAGATGTTGAAAACCTGGCACCGGCTGATTTGTTGCAGTTCGGCGTAGCGGTGGCAAGTTTTTTGCTGACGACTGCGCAGCGTCGGGAAGCATTCCCGAGCTGACCGACGATGCCATGGCGGACATCGCGACCGTGTTCCATTGGGGGCCGGACGTGATGAACGGCATGACGATCCCGGAATTGATGGACTGGCGCGAACGTGCCAGGGTACGAAGTGGAGCGGATAAATAAATGGCTGACAATTTAACGATCAAAGTCGTCTGGGACATGCTGGACAAGATCACTAAACCGCTCAAGGCGATCAAGGCCGAGAGCGGCGCCACCGCCCGCGCGTTGAAGGAAACCCGCGACCAGCTCAAGGATCTCAACGCCCAACAGAAGATGGTCGGGGAGTTCCGTGAGCTGCGCACGGGCTTGAAGGAAGGGACCAACAGGCTGAAAGAGGCGCAGCAGAGCGTCAAGGATCTGGCGCTGCGTATGAAGGAAGTCGAAAATCCGACGCGCTCAATGACGCGGGAATTCGACCGTGCAGTCAACAAGGCCCGTGCGATCAAGGAAGCCAATCAACAGCAGAGCCAGGAACTGCAGATTCTGCGAGATCGCATGTCCGCCGCCGGCATCAGCATTGAAGGCATGGGTAAGCACGAACGTGCCTTGCGCAATAGCATCGCTGCTACCAATGAGCAGCTCGGCGCCCAGCAGGCTAAACTGGCTGCGATCACCAAACAGCAGGAGCGCATGGGTGCCGCGCGCCAGCAGATGGACAAGACTCGCTCCACGGCGGCGAATCTGGCGGGTGCCGGCATCGGTGCCTCCGCGACCGGCATGGCGATGGCGATGCCGATCAAAGGCGCATTGTCCGAAGCGAAGCACTACAGCACCGAGACGACGCGTGTGAAGGCGCTCGGTCTCGGAGACAAGTCGAACGCGGAGGCACTCAAGTTCGCCAAGGAAATGAAGACTTACGGAACGAGCAAGCTGGAAAACGTCGAGCTGATGCGTGACGCCATGACTGTGTTTGCAGATGTGCATCACGCGGAGATGGTGTCGCCGCTGCTCTCAAAAATGAAGTTTGCCAACAAGGCCATGTACGGAGAAGAGAAGGGTGCTGACAACGACCGCAAGTTCATGGACATGCTGAAGGTGATCGAGCTGCGAGGTGGCCTGGCAAGCAAAGCCGAATTCGAGAAGCAAGCCAATATTGTGCAGAAAGTGCTGACTGCGACTGGCGGGCGCGTTGGGCCGAACGAATGGCTCAACGTCATCAAGACCGGTGGTGTTGCTGCCAAAGGCATGAAGGATGACGCGTTCTATAACCAGATGGAGCCGCTGGTACAGGAAATGGGCGGTCATCGGGTCGGTACGTCTCTGATGAGCGCATACCAGAATCTCTATCAGGGGCGCACGACCAAGCGTTCCGCCTTGAAGTTGGAAGAACTCGGCCTCATTGGTGACATGAGCAAGGTCAAGCATGACAAGGTCGGGCAGATCTCCTACCTCAATCCGGGGGCTATCAAGGGCGGCGACCTGTTCCGTGAAAACCAGTTTGAATGGATGGAAAAGGTCCTGCTGCCACAGCTCGCTAAGCAGGGCATTACTGAGAAAAATCAGGTTCTGGACACCATCGGCAGTATCTTTTCAAACCGGACAGCGTCCAACCTGTTTTCACAGATGTATCTGCAACGCGACCAGATCCACAAGAATGCGGCGCTCAACCGTGGCGCCGCCGATGTCGACACACTTGATGGGCTGGCGAAAGGCACCGAGCAAGGCAAGGAGATCGAGGCGCAGGCCAAGATTCATGACTTGCAACTCGAAATGGGAACGAAGGTGCTGCCGCTCTATGCCAGTGCGCTGGAAGTTGTCATTGGCGCGGTCAAGGCCGTCACGGGATTCATGGAGCGGCACGAAACCACGGCCAAGGTCCTGATTGTGTCCCTCGGCATCCTGGCCGGGGTGCTGCTGGTAGTCGGTCCCGCGATGCTGGCACTGGCGTCCGTGCTCGGCCCGTTCGCGGTGCTGCGTTTCACTTTCCAAGCTATCGGGATTCAAGGCGGCATCCTGAGTAGCGTGCTGACCGGCCTGGCGAACGTGTTCCGCTTTGCTGGCACGGCGGTCATGTGGCTTGGCCGCGCATTGCTGATGAATCCTATCGGCCTGGCGGTCACGGCCATTGCTGTCGCGGCGATGCTGATCTATCAATATTGGGACCCGATCAAATCGTTCTTCTCCGGACTGTGGGATCGCATCACAGCGGCGTTTTCTGGTGGCCTCCTGGGAATTGGCGCCCTCATCCTCAATTGGTCGCCTATGGGCCTGTTCTATCAAGCCTTCGCTGCCGTGATGGGGTGGTTCGGTGTGGATCTGCCGGCCAAGTTCACCGAGTTCGGCGCGAACATCTTGCAGGGGTTGGCAAACGGTATCACTGGTGCGCTGTCAACGGTGAAGGATGCCGTGGTCAATGCTGGCTCCAGCGTGGTCGGGTGGTTCAAGGAAAAGCTTGGCATTCACAGTCCGAGCCGCGTGTTTGCGGAGTTGGGCGATTTCACCATGCAGGGTCTGGCGCAGGGTCTGGACAAAGGGGAAGAAGGCCCGATATCCCAGGTCACCAGCCTTTCGCAACGACTGGCGCAGCTCGGCGCCGGCATCGCCATCGGCACCGCCGCCATGCCGGCGATGTCGTTCGACAGTCGGCCACCGCTGGCCGGCGGAGCGGCAGCTGCGGCCAGCATCGACAGCCACGACACCATCCAGATCATCATCCAGACGTCCCCTGGCATGGACGTGAACGCTATCGCAGCTGCGGTCTCCGCCGAGCTGGACAAGCGTGATCGCGCCAAGGGATCGCGGATGCGATCTGGATTATTTGACTACGATAATTGAGGTAATCGCCCATGATGATGGCCCTTGGCATGTTCATTTTCAGTCTCGACACCGCTGCCTATCAGGAACTGGATCGCCAGACAGAGTGGCGCCATGTCAGCAACCCGCGCGTCGGCGCCCGCGACGCCTTTCAATTCACCGGCGATGGCGATGACACCATCACGCTCACCGGATGGATCGCGCCGGAGCTGACCGGCTCCGCGTTCTCGCTTGATGCCGTGCGTGCCATGGCTGATACGGGTAAGGCGTGGATATTGATAAAGGGAACTGGCCGGGTGTACGGGACTTTCCTGATTACCAGCTTGAACGAGAAACACAGCATCCTGGGCGCCGATGGCGACCCGGCCCGCCTGGACTTCACCATTACGCTCAAGCGTAAGGATGAAGGTTTGCTGTCGCTGCTCGGCGACCTGGGTGATATCACCAGCGTGTCGCAGGTGGCGGATATGGCCGGTCTCGGCAATCTGAGCGCCAACGTGCAGGATGCAATCGGCAAGGTGACAGACATCGCAGGGAAATTCCTATGACGCAGCCGGCATTCAAGATCACGCTCGGCGGCGCCGACCTGACGTCGAAAATAAAACCGCGTTTCATGAGCTTGACGCTGACGGAGTGCCGTGGTGGTGAGGCAGATCAGTTAGATCTTACGCTGGATGATTCGGACGGCAAACTGGCAATCCCGCCGAAGGGTGAGAAGATTGAATTGATGCTGGGGTGGCTTGGGAAGGCCCTGGTCAACAAGGGAAGTTTTGTTGTCGATGAGGTCGAACACAGCGGCACGCCCGACAAAATCACGCTGCGCGCGCGCACCGCGGATCTGATCGATGATTTTCGCCAGCTGGAGGATCGCAGCTTCCACGACACCACCGTCGGCGCGATCATTGATGCGATCGCATTTAGCCATGACCTGAAATCCGGGTGTGCCGCGTCGCTTCGCGGCAAGAAAATTCAGCACGTCGACCAGACGCGCGAGAGCGACGCCAATTTCCTGCGCCGTCTGGGCAAGCAGTACGACGCTGTCGCCACGGTCAAAAATGATGTGCTCATCTTCGCGCCGGCCAACCATAGCAAGACGGTCAGCGGCAAGGATTTGCCTACCATAAAGATCACGCGAAAATCTGGCGATCAACATCGCTATCATTCTGCCGAACGCGACAGCTACAGCGGCGTGCGCGCTTACTGGCACGACCAGAAGCGGGCGACGCGGCGTAGTGTGCTGGCCGGTATATCCGGCAACGCCAAGCGGCTGCGCACAACGTTCGCCACCGAGGCAGATGCGTTGCAGGCTGCGCGCGCAGAATGGCAGCGGATACAGCGCGGCATCTACACGTTTGAACTGGCGCTGGCCGTGGGCGTCCCGGAAGCGATGCCGCAGTCACCGGTGCAAGTCAGTGGCTTCAAACCTGACATCGACGCCACCGATTGGCTGGCGGTCAAGTTGACTCATAGCGTCACGCCTGGCAACGGGCTCACCACTCACATTGAGCTGGAGACGAAAACTGAAGAAGCCGACACGTCGCCAGCCGAGCCTGCACAAGATCCAGATAAGGGAATCACGGGTGTGACCGCAGAATGGAAAGATAAGGTATCGAAGAAAACGGGCACCGAATTGGCCGGGAAGAAGGGCAGCACGAAGAAGCTGGCTAAGGTCTACGCCACCAAATTTACCGCGCGGCGGGCGGCAAAATTGGAATGGGCGAAGATCACGGAGCGTCGCGAGCTAATCGACGAGTATACAAATGACTGAGCCGACTGGCACGTGATTCGGCAGTCTCATTCGTACATCTCGAAAACAGTGGCTCCATGGGCAGGAGCACACACAGAAAAAATGTATTCCCAAAGGATACGTAGCTTACTGCTGTCGTACGATTCTTCTCGTGGAAAATTTTCTTTGAAGTAACGTGTATAGTCATCTTTGGCTATTAGCTCGCCTTGGTAGGACTGTAGCTTACGATCATAGGCAGTCCATCGCACCGCAGGTTCAGATCCGTTATCCATCTCTAAATCTAAGAAGCATTCAATGGCACTCGCACGGCCATTGATATCGTCGCGGCCCTCGCCGGCTGGCCCCCACGTGCGAAAGTTTTTCAGTGTATCTAGATTCGGCAGGCAGATCGCTTTTACGGAGTGTTCAATGCCCAAAGCGGTGATTTCAGATAACGCGCCCCTGCCGGCAGTGTCGTTGTCCAGCACAATTAGCATACGACCTGCATAACCAATGACCTTCAGCCCCCGGCACAGTGCGACTATGTTTCCGACACCGGGAAACGGATTGCGCTCGGTCATATCGATGAAATCGAAAAAATCCTCCAAATCGGGGTAAAGAGAATTTAGGCTCTTCTTCAGAATAAAGGCGTCTGAAGTGCCTTCGGTGATCACAATCCATCTTTCGCCGTGCGATACCGGTCCGGGCTTCACGGATTCTTCAGTGATCCAGCCACCGTCTACTACGTCTGCAAACAACCAACGGACTGGAAGCGACTTGAATTTTGGATCATCAGCCAGGATTCGCAGCAGTACATATGGATGCATGCTTTGTGCCCAAACCAGCATCAGCTCGTCTTCAGCAGTGATCAGTTTTGACTCTACGGCTCGACGCGCAGTTCTCGCGATGTCTTTATGCGGGCCTTCCTCTTCCCATGGGAGTGATCGCACAACGTTGACGAATTTATTGAAGTCGTTGTCTGGGTCACCCTCCTCAAACGCCAGGGAATGCATCGCGACTCGATAGTGAAGTTCACATTCGGCCATTGAATACCCCAATAGATCTAGGCGTCTGGTCAATGTGCCAAGTGGGCGGGCTAGGCACTGCTTGTACTCGACAATCGGCGATCCGTCATCGATGTTCACGTAAGCATACGGGCCAACAGTCTGGTCACCCTCTCTGAACAGAGAGTTGTGGTAAGTGAGACCTTGATTTTTCCCCCAATCTATTTCCACCGACCCAGCAGTGAGATGCACCATCGAACCCATGTTTTCACCTAGCCCTTGTCTAGTGCCGCTTTACGACTCCGTGATCCAGACCACGCGGCGGAATGATCGCTGGAGTCAACACATTCTAGAATTTCACCATTCGGCATTTTTGCCCAACTGCCAACGGAAAACGATTTTCCATCAATGCTGCAGCCGTCATGCTGCTCACCCTGTGCTTCGGCGATGACAGGCTTAAAGATGACTGCAAACACAAATGCGCCGGTTAGTAGGACGGCAAGAATTGATTGCATTGCAAGCGAATATCCGGTCATTCGTTTTATTACCGGCTCAATGGAAAGCGCAACAGCCTGAGCGACGTTGCCGGAGTCGGAACAATCATCGGGTCTTCCACGCTGGCGATCTTTTTGCCGGCTATCGGCAAGTTCCGCGACCCAGTAGTCCAAGACAAACATTGCCTCAACATATTTGTCGCGTGGGAATTCGTCCATCGTATCCACTCCAAAATCTGAGAGCAGGATTCGATACACGTCCAGAGGATCGAGACCACCACGCGCCACCAGTTCCTTGACCTTAGTGGTGATCATTTTTCGCTGCAATGAAGTCAGCGAGCGTCGATCTGTAGTCCCGATATTCAATTGAAAGATGTTGTTGCGTGGTGCTTCATTCACATTCCCGAAAACGTTCTGTCCGACACATCCATGGAATTCTTTTCTGTCACTCATCGCCTGCCTATTCTTATTGCTTATGCGCGACCGTGTTGTCTATCCTTTGAAGTCGCAACGGTTTGTCATCAGCCAGTACGCGGTGCGATTCTGAGCAATGTACTTGTTTCCGCGCCTCACGTATGAAGGGTTGCCGGCTATTTGGCAGATAGAGCGGACCGCGCCGTTTGGCTCGGACGTGTTGATAGTGATGATCACGTCGCCGACCTTAAACACGGGAGGTTCTTCTTCGCCTTTGGCTACTTTTTCGACACGAATCGACTGAACTGTCATGCCCAGATTAGGCAGGCGTTCAGCGAGATTTTTGTAGCCGAAACTCTTATCGGTCACCGGAATTTGCGACAGCAGCTTTTGCGTGTCGGCAGGTGCCGTAAGCGTTTCAGCAAGCGCGGCACTGCAAAGAAAAAAAATCGCCGAACTGGCGACAGTTGCTGCTTTCATGGTTCCCCCGATTTGGTGATGCTGCCACCGGCGCGCGGCGGCATGCTCTTTATTCTTTGCTGCTTTTACCGACCGGCATGTTGACGGTATTCGGCGCCGTCACGTCGCCATAGATGTTCTGACCAACGGGACCATGGAAGACAGGTGCTGGTGCGTTGAACCCGCCAATCATGCCCAGCGCGCCAGCCTTCGCCCTGATGTCCATCTTGCGATAGCCGACAAGTAATTCAGTTTCATCGTCCGTCAGCGTCACGTTCGCGAGTTTCCCGGTCAACACATACAGCACGTCAACGCCAGCCTTGGCAGCGACCGCTGCCAGGTATTCGGCGTCAGGCGACCGCTCATCCTGTTCATAGGAGATCTGCGCGCGCTTCTTCACCCCGCCGTGGGCAGCGAAGTCGTCCTGATTCAAACCCACGCGCTGGCGCTCTTCCTTCAGTCGTGTTCCGATGGTGCTCATTTATTCACTTTTGTTTGACAAGTGCTCATTTGTGCACTAATATCCGCAGTAATCCGTTATGAATCTTAATGATACATTATGACAACATCAGCTATTGCCCCTCGTACGCCCCGCGATCCGAAAGCAAAGCCAATTGCCATCCCTCTGACGCCGGACGAGATCCAGAAGACCGACAAATACGCCTCTGATGAGGTGCGTTCCCGTGCGACCTTCGCTCGCATGATCTTCTTGCGCGGCCTGGAAGCCTACGAAGCCGATCTCGTCAAACCATAGGGGGCAAGTCATGTATCCAGATCCTAAACGCCTACGAAATAACCGCCTGACGCTGCGCTTTGATCAGTACGAACATGACCTGATCACTGCGCTCGCAAACTACCAGGGCGAACAGCCATCCACTTTGCTGCGTCAGCTCGTCATCCGTGAAGCCGCCTTGCTGCTCGGCATTGACAACACCACCAGCTTATCGCGCGACGACGTCTGCGCGAAGGCCGCAAACAGCTGATTTTCGGCAGACAAAAAGATGCCTGATCAGGAAACCATTTTTACCGACGACGAGCTGGACATGCTGGAGAAGATCCGTGTGCAACAGGGCTTAGACACCGTGCAGCAGGCCGCAGAGTGGCTTGCCAAGTCGCGTTTGCGCCGCCAAGCCCGGCAGACCACCGGGCGTGGCCGGTCGTTGTATTTGGCCGGCAAAGGAGTGCAGCAATGAATGGCGGTGTATCGATGAAATGCCCTCACTGCGAGTCGAGGGCGATAGCTCGGACAAGCAAGACGCTGTCCCTGACCCTGCGCGAGATCACGTTTGTTTGCCGCAACCATCGTTGCGGCTTTGTTTGGGTCGCCACTCTGGAGGCGGCCCGCACCTTGTCGCCGCCGGCAGTGCCGAACCATCAGGTGCGTCTGCCGCTGTCGGCGCACATCAACCGCGCTGGCCTGGTCACCCACATCGCCGAAGCACAGTTGGCGCTCCAGATGGAACCGCCTTGACGCCGTACCGCTGCTAATCAGCAGCTGAATTTTTCCTATTGGTTTCAACCACGTGCAATGCCTCTCAACAGGCATGCGGGATTTGCTCATCCTGAAGAAAGTGAACTATGTCAACAGACACATCGTGTGTGCTCACCGAGCTGGAAAGCAACAAGACTTTTTGGCGTAAACGTTTGACGAGCGACTTGCCTGAGTTCCATTACGCGGCGTCGATGCTCAAGCTGAAATCGATTAGAGAACATCCACTGAAATGGAGCGTGGTCTACGAGGGCGGTCGTGCAATCTCCAAGAAGATCGCCGTGGCGTTGGATGCGCTCGGCGGGATCGCAGGGGAATGGTGATGGCTAAGTCGTCCAGCAAGTTCTCTTTCGATGCATCCAGGGCGCGCCGCGATCCATCGGCGAAGCGTCCACCTCAGTCGACCTCGGACCGCATCCGCCAGTTTCAACAACGCAAAAAATTCAACTTCCTTGCTTCCACGACGAGAGGGGAATGATGACCAGCGCCAGCCTTCTGACGGACGTCCCGCTTGAACATCTGCAACGTGTGCACCGTGCGCTGCGCATCACTGTTCCGTTGGAGACCGCGTCGCCACTCTTGCTTTCCACGTTGACTGCGATTGCGCACTGCTGGCGCGATCACATCCCCGACAACCTGTTTCCGGACGAGCCGAGTGCATCGCTGCCGGAATCTGATTTTTACCATTATTCGGCACCGCTGGAACGCATCCGTTTCGATTCGCAACCTCGCTTGCCCCAAGACCAATTTATTGATTTGAAACGCCGCGCTGCCGGCGACGAAGACTGAACATGGCATCAATCCAAGAACTGAAAAATCGCATTGACCTGCATGACCTCGCGCAGCGCCTGGGCTTAACACGTGGCCCGGGCAAAGAAGCGAACTATCACAGCCCACATCATCCGGACAAAAGCCCATCTATCGGAATTGATAAGGCCGGCAAGCATTTCCGTGACTACAGCGCCGATGGCGAGCCATTCGCAAAGGGATCGTGCGTCGATTTTGTGATGTACGTCAAGGGCATGTCGGACGTTAGCGAGGCGATGATCTGGCTGCATGAAACGTATGCCATTCCGTTCGACAAGCGTGCGGAGCCAGCCCAGGCAGCGCGTGAGAAATCGCGCTCTGAGTACATTGCAGACAAATGCATCAAGGAGGCCACCGGCGTCCGTGAATATCTTAATGGGCGTGGTATTAGCGATGCGGTGATTGACGCCGCGATCCGGAACAAGACGCTAGGGTTCAACACGTGGAAATCGGACAATGTGGCGGAAGGGCAGGTCGGCCACGGCGGTAATGCTGCCGCCTTCATCGTCCGGGATCTTCAAACCACGATGGTTCGTGCCGTCGACATGCGCTTTCTGAATGCTGCGGCGAACGGCGACGTCAAGACGCAGTCGCAGGGTGACAAGGATGGCGTTATTTGGACGTCAGATCTGCGCCGCCTGAAAGCGGCCTCAACCGTCTACATCGTTGAATCGGCAATCAATTGCCTATCGATTGAGACGGCGGATCACCGCGCTTGCGCCATTGCTCTGCGCGGTCTTGGCAACGTCGATCTTGTCGACTGGACCTTCCTGCGCGGCAAGCAGGTCATCGCGTGCCTGGACAACGATCCACCATTTCCAGAGGGGCACAAGCAGGCGGGCCATCGGCCAGGACCTGAGGCGGCGTGGCGGCTCATTGAGCGGCTTACCGCGCTCAATATCGGCGTGATTCAGGTTGACCAGTCCGATTGGTTCGATAAGGACAGCAAGCCGCTCAATGACGTCAACGACGTCCTGCTGGCGCGTGGCGCCGACGATCTGAAGATCTGGCTTGGCCGGCTGGAACATTGGCTCATTCCTGGCCTGCCGGGCGAGGCCGGGACACTTGGCCGCAAGCGCGTCTATCTGCCACCACATGACTTTTCTCAGTATTGGAAGTTTCGAGTCCGTCAGGATTTCACCAGCTACATCAGCAAGGTGGACAAGCACGAACACAGCGACGGCGAAACTGTAGAAACGCCGGTCATCTCCGACCTGGCCGGCTTCCGTGTCGCTTCTATCTCGCGGGTGTCGGTCGCCAGTGCCACGTCGACCATGACCGGAGATCCGGATAACCAGCCGGCGGTCTATTTCGCCGTCTCGGTGCAAACTCCGCGCCATGGCGCCGCGCTGCAACGGCGCGTCATGATGGATGAGCAGCTCCACAACATCGATGGCTGGAAGAAGTTCGGCCCTGTATGGGCCGGCGGCGCTTTCTCTCGCATGGTCAACATTTTGGAGCGCACCGCAGATCTCGGCGCGCGGCATGCCGCCAACTTTGTCGGCCTGGCTTGGCGCAATGGCTCCCTCATAGTGAATGAGGGGCCGGACTGCTACTTCACGGAGCCGGAAAAGCAATGTCCGTATCACAACCTGACTTTTCCGACCGGCACAGCCCGTGACGCGAAGGAAGTGATTAACGCGTTCCAGGCGACGTTTAAACGCAATGCCGCCACTTTCCCTCTGGCCTGGTCACTCGGCGGACATCTGAAGGCGCTCCTGGGCTTCTGGCCGCACATGATGATCCAGTCGGACAAGGGCAGCGGTAAGTCGACGTTGATCAAGCGTTTGGAGCGCGCCATCGGAATGACGATGTTTTCCGGCCAGTCGCTGACCACGGAATTTCGTCTGCTGACCTCTATCAGCCATACGTCGCATCCTGTTGGGTGGGAAGAGCTGTCCGCACGGCGCCAAGACGTGATCGACAAGGCGGTCGGCATGTTGCAAGAAAACTACCAGTACACGGTGACACGTCGCGGCACGGAAATGACGGAATACCTGCTGTCCGCTCCGGTCCTGCTGGCCGGCGAAGACGTTCCGGTTCGTTCGCTCCTGGGCAAGATCATCCGCACGGATTTGACCGGGAAGAAAGGGCCCCTGTTGCCCGACGATCTGCCACGTTTCCCCGTGCGTACCTGGTTGGAATTCCTTTCAAGGCTGTCACGTTCCGAAGTGCTGAATCGCTACCGCGAGATCCGCGCGATCTTTCTTTCTTCTTCGCGCGCCAGCGGCCAGGACGAAGGTGCATTGCGTATGTCCGGCAACTACGCCGCCGTCTTCATGGCATGGCAATACCTTTGCGAGTTCGCCGGCATTGAGCATTCGCAGGGCGATTTCGATGATCACTTGATCGAAGAGATGAACCGGCACATCGGCGAGACCAGCGCCGACCGCGAGCCATGGGTGTGGATTATGGAAACAGCTCTTTCCGAGATCGCCGCCGGGCGCTTTACCTTCCCGTTTACTTGGGAGGGTAACGATGACGATGCGGCCTTACTGATACGCACCAGTCACATCATGGATCACATATCGACCGCGCCAGCCCTGCGCGAAAAGTGGAATGGCCTTCCGGTCAAGAGCGACCGCGTCTTCAAAAAACAGATGCAGCACGCCGGCGTCATCACTGGCGATTGCGAACGGACCATCCACAACCGCCGCATCTCCAATCTGCAAATTATTCCGCTTTCCAAGCTAGAGCAATTCGGTCTTTACGCCACCCCATCTAAAAACTACCCACCTGAAACAACCAACAAATGAAAGGACCACGACATGACCTATTTGAGATTGCGACGCGCCGACAAGACACCGGTCAAGCGCGAACCGTTGCCGCCTCGCCAGCAGAACGGTACGTCACCCGCCGTGCCGAAAACGACGCCCAAGCCGCATCCGCGATGAATACCTTCCGCGTGATCGTGCGCACGATCACGCATTCCTATCAATTTCACGCCTTGGGTGTCAGCAGCGCAGCAGTCGCTGCTGCTGCCGAGCGCATGTTTGATGTGTGCTGCGTGACCGTACATCCAGCGAGCCGACCATGACCCGAATCGCAACACTGATCTGTATCCGTTCCCTTTATCCCCATTTCCTTTTTAAGCGAGGTTCTACCGTGCATTGTCTTTTTATGATTTGCCTGATCGTTCTGTTGGCATCTTCCTCTATGGGTATCTTCAGCGTGCTTAAGGCGGCGTTGAATCACTTTTCGGCGCCGTGCGCTGACCTTCTGTCGGTGGCTGGCAGTGTGATGGGATTGTGGGCACTGGTAGCTGGTATTCGCTACGGAGTCACCTATGGCTGAGATGTTCGATGTCGCTAGTCGTGTCAAATTTGAGGGCGACGATGGAGTGAAGTCTGGCCGCATCGTGATGTTCTGCCGACATATCGCCAATGGCGAGCAATGGGCATGGATTCTCCTCGATCACGACTGTGGAGGTCTTTTTCAGGCAGTGCCGGTAGCGGCGCTGGAGGCAGGGGTATCGTCATGATCGCGAACAGCAAGCTCGGAGAATCTGATCGGGTAATCTGGAGGGCCGATCTTCAGGCTCACTTTCGTGTGCATAGCGAAACCATGCGGCGTTGGCTCAGGAGCGGGAAATTGCCTGTGCCAGACGTCGACATATCACAGCGAACGCGCGGTTGGAAATTGTCGACTCTGCGCGCCGCCGGAATCGATATCGACTAAGCCGTGACGGCTCGCCGTGGGTCATAGTTTTGATAGGGGAGGGGCCGTCGCAGGTTCCTCCTCAGGTTCAGGGGGCCTATCATCTGCCACAGCAGTGGATAGAGCGAGTGTCGGTCTGCCTAGCGTGTAGTAATCGTAGTAAGTGTCAGCCCCGTCACCGAGGGCAAGCAATATTCGATTCATCATGATGTTGAGTACTTTATTTTCTCGCACCAAGCGAATTCCATCGTCTGCCCCCCCCGCGTCCCCGTGGGCCGCACTGTTCCTGTTCTTCCAAACATCAGTTTCCAATGCTCCGATTCCCAAGCCGAGGGATTCAAAAAATCGTTCCATGACAATGCTTTGGGGAGCCGAGTTTAGATTTGCCGTTTTGTTTTGCAAAATTCTTTTTTGGTCGGCAGTTAGGTTTGCTTGTTCAACACACGCGGTCATTTTCGCAAGCAAGTCTTTCCAAACTCGTTTGTCCCCGACGATCTTTCCGTCGACGCGGGACTCGTTGACCCGGAAAAACGTCTTTTGTATTCCCTCTATCGCGGCCCCAAAATGCGCTGGCGCCATATGCACTGGAGCAGCAAGTGCGTGCCAATAATTCCAAAAGACATTTCTTAAGTTGTAGGTGTCGTAAATCGTATAGAGGCCGGAAACCATTCGACTGAGCAACTCAGGGCGCAGCTCGAATTCTCGTTTTGTGCTGAGTGGAGCAGGAGGTGAGCCAGACAAATGTGACGCTTCGTCGACAAGTGCATGACCACGAACTGCCTGGAATGATGTGGGAACCCACTTATCGTCGAATGACGTTTCTCCCAGGTAGAGCAACAAACTTCCCAGGCAGAACGACAAGCATTCCCTTATTTTCTTCCGACTCATTTCATCGGGTGTCCCGTAGTAGAGAATGAAGCCTGGCTTATTGATGTGGGACACCTTGGCACGCGAGATACCGGTGAATAGTTCGATCCCATCTATGACTAGGCGAACGCAACTATGACTGCTGCTTGATGAGTTTGCTGTGCCAGAGAGGGTTATTTGTTTCTCAGGACCATGCAAAATTCGGGTGCGGGACGATTCAGTTGATACGTGGTCCGAGTCGGGCCAGTGAAACTCCGTTGGCATATTCTCGACCCATTCCATAATGTAGCAGGGTGTCGTGTCGAGGTGGCTATGCCAAGTTAGAGAGGTGACGGAAGAAATCTGCGTGGTCACTCCTGGCGACATTCTAGTTACGAATGACTTTTGATAGCTGAGCGGTATTACGCCGCTTGCGATCGCGGATGAACCATAGAAACTGCTTAATTTCACTTCTGCCACAGCAATGTCTACCGTTCCTGCAGGCGGCTCAACAGCATCGGAAATACTGCTACTTTTTGAAGTCGTGGTTAGTATGAGATTCAATGCATCGTCTCTGACGATTGAGAAGCTAGTGACTGGCCCGAACAAAGGCCCGTGGTCGTGAACACTATAAAGAGACGTAGTAACCGCCGACTCAAAGAATTCCCAATCCCATACATCTGTACCAATATCGTTCATACGTCCCCCGATAGTTGCGAGTCTAGCCAGTTGCACCAATCTTGCAGGATCTGCCGCCGCTCGGGTAAATACTCCGCCCTGTTATATGCAGAGCGGACCTTGTCTTCCGGTGCGTGCGCCAGCAGTCTTTCGATTGCATCTTCGTTGTATCCCTTTTCGTTTGCCCAGGTACTACCGACCGACCGCCAGCCGTGGCCGGTCATCTTCCCTTTGTAGCCAATGCGGTGCAGTAGGTAAAGCACTGCGTTTTCGCTCATTGGCCTGTCAATCCGGTGATCTGAGGGGAATACATACGGCCCGCCGCGTGATCGCTGCCGCATAGTTTCGATGATGGCCAGCATTTGACTCGTCAGCGGTACCACGTGGTCTCGACGGCGCTTCATCTTGGCACCAGGAATGCGCCACAGGTCGCCGTCAAGCTCAGTCCATTCCATCATCCGCAGCTCTGTCGTTCGGCTCCACGTGTATGCGAGAGCCTTGCAGGCGAGGGCGCTTTGCAATTGCCCCTCCAGCGATAGGCGTTCCATCAGTGCCGGCACTTCTTTTATCTCGACGGCTGCGAAGTGTTCGACGGCCACTTTGCCGAAAGCCTTCTTGGTGTTGATCGATGCAGCCGGGTTGATCGTTGCATGCTCCCGTTCGATTGCCCAGTCAAAGACCTGGGCAACCCACATGCGGCACTTCCGGACGTAGACATGCAGGCCTTTTGCATCCATGGCCTCCAGCTCGGTCAGCAGGTCGGTGCGCGTGATGCTATCAATGTTCCTATCGCCGAGGTGCGGATTGATGTGCATTTCGATGGCACGGGTCGCGTTCGCGCGGTAGGAGTCGGACAGATCCTTGCGGCCATCCCAGTACATCGCTGCCGCTTCTTTGAATTTGAGCCCGGCGCGGTTTGCGCGGCGCGGTGCCATCGGATCTTCTCCAGCCGCAAGCTGTTCCTTGGCCTGATCTCGCTTGTTTCGGGCATCGGCCAGGGAAACGGCTGGATAGGAACCGAAGCTCATGGTCTTCGGTTTGCCAGCAATGCGGAAGGCGAGGCGCCAGACCTTGCCGCCTGCCGGCGACACCCAGAGATGAAGCCCGCCACCATCAAATAGCTTGTACGCCTTGTCTTCGGCCTTGGCCTTGCGGCACTGCGCGTCGGTTAGAGTGTTTGTAGGCATGTTCCCCCTTCAGCAGCTCGCGTGCCTACACGGATACCTACACGTGTGGCGTGTGATTCGGTGTGGTAACGCGGATTATTGTTGGACTCGGTGGGGGCCAACCCCACGGAAAGCCGCATTTTACATGGCTTTCCGTGTGTTTCGGTGGGGATTGGTTTGCTACGGTGGGGTAATACTGGCGGAGACGGAGGGATTCGAACCCTCGATACAGGTTTAAGCCCATATGCTTCCTTAGCAGGGAAGTGCCTTCGACCACTCGGCCACGTCTCCACGCTGTAGGCAGATGATGCGCTGCCTCAGCAAAGAAGCCCGCATAATATCTTTTCATGCGGATTTGGTCAATGAAACTCTGCTGTTTTGAATGGAATATTTTCCATTCGGCGAGCTTCAAAGCACCGTGCGGATTACTTGCCGTTTTCCAGGTCGAATGCCTTGTGCAATGCGCGCACGGCCAGTTCCATGTATTTTTCGTCGATCAGGACCGAGATCTTGATTTCGGACGTGGAAATCATCTGGATGTTGACGCCTTCTTCCGACAGCGTGCGGAACATCTGCGACGCGATGCCGACATGGCTGCGCATGCCGACGCCGACCACGGACACCTTCGATACCTTGGTGTCGCCGACGATGCTGGCGGCGCCGATGTGGGCCTTGACGCTGGCGTTCAGGACTTCAACGGCCTTGGCGTATTCGGCGCGCGGCACGGTGAAGGTGAAGTCGGTCTTGCCTTCGACGGACTGATTCTGGATGATCATGTCCACTTCGATGTTGGCGTCGGCAATCGGGCCGAGGATCTGATAGGCGATACCTGGGCGATCTGGTACGCCGAGCACGGTAATCTTGGCTTCATCGCGGCTGAATGCGATGCCGGTAATGGTTGCTTGTTCCATCTTGGTGTCTTCCTCAAACGAAATCAGTGTGCCGGATTTGGTTTCTTCTTCCAGCGACATTAGTGGGTCGGTCAGCGACGACAGTACGCGTGTCGGCATCTTGTAGTTGCCGGCGAATTCCACCGAACGGATCTGCAGGACCTTGGAGCCCAGCGAGGCCATTTCGAGCATTTCTTCAAACGTCACGGTGTTCAGGCGGCGCGCTTCGGTGACCACGCGCGGGTCGGTCGTGTAGACGCCGTCGACGTCGGTGTAGATCAGGCATTCCGCCGCCTTGATGGCAGCAGCCACGGCCACGGCGGAGGTATCGGAACCGCCGCGTCCCAGCGTGGTGATGTTGCCGTCGGCGTCAACGCCCTGGAAGCCGGTGATGATCACGATACGGCCGGCATTGAGGTCCTTGCGCACCTTGGCGTCGTCGATCGAACGGATGCGCGCCTTGGTGAAGGCCGAATCGGTCTTGATCGGCACTTGCCAGCCGGCGTAGGAGACGGCCTCTTTGCCGATCGCCTTCAGCGCCATGGCCAGCAAGGCGACGGAAACTTGTTCGCCGGTCGACGCCAGCATGTCCAGCTCGCGGGTGTCGGGTTGGGCCATGATTTCCTTGGCCAGACCCAGCAAACGGTTGGTTTCACCAGACATTGCGGAAGGAACGACAACGATCTGGTGGCCTGCGTCGTGCCACTTGGCAACGCGCTTGGCGACATTCTTGATGCGCTCGGTGGAGCCCATCGAAGTGCCGCCGTATTTGTGAACGTATAAAGCCATAGGAAGTAGGTCTGATTGCGTAACTGAGTGCTGCTCTTGGGTACTGCTATTTGTTGCCGGGTCGCGAAAAAACTGCGTAAAGGCCGGAGGAAACAAACCCTCGACTGTACAGGGCGCAGGCCAAAATCACAAGCAAAAGCAGGCAAAAAGCGGGTTTTTCATGCGTTTTTCAGTCCTTTTCTGGCTGGTTTTGCATGATTCGATGCAGAGGGGAAATGTGCGGGAGGGGGCTGACACGCCATCCACCATGGTGCTGCCGAATGGCAGGCCGACCAAGGTAGACGGTGGTTGCGGGCGGAGCCGCAATAGTGCTTGCTGCTGGTAATGCGTGAAGCGTTCAGAGCAGTGGCTCAGTGCAACTTAAGCACCGGCGTAGGTGCTGCTGTCGCCGGCCGGCTTCGATTGGCTGACGACTTCGCTGCGGGTCAGCGGGCTGCGCGCTTGAATCACGATAGGGTAGTTGTTGCCGTTGGTGATCAGGCCTTGAGCTTGGGCTTGTTGCAGTTCGGAAACAACTTCGGCGCGGGTCTTGGTCGACACGAACTTGGTTTCTGGTGGAAATGGCGATTCAGCCATGGCGGCGCCGACAGCGGCAAACAGGACGATAGCGGCAGTGATTTGCTTGGTGTTCATGGTAATTCTCCCAAAAGGACGGTAAATGAAAGTACACGTCGATGCGCGGGCGGTTGGCTTGTGGCTGCTTGCTCGCCATCGATGAAGCACAGTTTAGCCATTGCCTCGTGCGAGAAAAATAGGTCTAATGGCAATGCACTATTTCGATTATAGAAACAATCAAGGGCTTGAAAAATGGATCGTCTGCACTCAATGAAGGTGTTTGCGAAGGTGGTGGAACAGGGCAGTTTCGTGCGCGCGGCGGAAATCATGTCGCTGTCGAACGCCGTGGTGACGCGCTACATCGTCGATCTGGAGAACCATCTCGGCACGCGCTTGCTCAATCGCTCCACGCGCCGCTTGTCGCTGACCGAGTCGGGCCAGGCTTTTCTGGAGCGGGTCCGGCATATCCTGCCGGAGATCGAAGAGGCCGAAGCCATCGTTGCGATGGCTACCAAAAAGCCGGGCGGGACCTTGTCGCTGTATTCACACGTGGGTTTCGGCCAGGGCCAGCTCGGCAAGCTGTTGGCCGACTATTCCGCGGCCTATCCCGACGTGGTGCTCGACGTGTCGATATCGGAACGCGCCATGGATCTGGTGGAAGAGGGAATGGACATCGGATTTTTCAGCAGCCTGCAAAAATTCGACGCCAGCATGGTGGTGCGCAAGGTCGGCGTGGCCGAAGTGGTTTTGTGCGCTTCTCCGTCCTATCTGGAAAAGCACGGTGCGCCGCAGACGCCGGACGAACTGAGTCGGCATGCCTGCCTCAATTTTTCGCACGAACATTTACGCCATTACTGGCATGTGAGGACCGAAGAAGGTGTGCGCGACATCCCTATCACCAGCCAGGTGGTCTCCAACAGCGCATTGCTGTTGCGCGATTTCGCGCTGGCCGGCATGGGCATCACGATGCGGCCATCGTTCAGCCTGGGCGACGATCTGCGCTGCGGCAAGCTGCGACGCGTGCTGGCCGATTTCGATATGGGGCAAGTTTCCGTGATGATGGCGTATCCGAGCCGGCGTTTGCTGTCGGCCAAGGTCCGCAGTTTTGTGGATTTCATCTCCGAGCGTTTCCCGCATCCGGAAACCGATCCGTGGGTGTGACGGCAAGAAGACCGGTCAGGCGGCGTCCGACAGGCTGTTGAGTCGCTTCCTGAGATCACATTCCTGCCAGGTACGGCGTTGCGCGGTGCTGCCGGCTTCCCGTTCCAGTTCCTGCTGGCTGGTTTCGGACAGTGCTTGCAGCAATCGTTCTGCCTGGCGCGTGTCGGGTTCCATGGGACCGAAAAAGGCGACGGTGGAGCCGCGTTGCATCAGTAGCGTAGGGAAATTGTCGACGTCGAGGTCGCCCACCAGGTCGGCCTGGTCTTCGATGTCGATCCAGACGAAATGATGTTCCGGGCGGCGCTCGGCCCAGCTCGCGAAGTTGGTCGCATAGTCGCGGCAACTGCCGCACCAGGCGGCGCACAGGCAGGCCACGACCCATTTGTCGCCGGCGAGGGCGGCAGCAAGTTCGTCGCGGTTGCTGGCGGAGAAGATCTGATAGGACATAAGGCGGCCTATTCTACTCCGGAAGCGCAAAACCGGCGCAAACAGGCTGCGACTCCGTTATCCCCGAATAGTCGTTCCCCGACAGGAGCGAGGAGGGCGCGGCGCGGTAAAATAGCGGGATGTCTATCATTCTTGCCATCGAAACTTCCACCGAACTTGCCTCCGCTGCCCTGTTGCACGGCGACGAACTGATCTTCCGCGAATCGATGGGCGTGCAGACCCATTCCGAAACCATTTTGCCGATGGTCCAGCAATTGCTGGCGCAGGCCGGTATTGCGCTGTCGCGTTGCGACGCGATCGCCTTCGGTGTCGGACCGGGCTCGTTCACCGGCGTGCGTACGGCATGCGGTGTAGTCCAGGGGCTGGCGTTCGGCAGTGATTTGCCGGTAGCGCCGGTGGTGACGCTGGAGGCAATGGCGCAAGCCTGCCTCGAAACCACGCAAGGCGTCGCCAACGATGTGCTGGCGGTGCTGGACGCGCGCATGGGCGAGGTCTACTGGGCGCAGTATCGTCATGGCGCCGACGGTTGGGACGTCGTGCTCGCGCCAAGCCTGTCCTCGGCCGCCGCCGTTGCGCCGCAAGGGCATGTGCAGGCCTGCGGCAATGGTCTGGCGGCATATGCGCAGGATTTCGCGCCGCAGCCGTTCGCCGCCGCTGCGCTGGCGCAACTGATGCCGCATGCCGCGCAGGTAGCTACGCTGGGCCGGCGCATGGCCGCACAAGGAAAGACGGTCTCGCTGCTGGAAGCGCAACCGCTGTACCTGCGCAACAAGGTCGCGCTGACCACGGCCGAACGCCAGGTGCGCGATCTCGCCAAAGGTGCGGCGTGAACCACGACGCTTTGCTGCATACGCTGGAGAGCAAGTTTGGCGCGCTGGCGTTTGCCGCCATGAAGGTCGACGACGTGGACGAGGTGGTGTCGATCGAGAATAGCGTTTATCCGCATCCGTGGACGCGCGGCAATTTCCTCGATTCGCTGTACAGCGGTTACCAGACGCTGACCATGCGCGACCGCTCGGGGCGCCTGCTCGGTTATTTCCTGGTGATGGAAGCGGTGGATGAAGCCCACCTGCTCAACATCAGCGTTGCCGCAGACGCGCAGGGGGAAGGCTTCGGTCACTTGCTGCTGGACTACGCCGTCGACCTGGCGCGCAAGCACCGGATGACGCTCATGCTGCTGGAGGTGCGCGTGTCGAACCTGCGTGCGCTGCATGTATATCGGCGTTACGGTTTCGTCGAAATCGGACGCCGCAAGAATTACTATCCCGTCAATCAACATACGCGCGAAGACGCGATCGTGATGAGCCTACCGCTATGAGTCAGAGTACATTTGCCGCTTCGGCCCGAGTCCTGGAAGAAATCGGCGTCGGTCCGGTCTGGGTCCGGCGCCACCTTGCCGTCGAGGCCGCCGAGCCGGAAGCCGAAGTCGCCGCGGCTGCATCGGCGCCCGCACAGGCCCCGGCACCTGCATTGGCTCAGCCGAAACCTGCGCAACCGGATGCACATCCGGCGCCGGCTTCCCGTCCCGTGCCGGCGCAAGACGACGGCTTGCCGCCCTGGCTGAGCGAAATGAATGAAGCCGACATGGCGCCCCCCGGTTTCATGCCCTATGACGAGGAGGACGACGAACCCGCCGTCAGAATCAATCCGGCCATCGCCACGATGGATTGGAGCAAGCTCAAGGAAACCGTTGCGGAGTGCCGCCAGTGCGGCTTGTGCAACGGACGCAAGAAGACCGTCTTCGGCGTCGGCGATGAAAAGGCCAGGTGGCTGTTCATCGGCGAAGGCCCGGGGCGCAACGAGGATGCACAGGGTGAACCATTCGTCGGTCCGGCCGGCAAACTGCTCGACAACATGCTGGTCGCCATGGGCCTCAAGCGCGGCGAGAATGCTTATATCGCCAACATCGTCAAATGCCGTCCCACCGACGAAGGCGGCAAGGATCGTCCGCCATCGCCGCAAGAAGTGGCGTCCTGCCTGCCGTACCTGCAGCGCCAGATCGCACTGATCCAGCCGACCGTGTTGGTGGCGCTCGGTAAGACGGCCGCACTGTCGCTGCTCGGCCTGGATCCCGCCACCCCCGTTTCCAAATTGCGCGGCACCGTACATCGCTATCAGGACCTGCCGCTGGTCGTGACTTACCACCCGGCTTATCTGTTGCGGCAGCTTGGCGACAAGAGCAAGGCCTGGGCCGATCTCTGCCTTGCGATGACCACTTATGCCGACACTTCAGACTGATCAGACTGATACGCAGACCGCGCCGGTCTTGTCCTTTCAGCAGCAATTCCACCGGCGCTGGTCGTCGCTGCGCGACCCGCACGTGCGGGCGCTGGCATGGCTGCTGGATGCGCCGGACCTGCTCGACGCGCAGGCGCCGCGCTGGAACGGGCGCATTGCCTCGCTGGGAGTGCTCAGCGAAATGGACATCACCTGGCTGCAGGCGCTCGACAAGAATCCGCGCGAGCTGTACCTGCTGATCAATGCGCAACCATCTGCGCGCCTCGGGCGCTATGCCGAAAAGCTGATGACGTTTTACCTGCAGCAGACCGGCCGGCTGATTGCGCATAATGTCCAGGTGCGCAACGGCCCCAACGACACCATCGGCGAATTCGATTTCCTGGTGCGCGACCCGGTGCAAGCGGGCGCCGTGCATTGGGAATTCGCGACCAAGTTTTATCTGCTTGAATCGCATCGCGACCACATGCAGGCCGACGCCTTCGTCGGTCCGAACCTGGCTGACTCGCTCGGCGCCAAGATGGACAAGATCATGCAGCAGCAACTGATGCTGTCGGCGCATCCGGCGGCCGCGCAATACCTGCCGCAACCTGTCACGCGTGCGCAGGCGCTGGTCAAGGGATGGCTGTTCTACGGCGAGACGATGGAGGACGTTGCACTGCCGGCGGCACTGGGTATTTCAGGACAGCACTGCCGTGGATTCTGGTGCGAACTGTCGGCGCTGGAAGTCAGCGACAGCGAACGCTATCTGGTGTTGCCGCGTCTCGAATGGCTGGCGCCGGCGCGAGCCGCAACGGATAAAACCTTGTCCGGAGCCCAGTTGCTCGAAGCGGTCCGCTTGCTGTTCAACGAGACGCTGGCGCCGGTCATGATCGCCGTGTGCGACGTTGACGGTGATGGTGAAGTGGCGCTGGAGCGTCGGCGCGGCTTTCTGGTGCCGGACGATTGGCGCGGCAAGGCTGCGCAACGCGTGCAGCATGCGGTGGTACGGATTTAGGGAAGCGGACGGGGCTGCACTAGATGCACACTAGATGCACAATAAAAAAGCGTACGGATTTGCCGTACGCTTTTTTTATTCGTCGTGCTTGTGTTCGCCGATCAGCGCCAGCGAATCATGATCGCGCTGGTTGGTCGCGTGACGGCGCATGATCAAGTACATGATGCTGGCGACGAAGACGCCGAAGATCAGGATGACAATGTTGACGTCAAGATTGAGGCGCACCATGACGGCGTACAGCACCAGCATGGTCAGCACCGAGAGATTTTCATTGAAGTTCTGCACCGCGATCGAATGGCCGGCGCTCATCAGCACGTGGCCGCGGTGCTGCAGCAATGCATTCATCGGCACCACGAAGTAGCCGGACAAGGCGCCGATGACGATCAGCAGCGGGTAAGCGACCCAGATCGACGTCACCATGGTCATGGCCATCACGACCAGGCCCATGATGATACCCAGCGGCATCACCGACAGCGATTTCTTGAGCGGTACGAAACGGGCGGCCCCGACCGCTCCCAGTGCGACGCCAAGCGCAACCACGCCTTGCAGGATGGCGGCTTTGTCGAGTGGCATGTGCAAAGATTTTTCCGCCCATTTCAGGACGATGAACTGCAGCGTGGCGCCAGCACCCCAGAACAGCGTCGTGACCGCCAGTGAAATCTGGCCGAGCTTGTCTTTCCACAGGGTGATGAAGCAGTTTCCGAAGTCGGCGATCAGTTTGACGGGATTGTGCTGCTGGTGGGCGTAACGGGCGCCGGTGTCGGGGATGTTAAGGTTGAAGATTGCCGCCACGATGTAAATGACGGTGATGATGCAGAGTGCGGCTTCGGTAGGGGTGTTGATGTTGAAGTCGAGCACCGGGAAATCGAAGGCCAGCAAGGTGGAGGCAATGTGCGGATTGACCAGCGCACCGCCTAAGACCGTGCCGAAGATGATGGAGCCGACCGTCAGTCCTTCGATCCAGCCGTTGGCCGCCACGAGCTTCTCGGGCGGCAACAGTTCGGTCAGGATGCCGTATTTTGCCGGCGAGTACGCCGCAGCGCCGAAGCCGACCACGGCATAGGCGATCAGCGGATGAACGGTAAAGAACATGAGGGCGCAACCGACCACCTTGATCAGGTTGGTGATGAACATCACCTTGCCCTTGGGGAACGCATCCGCAAAGGCGCCGACGAACGCCGCCAGCAGCACGTACGAGAGCACGAAGAACAATTTCAGCAGCGGCGTCATCCATGCCGGAGAGTGCATCTCCGAGAGGAGTGCAATAGCTGCGATCAGCAGTGCATTATCGGCAAGCGACGAAAAAAACTGCGCCGCCATGATGGTGTAAAAGCCGCGATTCATCCGTATCCAAGATGTGACAAATTATCTCCGGCTTGCTTTATACCATGAAAAGATGACATGCCAGTGATAAGTATGATGAGGGAAAATGCATGGCCGGCGCGTTTTGAGCAAGCTCTTTCCCGCTTCTTCGAAACAAGTTGGTCCGGTAAAATGGCAGCTTGTTCCCGAAGCGGGGGATTTGGCCTGATTCCCGGCATTTCTCCCATTTTCATCTGCTTTGCAGGCTTTCGGTCCGGCTTTCGGACCGGTATTCAGTTTGCCAGTATTTCATGAGCGCTTATGCCCAGACCAATCGTTGCCACTATTGATATTTCCGCGCTACAACATAATCTCGCCGTCGCCAAATCGCACGCGCCGCATGCCAAGGCCTGGGCCGTGGTCAAGGCGCAGGCATACGGGCACGGCCTGGGACGCGCCATACGTGCCTTCGCCGAAGCCGACGGCCTGGCGCTGGTCGAGGTCAATTATGCGGTGCAGTTGCGCGAGCTCGGCTGGACCAAGCCCATCTTGCTGCTGGAGGGCTTCTTCGACGCCGACGATATCCCGGTGCTGGCGCAGCACGGCTTGCAGTTCGCGGTGCATTGCGACGAGCAGATCGCCTTGCTGGAAGCGGCGGGACTCGACGCGCAGACAGCCCGATTCGATGTCCATCTCAAGATGAACAGCGGCATGAACCGCCTCGGCTTCAAGCCGGAAGTCTATCGCGCCGCCTACGAACGCCTGCAGAAGCTGGATTGCGTGCGCAGCATCACCATGATCACGCATTTCGCCAACGCCGACGATCCGGCCAATCCCGACCTGCCGCTGGCCGAGCAGGTCAGGCGCTTCAATGCCGCCACCGCAGGGCTGGCAGGAGCCCACAGCGCGGCCAATTCGGCGGCTGATTTGATGCATGCCGACCTGGCTTACGAATGGGTGCGCGCGGGCGTGATGCTCTACGGCGGCACACCGGGCGGCGGCACTGCGAAGGAATTCGGTTTGCGCCCGGCGATGACGCTGGAGAGCCGGATTATCGGCGTGCAGGAAATCGGTCCCGGCGATGCGGTTGGCTACGGCAGCCGTTTTGTCGCCGACAAGGACATGAAGATCGGCATCGTCGCCTGCGGTTACGCGGATGGCTATCCCCGCCATGCGCCCAACAACACGCCGGTGATTGTCGACGGCGTGCGCACCGGCACCATCGGGCGCGTATCGATGGACATGCTGACGGTCGACCTGAGCGATATTCCAGACGCCGGAGTGGGCAGCCGCGTGGTGCTGTGGGGCGAAGAACTTCCGATCGACGAGGTCGCATTTGCAGCAGGCACGATCGGCTATGAATTGATGTGCGCACTGGCGCCGCGCGTCACCGTGCAAGAGAAGATCTGATATGGCAAAGGCCAAAACGAATTACACGTGTACCGAATGCGGTGGCGTCAGCAACAAGTGGGCAGGGCAATGTCCTGCCTGCGGCCAGTGGAATACGCTGGTGGAGACCCTGATCGAAACGGCCGGCGTCAATCGCTATTCCAATCAGCCCCAGGGGCTGGCGCAGACCGCGCCGGTATTGTCGCTGGTCGATATCGAAGCGATCGACGTGCCGCGTTTCGGCACCGGTATCGAAGAGTTTGACCGGGTGCTTGGCGGTGGGCTGGTACCGGGCGGCGTCGTGCTGATCGGCGGCGACCCGGGCATCGGCAAGTCAACCCTGCTGCTGCAGGCGCTGGGCAACATTTCCAAGCTCAAGCAGGTGCTGTACGTCAGCGGCGAAGAGTCGGGTTCGCAGATCGCCTTGCGCGCGAAACGCCTGGCGGTGGACGCCAAAGACCTCAAGCTGCAGGCCGAAATCCAGCTGGAGAAAATCCTCTCGACGCTGGCGGAACACAAGCCCGATGTTGCCGTGATCGATTCGATCCAGACCCTCTATTCGGATGCGCTGTCCTCGGCCCCTGGCTCGGTGGCGCAGGTACGCGAATGCGCGGCGCAACTGACGCGTTTCGCCAAAACTTCCGATACGACCATCATCATGGTCGGCCACGTCACCAAGGAAGGCGCGCTGGCCGGTCCGCGCGTGCTGGAGCACATCGTCGACACCGTCCTGTATTTCGAAGGCGATACCCATTCCAGTTTCCGTCTGGTGCGCGCGTTCAAGAACCGCTTCGGCGCAGTCAATGAACTGGGCGTCTTCGCCATGACCGAGAAGGGCCTGAAGGGCGTGTCGAATCCTTCCGCGCTGTTCCTGTCGCAGCATGACAGCCAGGTGCCGGGTTCCTGCGTGATGGTCACGCAGGAAGGAACGCGTCCCTTGCTGGTGGAAATCCAGGCGTTGGTCGACAGCTCCCACGTGCCCAACGCACGCCGCTTGTCTGTCGGCCTTGAGCAAAACCGTCTGGCGATGTTGCTGGCGGTATTGCATCGCCATGCGGGCATCGCCGCTTTCGATCAGGACGTTTTCATCAATGCCGTCGGCGGCGTCAAGATCACCGAACCGGCCGCCGATCTTGCAGTGCTGCTGGCGATCAATTCCTCGATGCGCAACAAGCCGTTGCCGCGCGGGCTGGTGGTGTTCGGCGAAGTCGGCCTGGCCGGCGAGATCCGTCCCGCGCCGCGCGGTCAGGAGCGTTTGCGTGAAGCGGCCAAGCTGGGATTCTCCATTGCGATGATCCCGAAGGCCAATGCACCCAAGCAGGAGATCGAAGGATTGAAAGTGGTTGCCGTCGAGCGCATCGACGAGGCATTGCAGAAGATTCGCGACATTGACGAATGATCGAATGACCGAATGATCGGGGGCCGGGCGCCTGAATCCGATTCAGCCCGGCAGGTCGTAAGTGACGATGACCTGATTCATTTCGCCGCGCGCCGGCGGTCCGAGCTGGCCGCCACCCTTGACGCGATAGTGCAGCGTGAAAGGCCGCGCGGCGTCCTTGCCGTTGAAAGCGGCAGTGCTGCCGCTGGCGTTGTTGGTCACGTTCCAGCAGCGCTCGCGGTTATTCCAGCACAAGATCGCTTCAAATCCGACAGGCTTTTCCGACAAGCCGTACTTCCATGACACATTGCTGATCGATGCGCCCGGAGGAACCGGCGCGCCGATGGCGAAGGTGGTCTCGTAATCCGCGTTTTTCGCCACGATGGTGGCGCCCATTGCATCAGCCGCGTAAGACCCGCTCGGTCCGCGAGAAGCTGGAGGTGGAGGCGGCATGTTTTGCGGTGGCGGTGCAATGACGGCTGCATGCGGCGAAGCGATGGCGGGAGAGCCGGCAGCCGGAATGCTCAGCGTGCGATCGACGCGGGTTTGTGCGGAGACTGCGCCGGCAAGAGCAAGCGTCATCGCCGGAAAAATACGCAGCAGCGCCACGATTAAACCGCCTGTTTGCGCGGGTTGCCGCTGCGAGCCGGGACCGTCGGGAACATCATCTGCACCACGAGGCCGCCGCCATCGCGATTGCGCAAGGCCAGCTTGCCGTTGTGACGAATGACGATGCGATTGACGATCGCCAGCCCGAGTCCTGAACCGTTGGCCTGGCCGCGCGCTGTATCGAGCCGCGTAAACGGGCGCAGCAGATGTTCCAGTTCGCTGTCCGGCGCGCCCGGACCATGGTCGGAAATTTCCACCTTGACGTGGCGGTCTTCGACCTTGCACAGGATGTCGATGTTGGCGACGTCGGTGCCGGCAGTCTTGCCGTAGCGACGTGCGTTTTCGATGAGATTGCTGATGATGCGTTCGAGCTCGACCGTGTTGCCCATGATGTCGATGCCGGGCGAGATCGCCGTGCTGACCATGACGTCGCTCAGGCGCTTGGTGTTGTTGGCGGCGTCTTCCAGCAGGCCGGACAAATCCACCGGCGTAAAGCTGCTGCTATCGAACGGTTTGGCGTAGTCGAGGAACTGGCCGATGATGGCGTCCATCTGCGCCAGGTCGGAATGCATGCCGTCGCGCGCTTCGTCGGACAGCCTGGCCATCTCGACTTCCAGCTGCATGCGCGCCAGCGGGGTGCGCAGATCGTGCGAAATGCCTGCCAGGATGACGGCGCGGTCGGATTCGATGCGGTCCAGGTCGGCCACCATCTGGTTGAAGCTGAGGTTGGCTTCGCGGATTTCGGTCGGACCCGATTCGGGCAGCGGATCGGGCTGCTTGCCCTTGGCGATGGCGCGTGCGGCAGCGGTCAATCGCGCCAGTGGCTGGTTGATCAGTGTGGAGATGAACACCGCGCCGATCAGCGACAGCACCAGCGCAATCGAGCCCCAGCCCAGCCATTGCAGGCTCGAGGTGCGATCCAGCCGGCCGCGGTCCAGCATCAGCCAGTATGCGTCTTCATCGATCTTGAAACTGATCCAGAAACCGTCAACGTCATTGACGCCCGACGCGAACTGGGTATCGTCGCCCATTGCCTGTTTGACGTAAAACTCCAGTTCCGGCAACACCGGCGAATCGTCGGGCGGTGTGATCTTGTCGGTTTTTTCGAGCGGATAGATGCGGATGCCTTCGTTGCTGGCCAGGTCGAACAGCAATTCGCGGCGCATTTCCGGCGCAGAATGGGTGAGGGCGGCGCGCGTGATGGTGACGACGGACACGATCTGCGCGGCGAGCTGCTCGGCGCGCGGACCGCGTTCGACCATGCGGAAGCTGGCCACCCACGCCACCATGCTGGCGGTGATCAGGAAGGTCAGCAAAAAGAAGGTGCGCCAGAACAGACCGTTGCTGAACCATCGTTGGCGCGCTTGATAGCTCATGTTGTGAATGCCGGTGGCCGGATTGGGTAGGCGCATCAGCGCGGCTTGCCCTCGGGGATGAAGACGTAACCAAGGCCCCATACGGTCTGGATGTAAAGCGGGTTGGCCGGATCGGGTTCGATCAGTTTGCGCAGGCGCGAGATCTGCACGTCGAGGCTGCGATCGAAGACTTCATATTCCCGGCCGCGGGCCATTTCCATGAGTTTTTCACGCGACAGCGGCTGGCGCGCATTGCGGGCAAATACTTTCAGCACCGAGAATTCACCGGTGGTCAGCGGCACAGTCTCGCCTTTTTTCTTCAGGGTGCGCGTGCCGAGATCGAGGACGAATTCACCGAATTCGAACGACTCGGGCGACTCCGAAGGCGCGCCCGGCAATTCGTCCGGACCCTTGCGGCGCAGGACCGCGTTGATGCGCGCCACCAGTTCGCGGGGATTGAATGGCTTGGGCAGGTAATCGTCGGCGCCCATTTCGAGACCGATGATGCGATCCACGTCTTCGCCCTTGGCGGTCAGCATGATAATCGGCGTCTGGTCGCCGGCGCCGCGTAGGCGGCGGCAGATGGCGAGGCCGTCTTCACCGGGCAGCATCAGGTCCAGCACGAGCAGGTCGTAGCGCTCGCGGATCCACAGCTTGTTCATGGCCTGGGCGTTTTCCGCCGTGACGACGTTGAAGCCTTGCTCGGTCAGGTAACGGCGCAGCAGGTCGCGCAAACGGATGTCGTCATCCACCACCAGGATTTTCGATTGGTGGGCGGGAGTGGCTGTTGTGCTTGTGTTGGTCGTATTCATGGCGTTATGGTAGCGTCTTCGCGGCGATCGGCAATATGTAACAGCCCAAAGATTACAAACTGTTACATACCTTACCTTAATCATCTTATACCATCCGGCCGGGCAAACTACACTGGCTCCATTGATGAAGCACTTTGTCGATGGCTTGGAAATGTGGAAAAATGCCGCTATGAATATTGCCGTAACTAAGAGGATAGGTATTGCTGCAGTCATGCTTGCGTTGAGCACTGCCGGCGCGCTGGCGCGCCCTCCTGAAGGACCGCGCGGCGGGCCGGGGCAGTCGGCCGATTTCCGTCATCAGGGCGGCAATAATTTCGGCAACGGAGGCAATCGGCCTCAGCAGCAAGAGCAGGATGCCAACCAGCGCCGCGGCAAGCTGAGCCCCGACGAACGGCGTGAGCTGCGCCGCCAGATCGACGAGGCCGGACAGGATATTTATCGCGTCAAGCGCTGACGACGCGACATGGAAGACAACAAAAAGCCCGGGCTTTCCAGTCCGGGCTTTTTCATGGGCGAGGCATTTCCGGGAGCAGGTGCTGTAGCGCGGTCAGGTCTGATGGGCGCGTTCCAGTTTCTTCTCCAGCCGATGCTGCAAGGCTTCGAAGCAGATGCTCAGGAACCAGTACACCATCGCTGCCGCGATATACAAAGGCAGCGGACGGAAGGTCACTGCGATGATTTCCTTGGTCGACAGCATCAGTTCGGTCACGGTGATGACCGACACCAGCGAAGTGTCCTTGATCAGGCTGATCAGGGTGTTGCTCATCGAGGGCACGGCGATGCGAACCGCTTGCGGCACCACGACGTAGCGCAGCGTTTGCGGATAGGTCAGGCCGAGGCTGTAACTGGCGCTCCACTGGCCGCGGGTGACGCCGAGGATGGCGCCGCGCAGGCTCTCCGACAAATACGCGCCGGCATTCAGGCTCAGCGTCAGTACACCCGCCATGAGCGGCGAGAATTCGATGCCGACGCTGGGCAGGCCGTAATAGACCACGAAAATCTGCACCAGCAGGGGCGTGCCGCGCATCAGGCTGACGTAGACCGCTGCCGGCCAGTGCACGAACTTCCACGGCACGATGCGCGCCACCGCCAGCACGAAACCGAGCACCAGCCCGCCCAGCATCGAGGACAACGCGAACAGCAGGGTATAGCCGGCGCCTCTGAGCATGATCGGCGCCGCCTGGTGCAGCAAATCCCAAATTTCCATTTTGTCGGCAAATAAAAATATCCCCGCAACAGTGCGGGGATATCGGTTTTAAAGTGAATCCGGAGCTTATTGTGCGGTCGGCGGCTTGCTCACGTCAATGCCGAACCATTTTATCGACACCTGCTTGAAGCTGCCGTCTTTCAGGATATCGGCCAGGGCTTTGTTCAGCGCTGCCTTGAATTGCGGATTGCCCTTCTGGAAGGGGATACCGATCTTGTCGACGGCGCCGATCGGCGAACCGCCCTTGAGCGGCAGGTTCGAGGACTTCAGCAGGTAACTGACCAGCAGGCTGTCGTTGAGTGCGGCGTCGATGCGGCCGCTGGCCAGATCGGCCAGGTACTCAGGCGAGCCCGGATAAGTCTTGACGTCGATGCCGGGGACGGACTTGGCCTTCTGTTCGAAGTTGGTGCCCTGGCCCAGGCCAAGTTTCTTGCCCTTCAGGTCTTCCAGGCTCTTGAATTCGCGCTTCTCGTCCTTGCGCACGATCAGCTGTGCGCTCGACAGGGTGTACGGATCGGAGAAGTCGAACGCCTTCTGGCGCTCGTCCGTGATGCCGACCTGATTGATGATGACGTCATACTTGCCGGCACCCAGGCCTGCCAGGATACCGCTCCACTCGGTGGTGGTGAATTCAGGCTTGAGGCCCAGCTTGGCGGCCAGCAACTTGGCGACGTCGACTTCAAAACCGGTCAGTTCACTGGTCTTCGGGTCCTTGAAATTGAACGGCGGATAGTTGCCTTCCAGCGCTACCTTCAGCGTGCCGCGCGCCTTGACCGTGTCGAGCAGGTCGGCTGCATGGGCGCCGACAGTGGCGCTGGCTGTAACGGCAAGTAGCAGGCCGGCCAGCAAGGGGGACAATTTGCGGAATTGAGCGAATGCCATGTCTGTTCCTTTGATAATCTGTATTGATCGGTGGAAACCCGATATGCGAGCAGCTTAATCGTTTTTCAATCTTAGCCCAAAGACATCTACGTAAGAAGTTTATATGGAGAGGCTGGATAAAGACGATCTGGCGTCGCGTTTCTCCGCGTCTTCAGCAGACCCTTCAGGCGACCAGCTGTTCCAGCGCTTCCTGCTGCCCCAGCCAGTCTTCTTCCAGTTGTTCCAGTTCCTTGCTGCAATAGGCCTGGTCGGCGATCAGCTTCTTCAGTTCTTCCTTGTTGGCGGCGTCGTAGATATCGGGCGCCGCAAGGCGGGCGTCGATGGCGGTCTTCTTTTCATTGCATTTGGCAATCTGTTCTTCCAGGCGCTTGATGCGCGATTCGATCGGCTTTTTCAAGCCAGCGAGGCGCTGGCGTTCGCCGGCGTCGAGACGCTTTTGTTCGCGCCGGTCGCCGGCAGGCGCTGCGGCCACGACCGGTTCCGCCGCTTTCCGCTCGACCTTCGGTTCGGCTTTCGGCTTCGCCGCAGCAGCTTGGGCCGCTTCCGTTGCGCTGTTCTTGGCGGCCAGCTTGGTCTTGAACAGCCAATCGCGGTAATCGTCGAGATCGCCGTCGAAGGGTTGCAGCTTGCCGTCGGCGACGATCAGGAACTGGTCGGTGGTGGCGCGCAGCAGATGTCTATCATGGGAGACCAAAACGAGCGTGCCCTCGAATTGCGCCAGCGCCATGGTCAGCGCTTCCCGCGTTTCCAGGTCCAGATGGTTGGTCGGTTCATCGAGCAGCAGCAGGTTGGGGCGTTGCCAGACGATCAGCGCGAGCGCGAGGCGCGCCTTTTCACCGCCGGAAAACGGCGCGATGCTCGACGATGCCATGTTGCCGTTGAAGTTGAAGCTGCCGAGGAAGTTGCGCAGTTCCTGCTCGCGCACGTCCGGCGCGATGCGCGCCAGATGCCATAGCGGCGATTCGTCGTGACGCAGCATTTCGACCTGATGCTGGGCGAAGTAACCGATGACCAGGCCCTTGCCGAACTGGGCAGTGCCGGCGATCGGCGACAGCTCGTTGGCGATGGTCTTGATCAGCGTCGATTTGCCGGCGCCGTTGACGCCGAGCAGGCCGATGCGCTGGCCGGTCTGCAGCGAGAAGTCGATGCCGCCGACGATCACTTTCTCGGTGGTTTCGTAGGTTTCAGGATCTTCGCTGCGATAGCCGGCGTTGACCTTTTCCATCACCAGCAATGGATTCGGCGCCGACAACGGTTCGCGGAATTCAAATGAAAACTCGGCGGCAGCGCGCAAGGGCGCCAGCTCTTCCATCTTCGCCAGCGCCTTCATGCGGCTTTGGGCTTGCCTTGCCTTGCTTGCCTTCGCCTTGAAGCGATCGATGAACGAGTGCAAATGCGCGCGCTGGCGCATCTGCTTCTCGATCATGCCGGCCGCGAGTTCGAGTTGGGCGGCGCGCTGGCGTTCGAAGGCGGAGTAGTTGCCGGAATAGCGTTTCAGCTTGCGCTCGTCGATATGCACGATCACGTTGACCACGCCGTCGAGGAAGTCGCGATCATGGGAAATGATGATCAGGGTGCCTGCATAGCGTTTGAGCCAGTCTTCCAGCCAGATGATGGCGTCCAGATCCAGGTGATTGGTCGGTTCATCGAGCAGCAGCAAATCGGACGGACACATCAGCGCCTGCGCCAGATTCAGGCGCATGCGCCAGCCGCCGGAAAAACTTGCCACCGGACGCTCCATCTGCTCCAGCGTGAAGCCCAGGCCGAGCAACAGTTGCTCGGCGCGCGAACGCACCGTGTAGACATCGGCGTCGGCCAGGGCGCCGTACAGTTCAGCGATGCGGATGCCGTTTTCGGCGCTTTCCGGTTCGGCTTCGGCGGCGGCCAGCTGGGCTTCCAGGCGACGCAAGGCGACGTCGCCGTCAATCGCGTATTCGACCGCGGGACGCTCGAGCGCCGGGGTCTCCTGGGCGACGTAGGCAACGCGCCATTTGGCCGGATAGTCGATGTTGCCCTGGTCGGCATGCAGTTCGCCGCGCAACATGGCGAACAGGCTGGATTTGCCGGCGCCGTTGGCGCCGATGAGGCCGATCTTGTCGCCCGGGTTGAGCGTGACGTCGACATTCTCCAGCAAGGGTTTAACGCCGCGGGCCAGGGTAACTTGCTGAAAACGAATCATCGTGAAACTGCAATCAAAGAAGAAAAAATCAGGTTGGAACGAAGTGGAGAAACGGGGCCTGAAGCGGCAGATCAGGCCAGATGCTGCAATTGATCCGCCGTCAGCAGGAACACCATGTCGTCACCGGCGCTGGTCGTGACCCAGGTCAATTCGAGGTCGGGGAAGGCGGCTTCGGCATAGGCGCGTTCGTTGCCGATTTCGACGATCAGCACGCCGTTCGGCGTCAGGCGCTGGGCTGCGCCCTTGACGATCTTGCGCACCAGGTCCATGCCGTCCTTGCCGCCGGCCAGCGCGATCTGCGGCTCCTGCAGGTATTCCTGCGGCAGCTTGCTCATGGAGTCCGAATTGACGTAGGGCGGATTGCTGATGATCAGGTCGTACTTGCGTGCGGGCAGTTTGGCATAGAGATCGGACTCGACCAGGTTGATGCGATCCCCCAGGTCGTAGTCGTCGACGTTGCGGCGCGCCACTTGCAGCGCTTCCGGTGAAATGTCGACAGCTTCGACGCGCGCCTGCGGGAAGGCATCGGCCATCAGGATAGGCAGGCAGCCGGAGCCGGTGCACAGGTCGAGGATGTTCTCGACTTGCGCAGGATCCTGCACCCACGGCGAAAAGTGTTCCGGAATCAGTTCTGCGATGAACGAACGCGGCACGATCACGCGTTCATCGACGAAGAAGCGATAGCCGCCCAGCCAGGCCTCGTTGGTGATGTAGGCGGCCGGCACGCGGTCTTCGGTACGGCGCATGATCACGCGCAGCAGATTGTCGATTTCGCCTTGCAGCAGGCGCGCATCGAGGAAAGGCTCGAGCTGGTCCAGCGGCAGCTTGAGCGTGTGCAGGATCAGGTAGGCGGCTTCATCGAAGGCGTTGTTGGTGCCGTGGCCGAAGAACAGCTTCTCGGTATTGAAGCTGGTGATGGCGTAGCGCAGGATGTCGCGCACGGTGGCGAAATTGTTTGGCGTCATGATCGATATTCTCGGTCTGTACATAATGAATAGGGCTAGGCTGGCTGGATACGCTGCGGAACTACAGCAACAGGTTTTCCATGGTGCGGCGATAAATGTTTTTCAGCGGATCGATGTAGCGCACCTCGATGTATTCGTCGATCTTGTGGATGCTGTCGTTGGGCGGCCCGAACTCGATGACCTGCGGGCAGATCTGCGCGATGAAGCGTCCGTCGGAGGTGCCGCCGGTGGTCGACAGTTCTGTATCGATGCCGGTCTCGGCCTTGATTGCCAGCGACAATGCGTCGCTCAGATTGCCGCGCGGCGTCAGGAACGGCAGGCCGCCGACGGTCCATTTCAGGTCGTAATCGAAGCCGTGCTTGTCGAGGATCGCATGCACGCGCTGTTGCAGGCCTTCAACCGTGCTGGCGGTCGAGAAACGGAAATTGAAGTCGATGACGACGTCGCCCGGGATCACGTTCGATGCCCCGGTGCCGCCGTGGATGTTCGACATCTGCCACGAAGTCGGCAGATAGTATTCGTTGCCGGCGTCCCATTTCTCTGCGACGAGTTCGGCCAGCGCCGGCGCCGCCAGGTGGATCGGGTTTTTCGCCAGTTGAGGATAGGCGATATGGCCCTGGATGCCCTTGACGGTGAGCTTGCCGGACATGGTGCCGCGGCGGCCGTTCTTGATCATGTCGCCCAGTTGCTTCGCCGATGTCGGTTCGCCGACGATGCAGTAGTCCAGCTGCTCGCCGCGCGCCTTGAGCTGGTTGCAGACGATCACGGTGCCGTCGGTGGCCGGACCTTCTTCGTCGCTGGTGATCAGGAAGCCGATCGAGCCCTTGTGATCGGGATGCGCGACGACGAACTCCTCGACGGCGACAACCATCGCCGCAATCGAGGTCTTCATGTCGGAGGCGCCGCGGCCGAACAGTTTGCCGTCGCGCTGCGTCGGCACGAACGGCGGCGATTGCCACTTGTCGGCCGGGCCGGTCGGCACCACGTCGGTGTGCCCGGCAAAGGCCAGCAGCGGCTGCGCCGTACCCTTGCGTGCCCACAGGTTGGTGACGTCGCCGGACTGGATGGTTTCGCAGACGAAACCGAGCGGCGCCAGCAGTTCAGCCAGGCGCGCCTGGCAGCCCTTGTCTTCCGGCGTCACGGAGGAGAGGGCAATCAGTTCCTGGGTCAGGGCAAGGGTTTTGCTCATGATGGATTCTTGAAATCAGTTCTTGAAAATCTGTTGATAAAGGTCTGCGGTAAAACCGACGTGCGTCGGTGCGCTGCCGGTCTCCAGCACCGGACGCTTGACGATGGACGGCAACTCGACGATGAGCGCGGTGGCGCTGGCGTTGTCGGTGATGCCGGCCTTGCGTTCCTCGGGCAGGCCGCGCCAGGTCGTGCCTTTGCGATTGATCAGCGTGTCCCAGGGGATGTCCTTGAGCCAGGTCTTCACCAGGCCGGCATCGAGACCGGCTTTCTTGAAATCGTGGAAGGTGTACGCAACGCCGTTGGCATCGAGCCAGGTGCGCGCCTTCTTGACCGTGTCGCAATTGGGAATGCCGTAGAGAGTGACTTGCTTGCTCATGAAATCAACATCCTGTTTTACAAAAAGTGAAGGCCGGCGTCATGCATGCCGGCCATATCTCTTGGTTTGCTGCAAACGAAATTGCCGGCACGCGCCGGCAATTCGTGGCGCCGTGATGCGGCTTAAGCGCCGCGCAGCAGTTCGTTGATCGACGTCTTCGAACGGGTTTGCGCATCGACCTTCTTGACGATGATCGCAGCGTACAGGCTGTACTTGCCGTCCTTCGACGGCAGATTGCCCGGCACCACGACGGAGCCGGCAGGCACGCGGCCGTAATGCACTTCGCCGGTTTCGCGATCGTAAATCTTGGTCGACTGGCCAATGTACACGCCCATCGACAGCACTGAGTTTTCTTCGATGATCACGCCTTCGACGACTTCCGAACGGGCGCCGATGAAGCAGTTGTCTTCGATGATGACCGGACCGGCTTGCACAGGCTCGAGCACGCCGCCGATGCCGACGCCGCCGGACAGGTGGACGTTCTTGCCGATCTGTGCGGCGGAACCGACGGTGGCCCATGTATCGACCATTGCGCCTTCATCGACATAAGCGCCGATGTTGACGTAGGACGGCATCAGCACGACGTTCTTGCCGATGAAGGAGCCGTGACGCGCAACGGCAGGCGGCACCACGCGGAAGCCGCCCTTGGCGAAATCTTCAGCGGTGTAGTTGGCGAACTTGGTCGGGACCTTGTCGTAGAACTGCGGATAGCCGGGAATGCCGGAGCCGACCGGGACGTTGTCTTCCAGGCGGAACGACAGCAGGATGGCTTTCTTGACCCATTGGTTGACTTGCCATTGGCCGACGCTTTGGCGATCGGCCACGCGCAGGGTGCCTTCATTCAGGCCGGCGATGACTTCCGCCACGGCGTTGCGGATATCGGCAGGTGCAGTCTTCGGCGACAGGCTGGCGCGGTCTTCCCACGCCTGATCGATGATTTGCTGGATAGATTGGGTCATCTTGTTTTATCTAGGTTGAAAATGAATAAAAACCGAGGCTCGCTGCGTCAATGCGTCCATGCTTTATGCGGAACCTCGGGTGGCGGCAGATCCGGAAGAAACTCAGGCAGCCGCCAGCTTGCGTGTGAAAGCGACAATGCGTTGCGCCGCTTCCAGGCATTCTTCCACTTCGGCGACCAGCGCCATGCGGATGCGTTGCTGGCCCGGATTGACGCCGTCGGCTTCGCGCGCCAGGTAACTGCCGGGCAATACCGTGACATTATATTCGGCATAGAGGCGCTTGGCGTATTCCGTATCGGTGATCGAGGCCAGTTTATCGACCTTTGCCCACAGATAGAAGCCGGCATCCGGCAGGGATACATCCAGCACTTCCTGCAGCAGCGGCGTCACCTGGCTGAATTTTTTGATGTATTTGGCGCGGTTTTCCTGCACATGGGTCTCGTCGTTCCAGGCGGCAATCGAGGCGTTCTGGATGGATGGGCTCATGGCGCCGCCGTGATAGGTGCGGTACAGCAGGAATTTCTTCAGGATCGCGGCGTCGCCGGCGACGAAGCCCGAGCGCATGCCGGGAACGTTGGAGCGCTTCGACAGGCTGGAGAAAGCAATCAGTCGATCATAGCCGCGGCCCAGCTTGTGGGCGGCTTCGAGGCCGCCCAGCGGGGCTTCTTCCTTGAAATAGATTTCCGAATAGCATTCATCGGAGGCGATCACGAAGCCGTAGCGATCGGACAGTTCAAACAGTTTCTTCCAGTCATCGAGCGACAGCACGGCGCCGGTCGGGTTGCCCGGCGAGCACAGGAACAGCAGCTTGACGCGCGGCCAGACATCGGCCGGAACCTGGCTGAAGTCTGGCGCGAAATTGCGCGCCGGATCGGAGTTGACGAAATAAGGCTGCGCACCCGACAAATAGGCCGAGCCTTCATAAATTTGATAGAACGGATTCGGACAGATCACCAGCGCATCTTTTTGCGATGGATCGACCACGGTTTGCGTCAGCGAGAACAGGGCTTCGCGCGAACCGTTGACCGGCAGCACCTGCGTGGCCGGATCGATTTTCGGCAAGCCGTAGCGGCGCTCCAGCCAGCCGGCGATAGCGCTGCGCAGCGCTTCCGAGCCGATCGTGGTGGGATAGGTCGCCAAGCCGGCCAGGTTGTCGGTCAGCGCTTGTTTGATGAACGCCGGCGTCGGATGCTTGGGTTCTCCGATACCGAGGCTGATGTGGCGATAGTCGGGATTGGGCGTGACGTCGGAAAACAGGTTCTTCAGTTTTTCGAAGGGGTAGGGCTGCAGCTTGTCGAGTAATGGGTTCACGATGGATTCACGGAGGCGCGTAGCTAGGGGTGGGATAGGGCGACATTATACTGAACAAGCGGCAGGTGGTCCGGACCTTTGGCGCTGACCGCGCCGGTGCTGTGGCAGTGCAGCAAATCGAACAATCGAAGGCGGGAAACCGCGCTATTCGCGTGATGTGCTTGCCGCGAAGTAAGTTATCGTGCGCAGTTCAAGAATAAATCTCCCCACATCTGGAACGAACGGAGTTGCAAGTATGAAAACATTAAGAGCGAAATTGCTGCTGGCGCTGGTCGTCATGTGGATCGGCCTGCTGGTGCTGGCGGCATGGTCGGCGCTCAACACCCGGCAAAACATGATCAACGAGCGCGAGGCCGGCCTCAAGCGCGTCGTTGAAACCGCCGAAGGCATCCTCAAAAGTTATGCAGCCGAAGTCGCCGCCGGCAAGACCACATTGGCAGATGCCCAGAAGCAGGCGCTGGAACGCATCGCCGCGATGCGTTACGACAACGACAACTACATCTTCGTCTTCGACTCCAAGCCGGTGGTGCTGATGCATCCGACCAACAAGAGCGTGGTCGGCAAGAATGTCGGCGATCGCAAGGACAGCGACGGCAAGCTGTACTACGTCGAAATGGTCAAGGTCGGCAAGGCGCAGCAGCGCGGCTACGTCAATTACATGGGGCGCCTGCCGGGCGCCGACGACACCAACCGCACGCAGAAAGTCAGCTACCTGATCTACTACCAGCCGTGGGACTGGCTGCTGGTGTCGGGCGTTTTCCTCAATGACGTGGAAAGCGATTTCTACAAGAACCTGCTGAAGCTGGCGGGCATCCTGATCGTGATCGGCGTTGCGGTATCCGCGATGATGCTGGCGATCATCCGCAACATCACGCGCAGCCTCGGCGGCGAACCGGCGTATGCGGTCGGCGTGGCGTCGCGCATTGCGTCCGGCGACCTGACCATGGCGATCAAGACGCGGGCGGGAGACAAGACTAGCCTGCTGTATGAAATGAGCGTGATGCGCGAGCGATTGTCGTCGGTGATCGGCGGCATCCGCACCGGCACCGATTCCATCGACACCGGCGCCAAGGAAATCGCCGCCGGCAACATGGATCTGTCCTCGCGCACCGAACAGCAGGCGGCGTCGCTGGAGGAAACCGCGTCCAGCATGGAAGAACTTACCTCGACCGTGAAGCAGAACGCCGACAATGCGCGCCAGGCAGGCCAGCTGGCCAACACGGCATCCGACATCGCGCGCCGCGGCGGCGACGTGGTCGGGCAGGTGGTCGACACCATGCAAGGCATCACGGAAAGCTCGCGCAAGATCGCCGACATCATCGGCGTGATCGACGGTATCGCGTTCCAGACGAATATCCTCGCTTTGAATGCGGCGGTGGAGGCCGCGCGGGCCGGTGAGCAGGGCCGCGGCTTCGCGGTGGTGGCTTCCGAAGTGCGCAGCCTGGCGCAGCGCAGCGCGCAGGCCGCCAAGGAAATCAAGCACCTGATCGACGATTCGGTAACGCGCGTCGACAGCGGGTCGGAGCTGGTGCAGCGCGCCGGACAGACCATGGGCGAAGTGGTCGACGCGGTCCAGCGCGTGACCGACATCATGGGTGAAATCTCCTCGGCGACCGAAGAGCAAAGCAGCGGCATCGGCCAGATCAATCTGGCGATTACGCAAATGGATCAGGCCACGCAGCAGAACGCTGCGCTGGTGGAGCAGGCTGCGGCTGCAGCCGGTTCGCTGGAAGAGCAGGCGCGCCGCCTCAAGGATGCCGTGGCGTTCTTCCAGGCTGAAAGTGTTGCCGCTACTGCCGTTGCAGCGGCGCCGGTCGTTCGCGCCGCCGCGCCTGCGTCTGCGCCGCGGGTCGCGCCGAAAGCTCCCGCCGCCGCGCCGCGCAAGGCGGCAGCTGGCCTGCCTGCTGCGCCGAAATCCGCGCCCGCCAAGTCGTCCCCGGCGGATGACGGCGATTGGGAAACCTTTTAAGAACCCGTTCCGATCCTTGGCGAGGAGTCGTTCGCCGATGGCCCGTGGTGCGGAGCCAAATTGAGAGGGGTTTCAGGTCGCCGCGATAAACGGCTTGTCCGAGCAATCGGGCAGGCCGTTTGTTTTGGCGGCAACGGCGATTCCTTTTGCAAGCCGTGAATTGAGCGGTTTTCCCTCTCGGAATGTTATGATACCGGGCTATTGCGGGCGAATTTGCCTGCCTCCGTCAAACTCTGTGAAATTGTAGATAACGTGCGCTTAAATTCCATTAAATTGTCAGGATTCAAGTCTTTCGTCGATCCGATGAATTTCCAGGTGCCGGGACAGCTGGTGGGCGTGGTGGGTCCCAACGGTTGCGGCAAATCCAACATCATTGACGCCGTGCGCTGGGTGCTGGGTGAATCGAAAGCCTCCGAACTGCGCGGCGAGTCCATGCAGGACGTCATTTTCAACGGCTCCACCAACCGCAAGCCGGCCGGGCGCGCTTCCGTCGAACTGGTGTTCGACAACGCCATGGGCAAGGCTGCGGGCCAATGGGGCCAATACGCCGAAATCGCCGTCAAGCGCACGCTCACGCGCGACGGCACCTCCTCGTACTACATCAACAACCAGGCGGTGCGCCGCCGCGACATCCAGGACATCTTCCTCGGCACCGGCCTCGGCCCGCGCGCTTACGCGATCATCGGCCAGGGCATGATTTCGCGCATCATTGAAGCGCGCCCGGAAGAGCTGCGCATCTTCCTCGAAGAAGCTGCCGGCGTGTCGAAGTACAAAGAACGCCGCCGCGAAACCGAAAACCGCCTGCACGACACGCGCGAGAACCTCACCCGCCTGGAAGACATCCTGCGCGAGCTCAACACCAATCTCGAAAAGCTGGAAGCGCAGGCCGCCGTCGCCAAGAAGTTCAACGAACTCACCAGCGACCAGGAAGAGAAGCAAAAGCTTCTGTGGCTGTTGCGCAAGAACGAAGCCAAGGCCGAGCAGGAAAAATTCTTCCGCGAAATCGAACGCGCGCAAATCGATCTGGAAGAACAGACCGCCAAGCTGCGCCACGTCGAGGCCGAGCTGGAACACATGCGCCAGGCCCATTACGGCGCCGGCGATCGCCTGCATACGGCGCAAGGCCATCTGTACCAGACCAACTCCGAAATCGGCAGCCTGGAAGCGCAGATCAAGTTCGTCATCGAGTCGCGCAACCGGCTGCAATCGCAACTCAATTCGCTCACTGCGCAGCGCGACCAGTGGCAACGCCAGGGCACGCAGCACCAGGACGATTTGGCGGAAGCCGAGATCCAGCTTGAAGAGCAGGGCATGCGCGTCGAGCAGGCGCAGCAAGCTGTGCAGGACGGCAACGACAAGGTGCCGACGCTGGAGCAGGCATGGCGCGAAGCGCAGCTCAAGACGACCGAATCGCGCGGCAAGATCATGCAGATCCAGCAGCAGATCGAACTGGAGTCGGCGCATCAACGCAATGCCTCCAACATCCTGTCCGGCCTGGCGGTGCGCCGGGAACGCCTGGCGCAGGAAAAGAGCGGCCTGAACATGCCCGACGACGCGCACTTGTCCAACCTCAAGTTGCAGCTGGAAGAAAAGCAAGCCGCGCTGGAAGAAGCATCCATGTACCTCGAAGAGGCGCAGGAACAGCAGCCGAAGCTGGAAGAAGAACGCCGCACCGCGCAGGAACTGGTCAGCAAGGAAACCTCCGACCTGGCGCAGCTGGAAGCGCGCCAGTCGGCCCTCAAGCAATTGCAGGAAAGCGTGCAGACCCAGGGCAAGGTACAGCCGTGGCTGGAAAAGCATGAATTGGCCAACCTGCCGCGCCTGTGGCAGAAGCTGCATATCGACGCCGGTTGGGAAACCTCGCTGGAGTCGGTGTTGCGCGAGCGCATGTCGGCGCTGGAAGTGTCGAACCTCGACTGGGCCAAGGCCTTCTTCAACGATGCGCCGCCGGCCAAGCTGGCGCTGTTCGCGCCGAACCCGGCAGCCGCTCCCGCCGAGCCGGCACCGAACGGACTCAAGCCATTCATCAATCTGCTGCAACTCAACGATCCGGGTTTGCGCTCACTGATGCAGGACTGGCTGCACAACGTCTTTATTGCCGACGACACCGCCAGCGCGTTCGTCGATCGCAGCAAGCTGCCGGCCGGCGCTTGCTTCGTGACCAAGCAAGGCCACGTGGTGAGCCAGTCGAGCGTGCGTTTCTATGCTTCCGATTCGGAGCAGGACGGCATGCTGGCGCGCCAGCAGGAAATCGAAAACCTGACCAAGCAGCAGCGCGCCCAATACATGCTGGCTGAAGAAGCCAAATCGCGCGCGGTGCGCGCCGACGCCGCCATGACCGCCGCCACCCAGCGTCTGCAGGAATTGCGCCAGCGCGTCGCCGGCCTGACCCAGGCGGTGCACAGCCTGCAGATCGAAGTGATGAAGCTGTCGGAAGTGCAGGAGCGCTTCAATCAGCGCAGCACGCAGATCGTCGCCGACCTCGCCGAAATCGAAATGCAGGAAGTCGAGCAGCAACAGATCAAGGCCGAATCCGAGGCCAAGTTCGAGCAGCTCGACATCGAGCTGGCCGAGCTGCAGGAGTCGCACGAAAACGGCCAGACCGATTACCTCAGCAAGGAACAGCAACTCAACGATGCGCGCCAGCGCCTGCGCGAACTGGAACGCGCCGCGCAGGAAGCCGAGTTCTCCGAGAAGTCGCAACGCAACAAGATCGACGAACTCAAGCGCAGCATCGCCACTGCGCTGGAGCAGGCCGCGCAATTGTTTGCCAGCATGCAACAGGGCAGCCTGGAACTGGAAAGCCTCGACGACCAGGCCGCGCAAGCCGGTTTGCAGTCCTTGCTGGACAAGCGCACCGACCAGGAGCGTGCGCTGGCCGACGCCCGTCACGAACTCGACCAGCTGTCGCAACAGTTGCGCCATCACGAAGAAGCGCGCTTGCAAGCCGAGCGCAGCCTGCAGCCGCAGCGCGATCGCATCACCGAACTGCAACTGAAGGAACAGGCCGCGCGCCTGAATCAGGAGCAGTTCACTGAAGCGCTGGCCAACACCCAGGCCGACGAAGCGGCGCTGGCCGAGAAGCTGACCGACGACATGCGTCCTTCCTACCTGCAAGGCGAAGTGACCCGTCTGACCAATGCGATCGCCGCCCTGGGCGCAGTCAATCTGGCCGCGCTGGATGAACTGGCGACTGCCTCCGAGCGCAAGAATTTCCTCGATGCACAGTACGTCGACCTCAACGAAGCGATCACCACCTTGCAGGACGCCATCCACAAGATCGACATCGAAACCCGCGGCTTGCTGCAGGACACTTTCGACAAGGTCAACGGCCACTTTGCAGAACTGTTCCCGATCCTGTTCGGCGGCGGCCAGGCAAGGCTGACCATGACCGGCGACGAGATCCTCGATTCCGGCGTGCAAGTCATGGCGCAACCGCCGGGAAAGAAGAACGCCACGATTCACCTGTTGTCCGGCGGCGAAAAAGCGCTGACCGCGACCGCGCTGGTGTTCTCGATGTTCCAGCTGAACCCTGCGCCGTTCTGCCTGCTGGACGAAGTGGATGCGCCGCTCGACGATGCCAACACCGAGCGCTTCTGCAATATGGTCAAGCGCATGTCGTCGAACACCCAGTTCCTGTTCATCTCGCATAACAAGATCGCGATGGAAATGGCCAACCAGCTGATCGGCGTGACCATGCAGGAGCAGGGCGTGTCGCGTATCGTGGCGGTCGACATGGAAGCGGCGGCCAACTTCACGTCGGAGGTGCAGGCGGCTTAGGCCGTCCGGCGTTTGCATGCCGTGCGCGAGCTGCGAATTTCGGTGCTGATGCGCCGTTTTTCAAAGGCCGGACAGCTTGACAAGCCCAAGGGGGAACACTACCCTGAACGGCTTGTCATACAAGGGCTTTAGCGGGCTTCAGCGCTGCTGATGCAAAGCGATCCAGACAAAGAATAACAAGACGGTAATGGTGGACCAGGCGTACTTTTGCTGCTGTACGGATATATTCAGGAAGCAATTGAACATCTTGTTCCGCCGACTCTCAGGAATCCACGAAGACCAGTTATGACCAGTTTTATCGAACTGAACACAGTTGATGTCCGCCGCGCCGCCCGTCAGGGCATGGCCGCAGCGGTAGCAGCAGCTGCGACTCTCTCAACCACCGCAGTGAAGGCCGGCGCCGGCAATGCCGCAGTGCGCCTCGCTTCCAAGAAAAATTCCAGGGTGCATTCGGCATGACAGACCTCCAGACCAGCCTGATCGTCATCGGCGGCGTGATCGTCGTGGGCGTGATTTCCTACAATAAATGGCAGGAGCACAAGACGCGCAAGACCGTCGAACGTGCGTTTGCGTCCGATCACGACGATGTGCTGATGAACGCCGACAGTGCGGCGCAGCCGCTTTCCACGCCCAGGAGCGCGCCGGCCGCCGCCGTGCCGCCGTCGTTCCAGGCTGCACCTGCTCCTGTGCAATCGGCGCCCGCTGCGAAGTCGCCGCTGTCGATGTACGACGACGATGACCGCGTCGAGCCCGAGCTTTACCAGATGCCCGAGCGCCGTCCGCAAGTGCCGGCGCCCGCGCAGCAGCCGATTACGCCGCCGGTTACCGAAGCCGATCTGGACACGCCGGTCGAGCCCTACCTGTCGATCGATACACCGCTGGACAGCCATGACGACTATCTGGCTGATCCGATGAATGTGGACAATCTCAACTCCGACCTGAGTCATGTCGAAGCCACACTCAACGACACCGAGATGTTTGCCGGCGAGCAAGTGGCGCAGGCGCCGGCGGCGCCGCAGCGCGAATTGCCGGTCGACGAACTGGTCGACTGCATCATCCCGATTGCGCTGGAAGTCGCCGTGCGCGGCGAGAAGCTGTTGCCGGGCGTGCAGAACCTGCGCCATGTCGGCAACAAGACCGTGAATTTCGTCGGCCGCACGACGGAAGGCGAATGGGAGCCGATCGGCCACGGCAGTTCCTACAATGCCTTGCTGGCCGGCGTGCAGCTGGCCAATCGCAACAATGCGCTCAATGAGCTTGAATATTCCGAGCTGATTGTGCGTTTGCGCGAATTCACCGACGCGGTCGGTGCAGAGCCCGAAATCCCCGACATGATCGACGTGATGAAGACGGCGCAAGCGTTGCATCAGTTCATCATGGATCACGACGTCCAGCTGGGCGTCAACGTTCGTTCCAACGGTGCGCCGTGGAACGTCACCACCTTGCTTGCGGCGTTGACCCGCCAGGGTTTCGATCGCCGTACCGACGGTCATCTGGTGATGCAGGACGGCGAAGGCGAAGTGCTGTTCTCGATGTCGACCAACGTCACCGGCGCAGCCGAGACTACCGATCGCCTTACGCTGTTGCTGGATGTTCCGCGCGTCGGTCCGGCTCGTGACGGCTACGGCGCCATGATCGCTTGCGCGCGTTCGCTGGCCATGCGGCTGGGCGGCACCGTGGTCGACGACAGCGACCAGTTGCTGTCGGACGCCGCGCTGAGCGATATCGCCGAGCAGGTCGGCGCGTTCTACAGCGCCATGGAATCTGCAGAAATCCCGGCCGGCTCCAAGCGCGCGATGCGCCTCTTCAGTTAAGCTTGCGCGCTATTCTTTGAGCGCTCCTACCATGCATCCAGATTCACATTCAGCACCCGCGGCGCCAGGCGACTGGCGCGCGCGGGCGGCTTGGCTCAAGGCGGCCTTGGACCGTCACAACCACGCCTACTACGTCCTCGACAATCCCAGCATTCCCGACGCCGAATACGACAAGCTGTTCCACGAGCTGCAGGCGCTGGAAACGGAACATCCCGAACTGGTCACCAGCGATTCGCCCACCCAACGTGTGGGCGGTGCGCCGTTGCCGCAATTCGAGCAGGTGCGTCACGCGATCCCGATGCTGTCGCTGGGCAACGGCTTCGATGATGAAGACATCATCGCGTTCGACAAGCGCGTCAAGGACGGCTTGTCTTCTGAGGCAGACATTGCTTACGCCACCGAACTGAAATTCGACGGTCTCGCCATTAGCCTGCGTTATGAAGACGGCGTGCTGGTCGGCGCCGCCACGCGCGGTGACGGCACTACCGGTGAGAATGTCACGGCCAATATCCGCACCGTACGCGCCATTCCCTTGCGTCTGCATGGCGACAAGGCGCCGCAGGTGCTGGAAGTGCGCGGCGAAGTGCTGATGTACAAAAATGATTTCGCCCGGCTCAACCAGCGCCAGCGCGATGCCGGCCAGAAGGAATTCGCTAACCCGCGCAATGCCGCGGCGGGCAGCCTGCGCCAGCTCGACTCTCGGATCACGGCGCAGCGCACCTTGCGCTTTTTTGCCTACGGCATCGGTGTACTGGAAGGTACGGCCATGCCGGCGTCGCATTCGGCGCTGCTCGACTGGTATTCCGAACTCGGTCTGCCGGTCTGCAAGGAGCGTGCGGTGGTGCAAGGCGCCGATGGCTTGCTGAAGTTCTACCACGGCATCGGCGCCAAGCGCGCCGAGTTGCCTTATGAAATCGATGGCGTGGTCTACAAGGTCGATCGCCTCGATCAGCAACAGCAGCTCGGTTTCGTGTCGCGTGCGCCGCGGTTTGCGCTCGCGCATAAATTCCCGGCGCAGGAAGCGCTGACCGTGGTGCAAGGCATCGAAGTGCAGGTCGGACGTACCGGCGCCATCACGCCGGTGGCGCGGCTGGCGCCGGTATTCGTCGGCGGCGTGACCGTCACGAATGCAACGCTGCATAACGAAGACGAAGTGCGCCGCAAGGACATCCGGATCGGTGACACCGTGATCGTGCGCCGCGCCGGCGACGTGATCCCGGAAGTGGTCACTTACGTACCCGAGTCGCGGCCGGCCGATGCCAGGCTGTTCGACATGCCGAAGACGTGCCCGGTGTGCGGTTCCGAAATCATCCGTCTTGACGATGAGGCGATCGCACGCTGTTCGGGCGGCTGGGTCAAGTGTTCGGCACAGCGCAAGGGCGGCCTGCAGCATTTTGCTTCGCGCCGCGCAATGGACATCGAAGGCCTGGGCGATCAGCTGATCGAACAACTGGTCGACAAGAACGTCATCACCACGGCGGCGGACTTGTATCGGCTTGGCTTGACTGCGCTGGCCGAGCTCGACCGCATGGCCGAGAAGTCGGCGCAGAATGTGCTCGATGCACTGGAAAAATCCAAGTCGACCACGCTGGCGCGTTTCATCTACAGTCTCGGCATCCGCCACGTCGGCGAAGCCACCGCAAAGGAGCTGGCGCGCCATTTCGGCAACATGGATGCGGTGCTGGCGGCGAACGAGGAACAGTTGCTGGAGGTGGCCGACGTCGGTCCGGTGGTGGCGCGTTCCATCGTCAGCTTTTTTTCCGATAGTCTGAATGTCGAACTGGTGAATCAGTTGCGCGCAGCCGGCATCCATTGGAGCGAAGGCGCAGGCATCGAGATCCAGGCCAAGACGCTGGCCGGCAAGACGTTTGTCCTGACCGGCACCTTGCCGACGCTGACGCGCGACGAGGCGGCACACATGATCGAAGCTGCCGGCGGCAAGGTCAGCGGTTCAGTGTCGAAGAAAACCGGCTATGTGGTGGCCGGCGCCGATGCCGGCAGCAAACTGGCGAAAGCCGAAGAGTTGGGCATCGCCATCCTCGACGAGGACGGCCTGCAGGCATTGATCAAAACCGGCCCTCAGGATGCTCCGGAAACGGCAGCCGCAGAATAATCGGCGATACTGGACGATAATGGCGCCATGCATCATGGGCCAGGCGTCCGGCGCCACGTGAATACACTCAATATGTTATCGGGAGTTGCAATGAGCAAGAGAATCAAGAAAGCCGTATTTCCTGTCGCCGGCCTGGGCAGCCGCTTCCTGCCGGCTACTAAGGCGCAGCCGAAGGAGATGTTGCCCATCGTCGACAAGCCGCTGATCCATTACGCAGTGGAAGAAGCGGTCGCGGCGGGCATCACCGAGATGGTGTTCATCACCGGCCGCAACAAGCGCGCCATCGAAGACCATTTCGACAAGGCCTATGAACTGGAAGCCGAACTTGAAGCCGCCGGCAAGCAGCAATTGCTGGATATTGTCCAGAACGTGATTCCCAAGAACGTCACCTGCATCTTCATTCGCCAATCCGCTCCGCTGGGTCTGGGGCACGCGGTACTGTGCGCACGTCCGGTGGTCGGCGACGAGCCTTTCGCGGTGCTGCTGGCGGACGATTTCATGGACGTCGGTCCCGGCCAGAAGCCGGTCATGGCGCAGATGACCGAAGTTTACGAACGCGAGGGCCTGAGCCTGCTGGCGGTGCAGGACGTACCACGCAGTGATACCAAGCAATACGGCATCGTCAGCGCCACTGCGTACCAGACCAATCTGGAACGCGTCAACGGCATCGTCGAAAAACCGGCTCCGGATGTGGCGCCGTCGACGCTGGCAGTGGTCGGCCGCTACGTGCTCAACAACCGTATTTTCGAGTACCTCGAAACCATCGGCAAGGGTGCCGGAGGCGAGATCCAGCTGACCGACGGCATCGCGGCGCTGATGCACGCACAAACCGTGCTGGCGTATCGCTACGAAGGCCAGCGCTACGATTGCGGTTCCAAGCTGGGCTATCTCAAGGCGACGGTCGCGATGGGCATGAAGCATGCGGAGACCGGCCCCGCATTTACCGAGTACCTGAAACAGCTCGGCGTCAATTCCTGAAGCAGAGCAGGGCGAGAGGACCGATATGGCGATTCGTGAAATTCTGAAAATGGGCGATCCGCGCCTGCTGCGCCAGGCCGAGCCGGTGCAGCAATTCGGCACGCCCGAGATGGACGTGCTGATTGCCGACATGTTCGAGACCATGCGTGCAGTCAACGGTGCGGGCCTGGCGGCGCCGCAAATCGGCGTCAACCTGCAATTGGTGATTTTCGGTTTCAAGAAGAACCAGCGCTATCCGGATGCGCCCGAAGTACCAGAGACGGTACTGATCAATCCGACCCTGACGCCGCTGAGCGACGAGCAGGACGAGGGTTGGGAAGGTTGTTTGTCGGTGCCGGGTCTGCGCGGCGTGGTGCCGCGCTGGAGCCGCTTGCGTTACGAAGGCGTGGACGAGAAGGGCAATCGCATTGACCGCACTGTCGATGGTTTCCATGCGCGCGTTGTGCAGCACGAGTGCGATCATCTTATCGGTGTGCTGTATCCGATGCGGATCAAGGACTTTACGCGCTTCGGCTTCACCGAAATCCTGTTTCCCGAACTGGACCCGAACGACGACGATTGAGTTGCTCAAGCAATCGGTCAAGTCGGATCATTGTCTTCGACCCAAAGAAAATCGCGTATGAAGCCTGACTTCATACGCGATTTTTCATTGCAGGTTACAGCAAGCGTGCAAGACGCAATTCAGCCTTAGCCTTCCGCCACGCGCTTGCCGATATGCGCCAGCGCTTCTTCGATCTGGTCGATCAGGATCAGGCACAGTTCGCCTTCCTTGAGCGAAGCCAGCGCCGTATCGATGGCCAGGAACTCGCCGTAGACTTCCTTGGTGACGGTCGTGCGGCGTGCGTTGGCCAGGCCCTGCCGCAGCAGCGCCAGCACTTCGCCGTCGGCGCGACCGCGCTGGCATTGATCCTGATACAGCACGACTTCGTCGAAGGCATCGCCGAGGATTTCGGTTTGCTGGCGGATGTCGATGTCGCGACGATCTCCGGCGCCGCTGATCACTACCGAGCGACGCTTGGCGGGAATGCTTTCGATGGCCTTGACCAGCGCATTGATGGCGTCCGGATTGTGGCCGTAGTCGGCGATCACGGTGGCGCCGCGATAATCGAACATGTTGAAGCGGCCCGGTGCGGTGCCGACGTCGCTGATGAAGGTGCGCAAGCCTGCGCGCACGATATTCCAGTCAAGACTCAGGGCCCATGCTGCGCCGACCGACGCCATGGTGTTCTCCACCTGGAAGCCGATGCCGCCGTTGCGGGTCAACGGAATGTCTTTGAGTGCGAGGCGAACTTCCTGCTCGCCTTGTGCCGCCACGATGTCGTCGCCATCGCGGAAGACCACACGGTGGCCCTGCGCGCGATGCGTCGCCATGATCGGATGGGTCGGGTCGAGTGCGAAGAAGATCACTGCACCGGGGCAGGATGGCGCCATGCTCGATACCATCGCGTCGGCGGCATTGAGCACTGCGTAGCCGGTCGATGCGACGTTTTCGACGATCACGCGCTTGACCACGGCCAGGTCTTCGACCGTGCTGATGTAGCTGAGGCCGAGATGGTCGCCCATGCCGATGTTGGTGACGACGGCAACGTTGCAGCGGTCGAAACCCAGGCCTTCGCGCAATACGCCGCCACGCGCGGTTTCCAGCACGGCAGCGTCGACGTCGGGATGGAACAGCACGTTGCGGGCGCTGCGCGGACCGCTGCAGTCGCCGGTGTCGGTGCGCTGATTGTCGATGTAGACGCCGTCGGTATTGGTCATGCCGACGCGCAGGCCCTTTTGCGCCAGCAGGTGCGTGATCAGGCGCACGGTGGTGGTTTTGCCATTGGTGCCGGCCACTGCGACGACCGGGATGCGGGCATCGTCGCCGTCGGCGAACATGGTCGAGATGATGGCGTCGCCGACCGCGCGGCCCTTGCCGTAGGACGGCGAAAGATGCATGCGCAGGCCGGGTGCGGCGTTGACTTCGACAATGCCGCCTTCCTGTTCTTCCAGCGGAGCGTGTACGGTGTTGCAGACGATGTCGACGCCGCAGATGTCGAGGCCGACCATTTGCGCTGCGGCGACTGCGCGCGCAGCCAGTTCCGGATGGACGTCGTCGGTCACGTCGGTGGCGGTGCCGCCGGTGGACAGGTTGGCATTGTTGCGCAGGACGATGCGCGCGCCTTGTGGCGGGATCGACTCGGCGTCGTAATTCTGTTTGGACAGCGTGGCCAATGCAATGTCGTCAAAACGGATCTTGGTCAGCGAGGTGGCGTGACCGTCGCCGCGCAGCGGATCGCTGTTGACCGTGTCGACCAGTTGACGGATGGTGTGCACGCCGTCGCCGATGACTTGCGGCGGGTCGCGGCGGGCGGCGGCGACCAGGGTCTTGCCGATCACCAGCAGGCGGTAGTCGTGGCCGGGCAGGTAGCGTTCGACGATGATTTCGTCGCTGATTTTGACTGCGGCGTTGAAGGCGGCGACGATTTGTTCATGGCTGCTGATGTTGACGGCGACGCCTTTGCCCTGATTGCCGTCACGCGGCTTGATGACCACCGGCGCAGCGATTTCCTGTGCGGCGGCCCAGGCATCCTCGACGGTCTCCACCACGCGCCCGTTCGGCACCGGCACGCCGGCGGCGTTGAGCAGCATCTTGGTCAGTTCCTTGTCCTGCGCGATCGATTCGGCGATGGCGCTGGTGTTGCTGGTCTCGGCGGCCTGGATGCGTTTCTGGCGGCTGCCCCAGCCGAACTGCACCATGCTGCCGTCGGTCAGGCGACGGAACGGGATGCCGCGTTTGACCGCGGCAGCGACGATGGCGCCGGTGCTGGGGCCGAGACGCACGTCTTCATCCAGTTCACGCAGGCGCGCCAGTGCGTCGGCCAGGTCGAACGGCTTGTCGTCGACGGCGGCGTTGCACAGCTTCTGCGCCAGTTCGAAGGCGAGGCGGCCGACGGCTTCTTCGCTGTATTCCACGATGACCTGATAGACGCCGGCTTCGACGGTGGGGACGGTGCGGCTGAAGGTCACCGGGCAACCGGCTTGCGACTGCAGGCCCAGCGCGGCGGCTTGCAACGCGTGCGCCATGGAGACGGCCTTGACTTCACCGGCCGGTTGCAGGAAGCCGATGTGCGGGAAGCGCGCGCGCAGGCGCACTTCAAATCCCGGCATGCCTTCGATGGCGCGCTCGACCTCGGGGCACGAGACGATGGCTTCGATCGCAGTGTGCCTGCTCCAGAGGTTAGGGCCGCGCAGTACGCGAATACGTGAAACGTCCATCAACGAGTCTTCCTGAATGTGTCTGTTTTAAGTTTCTTGACCGGGACCAGAGCCCGGCCTTGCTTTGGGGTGCTGTGAAATGATCCGCGTCAGATCCGCTTCAGGCCGTCTGCGCCTTGCGCTTCTTGCCTTGCTCTTCGGCCTGTTCGGTGCCGAACAATTCGATGCCCGCGCGGATCAGGTCGGCTGTGATGCCAAGCGCCCAGGTCGCGGCGACTGCGGCCAGCACGTTCTCGATCTGGAAGCCGACGGCGCCGCCGCCGGTAATCGGGATCGCGGTCACGGTGCTGACGCGGACTTCCTTGTCGCCGGTCGCCTGGATGACGTCGCCGTTGCGCACAAAGACGCCGCGCTTGCCTTGTTTCAAGTGTTCGGTCATGACCGGCGCCTGACTGTCGACGGCGAAGAAAATCACTTCTCCGTCGCACAGGCCGGCCATGTCGGCGACCAGCGGATCTTCGGCGTTGAGTACGGCGACGCCGTCCGGCAGCACGACGTCGACCTGGGTGCGCTTGACCTTGGTGGCCAGTTGCTCGGCATTGTCGATGTAGTACTCGGGCAGGCTGTCGGCCGGATCGATGTTGGTGACCACGCCGACCTGGCAGCGGTCGTAGGCGAGGCCTTCAGAGAGAATCGAAACGCTGCCGTTTTCAAACACGGCGGCTTCGACGGCGCGGTTGAGCAACACACGGTGTGCGGCGCCCCAATTGGCGCGATTGCCTTTTTCGACCAGGCGCTGGCCGAGGTAAAGGCCGTCGCCGCAAGCCAAGCCGACATGCTTGCCGCTGAGGTCGATGATGCGCGCGACCAGGCGGGCGATGGTGGTCTTGCCGTGGGTGCCGGTGATGCCGACGATGGGAATGCGGCCGGTGTCTTCCGGCTTGAACAGGTGTTCGACGATAGCCTGGCCGACCGGACGCGGCGTGCCTTCGGACGGTTTCAGGTGCATCAGCAAGCCGGGACCGGCATTGACTTCAACGATGGCGCCGCGCTGTTCGTCGAGCGGACGCGAAATGTCTTCGGCCACCAGATCGACGCCGGCGATGTCGAGGCCGACCACGCGCGCCGCCAGCGCTGCCGTCGCGGCGACGCTGGGGTGGACCTGATCGGTGACGTCGATGGCAACGTTGCCATTGCGCAGCAGCAGAACTTTTTTTCCGTTTGGCGGCACCGAGTCCGCAGTCAGGCCCTGGCGTTCCAGTTCGAGACGGGCGGCCGGTTCGCGGTCAAGGATAACCGGGTTCAGCGGGTGCTCTTCCAGATCGCCGCGGCGCGGGTCCTGATTGACTACGTCAATCAGTTGCGAAATGGTGGACTTGCCGTCGCCGACGACGAAGATCGGTTCCCCGCGCGCAGCCGCGGCCAGCTTGCCGCCGACGATCAGCAGGCGATGCTCGTTGCCGCGGATGAAGCGCTCGACCAGCACGCTGCTGCCTTCTTCCAGCGCAGCCTTATAGGCGGTTTCAACTTCGGCTTGCGTGTTCAGATCGATGAAGACGCCGCGGCCGTGGTTGGCGTCGGACGGCTTGACGACCACCGGCAGGCCGATGTCTTCGGCGGCTTCCCAGGCATCGGCCGGGCTGTCGACGATGCGGCCTTCGGGAATGGCGACGCCGCAGGATTGCAGCAATGTCTTGGTCAGGTCCTTGTCGCGCGAAATGCTTTCGGCGATGGCGCTGGTCTGGTCGGTTTCTGCGGTCCAGATGCGGCGCTGCTTGCAGCCGTGGCCGAGTTGCACCAGATTCCCTTCCGACAGGCGGATCGACGGGATGCGGCGCTCATCGGCGGCGTCCACGATGCAGGCGGTGCTGGGGCCGAGACACAGCGAGTCGACCATGTCGCGCAGTTTTTCGACGGTCGCCTCGACGTCGAAAGGCTTGTCTTCGATCGCGGCCATGACGAGGTCGCGACCGGCGTAGAGGGCGGCGCGGGTGACTTGTTCGTGGCGGGCGCGGACGACGACTTTATAGACGCCGCGCACTGAGGTTTCGCGCGCCTTGCCGAAACCGCCGGGCAGACCGGCCAGGTTTTGCAGCTCAAGCGTGACGTGTTCCATGATGTGGCCGGGCCAGGTGCCTTCTTTCAGGCGCTGCAGGAAACCGCCGCGCTCGCCGTAGCTGCATCGGTGTTCGACCAGCGACGGCAGCCAGCTGGTCAAGCGTTCATTGAAGCCGGGAATGATATTCGACGGAAAGTCTTCCAGTTCTCCGATGTCGATCCAGACCTCCAGCGCAGGGCGATAGGTCCAGATATTGGGGCCGTGCAACGGGAGGATACGGAGAAATTCTATATTTTTCATGAGTAAGCAGTTGTGCCGCTAAGCGTTGTGCGTTCTGTCGATCCAAGCATGAATAACGCATTAAGCGCCGATTGGTTTACTTCACATCAACAAAATGCGAGCGCTACCATCGGCCTGCGAATGTTTTTGCAGGATTTTCTTGTTCTTCGTCCCATATTTGTCCCAGCCCCTTCCCATAAGTTGCCGGAATACACAATATGTAACGATATTGTCTCAGACTGTTTGCCGTCTTGCATGCAAAAAGATCAGGGAATCGTCAGGATTTGCCGTCAAACCGGCGCTTGTTTGTCATCGCAAGGGGAGGGCTGCGCGTTGTCGGTGTGGCAAACCCTTGCGATATAATATGCGCGGCATAGATTGTCGGCAAAAAGTTGCCAGCAAAACCATTCCTCACTGTCCGCACAGGACAAACATGCCGTTCAGATGAATAGAGAATCCCTCATCCCAAGCTCCTCCAATTTGCCCGCGCCGTGGCGCGCGGAAGCGCAAGCCCAGCTGGCGCCCGACGAAAAGATCGTTACCTGGCTCGAACTCGATTTAGACACCGCGCTGAAATTCAGCAGCGGGCTGATCGTCGCGACCGACCGCCGCTTGCTCGCCAAAAACAGCGAGAACCAGGGCTGGAGCACCTGGGAATACCGTGCCGGCCTGGCATTGAAGCACCATGACCACGCCGGTGTCGGCAGCCTGGAGTTGCAGGATGGGCAATCGCGGCTGGCTTTCTGGCGTTACACGCTGGCGCAAAATCCGCAGGCGCTGCGCCTGATCAACCAGTTCGACCAGCAGCGTGACGCCCAGGCGTCCGGCCAGGCGGCGGTGGAAGAAGCACTCGACGTGTGTCCGCAGTGTAAGGCGCCGATCCCGCAGGGCCAGGAAGCCTGCGCCATCTGTCCGGAAGCCAAGGAGGCACCGCCATCGACCTGGGCGCTGTTCCGCCTGACGCGCTTCGCCAAACCTTACAAGGGTTCCTTGCTGCTGGGTTTCCTGCTGACGCTGGCATCGACCGCTGCCACGCTGGTGCCGCCGTACATGACGATGCCGTTGATGGACAACGTGCTGATTCCGTTCCAGAACGGTGCGCCGCTGGATTCTCGTCTGGCCGGCCTGTACCTGAGCGGTTTGCTGGGTTCGGCCATGGTGGCCTGGATACTCGGCTGGGCCCGCACCTACATCCTCGCGCTGGTGAGCGAGCGCATCGGCGCCGACCTGCGCACATCGACCTATGAACATCTGCTGCGGCTGTCGCAGGAATACTTCGGCGGCAAGCGCACCGGCGATCTGATGGCGCGCATCGGTTCGGAGACCGACCGCATCTGCGTGTTCCTGTCGCTGCATTTGCTGGATTTCATCATCGACGTCTTGATGATCATCATGACGGCCGTGATCCTGATTTCGATCAATCCGTGGCTGGCGCTGGTGACTTTGCTGCCGTTGCCGTTCATCGCCTGGATGATCCACGTGGTGCGCGATCGCCTGCGCCATGGCTTTGAAAAGATTGACCGCATCTGGTCGGAAGTGACCAACGTGCTGGCCGATACCATCCCCGGCATCCGCGTGGTCAAGGCCTTCGCCCAGGAAAAGCGTGAAGCGGCCCGCTTCAAGGAAGCCAATCGCCATAACCTGGTGGTCAACGATCGCGTCAACAAGATCTGGTCGCTGTTCACGCCGACCGTGACCATGCTGACCGAAATCGGCCTGCTGGTGGTATGGGTCTTCGGCATCTGGCAGGTGTCGCACAACCAGATCACGGTCGGTGTGCTGACGGCGTTCCTGGCCTACATCAGCCGTTTCTACACGCGCCTGGATTCAATGAGCCGCATCGTGTCGGTGACGCAAAAGGCCGCCGCCGGCGCCAAGCGGATCTTCGACATCCTCGACCACGTGTCGAGCGTGCCGGAGCCGGCCAATCCGGTGCACATCGAAAAAGTGAAGGGCGCCATCGAGCTGCGCAATGTCGGTTTCCGCTACGGCAATCGCTCGGTCATGCGCGGCGTCGATCTGTCGATCGCACCGGGCGAAATGATCGGCCTGGTCGGCCACAGCGGTTCCGGCAAGAGCACCATGGTCAATCTGATCTGCCGTTTCTACGACGTCTCGGAAGGTTCGATCCGCATTGACGGCGTTGATATCCGTTCGCTGCCGATCTCCGAATATCGGCGCAACATCGGCCTGGTCTTGCAGGAACCCTTCCTTTTCTTCGGCACGATTGCCGAGAACATCGCTTACGGCAAGCCCGAGGCCACGCGCGCCGAGATTATCGCCGCGGCCCGTGCCGCGCATGCGCATGAATTCATCCTGCGTCTGCCGCAAGGCTACGATTCGCTGGTGGGCGAGCGCGGACAGGCGCTGTCGGGCGGCGAGCGCCAGCGTATTTCGATTGCGCGCGCGCTGCTGATCGATCCGCGTTTCCTGATCCTCGACGAAGCGACGTCCTCGGTCGACACGACTACCGAAAAGGAAATCCAGAAGGCGCTCGACAATCTTGTGCAAGGCCGCACTACCATTGCGATTGCCCATCGTCTGTCGACCTTGCGCAAAGCCGATCGTCTTGTCGTTCTTGACCGGGGCCAGGTGGTCGAAGTCGGTCCGCACGAAGAATTGATGGCCAAGCAGGGCGCCTACTACCGCCTGTATCAGGCGCAGGCGCGTAATCCCGAAGCCGAGGTGTCGGGCAGCGAAGAGAAGGATGACGAATGATGACCACGCACAACGGCGCCGCCGCCCACAATTTCACCCTGCGCCGCAACAGTTTCGGCCGCCTGGTCTTCGTCGACGCGGAAGGCGTCGCGCATGAAGGCGCGATTCCCGTGCGTGCTTTTCCGATCGGTGCGCCTGATGAAGGCATCGCCCTGGTCAGCGCGGAGGGGCATGAACTGGCCTGGATCGACCAATGGTCGGACATCTCCGTGGAACTTCGCAGCATCATCGAAGAAGAACTGGCCGCGCGCGAATTCATGCCGCAGATCAGCCGCATCGTCGGCGTCTCCAGCTTCGCCACGCCAAGCATCTGGGAAGTGGAAACCAATCGGGGCAATACCTCGTTCACGCTCAAGGGCGAAGAAGATATCCGCCGTCTGCCCAACTCGGCATTGCTGATCGCCGACAGCCACGGCATCCAGTTCCTGATCCGGGATACCAAGGCACTGGACAAGCACGGGCGCAAGATTCTGGATCGCTTCCTGTAAATCCGGCACGCAACAAAAAACGGCTGCTTCCGTATCGGTTGCAGCCGTTTTTTTATGTGCGCGTGTTCGTCAGAATTGCTCGTCAGGACGCAGGTAACGCCATTCCCCCGTAGGCAAATCGCCGAGCTTGACGCCGCCGATGCGCACGCGCTTGAGGCCGACGACTTTCAGGCCGACCAGCTCGCACATGCGGCGGATCTGACGCTTCTTGCCTTCATTGAGGATGAAGCTGAGCTGATCGTCGTTTTGCCAGCGCACCTTTGCCGGTTTGAGCGCCTTGCCGTCCAGCGACAGGCCGTGATTGAGGCGTTTGAGGTCGCTGTCGGGCAGCTTGCCCGGCTTGGTGTATTGCACGCGCACCAGGTATTCCTTGTCGACGCTGCTGTCTTCGCCGATCAGTTGCTTGGCGATGCGACCGTCCTGCGTCAGCACCAGCAAGCCGACCGAGTCGATGTCCAGGCGACCGGCCGGCACCAGGCTGCGCAACTGCGTCGGATGGAATTGCGTGTCGACGTGGTCTTCCTTCCAGCGCGTGGCGGACTCCACCAGGGCTACCGCAGGTTTGTATCCGTCTTCGGCCTGGCCGCTGACGAAGCCCATCGGCTTGTTGATCAGGATGGTGACGCGCTTGGATTGTTCCGCAGCAGCCTGGCGCTCGACGCTCACGCGCTGGTGCGGCAACACTTTGCTGCCGAGCACCGAGACCACCTGTCCGTCGACGCGGACCCAGCCTTTTTCTATCCATTCGTCGGCCTCCCGGCGCGAACAGAGGCCGAGTTCGGACATGCGTTTGGACAGGCGTACGGGTTCAGTCATGATGGATAAGCAGGGTAAAAATCTGGTTAAGTAAAAGTAGAAAAAAAGCAGAAAAAAGCAGGAAAAAAAGCGCGCAAGGTCACAATGTCAGATACGCAGCGCCTTGAGCAAATCGGTTTCCAGCATGATCTGGTTGCGCGGATGGTTGAGCGCCGCACCGTCGACCAGGAACACGTCTTCGACCCGTTCCCCGAGCGTCATCACCTTGGCCGTGTGCAAGTTGATCTTGTACTTGGCGAGGATGTTGGAAATCGTGTAGAGCAGGCCGTTGCGATCGTTGGCGGACACCGACAGCAGGTAATACTGGCCGCGTTCATCGGGACGCAGGTCGACCGACGGATTGATCGGGAAGGTGCGCGACAGGCGCGACAAGCGACCCTTCGCCGGTGCCGGCAGCGGGCTGTCGGATTGCAGCAGGTGCGCCAGTTCATGCTCGATCAGGTTGATGATGTCGCGGTAATTCTTGGCGAACACCGGCGCGCTGATGAGGAAGGCATCGAGCGCGTAATTGGTCTTGGTGGTGTGGATCTTGGCGTCCAGAATGCTGAAATTCTTTTCGTCGAAATAGCTGCAGATGCGCGCGAACAGATCGGGCTGGTCAGGCGTGTATACCGCGACCTGCACGCCTTCGCCGATCGGCGCCAGGCGGCATTTGACGAGCGGCACCTTGCTGTCCATCTTGTCGTAGAACGAGCGCGTCTGCCAGGCGATGTCGGACGCGTCGAGGCGCAGGAAATAGGCGACATCGAGCTGGCGCCAGAAGTTTTCATGGGCGTCTGCCGGCAGGCCGTACAGGCGCAGCGTCTTGATCGCTTCCTGCTGTGTGTTCTTGAGCTCGCGGTCGGCGGAGGGCGCTTCGCCGCCCAGCACGCGCAAGGTCATGCGGTACAGGTCTTCCAGCAGCTTGCCTTTCCAGGCGTTCCAGACCTTCGGGCTGGTGCCGCGGATATCGGCCACGGTCAGCAAGTACAAGGCGGTCAGGTGGCGTTCGTCCTTGACCGAGTCGGCGAATTGCTGGATCACGTCAGGGTCCGACAAGTCCTGTTTTTGCGCAACTTGCGACATGGTCAGGTGGTGCTCGACCAGGAACACCACGAGTTCGGTGTTCGCTTCCGAAATGCCGTGCTGCACACAGAATTGACGCGCATCGGCCATGCCCAGTTTGGAGTGGTCGCCGCCACGGCCTTTGGCGATGTCATGGAACAGCGCAGCCACGTACAAGATCCATGGCTGTGCGAAGTTGGCCATCAACTGGCTGCAGAACGGGTATTCGTGCGCGTGTTCGCTCATCGTGAAGCGGCGCACGTTGCGCACCACCATCAGGATGTGCTGGTCGACCGTGTAGACGTGGAACAGGTCGTGCTGCATCTGGCCGACGATACGGCGGAAGTTGGGCAGGTAACGGCCCAGCACGCTGGTCTGGTTCATCCGGCGCAGCGCGTGCATGATGCCGCGCTTGCCCTGCAGGATCTGCATGAACAGCGCATGGTTGGCCGGATCGGCGCGGAAGGCGTTGTCGATCTTGAAGCGAGCATGCCACAGCGCGCGCATGGTGCGCGCCGACATGTCCTTGAGTTCCTGGTGCTGGGCCAGCACCAGGAAGACTTCCAGCATGGCCGACGGCGTGTCTTCGAAGACGTTGTCGTGGGCGATGTCGAGGAAGCCGTTGAGTTCGTTGAAGCGCTCGTTGATCTTTTGCGGGATGACGTCCTGCGGGAACAGTTGCGCTTCGATGTTTTGCAGCAGGATGGTATTGAGCTGCGTGACCGCCTTGGCGGCCCAGTAATAGCGCTGCATCAGGTATTCGCTGGCGCGGCGCGTGTCGGTGCTCTTGAAGCCGAAACTCTCGGCGATCGGCGTCTGGATATCAAACACCAGCCTGTCTTCGCGGCGGTTGGTGTAGATGTGCAGGCGTATCCGGATGTCCTTGAAGGCGCGTTCCTTCTGCGTCAGCTGGCGCGCTTCGGTTGCGGTCAGCAGGCCGCGCTGGGCCAGCTTGCTCCAGGAGTCACCCAGGCCTGCCGCCTTGGCCACCCACAGGATCACCTGCAGGTCGCGCAGGCCGCCCGGGCTTTCCTTGCAGTTCGGTTCCAGGCTGTAGGGCGTGTCTTCGTATTTGACGTGGCGCTGGCGCAGTTCCAGGGTTTTCGCCAGAAAGAAGGCGCGCGGATCCATGGCCGCCTGGCACTTCACCTGCAGCAGCTGGAACAAGGTCTTGTTGCCGGTCACCAGGCGCGCTTCCAGCAGGCTGGTCTGCACCGTGATGTCGGCGGCCGATTCGCTCATGCATTCGTCGATGGTGCGGATGCTGTGGCCGATCTCAAGGCCGATGTCCCAGAATAGCTGCACCAGCGATTCCAGCTTTTCCTGCATGGCCTTGCCGGGCGTTTCGTCGAGCAGGATCAGGACGTCGACGTCGGAATGCGGAAACAGTTCGCCACGTCCGTAGCCGCCGACCGCGACCAGGGCGATGTCGCGCGGCAAGTCGCATTTTTCCCAGGCTTCGGTGAGTGCAGCGTCGACATTGCGGCGCAGTTGCGTCAACAGGTGGTCGGTCTTGCCGTCAGCCTGGAAGGCTTCAATCGCTTCCTGGCGCTTTGCTTTGAGTTGCTTTTTTAAGGTGACGGCAAGGGAGGGCATAGAAATCCGGTCGATGGATCAGGCAGGGAGGCGGATCAGGCGAGGGCAGGGGCCGCTTGCAGGATGAAGGCCGGTGGCGCGGGCATGCCGGGCGATACCGTCAGTACTTCGAATCCGGTCTCGGTCACCAGCACGGTGTGTTCCCATTGCGCCGACAGGCTGCGATCCTTGGTCTTGATAGTCCAGCCGTCGCCCATCTCGCGGATTTCGCGGCGGCCGGCGTTGATCATCGGTTCTACCGTGAAGATCATCCCGGCTTCGAGTTTCTCCAGTGTGCCGGGGCGGCCGTAATGCAGCACTTGCGGTTCTTCGTGGAAAACCTTGCCGATGCCGTGGCCGCAGAACTCGCGCACCACGCTGTAGCCGGCTTTTTCCGCATGCTGCTGGATCACGTGGCCGATGTCGCCCAGATGTGCTCCGGCCTTGATCTTGGAAATGCCGAGCCACATGCACTCGTAGGTGATTTCGGTCAGGCGGCGCGCCAGGATCGATGGTTCGCCGATGAAGAACATGCGGCTGGTGTCGCCGTGGTAACCGTTCTTGATCACGGTGATGTCGATGTTCAGGACGTCGCCGTTCTTCATGACCTTGTCACCGGGAATGCCGTGGCAAATGATGTCGTTGAGCGACGTGCAGATCGCCTTCGGGTACGGCGTATAGCCTGGCGGACAGTAGTTCAGCGGCGCCGGAATGGTGTCCTGCACATTGGTCATGTACTCGTGGCACAGGCGGTCAAGTTCGCCGGTGGTGGTGCCAGCCTTGACGAAGGGCGCAATGTAATCGAGCACTTCGGCGGCCAGTTTGCCGGCCACGCGCATGCCTTCGATGTCTTCGGCGGTTTTGATGGAGATGGAGCCCATAAAGTTTGTCGCAATTCGCTAAAAATCGTTAAGTGGAGATTATAGACGAGGGCAGGCGGTTCTGTCGGCGCGGATTGGCCGCGCGGCGCGGGCAAAAGCTAATGAAAACAATGCTTTCGGCGCTTGAATGGATTCTCCGGATGAGGTAGAATGCTCGGCTAACTTGAGTCACTCAGGTTGGAAAGCGAGTTTTTGCAGCAATTTCGGCTGTTTGCGCCGTTTGATGCAGGTGGTTGATGCAGATCTTGCTTTGGTGAAATAAGTAGTGAAATAAATAAGTTGTTGTTAATTTTGAATCGCGAATCCGTTCGCAAAGGGTGTCCGGGCAACAGTTGATCTGTCCTCCCGGATGGCCGAATGGATTCCAGACCTAACCCTGGAGAAATTTATGTCCGTAACTATGCGCGAAATGCTGGAAGCAGGTGTCCACTTCGGTCACCAAACACGCTTCTGGAACCCAAAGATGGCCCCGTTTATCTTCGGTCATCGCAACAAGATTCATATCGTCAACCTGGAAAAGACCCTGGGCATGTATCAGGAAGCGCTGAAGTACGTGCGCCAACTGTCGTCCAACCGCGGCACTATCCTGTTTGTCGGCACCAAGCGTCAAGCACGCGACACCATCGCAGCTGAAGCACAACGCGCAGGCGTTCCTTACGTCGACCAACGTTGGTTGGGCGGCATGCTGACCAACTTCAAGACCATCAAGACATCGATCAAGCGTCTGAAGGACATGGAAGCCGCCATCGCCGACGGTTCCAACGAAAAGCTGAGCAAGAAGGAAGCACTGCTGTTCAGCCGCGAACAAGAAAAGCTGCAAAAGGCAATCGGCGGCATCAAGGATATGGGCGGCATTCCTGACGCCATCTTCGTGATCGACGTCGGCTACCACAAGGGCGCCATCACCGAAGCCGCCAAGCTGGGCATCCCGGTCATCGGCGTGGTCGATACCAACCACTCCCCGGAAGGCGTGACTTACATCATTCCAGGTAACGACGATTCCGCCAAGGCAATCGCTCTGTACGCTCGCGGTGTTGCTGACGCGATCCTGGAAGGCCGTGCCAATGCAGTGAACGAAGTTGTCGAAGCCGTCAAAAACGGCGGCGACGAATTCGTCGAAGTGAACGAACAGGCTTAATTTGCCTGCAGCGCCCGTGGAGACTCATCTGCGGGCGAAAAGAAAAGGGGTAACAGCGAGAGTTAGCGCAGTTCGCCCCTTTTTTTTGAGTAAATTGATCGAATTCCCGATGTGACGTCCCGATGACGGCATGTCAACTTAGTTAGGAGAAACATATGGCGGCAATTACCGCAGCACTGGTAGGCGAACTGCGCGCGAAGACCGACGCGCCGATGATGGAATGCAAGAAGGCACTGACCGAAGCCGAAGGCGACATGGTCCGCGCTGAAGAAATCCTGCGCGTAAAACTGGGCAGCAAGGCATCCAAGGCTTCTTCCCGCATCACTTCGGAAGGCGTTGTCGCAACGTATATCGCCGGCGGCGTCGGCGCCCTGGTGGAAATCAACTGCGAAACCGACTTCGTCACCAAGAACGATGAATTTATCGCTCTGGCAAACGCTGTTGCCAAAGTGATCGCAGAAAAGAATCCTGCCGATCTGGCCGCATTGGCTGCACTGCCACTGGGCGACAAGACAGTTGAAGAAACACGTACCGAGCTGATCGGTCGCATCGGCGAAAACATGTCGATCCGTCGCTTCCAACGCTTCGAGACAACCGGCAAGCTGGTGTCTTACCTGCACGGCACACGCATCGGTGTGGTCGTCGAGTTCGACGGCGCCGACGAGCAAGTCGGCAAGGACGTCGCCATGCACATCGCCGCGATGAAGCCGGTTGCGCTGTCGTCGGATCAGGTGCCTGCAGATCTGATCGAAAAAGAGCGTTCGGTTGCTTCCCTGAAGGCTGCCGAATCTGGCAAGCCGGCCGATATCGTCGCCAAGATGGTGGACGGCTCGGTGCAGAAGTACCTGAAGGAAGTATCGCTGTTCAACCAGTCGTTCGTGAAGAACGACAAGCAAACCGTTGAACAAATGCTCAAGGCGGCGAATACCTCCGTCAAGTCGTTCAGCATGTTCGTGGTTGGTGAAGGCATCGAGAAGAAACAGGATGACTTCGCAGCCGAGGTGGCAGCCCAGGTTGCTGCCGCCAAGCAAGCGCAGTAAGCAACAAGGAAGCGGGCCGAGAGGCCCGTTTTTTTAAGCCTGTCGGAACTTTCGACTGGTTTCAGGGACTTTGGATAAGATTTGTCAGGTCGATGGCCAGGCATTTCAACATGTAACCAAATCCCGGCAGCAGAGTACGGCAGCATACAATGGCGTCCTTTCCTTACAGCAGCAAGAGGCAAGGCGCACGGAATTACAAGTCAATCGGATAGCAAACGGAGCCCAGCACATGACGACACCAGCTTACAAGCGCGTACTCCTCAAACTTTCCGGCGAAGCCCTCATGGGCGACGATGCCTACGGCATCAACCGCGCCACCATCGAGCGCATGGTCGCCGACGTGGCGGAAGTAACCCAATTGGGCGTCGAACTGGCGATCGTGATCGGCGGCGGCAATATCTTCCGCGGCGTCGCACCTGGAGCGCAGGGCATGGACCGCGCCACGGCCGATTACATGGGCATGCTGGCAACGGTCATGAACTCGCTCGCGCTGGCCGACGCCATGCGCCAGGCCGGCCTCACGGCACGCGTCATGTCCGCAATCGCCATCGAACAGGTGGTCGAGCCTTACGTTCGCCCCAAGGCGCTGCAATACCTCGAAGAAGGCAAGGTCGTGGTGTTCGCCGCCGGCACAGGCAACCCATTCTTCACCACCGATACCGCAGCGGCGTTGCGCGGCTCGGAAATCGGCGCCCAGATCGTGCTGAAGGCCACCAAGGTCGACGGCGTCTACACCGCCGATCCCAAGAAGGATCCGGCTGCCACACGCTACAGCACCATCACCTTCGACGAAGCGATTTCCAAGCACCTGCAGGTCATGGACGCCACCGCATTCGCGTTGTGCCGCGACCAGAAACTGCCGATCAAGGTGTTTTCCATCGTCAAGCCCGGTGCGCTCAAGCGCGTAGTCCTGGGCGAGGATGAAGGCACGCTGGTCCACGTATAAATTCACGTTTCCGAACACTGTTACAAATTGGTTTTAGATAGGAGAGCAGCATGACCATCGCTGACGTCAAGAAAAACACCGAACAAAAAATGAGCAAGTCGATCGACTCGCTGCGCGCCGACCTGGCCAAGGTGCGTACCGGTCGCGCCCACACGGGCATCCTGGATCACGTCCAGGTGGAGTACTACGGCTCGCCGACGCAACTGTCGCAAGTCGCCAATCTGACGCTGATCGACGCCCGTACCATCGGCGTCCAGCCGTTTGACAAGAAGATGCTGGCCGTCATCGAGAAGGCTATCCGTGAAGCCGACCTGGGCCTCAATCCGGCGACTCAGGGCGATTTGATCCGTGTGCCGACACCGGCGCTGACCGAAGAACGCCGCAAGGAAATGGTCAAGCTGGTCAAGGGCGAAGCCGAAGACACCAAGATCTCGATCCGCAACATCCGTCGCGACGCGAACGAAAGCCTGAAGAAGCTCGTCAAGGACAAAGTTTGCTCCGAAGACGACGAGCGCCGTGGTCAGGAAGATATCCAGAAACTGACCGACAAGTTCGTCGCCGAAGTCGACAAGCTAGTGGTCGAAAAAGAAAAAGAAGTGTTGACGGTGTAAGCGCGTTATCGCTGTTGTTTATGCGATGATGAAGGGATCGGCTGCGTTTCGGGCTGATGTCGACATCATCGCGCATCTGGATTTTTACACTGTATGACTCATAAAAGCTCAACCCAGGCGGTGCCCCAGGTTTCATCGGTGCCGCGCCACGTCGCCATCATCATGGATGGCAATGGACGTTGGGCGACCAAACGCTTCCTGCCGCGTGTGGCGGGGCATGTCAAGGGCGTCGATGCCGTGCGCGACATCGTCGAGGCATGTTCCCAGCGCGGCATCGAATACCTGACGCTGTTTGCCTTCAGCTCCGAGAACTGGCGCCGTCCGGCCGATGAAGTATCGCTGCTGATGCGCCTGTTCATGACGGCGCTGGAGCGCGAGGTCAGCAAGATGCACGCCAACGGCATTCGTCTGCGCGTAGTCGGCGACCTCAGCCGTTTTGACGCCAAGCTGCAGGACATGGTGGCCAAGGCCGAGGCGCAGACCGCCGGCAACACGCGTCTGACGCTGACCATCTGCGCCAATTACGGCGGCCGCTGGGACATCATGCAGGCGGTCGGCAAGATGCTTCGCGAGCAGCCCGGCGCGACCGATTTTTCCGAAGAGCAGTTGACTCCCCATCTGGCGATGGCTTACGCGCCCGAACCGGATCTGTTCGTCCGCACCGGTGGCGAAGAGCGCATTTCCAATTTCCTACTGTGGCAACTGGCCTATAGCGAACTGTATTTCACCGAAACGTACTGGCCCGATTTCGATGGGGCCGAGCTGGACAAGGCGATCGAGTCGTATCGCCAGCGCGAGCGGCGCTTCGGTCGGACCAGCGAGCAATTGGTCGAGCAGAAAAAGGCTTCCTGATGCTAAAAACGCGTGTCATCACGGCGTTGGTTCTCCTGGCAATCTTATTGCCTGTACTCTTCCTGAATAATTTTTTTGCTTTTGCTACCGTCACGGTGGCGTTCTTCGCTGCCGGCGCCTGGGAAAGCTTGCGGCTGTTCCGCTATTCGCGCGCTGAGCTGTGGGCCGGTTTCTGGACGGTCGGCTACGCCGTGGTGGTGTTCGTCAGCGGCTTGCCAAGCGTACGCAGCCTGTTCGCGGTGTGCGTGGCACTGTGGGTGATCCGTTTTGTTCCCGCGCTGAAATTGGGCTTGCCGCCACTGAAGACGCCCGCCAATCGCCTGCTCAGCATTACCTATACGCTGGCCTTGCTGGGTTGCTTCATTGCCATCGTTTCCCTGTTTCAACATTCTCCGCTGTATTTGCTGTCGGTCATGGCGATTGTCTGGATTGCCGACATCGGTGCGTATTTCGCCGGGAAAGGCTTCGGCCGCCACAAGCTGGCGCCGTCGATTTCTCCGGGCAAGTCCTGGGAAGGCGCGGTCGGCGGCTGGCTGGCGGTGCTGGTTGCGGCTGCGGCGACGGTGATGTACCTGGACGGCGACACCTTCTCCGGACGGCTGTACGAGCGTTTCGGCTGGCTCGGTTTCATCGCCGTCATGAGCGTGCTGGTGGCTGCCAGCGTCGTCGGCGACCTGTTCGAATCGCAGCTCAAGCGTCGCGCCGGCTTCAAGGACAGCAGCAATTTGCTGCCGGGACATGGCGGCGTGCTGGACCGGATCGATGCGCTGATCCCCGTCCTGCCGCTGGCGGCGTTGATCGATCTCTGGTTGTAGGAGTTTCATGCAGGCAATTTCCGTTCTCGGCTCCACTGGTTCCATCGGCGTTTCGACCCTGGACGTGGTCGGGCGTCACCCTGAGCGTTATCGGGTGTATGCATTGACTGCGCATTCGCGCGTTGACGAACTGGCGGCGCAATGCCTGCGCTTCGATCCGCAGGTTGCCGTAGTCGGCACTGCCGAAGCCGCCGCCCGGCTGCAGCAAAAACTGCGTGCGCAAGGGCTGCGTACCGAGGTCGCTTACGGCCCGCAGGCGCTGTGCGATGTCGCCGGCGCAGCCGGCTGCGACATGGTCATGGCGGCGATCGTCGGTGCTGCCGGCCTGGCTTCGACGCTGGCTGCAGCACGCGCCGGCAAAAAAATTCTCCTCGCCAACAAGGAAGCGCTGGTCATGTCGGGCCAGCTACTGATCGACACGGTGGCCGAACACAAGGCCACGCTGCTGCCGATCGACAGCGAGCACAACGCGATTTTCCAGTGCCTGCCGCACGATTTCAGGCGTTCGCTGGACGATGGCGGCATCGCCAAGATCCTGTTGACGGCATCCGGCGGACCTTTCCTCAAGCGGGCGGTCGAAACGCTCGACAGCGTCACGCCGGACGAGGCGGTGGCACATCCGAAGTGGGTCATGGGCCGCAAGATCTCGGTCGACTCCGCGACCATGATGAACAAGGGGCTGGAGGTCATCGAGGCGCACTGGCTGTTCGGTGCGCCGGCAGACCGGATCGAAGTCATGATTCATCCGCAGAGCGTGATCCATTCGATGGTGTCCTACATCGACGGCTCGGTGCTGGCGCAACTGGGCAATCCCGACATGCGTACGCCCATCGCCAATGCCATGGCCTACCCGGAACGCATCGCCTCCGGGGTGGCCCAGCTGGATCTGGCGCAGATCGGCCAACTATTTTTCGAACGTCCCGACCTGGCGCGTTTTCCGTGTCTCAAACTGGCGTATGATGCACTGCACGCCGGTGGCAGCTCGGCGGCGATCCTCAACGCCGCCAACGAAGTTGCCGTGGAGGCATTCCTGAATCAGGAAATCGGCTTCCGCATGATCGATCAAGTGATCGCTCGTGTCATGGATAAGCTGCCCCACGGTCCGGTCACCGATATCGATGCGCTGATCGAGCAGGACAAGATCGCGCGTTCCGTGGCGCAATCCTGCCTGACTCTATGATTTCTACGTCATGAACCTGTTGCACACCTTGCTGGCTTTTGTTGTTGCACTCGGCACACTGGTAGTTGTCCATGAGCTCGGCCACTATTGGGTGGCGCGGCTTTGCGGGGTCAAGGTCCTGCGTTTTTCGGTGGGCATGGGACGTATTGTGTGGTCGCGGCGTTTTGGCCCGGACCAGACCGAATGGGCCTTGTCCATCCTGCCGCTGGGCGGCTATGTCAAGATGCTCGACGCGCGCGAGCAGGATGTCAGCGAGATGGCGCCGGAAGATCTCAAGCGCGAATTCACGCGCCAATCCGTCTGGCGCCGCATCGCTATCGTCGCTGCGGGTCCGTTGGCCAATTTCATCCTCGCCATCCTGTTGTTCGCCGGACTGTTCATGCACGGTATTCCGGAACCTCTTCCCAAATTGCGCGCCATGGCGGAGCAGAGTGCTGCTTACCAGGCGGGCTTGCGTGGCGGCGAAACCATTACCGCAGTCAATGGCGAGCCGGTACACGCGTGGACCGAAGTGCGCTGGCAATTGATGCAGCACGTGCTGGAAAAGACGCCGGCGCGTCTCGACGTCGAAAGCGATGCTCCAAACGGCGGCAAGCTGATCAATACCGTCAGGTTGCCGCTCGACGGCATATCCACCGAAGATCTGGAAGGCGACTTCCTGGCCAAGCTGGGCTTGTCGCTGGCGCGTCCGAAGGCGATCCTGGGCAAGATCATGGACGGTCCGGCCATGCAGGCCGGTCTGCAAAAGGGTGACCTGATCCTCGCCGTGAACGGTGCGCCGGTCAAAGATGGCCTGGCGCTGGTCGAGCTGGTGCGCGCTTCCCCGGGCAAGCCGCTGGCGCTGCATGGCCTGCGCGGCCAGAGCGAATTCCATGTCACGGTGACGCCCGATACGCTCACCGACAATGGCCAGACCATCGGCCGCATCAAGGTCGAAGTACCGCTGGCTCCCGAAATGACGGTAGTCAGCGATCCACCCTGGACGGCCATTACCAAGGGGGCGGAAAAGACCTGGGACACCAGCGCCATGACGCTCAAGATGATCGGAAAAATGATCGTCGGGCAAGTTTCATGGAAAAATATCACCGGCCCGATTACCATAGCAGATTACGCCGGCCAGACCGCCAAAGTCGGCCTGGTCAGCTACCTGAGCTTCATAGCGTTCATCAGCATCAGTCTGGGAGTGATGAACCTGCTGCCCATCCCGGTTTTAGATGGCGGGCATTTGCTGTATTATTCGCTGGAGATTTTGACCGGCCGTCCTGTTTCTGAGCGCTTTGGGGAAATTGCTCAACGCGCCGGTATGGGTATTCTGATGATGCTGATGCTCGTGGCCGCATTCAACGACATTGTGCGTCTGATGTTTTAAGGGTTCGTTCCAAGCCGTCCGGGTCGCCCGGATGGCTTTTGACTTTACATATGTTCGGTCATTTCAGCGCTTCGTGAAGCGACCGGCAAAAAACATAGTTCATAAGATAGCTAATGAAATTACATTCCGCGCATTTCCCTGCACCGATCTTTTCCCGTAGCCTGATCGCCGCCGCAGCGTTGACCCTTTGTACAGGCCAGGCGTTTGCCGTCGAGCCGTTCGTGGTCAAAGACATTCGTGTCGAAGGCATTCAGCGTACTGAAGCAGGCACCGTTTTCAGCTATCTGCCGGTGCGGGTAGGGGACACGTTCACGGATGAAAAGGGTACTGCCGCGATCAAGGCGCTGTACGCCACCGGATTCTTCAAGGATGTGCGCGTCGAAGCAGAAGGCGACGTGCTGGTGGTGCAAGTTGAAGAACGTCCGGCCATCGCCAGCGTCGACTTCTCCGGCATCAAGGAATTCGACAAGGAACAATTGACCAAGGCGCTGAAGGAAATCGGCGTCGCGGAGTCACGCATTTTCGACAAGTCGCAAGTGGATCGCGCCGAACAGGAGCTGAAGCGTCAATACCTGTCGCGCGGCTTGTATGGCGCCAAGGTCACCACCACCATCACGCCGGTCGAGCGCAATCGCGTCGCCGTCACGTTTGCAGTGGACGAAGGCGACGTGTCGCGCATCAAGCAAATCAACGTGGTCGGCAACAAGGCGTTCTCGGACGGCACGCTGCGTGATCAGCTCAAGCTGACCACACCAGGCTGGTTCACCTGGTACACCAAGGCCGATCAATATTCCAAGCAGAAGCTCGCCGGCGATATCGAATCGCTGCGTTCTTACTATCTGGACCGCGGCTATCTTGAAATGCAGATCGAATCGACCCAGGTCTCGATCACGCCCGACAAGAAAGACATCTACATCACCATCAATATCAACGAAGGCGAGAAGTACACCGTCTCCGACATCAAGCTCGATGGTGAAATGTTCGGCATGGAAGGCGATCTGGCCGGGCTGGTACAGTTGAAGAAGGGCGATATCTATTCCGGTTCCAAACTGACCGACAGCACCAAGAAAATCAGCGAACGCCTCGGCAACTTCGGCTACGCCTTCGCCAACGTCAACGCCAATCCGAACGTCGATCGCGAGAAGAAGGAAGTCGCCTTCACGATCATGGTCGATCCGGGCAAGCGCGTCTACGTGCGCCATATCAACATCGCCGGCAACACCAAGACCCGCGACGAAGTGATCCGCCGCGAATTCCGCCAGTTTGAAGACTCGTGGTACGACGGCGAAAAGATCAAGCTGTCGCGCGATCGCGTCGACCGTCTCGGCTATTTCAAGGAAGTCACCATCGAGACGCCGGAAGTACCGAACAGCAGCGATCAGATTGACGTCAACATGAAGGTCGAAGAAAAGCCGACCGGCAACATCATGATCGGCGCCGGCTTCTCGCAAACCGACAAGCTGAGCCTGACCGGTTCGATTTCGCAGGAAAATGCCTTCGGCAGCGGCAACACAGTCGGTATCGAAGTCAATACCAGCTCGCGCTATCGTACGATCGCCGTGTCGCAGACGAATCCTTACTTTACCGATGACGGCGTCAGCCGCACGTACGAAGTATTCCTGCGTACGATTCGTCCTTCCGCGTACACCACCGGCGATTATCGCGTGAAGACGATCGGCGGCAACGTCAAGTTCGGCGTGCCGTTCTCCGAATTGGACCGCATCTTCTTCGGCGTTGGTATCGAAAATACCAAGGTTGATACCGACAGCACCAGCCCGAGTCTGTACCGCCAATACGTGCGCGACTTCGGCGCCGGTGGCGTGGCGGGCTGCGATGTCGTGAACGACGGCTCCTGCGGCGTGGGTACTGCGTCGACCACCAGCTTCCCGCTGACTGCAGCGTGGCAGCGCGACAGCCGCGACAGCGCATTGGTGCCGACCAAGGGGCGTTACCAGCGTGCCAATCTGGAGTTGTCCGCCGTCGGTACCTTGAAGTACTATCGCGCCAGCTACCAGCACCAGTACTTCCAGCCTTTCTGGGCGAACGCCGCAACGATTGCGTTCAACGGCGAAGTTGATTACGGCAAGGGCATTGGCGGCAAGCCTTATCCTATCTTCAAGAATTACTATGCCGGTGGTATCGGTACTGTACGTGGCTACGAAGCGTCATCGCTGGGTAACCTGAAAGACCAGTACGGCGATTCGATGGGTGGCGCCTCGCGGCTCATCGGTAGCGTAGAATTGCAATTCCCGTTCCCTGGTTCGGGTCAGGATCGCAGCCTGCGCTGGTTCACCTTCCTTGACGGCGGTAACGTATTTGCAGACCGTGAACGCATCAAGATCAACGATCTGCGCTATTCGACAGGTTTGGGCATCAGCTGGATCTCGCCGATCGGTCCATTGAAGTTGAGCTATGGCAAGCCGTTGAACTTGAAGCAGGGTGACAAGTCCCAGAACTTCCAGTTCCAGCTCGGCACCGGTTTCTGATCGCAGGATCAGTCAGTGGCATAATTGAAATCTGTATTACGGAGAATGACCTTGAAGTTTATTACCAAATCATTGTTGTCGATGCAGGCTGCGACGCTGGTCGCTGGCGTGCTGTCGTTTGCAAACGTGCAAGCCCAGGAGTCGAAAATCGCGTTCGTCAGTACCGAGCGTATTTTCCGCGAAGCAGTGCCTGCCAAGGCGGCGCAAACCAAACTGGAAGCCGAATTCGCCAAGCGCGAAAAGGATATCGCCGACATGGCTGCACGTTTGAAGGCGCAGTCTGACAAGCTCGACAAGGACGCTGCAATCCTGTCTGAATCGGACCGTGTAAAACGTCAGCGCGACCTGGGCGACCTGGACAAGGAATTCCAGCGCAAGCAGCGTGAATTCCGCGAAGATCTGAACCAGCGCCGTAACGAAGAGTTGTCGGTGGTCCTGGAGCGTACGAACAAGGTGATCCGCCAGATCGCTGAAGCAGAAAAGTACGACATCGTGTTCCAGGAAGCTGTCTATGCCAGCAAGCGCATCGACATTACTGACAAGGTTCTGAAAGAACTGTCGAAGTAATACCGTAATTCGAACGCAATTCATCACATGTTCACCCCAGGCGCGCAGATTGTACCGAGAAGATCTCTTCAATCTGCGTTGCCTGAGCAGGTAACGGAATAATCTACGAAGGCCAGCATGAGTATTCGGCTAGAACAGTTGGTCGAACGCTTGGGTGGCCAGCTTAAAGGCAATGCGCAGATCGAGGTCGGCGGCATTGCTCCTCTGGACGCCGCGACATCGTCGCACATGACGTTCCTCTCCAATCCCAAGTTTCGCGCACAGGCAGAGCAGACGCAGGCTGCGGTACTGATTTTGTCCGAAGCGGACGATGAAGCCATTGTCGCCTATCAGGGCGCGCGCATCGTCACCAGGAATCCTTACGCGTATTTCGCCAAGGCGGCTCAGCTGTTTGCGGCCCAGGCTGCGATTCCGGTTGCAGCCGGAATCCACTCCAGCGCTTGCGTTGATCCTGACGCCAGGGTGGCGGCGAGCGCCGTGATCGGTCCGCAGGTCGTCATCGAAGCCGGCGCCGTGATCGGCGAGCGCGCTGTCATTGACGCCGGTAGCTACATCGGCCGCAATGCGCGTATCGGCGCCGATACGCATTTCTATGCGCGCGTGACCTTCCATTCCGATTGCGAAATCGGCGAACGCGGCATTGTCCATTCCGGCGCCGTGATCGGCGCCGACGGCTTCGGCTTCGCCAACGAGAGCGGCGTCTGGGTCAAGATTCCGCAAGTGGGCAGAGTAGTGATCGGCAATGACGTCGAAATCGGCGCCAACACCACCATCGACCGCGGCGCCTTGTCCGATACGGTGCTGGAAGACGGCGTCAAGCTCGACAACCAGATCCAGATTGCGCACAACTGCCATATCGGCGCGCATACGGCGATTGCGGCTTGCGCCGGCATCGCCGGCAGCGCCAAAATCGGCAAATATTGCTCGATCGGCGGTGCTGCCATGATCCACGGTCACATCACCATTGCCGACCGGGTGCATGTGTCGGCCGGCACGCTGGCATTGCGTTCCATTCTGGAGCCGGGACAATATACCGGCTTCTATCCCATCGCCAAGCACGGAGAATGGGAAAAATCAGCAGCATTGGTGCGCAATCTGGGCACAATGCGTGAGAAAATCCGTGCGTTGGAAAAAACGATCAAATCGCTTACAGCGCAGCCTACTGAGCAAAAAAATGACTAGTCTCGACATCAATCAAATCAAAGAATACCTCCCGCACCGCTATCCCATGTTGCTGGTGGACCGCGTCCTCGAATGGGAAAGCGGCAAGGACATTACCGCCATCAAGAACGTGACCGTGAACGAAGAGTTCTTCAACGGCCATTTCCCCCACAAGCCGGTGATGCCGGGCGTGCTGATGATCGAAGCGCTGGCACAGACCGCCGCGCTGCTGTCGTTTCTGACCGAAGGCCGCAAGCCGGACGCCAGCACCGTAGTGTATTTCGTCGGTATCGACAATGCGCGCTTCAAGCGTCCGGTTGAACCGGGCGACCAGTTGAAGATGCACGTGGAGATCACGCGTCGTGCACGTGGTATCTGGAAATACAGGGCTGTCGCGACCGTCGACGGCCAGGTGGCCGTCGAAGGCGACCTGATGTGTACCATGCGTAACGCCAACGACGCCAGCCAGGCGGGTTGATTCATGTCGCGCATTCATCCTACCGCTGTGATCGAGTCGGGCGCGCAGCTCGACTCGTCGGTCGAGGTTGGTGCCTATTCGGTCATCGGCGCCAATGTGCGCATCGGCGCCGGCACCAAGGTCGGTCCGCACGTGGTGATCGAAGGCCATACGACAATCGGCCGCGACAACCAGATCTTCCAGTTCGGTTCACTGGGCGCTGCGCCGCAGGACAAGAAATACGCCGGCGAACCGACCCGTCTGGAAATCGGCGACCGCAACACCATCCGGGAATTCGTCACCTTCAATCTGGGCACCACCCAGGATGCCGGTGTCACGCGCCTTGGCGACGACAACTGGATCATGGCTTACGTGCATATTGCGCACGATTGCCAATTGGGCAACAACATCATTCTGGCCAACAACGCCACGCTGGCAGGGCATGTCCATCTGGGTGACTGGGTGTTCCTTGGCGGCTTCACGTCGGTGCACCAGTTCTGCAAGATCGGCGCGCACGCCATGACGGCGTTTACTGCGGCCGTGAGCCAGGACATTCCACCGTTCGTGACGGCAGCGGGTAACCGTGCCGTGCCGGCCGGCATCAACAGCGAAGGCCTGAAACGTCGCGGTTTCACGCCCGAGCAGATTGCCGCAATCAAGCGGGCCTACAAAGCCATCTATCGCTCCAGCCTGCCGTTGGAAGAAGCCCGGCAGGCGTTGCAGCAGCAAGAAGAAAATTCCCCTGAATCCGCCGCCTACATCCGCCTGATGCGTGAATTCATCGCCTCGTCCTCTCGTGGCATCATTCGATAACATGTCCATCGCCATGGTCGCCGGCGAAAGCTCGGGTGATCTGCTGGCGAGCCGTTTGCTGTCCGGCTTGCGTCCACGCCTGCCGGATGCGCGTTTGCACGGCATCGGCGGACCTCATATGGCGGAACACGGTTTCGTGAGCGATTGGCCGATGGACAAGCTGACCGTACGCGGCCTGTTCGAAGTCGTGCCGCGCTATCGTGAACTCAAGGGCATACAGAACACGCTGCGCGACCAGTTGCTGGCCGAGCGGCCGTCCGTGTTCATCGGCATCGACTATCCCGGTTTCAATCTCGGCCTCGAGCAGCAACTGCGTGACGCAGGCATCCCCACCATGCATTTCATCGGTCCGCAAATCTGGGCATGGCGCGGCGGACGCATCAAGAAAATCGCACGTGCGGTGTCGCACATGCTGGTGATCTTCCCATTCGAGGAAGAGATTTATCGCAAGGCCGGCATACCGGTGACCTACGTCGGCCATCCGTTGGCGGAGATCATTCCGATGGAACCCGACCAGGCCGGCGCGCGTGCTGCATTGGGCTTGCAGCAGGACCGCCGCGTCGTGGCGATCCTTCCGGGCAGCCGCATGTCCGAGCTCAAGTACAACACCGCCAGCTTCCTCGGCGCGGCCAGACTGTTGCGCCGGCGCGAGCCCCAATTGCAGTTCGTGGCGCCGATGGCGGGCGACAAGCAGCGTGCGTATTTCGAACAATTGATTGTCGAGACCGGTAGTGCCGATCTCGGCATCCACGTCATCAGCGGCCAGTCGCATGCGGCAATGGAAGCCGCTGACGCCGTTCTGGTGGCTTCCGGCACCGCGTCCCTGGAAGTGGCCTTGTACAAGAAACCGATGGTGATCGCCTACAAAATGATGCGTGCATCGTATGCCATCATGCGCCACATGAACTACCAGCCCTGGGTCGGTCTGCCGAACATCCTGGCGCGCGAATTCGTCGTGCCGGAATTGCTGCAGGACGCGGCTACGCCGCAGGCGCTGGCCGACGCGCTGTGGAAGCAACTGGATGATCCGGCGCATTGCCGGAACCTGCGCCAGCGGTTTACCGACATGCACCACAGCTTGCTGCGCGACACCGCCAACGCCAGCGCACAGGCGGTCTGCGCCTTGCTGGACCGGCAGCGCGCGCGATTGGCGCCGGGAGGGTAGGCATCATGGCGAAAAAACAAGATCTCAATCTGTCCCTGTTTGCGTTCGACGACTATGCGGGCGAGACCGTGTGCGGCGTTGACGAAGCAGGACGCGGCCCCTTGGCGGGACCGGTATTTGCCGCCGCCGTCATTCTCGATCCGGCGCGGCCGATTGTCGGTTTGCGTGATTCCAAGAAACTCTCCGAAGCCAGCCGCGATGCGCTTGCGCTCGAAATCAAGGATCGCGCCATCGCGTGGGCGATTGCTGAATGCTCGGAAGATGAAATCGACCAGCTCAATATCCTTCACGCCAGCATGCTGGCCATGCGCCGCGCCGTCGAAACGCTCAAGACCATCCCCACGCTGGCGCTGATCGACGGCAACCGCTGTCCGGTGATGACGATACGCTCGGAAGCCATCATCAAGGGCGACGACAAGGTGCCGGCAATCTCGGCAGCATCAATCCTCGCCAAGACCGCACGCGACGCCGCCTTGCTGGTGTTGCATGCGCAATATCCTCACTATGCCTTCGACCAGCACAAGGGTTATCCCACGGCACTGCATCTGGAGCGTCTACGCCTGCACGGCGTTTCGCCGGTGCATCGCAAGTCGTACGCGCCCGTGCGCGCTTTGCTGAACGCGGCCTGAAGGTGAGGCGATGAAAACGATTTCCTCGCGCGACAATGCGCTGTACAAGGAACTCAAGCAACTCGCCACCAGCGCGCAGGCACGGCGCAAGGTCGGGCGCAGCCTGCTTGACGGAGTGCATCTGGCGCAAGCCTATTTACAGGGTGGCGGCAAGCCTGAGTTCTGCATCGTCGCCGAGAGCGCACTGCATCACGCCGAAGTAGCGCCCGTGCTGGCGCAATGCGAAGCGGCAGGCAGCCAATGCATTTGCCTTCCCGATGCGCTCTACCAGGCGGCAAGCCAGGTCGAAAACGGCGTCGGCCTGTTGCTGGTGATTGCCACGCCGCAGCCGTCCGCGCCGTCGGCGCTGACGATGTCCGCCGTATTGCTCGATGGCTTGCAGGATCCCGGCAATCTGGGATCCATCCTGCGTAGCGCTGCGGCTGCCGGCATCCGCCAGGTGTTTTGTTCTGCAGGCACGGCAGCGGCGTGGTCTCCCAAGGTCTTGCGTGCCGGCATGGGGGCGCATTTTCAGCTTGAGATATTCGAGGGCGCTGACCTGCTGAGCCTGTGCAAGGGCAGTGCAGTTTCCGTCCTTGCGACCAGCTCCTACGCGCAAAAAACCATCTATCAGACTGACCTGACGCAAGCTGTCGCCTGGCTGTTCGGCCATGAAGGCCAGGGCGTCGCTGACGATTTGCTAGACGCCGCCAGTGACAAGGTAGTGATTCCGCATCTCGGCGAAATGGAGTCGCTCAATGTCGCGGCAGCAGCAGCGGTATGCTTCTTCGAGCAGGTCCGGCAAAAGCAGGGCGCCGCTTCCTGAGTCGGCGATGAACTTCCAGTCGCCGGATCTCCATGCCTATTTCAGCGGACGCTGGACGTTTTCCCGCACCATGGTCGGCGCCGACGACGTACTGATCGGTGAAGCGGAAGGTGCGGCCGAGTTCCTGCCGGTGTCCGGCATGTCTCTTTTGCATTACAAGGAAGCGGGGCAGTTGCGCCTCGCAGCCGGCCAGCGCGTGGTCGGTTTTTCGCGGCGCTTCGACTATGAGGTTGCAGGCGACATGGTGCATGTCGCGTTTGCCGACGGCATGCAGCTTGGGCAGGCTTACCAGAGTTATCGCTACGATGCGGTGGAACAGGCCTTGCTGCCGGTGGAGACGCATCTCTGCATCCTGGATCGCTACGACGGCAGCTACCGCTTGACGAATGCCGATAGCTTCGAATTGCGCACGCGCATCGACGGTCCGCACAAGGATTATCGGGTGCACACGCATTTCACCAGGCAGCCCGGCTAGTTTGCGTGCGCTATGGCGACTTGCGCGATCAGCGTGTTTCCGGCTTGATTTCCTGCAGGATGGTGGCGGCGATCTCTTCGATCGACTTGGCCGTGGACGACATCCAGCGAATACCTTCGCGGCGCATCATCTTTTCTGCTTCGTTGATTTCATAGCGGCAGTTTTCGATGGCGGCATACTTGCTGCCGGGACGGCGTTCATTGCGCACTTCCGACAGGCGTTCGGCGGCAATGGTCAGGCCGAAGATCTTCTTCTTGAAATTCACCAGCCCGCTCGGCAGCTTGTCGCGCTCGAAATCCTCGGGAATCAGCGGGTAGTTGGCCGCCTTGATGCCATACTGCATCGCCAGGTACAGGCTGGTCGGCGTTTTGCCCGAGCGCGACACGCCCACCAGGATGACGTCGGCGCTGGCCAGGTTCTTGTTCGACTGGCCGTCATCGTGCGCCAGTGAGAAATTGATCGCTTCGATGCGGTTTTTGTATTCTTCCGAATCGGCGGTGTTGTGGCTGCGGCCGATGGTGTGGGTCGACTTGACGCCGAGCTCCTGTTCCAGCGGTTCCACGAAGGTCTGGAACAGATCCATATGCATCGCCCGCGACTGGCGAATGACCGCCGACAGATCCGCTTTCACCAGCGTCGAAAACACGATCGGCGCCTTGCCGTCGACTTCGGCGACTTCATTGATGCGGCGCGTGGCGTCGTAGGCCTTGTCCAGCGTATCGACGAAGGGCAGGCGCACTTGCTTGAAGCGCAGCTCGAACTGGCTGAGGACGGAATGGCCCAGGGTTTCCGCCGTAATGCCGGTGCCGTCCGAAACGAAGAACACCGTGCGGTTGGCGGGCGGCAACGGGACCGGGCAGGAAGACGGAGCGAGATCGAGCATAATGTTGTTAAAAAGAAAACAATAAAAAATAAGGAAGGGGAGTGAAAAAAAAGCTGGCTACCCTGTAAAATGCCATGCAACAGATTGAGAAGCTAGCTCAAAATGACCCTGAATGTGCTGCGCAAGTTGACCGAAACCATCTGGATGTTTGCCGTTGCAAACACCTTCGGAACTGCCGCGCGCCGTCTGAGTGAAGTCATGAATCAAATGAGCTGTGCCGCTGTCCCCGCATTTGCTGCAATTATGTCGCCTTCGTCCCAAAATAACAAAGAACAAATGACGATCGCCGGCCCCGCGAAGATTTCCCATCATCAAACTAGAGGTTGTTATGTCCAACGCAGTAAACATGGGTTCTACCCAGGGGGCCGCATACGTAGTCTCCTTTGAAAATCTTCGCATGACGGATGTCGAGTCCGTCGGCGGCAAGAACGCGTCGCTGGGTGAAATGATCAGCCAGCTGGCCGGTGCCGGAGTCCGCGTGCCAAGTGGCTTTGCCACGACCGCACAGGCTTTCCGCGACTTTCTGGAACACAGTGCGAATGGCGGCGCAACGCTGGCTCAACGCATTGCAGATCGTCTCGTTACGCTGGACATCGAAGATGTGCGTGCGCTGGCGCAAGCCGGTGCTGAGATTCGTCAATGGATTATCGACACGCCTTTCCAGCCCGCGCTGGAACAGCAGATCAAATCCTTCTACGACAAACTGGTTGCCGACTCCACCGCGGAGATGTCTTTCGCCGTACGTTCGTCTGCGACCGCGGAAGATTTGCCTGACGCGTCCTTCGCTGGTCAGCAGGAAACCTTCCTCAACGTGGTCGGCATCGACAACGTGCTCGAAGCGATGAAGCACGTGTTCGCCTCGCTGTACAACGACCGCGCGATCTCGTATCGCGTCCACAAGGGCTTCACCCATGCCGAAGTCGCGTTGTCGGCCGGCGTGCAACGCATGGTGCGCTCCGACGTCGGCGCTGCCGGCGTGATGTTCACCATCGACACCGAATCGGGCTTCAAGGATGTGGTCTTCATCACTTCCAGCTACGGCCTGGGCGAAACGGTGGTGCAGGGCGCAGTCAATCCGGACGAGTTCTACGTGCACAAGCCGATGCTCGAACAAGGCAAGCTGCCAATCATTCGCCGCAACATCGGCTCCAAGCTGATAAAGATGGAATTCACCGGCGAAGCCAAAGCCGGCCGCTCGGTCAAGACGGTCGACGTGCCGGTCGAAATGCGCAACCGCTATTCGCTGAACGACGCCGAAATCGTCGAGCTGGCCAAATACGCCGCCATCATCGAGAAGCACTACGAACGTCCGATGGACATCGAATGGGGCAAGGACGGCCGTGACGGCAAGCTGTACATCCTGCAGGCGCGTCCGGAAACCGTGAAGTCGCAGCAAAAGGCGACCGACGCACAGCAACGTTTCAAACTCAAGGGTTCCAGCGCCGTGTTGGCAACCGGTCGCGCCATCGGTCAGAAGATCGGCGCCGGTCCGGTGCGCGTGATTCGCGATGCCGCCGAAATGGAACGCGTGCAGCCGGGCGACGTGCTGGTTGCCGATATGACCGACCCGAACTGGGAGCCGGTCATGAAGCGCGCTGCGGCGATCGTCACCAATCGCGGCGGCCGCACCTGTCACGCGGCGATCATCGCGCGTGAACTGGGCGTGCCGGCAGTGGTCGGTTGCGGCGACGCCACCGACATGCTCAAGGATGGCACGCTGGTCACCGTTTCCTGCGCCGAAGGCGACGAAGGCAAGATCTACGACGGCCTGCTGGAAACCGAAATCACCGAAGTCGCACGCGGCGAATTGCCGTCGATTCCGTTGAAGATCATGATGAACGTCGGCAACCCGCAACTGGCTTTCGACTTCCAGTCGATTCCCAACGGCGGCGTTGGTCTGGCGCGCCTGGAATTCATCATCAACAACAACATCGGCGTGCATCCAAGGGCGATCCTGGAATACCCCAATATCGACGCTGACCTGAAGAAGGCCGTCGAATCCGTCGCCCGTGGCCATGCCTCGCCGAAGGCCTTCTACGTCGACAAGCTGGCCGAAGGCATCGCCACCATTGCGGCGGCATTCTGGCCCAAGCCGGTCATCGTGCGCCTGTCCGACTTCAAGTCGAACGAGTACAAGAAGCTGATCGGCGGTTCGCGCTATGAACCGGACGAAGAAAACCCGATGCTGGGCTTCCGCGGCGCCGCGCGTTACCTGTCGGCAGATTTTGCCGAAGCGTTCGAAATGGAATGCCAGGCCATGAAGCGCGTGCGTAACGACATGGGTCTGACCAACGTCGAGATCATGGTGCCGTTCGTCCGTACCCTGGGCCAGGCGGAAAAGGTCATCGGCCTGCTCGGCAAGAACGGCCTCAAACGCGGCGAGAACGGCCTGCGCGTCATCATGATGTGCGAAGTGCCTTCCAACGCGATTCTGGCGGAGCAGTTCCTCGAGCACTTCGACGGCTTCTCGATCGGTTCCAACGATCTGACCCAGCTGACCCTGGGCCTGGACCGCGACTCCGGCATGGAATTGCTGGCAGCCGATTTCGACGAACGCGATCCGGCGTTGCAAGCCTTGCTGACCAAGGTCATCTCGACTTGCCTGGCCAAGGGCAAGTACGTCGGCATCTGCGGTCAGGGTCCTTCGGACCATCCGGATTTTGCGGAATGGCTGATGAAGCAGGGTATTGAATCGATTTCCCTGAATCCTGATTCCGTGATCGATACCTGGCAGAAACTGGCCACGAGCGTTGCCGGCAAGTAGGCAAGCGTCGTTACTCCGGTCTCACAAAAACGCGGGCCTCGGGTCCGCGTTTTTGTTTTTGGGAATAGACTGTTAAAGTCTTGCCGGTAAGCGGTTCCGTAGCAGTCTCTCGCACCCTCTCTGAAAAGGAACAAGGACATGATGGACTGGGCGATATGGTTTGTATTGGCCGGTGTGGCAATCGGGGTGGAACTCTTCACCGGCACGTTCTATCTGCTGATGATTGCGATCGGTCTGGGCGCCGGCGGCGTTGCCGCGCTGCTGGGCGGAAAACTGGAATGGCAACTGCTGCTGGCGGCGGCAATCGGCTTTGCCGCCATCGGCGCATTGCGACGCAGCCGCTTCGGCCGGATGGGCAAGGAAAACGCAGCGCGCGACCCGAACGTCATCCTCGACATCGGCCAGAGCGTACAGGTCGATCACTGGAACGACCTCGACGGCACCCACACTGCGCGCATCCGCTATCGCGGCGCCGAGTGGGACGTCGAACTCGCAGCGGGTAGCCCCGTGCAGGCAGGACAATTCGTCATCCGGGAAGTTCGAGGCAGCCGCCTGATCGTCTCTCATCATTAGGAGAATCATCATGTTCGGAAGCGTGACGCTGGTCATTTTTTTCATTGCTATCATCTTCGTCATCAAGACCGTCAAAGTCGTGCCGCAACAGCATGCCTGGGTGGTCGAGCGCCTCGGTAAATATCACGCGACTCTCGGGCCGGGCCTGAACATCGTGGTGCCGTTCATCGACCGCGTCGCTTACAAGCACGTCCTCAAGGAAATCCCGCTCGACGTACCGCCGCAAGTCTGCATCACGCGCGACAACACGCAGCTGCAGGTCGACGGCATCCTGTATTTTCAGATCACCGATCCGATGCGCGCATCCTATGGCTCGTCGAACTACATCGCGGCGATCACTCAACTGGCGCAAACCACCCTGCGTTCCGTGATCGGCAAGATGGAGCTCGACAAGACCTTCGAAGAACGCGACCACATCAACACCGCCATCGTCAGCGCCATCGACGAGTCCGCCGCGAACTGGGGCGTGAAGGTGCTGCGTTACGAAATCAAGGACCTGACGCCGCCCAAGGAAATCCTCCACGCCATGCAGGCGCAGATCACCGCCGAGCGGGAAAAGCGTGCGCTGATTGCCGCTTCCGAAGGCCGCAAGCAGGAGCAGATCAACATCGCCAGCGGCGAACGGGAAGCCTCCATCGCCAAGTCGGAAGGTGAGAAGCAGGCCTCGATCAACCGTGCCGAAGGCCAGGCCGCCGCCATCATCGCCATCGCCAACGCCAGTGCCGAAGCACTGCGCAAGACGGCGGCGGCGATCCAATCACCGGGTGGCGAAGAAGCGGTCAACCTGAAAGTGGCGGAACAGTATGTCGCAGCGTTTTCGCAACTGGCCAAGACCAATAATTCGATCATCGTGCCGGCCAACCTGAGTGACATGAGCACGCTGATTGCCAGCGCGCTGCAAGTGGTGAAAGCACAGGGAAAATAAGCAACGGCGACGCACGAATCATGAAAGCCTGAGGAGAAATCTTCAGGCTTTTTTACGACCGTTGCGATTAAATCGGACCAGCGCAATCAGACTGCGGTCCGGTGCGGCGCAACGTTTTTCTGATGGTCGGCGGCTACGCAGTGTTTCCGCTCTCGATCGCATCGTAAGGCAGAATGATCTCCACGCACAGGCCGCCATCGACGCGGTTGAAGGCGCAGATGCGGCCGCCGTGCGCTTCAACGATGCGGCGCGCGATGGTCAGGCCGAGGCCGTAGCCGTTGCTGTTTTTCCGGGTGCGGCTGCTGCGGAAGAAGGGTTCGAAGATCAGCTGCAATTCTTCTTCCGGCACGCCCGGGCCGTGGTCGACGACCGACACCAGCAGCGACTGCCTGTCCTTGTCAACCTGGGTATTGATCGCGACCGTGGTGTCGACGGCGGTTTGTTTGACGGCATTGCGAACGACGTTCTCGATGGCGCGGTGGAGCAGTTCTGCGCCGCCTGTGATCACGACGTCGCAGCGTACCATTCCTTCGATGTGACGATTCACTGCTTCAGCCTCGAAACGGGCGTCGTCGATGATTTCGGTCAGCAGATCTTCCATGCGGATGTGGTCTTCCATGGCGCCGGTAACGCCCGCTTCCAGTCGCGACAGCGTCAGCAGTTCGCCCACCAGCTTGTCCATGCGCACGCCTTCGCGTTCGATGCGCTCCAGCGTAGCGGCGGTTTTTTCCGGTTGCAGGCGCGCCAGTCCGATCGAAGCCTGCAGCCGCGCAATCGGCGAGCGCAGTTCATGCGAGACGTCGTGCAGCAAGCGGCGCTGGCTGTCCATCAAGGCGCGCAGCTTGTCGGTCATGCCGTCGAAATCGCGACCGAGATCGGCCAGTTCATCGTTGCGCTTGCCCATTTTCGGCGCCAGTCTGTCGTTCAGGTTGCCGGACGAGGCGCGTGCGAAGGCCGACTTGAGCAGGCGGATCGGCTGCGAGAAATACCAGGCCAGCAGCATGGCGAAGAACAGGCTGGCGACGGTCGCCACCAGCATCGGCATCATCGGGAAAAAGAACGGCGGTGGCGATTGCATGCGGCGCGAGCCGCGCTCTTCGTGCGGCGGGCCGCCGTATTCCGGATCGGCGGACGAAGGCAGGAACAGCAGATAGGTATGGCCGTCGGCGGCTTTGACTTCCTCGACCACACGGCGGCGGGTCTCGGTGCCGAGCAGGGTGCGTGCTTCTTCGATCAGGCGCGGATGGACTTCGCGGCCGAGCAGTTCATGCTGTTCTTCATCGACGGCATAGACATGATGGCGGTCGGCGTTGAGCACCAGTTTGCGCAATGCTTCGGTGCCGCCGTACTGCAGCGTGGCGGCGGCGGAGCGGATCATGAAGGCGGCGGGAGGGCTCTGGTCGAGGTCGCTGGTGCGGCGGTCGCGTTCGCGATTCTCCAGCGAAAACATGATGCCGACGCCGATCGTCGCCGTCAGCTGCGCCACCATGATGAAGAAAAAGAACTTCCAGAACAGCCGTCCCACCGCTATTCCTTGATGAACTGATACCCCAGGCGGTAAACAGTCTGGATGCAGGATTTGTCGCTGCCGAGGGTGGCGATTTTCTGGCGGATGCTGCTCAGGTGGACGTCGATGTTGCGGTCGAAGCGCGCCAGCGGACGGCCCAGGCCTTGTTCCGATAGATGTTGCTTGCTGACCGGTTTGCCGGCATTGCGGGCCAGCACTTCAAGCAGATTGAATTCACTGCTGGTCAGTTCCAGCGGCCGCCCGGACCAGGTGGCGCGGCGCTGCTCGGGCCACATCGACAGCGCGCCCACAGCCAGCGGCGAGTAGGGACTGTGGCCGGGATTGTCGATGACGGTGCGGCGCAATATGGCGCGCACGCGGGCGGTCAGCTCGCGCGGCGTGCACGGCTTGGGCACGTAATCGTCGGCGCCCAGTTCGAGGCCGATGATGCGATCGGTGTCGTCGCCCTTGGCGGTTAGCATGAGCACGGGAAGATTGCTCTTGGCGCGGATGCGGCGCAGGGTTTCCAGACCGTTCAGGCGCGGCATCATGACGTCCAGGACGACGATGGCGTACTGGCCGGAGAGGGCCTCGATGACGCCGCTTTCGCCGTCGTAGGCAACGTGTACTTCAAATTTTTCCTGCTCGAGATATTCCTTGAGCATGTCAACGAGTTCAATGTCGTCGTCTATCAGCAATACTTTGGACATCGTCGCCGGTTTCACTTTCTTTGATTTGCGGATGCTTCGGATTGCGCAATCATATGCGCAAAAGACCGCGGCACGGTACTACGGTAACGGCTGGCGCCGGTATCTTTACAATCTTTTACCCTGCTTTTTCCCGGACGCAATAGCAGGCCAGACAAGGAAAATTGCCGTTTTGAAAATGCACGGCCAGTCACAGCCTTGCAGGAAGAGGGAGATGGGATGCCGACCGGAATTTACCCGGTTTTACATGCGGACGGCGGCTTTTGCATCGGGCTATGGCCGATACTGCGGCCTTGTTGATACATGCCGCCAACACTTTCACGGTTTTTGTTGCCGGGTGAAAATGACGGTAAATAACAGGCCGCATCGCGCGGGGAGATAATGTGCGCGACATAGATGAGACGGACTTGAACCATGTTGCATGAAAAGCTTTTGCAAGACCCCGGTCACCTGCAGGAACTGATGACGCTGTTGACGCAGAGCATCGCCGCCGACCTGGCCGGACGGCCGGATGAAGCGCTCGATATCATCGGACAGGCGATCGCGCTGGACCCTGCCTTCATGCCGGCGCTGATGCGTCGCGCCGACCTGTTGATGGCGCAGGAGCGCTACGCCGAAGCGATCGCCGCCTACGACGATTGCCTGCAGCGCTTTCCGACGCTGGAAGAAGCCGGACAGTCGCGCCATCGCGCCATGATCCTGGCGCTGGATCACTGCCAGATCATGCTGGAGGAGCGGCCGCATGAAGCCGGTCTGCTGTGCGAGCAGGCAGCGTTGCTGGAGCGGCTCGGACGCTTCGATGAGGCGCTGGCCAGCCTGGACCGCGCGTTGGAATATGCGCCGACGCACCAGCAGGCGCTGAATCAACGCGGCAATGTGCTGCTGCACCTCAATCGCCACGAAGAAGCCGTACTGTGCTACGACCGCATCCTGGCGCAATCGGCTGCCGATGCCGCGGCGATTTTCAATCGCGGCAACGTGCTGCAAAAAATGAATTGCATCAACCAGGCGCTGTGGTGTTACGAGCAAGCGCTCACCCTGCAACCGAACTTCCCTGAAGCGGAGATGGCGCAGAGCCATTGCCTGCTGCTGCAAGGCGACTTCGCCGGCGGCTGGCAGCATCACGAAGCACGCTGGCGCACGACACAGCTGCGCGGGCAAGGCCTGTTCCCGCATGAGCCGGCCTGGCTGGGCGAGCCGCCGCTGGCAGGGCGCAGCATCCTGTTATGGGCCGAGCAGGGACTGGGCGACACGATCCAGTTCGCGCGCTACATTCCCCTGATTGCCGACATGGCGGCGCAGGTGACGGTGTGCGTGCCGGAGACCTTGCGACGGTTGCTCGCTTCGCTGACCGCCTTGCCCAATGTCACGCTGGTCAGCAACGACAAGGCGCTGACGCCGCACGATTTCCATTGTCCGCTGATGAGTTTGCCGCTGGCGCTGAGCTGGACGCTGGCAACGATTCCGGCAGGGGTGCCGTATCTGCACGCGGACGCCGAACTCAAGCAGCAATGGTCGGCCGTGCTGGGACCGGCGCCGCGCTTGCGGGTCGGACTGGCCTGGGCCGGGCGGCAACACGGCGAGCTCAATCACACGCGCGACATCCCCTTGAGTCATCTGCGCCCGCTGGCGGAGGTCGAGGTGGAATTGGTGAGCCTGCAGCAGCAGATTCCCGCCGGCGACCAGGCCGAACTGGCGCAGTGGCAACGCATGCACCGGCTGGAAGCGGCCATGACCGACATGGCGGAGACCGCAGCGCTGATCGATAACCTTGATCTGGTGATCAGCGCGGATACGGCCGTGATCCATCTGGCCGGCGCGCTGGGTAAACCGGCCTGGCTGCTGCTGCGCTATGAAAGTGAATGGCGCTGGGGCTGGCAGACCGGCAGCTCGCGCTGGTATCCGACGGTGAAGGTATTCCGCCAGCAGCATCGCGGCGATTGGTCGGGCGTGGTGGAAGAAGTGGCGGAGTGTCTGCGGCTGGCGGCGGACAGGTAGGAAGCTCCTGGAACCCGGTCTCGCGACGGACCGGAAACAGGTTCTTAACGGCGGTGGGTTTTCATGGCAGCCTGGATCTCACGCTGGCTGTCGCGTTGCTTCTCGGTCTCGCGCTTGTCGTGCTGTTTCTTGCCCTTGGCCAGGCCGATTTCGCATTTGATGCGGCCTTTGCTGAAATGCAGGTTCAGCGGCATCAGCGTGTAACCCGAACGCTCCACCTTGCCGATCAGCTTGTCGATCTCGGAGGCGTTGAGCAGCAGCTTGCGGGTGCGCGTGGTTTCAGGATGGACGTGCGTGGACGTGCTGGTCAGGGCGCTGATGTGCGCACCGAACAAAAAGATCTCGCCGTTGCGGATCGTGACGTAGGCTTCCTTGATCTGCGCCTTGCCGGCTCGGATGGCCTTGACTTCCCATCCTTCCAGGACGATCCCGGCTTCGAAGCGCTCCTCGACGAAGTAATCGAAAAATGCTTTTTTATTATCAACAATACTCATCTGGTCGGAAAATCCGTGGTCTCGGTTAAAATTTCAACTTTGCGATTTTATCAAACGGACCACCTTTCATGGCAGTCGTACATAAAACAGTCCTGATCAATTACAGCGCGGAGCAGATGTTCAAGCTGGTCGACCGCGTCGAAGACTATCCCGAATTCCTGCCCTGGTGCGGCGGCGTCGAGGTCGACGAGCGCCAAGGCGACAAGCTCAAGGCCAAGCTGAAGATCAATTATCACGGCCTCAAGCAATCCTTCACCACCGAAAACACCAACACGCCGCCGAGCAGCATGACCATGCATCTGGTGGAGGGGCCGTTCAAGCATTTCGAAGCCCGCTGGAACTTCAAGGCGCTGCGCGAGGATGCCTGCAAGATCGAATTCGACATGCAGTACGAATTCTCGAGCCGCATCCTGGAATCGGTGATCGGGCCCGTGTTCAGCATGATTGCCAACAGTTTCGTCGACTCTTTCTGCAAGCGTGCAGAACAGATATATGGCTGAAACGGCGCAATTGCAAGTCGAGATCTGCTATGCCGCGCCGGACTTGCAGATCCGCAAGCCGGTGCGCGTCGACGCTGGCGCCACCGTGCAGCATGCCATCATGCAAAGTGGCGTAATGCGCGAGTGTACAGCAATCGACCTGACGGTCTGCCGCGTTGGCATCTACGGCAAGCTCAAGACGCTCGACACGGTGCTGCGCGACCAGGACCGGATAGAAATCTACCGTCCGCTTATCGCCGACCCCATGGATTCGCGCCGCCGCCGGGTGGCGAAGAAGCGCTGAAGCAGCCCGACGCAGGGCGGTGCGGCAAATATGCTGCACATTTCACGGAAAAATCAAGGTCGGCGCGACGAGTGCAAAAGTTTTCTGTATAATTCGCTTTTGCGCCTATAGGAAATGCTATGCGTCTTCTCCAAAAAGCACTCACATTCGATGACGTGCTCCTCGTTCCGGCCTACTCGGACATCCTCCCTAAAGATACTTCCCTTGCCACGCGTCTGACACGCAACATTCGCCTGAACATTCCGCTTATTTCCGCGGCAATGGACACCGTGACTGAAGCACGTCTGGCTATTGCCATTGCGCAAGAGGGCGGCATCGGCATTGTCCACAAGAACCTCACACCGAAGGAACAGGCGCGCGAAGTTTCCAAGGTCAAGCGTTTTGAATCCGGCGTGGTGCGCGATCCGATCACGATCCCGCCCACCATGAAGATCCGCGAAGTCATCGCCCTGTCCGAATTGCACGGCATCAGCGGCTTTCCGGTGGTCGAGGGCAGCAGCCTGGTCGGCGTGATCACCAACCGCGACCTGCGTTTTGAAGAAGACCTCGACGCCGAAGTCCGCGCCAAGATGACGCCACGCGACAAACTGGTCTACGTCAAGGACGGCGCCGGCCTGGAAGAAGCCAAGCGCCTGATGAACAAGCACCGTCTCGAGCGTGTGATGGTCATCAACGACAACTTCGAATTGCGCGGCCTGATCACCGTCAAGGATATTCAAAAATCTACCGCTCACCCGTTTGCCAGTAAGGACGATCAAGGCAAATTGCGCGTCGGCGCGGCCGTCGGCGTCGGTCCTGACAATGACGAGCGCATCGAACTGCTGGTTGCCGCAGGCGTTGACGTGCTGGTGGTCGACACCGCCCACGGCCACTCGGCGGGCGTGCTCAACCGCGTCAAGTGGGTCAAGACCCGCTACCCGCATGTGGAAGTGATCGGCGGCAACATCGCTACCGGCGCAGCAGCCAAGGCGCTGGTCGAACACGGTGCGGATGCGGTCAAGGTAGGTATCGGCCCAGGCTCGATCTGCACCACCCGTATCGTTGCAGGCGTCGGCGTGCCGCAAATCTCGGCCATTGCCAACGTCGCCAAGGCGCTCGAAGGCACCGGCGTGCCGGTCATCGCCGACGGCGGCATCCGCTTCTCCGGCGATGTCTCCAAGGCGTTGGCGGCAGGCGCTTCCAGCGTGATGATGGGAAGCATGTTCGCCGGCACCGAAGAAGCGCCGGGCGAAGTGATCCTGTTCCAGGGCCGCAGCTACAAGTCGTATCGCGGCATGGGCAGCGTCGGCGCCATGACCGACGGTTCGGCTGACCGCTATTTCCAGGACGGCGAAAACAACGCGGAGAAACTGGTGCCGGAAGGCATCGAAGGCCGAGTCGCCTACAAGGGCAGCGTGCTGGCGATCCTGTATCAACTGGTTGGCGGCGTGCGTTCCTCGATGGGCTATTGCGGTTGCGCCACCATCGATGAATTCCGCGAAAAAGCCGAGTTCGTCGAGATCACTTCGGCGGGCATGCGCGAGTCGCATGTCCACGATGTGCAGATCACCAAGGAAGCTCCTAACTACCGCGCCGACTAAGCAAGGTAAGGATAGAGACAAAAAGGCCGCGCTCCTTTTCGAGTTGCGGCCTTTTGACTTATTTTTGCCGCTGAAATAATTTCAAACTTGCCTACCATCACAGCCATGCATTCAAAAATTCTGATCATCGATTTCGGTTCCCAGGTCACTCAGCTGATCGCTCGCCGCGTGCGCGAAGCCGGCGTGTTTTCCGAAGTTTTTCCCCACGACGTGAGCGACGAATTCGTGCGCAACTACGGCGCCTCCGGCGTGATCCTGTCGGGCGGCCCGAATAGCGTGACCGAAGGCGATACGCCGCGCGCGCCGTTTGCGGTGTTTGAGCTGGGCGTGCCGGTGCTGGGCATCTGCTACGGCATGCAAACCATGGCAGAGCAACTTGGCGGCAAGGTGGAAAACGGTACGTTGCGCGAATTCGGTTACGCCGAAGTGCGCGCGCATGGTCACACCGCGCTGCTGAAGGATATCGCCGACTTCACCACGGCCGACGGCCATGGCATGCTGAAGGTCTGGATGAGCCATGGTGACAAGGTCAACGAAATGCCGCACGGCTTCAAGCTGATGGCCTCGACCGGCAACTGTCCGGTGGCCGGCATGGCCGACGAAGAGCGCCGCTTCTACGCGGTGCAGTTCCATCCCGAAGTCACGCACACGCTGCAAGGCAAGGCCTTGCTGGGCCGTTTCGTGCACGACATCTGCGGTTGCAAATCGGACTGGAACATGCCCGACTACATCGCCGAAGCGGTCGCGTCGATCCGCCAGCAAGTGGGCGACGATGAAGTGATCCTCGGCCTGTCCGGCGGCGTCGACAGCAGCGTAGCGGCAGCGCTGATCCATCGCGCCATCGGCGACAAGCTGACCTGCGTATTCGTCGACCACGGCCTGCTGCGCCTGGATGAAGGCAAGATGGTCATGGAGATGTTCGGCAAGAACCTCGGCGTCAAGGTCATCCACGTTGATGCCACCGATCAGTTCATGGGCCACCTGGCCGGCGTGACCGATCCGGAAGCCAAGCGCAAGATCATCGGCCGCGAATTCGTCGAAGTGTTCCAGGCCGAATCAGGCAAGCTGAAGAACGCCAAATGGCTGGCGCAAGGCACGATCTATCCGGACGTCATCGAAAGCGCCGGCAAGGGCAAGAAGGGCGCTCACACCATCAAGAGCCACCACAACGTCGGCGGCCTGCCGGAAACATTGAATCTGAAGCTGCTGGAGCCGCTGCGCGAACTGTTCAAGGACGAAGTGCGCGAACTGGGCGCGGCGCTCGGCCTGCCGCACGAGATGGTGTACCGCCATCCATTCCCGGGCCCGGGCCTGGGTGTGCGCATCCTCGGCGAAGTGAAGAAGGAATTCGCCGATCTGCTGCGCCGCGCCGATGCAATTTTCATCGAAGAACTGCGCAACACCAAGGATGCAGACGGCCGGAGCTGGTACGAAAAGACCAGCCAGGCGTTCGCCGTGTTCCTGCCGGTGAAATCGGTGGGCGTGATGGGCGATGGCCGCACCTACGAGTACGTAGTGGCGCTCCGCGCCGTGCAGACGCAGGACTTCATGACCGCACACTGGGCGCATCTGCCGCACGAGTTGCTGGGCCACGTGTCCAACCGCATCATCAACGAAGTGCGCGGCATCAACCGCGTGGTCTACGACATCTCGGGCAAGCCGCCTGCCACAATTGAGTGGGAATAAAATTTCTCGGGAAATTTTGTTCAGTAGTTGATTGACTATCAAAGCCCTGTTCCGACAGGGCTTTATCTTTCGGGTATCGGCGTGGCGGCGGAGAATGGCAGCCACATCATTTTCAGCATCATTTTTAGAGCTCTCCCATGGAAATCAAGGTCAACTTCCTCGACAAGCTGCGTCTCGAAGCCAAGTTCGACGACTTCACGGTCATCGCCGACCAGCCCATCCGCTACAAGGGCGACGGCTCTGCGCCTGGTCCCTTCGACTACTTCTTGGCGTCGTCGGCCTTGTGCGCAGCTTACTTCGTGAAGTTGTACTGCAACACGCGCAACATCTCCACCGAGAATATCCGCCTGTCGCAGAACAATATTGTCGATCCGGAAAATCGTTACAAGCAGATCTTCAAGATCCAGGTGGAGTTGCCCGCAGATATCGAGGAAGCGGACCGTCGCGGCATCCTGCGATCGATCGAGCGCTGTACGGTGAAGAAGGTGGTGCAGGAAGGTCCCGACTTCGTCATCGAAGAAGTCGAAAGCCTGGATGCCGATGCGCAATCCTTGCTGACCGTGAAGCCGGCCGCTGATGCCAGCACCTTTATCTTGGGCAAGGATCTGCCGCTGGAGCAGACCATCGCCAATATGTCGGGCCTTCTGGCCGGGTTGGGCATCAAGATCGAAATCGCGTCGTGGCGCAATATCATTCCCAATGTGTGGTCGTTGCATATCCGTGATGCGCATTCGCCGATGTGTTTCACCAACGGCAAGGGCGCGACCAAGGAAAGCGCGCTGGCTTCGGCGCTGGGCGAATACATCGAGCGGCTCAGCAACAACCATTTCTATGCCGGCGCATTCTGGGGCGAAGACATCGCCGACGCGGCGTTCGTGCACTATCCGAACGAGCGCTGGTTCAAGCCAGGGCGCAAGGATGCGCTGCCGAAAGAAATTCTGGATGACTATTGCCTGGATATCTACAACCCCGACGGCGAGTTGCGCGGCTCGCATCTGATCGACACCAACTCCGGCAATGTGGAACGCGGCATCTGCTCGCTGCCGTATGTGCGGCAGTCGGATGGCAAGGTGGTGTATTTTCCGTCCAACCTGATCGAAAACCTGTTCGTCAGCAACGGCATGAGCGCCGGCAATACGCTGGCTGAAGCGCAGGTGCAGTGCCTGTCCGAGATTTTCGAACGCGCGGTCAAGCGCGAAATCCTGGAGGGTGAAATCGCCTTGCCGGATGTGCCGCAGGAGGTGCTGGCGAAATATCCCGGCATCCTGGCCGGGATCAAGGGCCTGGAGGAGCAGGGCTTTCCGGTGCTGGTGAAGGATGCGTCGCTCGGCGGGACTTACCCGGTGATGTGCGTCACCCTGATGAATCCCCGCACCGGCGGCGTCTTCGCCTCGTTCGGCGCTCACCCGAGCTTCGAAGTGGCGCTGGAACGCAGCCTGACCGAGTTGCTTCAGGGACGCAGTTTCGAAGGCCTGAATGATTTGCCTCAGCCGACCTTCGAGAGTAACGCGGTAACTGAGCCGAACAATTTTGTGGAGCACTTCATCGACTCCAGCGGCATCGTGTCGTGGCGCTTTTTCAGCGCCAAAGCGGATTTTGAATTCGTCGAGTGGGATTTTTCCAGTCATGGCGAAAACGCTAATGCCGAAGAAGCCGCGACCTTGTTTGGCATTCTCAAGGACATGGGCAAAGAGACCTATGTGGCGGTATATGACCAGCTGGGCGCCGTGGCTTGCCGAATCCTGGTGCCCGGTTATTCCGAGGTGTATCCGGTCGAGGATCTGATCTGGGACAACACCAACAAGGCGCTGTTGTTTCGCGCCGATGTATTGAACCTGCATCGCCTGGATGATGCCGCCCTGGAAGCGCTGCTTGAGCGCCTGGAAAACAGCGAACTCGATGAGTATTCCGATATCGCGACGCTGATCGGTATCGAATTTGACGAGAACACGGTCTGGGGGCAATTGACGGTCCTCGAGCTGAAGCTGCTGATCCAGCTCGCCCTGCAGCAATTCGAGGAGGCGCAGGAGCTGGTGGGCGCCTTCCTGCAATACAACGACAACACGGTCGAACGCGGCTTGTTCTACCAGGCCCTGAAGGTGGTGCTGGAAGTGATGCTCGATGACGAGCTGGAGCTGGACGACTATGCGGTCAACTTCCGCCGCATGTTCGGCGACGCCCGCATGGATACGGTAATGGGTTCGGTCGACGGCAGTGTGCGTTTCTTCGGACTGACGCCGACGAGCATGCAACTGGAAGGTCTCGACAGGCACCATCGCCTGATCGACAGCTACCGGAAATTGCACAAGGCGCGGGCGAATGCGGCCGCTGCAGGTTAAGAGGGTGAGTCATGGCTGAGCAAGATCTGTTCGGAGACGTTCCTGCGCCTGCAGCGCGTCCCCGCGAGGCTCGCAAAACCCGCCCGCAGGCTGCACCGCCGCAGCACACCTGGTTCTTCGCCTTGCGTCCTGCGATCGCCGACGCGGCCCGTCTCGATGCGTTTGCCGAAAGCTTGCTGGCGTCCCATGGCGTCACCGGCAAACGTGTCGGAGTGGAGCGGCTGCATATCACGCTGGAACTGGTCGGGCACGACTCCGAGGCAAGCGTGGTGGAGGCGGCATGCCGCGCGGCAGACCTGCTTCGATTTCCTTCCATTGATGCGCGTTTCGACGCCGCAGTGACTTTCTCTGCGCCCAGCGGTCCATTCGTGCTGCTCGGAGGCGACGGGCTCAATGGCGTGCGCGAGTTGCGGACGGAGCTTGGCTGCGCGCTGGCGGAGCAGGGCTTCACGCCGTCGCGTTCGTATGAGCCGCACATGACCCTTTGTTACGATCCGCGCAACCGCGTGGAGCGTATCGCCATCGATCCCATCGGTTTTCAGATTGCCGAGTTTGCGCTCGTCAAAAGCCACATCGGACTGTCCCGGCACGAGGTGTTGCGGACGTGGCAGCTCACCGGCTGAACACGTCCTCCCGGCGCGGCTTGCCGCTCCAGTGGACCAGCGCAGCAACAAGTCCCAGCACGATGCCGAAGATCACGATGCCACTCCAGCCATAGCGCGTCATCAGCCAGCCGCTGATCACCACGCCGAGAGCGCCGCCGGAAAAGGTGGCGGTCATGTACAGGCTGTTGATGCGGCCTTGCGCTTTCGGATCGACCGCGAAGGCGCGGGTCTGGTTGGACACCAGTCCTGACTGCACGCCGATATCAAGCACGATCACCCCGATCACCAGCAACGCCAGCGAGGACTCCGCGCCAGCCAGCAGCAGGAAGGCGGCCGTCACGATGCCGATGCTGGCCGCCACCACGCTGCGCGGCCCGCGCTTGTCGGTGGCGCGGCCGCCCAGCGACGCAGCCAGGGCGCCGGCTGCGCCGATGATGCCGAAACCGCCGGCCCAAGCGCTGCCGAGGTGCCACGGCCCGTTCGCCAGCAGCGCCGCCAGATTGACCCAGAAGGCATTGAAGCAAGCCCACAGCAGCGCCTGCACTATCATCGATTCGCGAATCGGGCGGTGGTCGCGGGCCAGCGGCCACAGCGACGCCAGCAGGCGTCCGTAGGACAGGTTGGTGCTCGGTACGCCGCGCGGCAGCAGCATCGCAGCGGCGATCCAGACCGGGATCATGAACGCGGCTTCCACCCCGTACACCGCACGCCAGCCGTAGGCCGAGCCGACCACGCCGCTGATCGTGCGGCCAAGCAGGATGCCGACCATGATGCCGCTGACCACCGTGCCGACCGAACGTCCGCGATCGCCCGGCAGCGACATGACGGCCGCGAAGGGCACCAGTTGCTGCGGCACGCAACTGACGATGCCGAGTCCGAACGAAGCCGCGATCAGCGCCCAGATGCCGGGCGCCAACGCCGCCGCAGCGGCGAAAAGGAAAGCGCCGATGATCTGGCCGAGCACCAGCTTGCGCCGGTCGAAGCGGTCCCCGAGGGGCAGTAGCAGCGCCAGCCCGACGGCAAAGCCGAGCAGCGCCGCGCCGGCCACGAGGTCAACCGTCGCCAGGTTGACGTCCATGTCTGCGGCGATCAGTGGCAGGATGGGTTGGGTGCAATAGATGTTGGTGATCACTGCGCCGGCGATGATCGCCATCATCAGGATCTTGCTGCGCGACGCGGTCGCGGGCGTCGCGGGACTGGCGGATAGGTTTAGCTGGCCGTTCACGGCGTTCTCCTTGGAAAGGTGTCTGCGGAGTGCGGCAAAATGCCACATTCCGAGGCGGACACGCCAGCTTACTTGTTTGCATTTATAAAGATAATTACCTAATATCGGGAATGATCCTTCCAAAATCTGGTAGTTGCCTATGAATCGTCTCGACTCCATGTCCGTTCTGATCGCCGTTGTCGACGCGGGCAGCCTGTCGGCCGCCGCGCGTGTTCTCGACATGCCGCTGGCGACGGTCAGCCGCAAGGTGGCTGAACTGGAGGAGCATCTGAAGACGCGCCTGCTGCATCGTTCGACGCGACAGTTGTCGCTGACGGAAGCAGGGATCTCCTACGTCGCCGCCTGCCGCCGCATCCTGGAAGAAATCGGCGAAGCCGAGCGCGCCGCGACAGGGGAATACGCCTCGCCCAAGGGCGAACTGCTGATCACGGCGCCGGTGGCGTTCGGACGGCTGCACGTGGTGCCGGTGGTGGCGGAATTTCTCGTGCAATACCCTGAGATCGGCATCAACCTGATGCTCACGGACCGCGTGGTGCATCTGATGGATGAACATGCCGATGCCGCGATACGCATCGGTGACCTGCCCGACAGCATGCTGATGGCGACGCGCGTGGGAACGGTGCGGCGCGTGATCTGCGCCAGCCCCGCCTATCTGGCCGCGCACGGCCGGCCGCTCAGGCCGCAGGATCTCTCCGGGCATGCCTGCATTACGTTCGAGGTCCTCGCATCCATGCGCGCCTGGATGTTCGGGAGCGGCAAATCCGAATTCTCGGTGCCGGTGCAATCGCGCCTCACGGTCAATACGGCGGAGGCCGCCATCGCCGCTGCAACGCTGGATGTCGGATTGATACGCGTGCTGTCTTACCAAGTCGCGGACGCGGTTCGCCGGCAGGTGCTGCGCGTTGTGCTGGAGGAGTTTGAGTCGGCGCCACTGCCCGTCAGCCTGGTGCACACGGGGCAGGCGCCGTTGCCGCTGAAGCTGCGCGCCTTTCTGGATTTCGCGACGCCGCGTTTGCGTGAGCGCACCGCGGGCGTATTGGCGGAACCATGAAAAGACGGCCTGGCTATACCTGCTGATCGCCTGACACCGGGCGGATGCGGCTGATCGACAGTCGCAATCCCACCAGTCCCAGCAATTTTTCCGCGGTCGCGATGGTGCCGCCGGAACGGCCGCTTTCGATGTCGCGGAGAGTGCGTTCGGATAGCCCGGTGACTTTCGCCATTTCCTTGATGGTCAGGCGCATGGTGGTGCGCAAGTGGCGTGCGGCTTCGGCCAGATCCCACTCGGGATGGGCGAGCACGCCGTCGACAGCCTGCTTGCGCAGTTGCACCTGTTCTTGCAGCGAAATCGGGTTGTAGCGTTTGTCCATGATGTCGTCGATTCAGTGCAATGCCTGCAGTCGCGCGGCATGCGTGCGCAAGGGGAGCTGCAGATAAGCCAGAACATCCTCTTCCAGGCCGAAATCGCGTCCGCGATCGGCCACTTCCAGCAACGGCGTCGCCATCGCCTGCAACGTCTCCAGCAGAGGGGTGCGCGGCAACCGGGTTTGCCCGGCAACCGAGTCGATCACGGCCTGCCAGTCCGGGCTGCCGCCGTCGTGCTGCGACCAGCGGATGCGACGCGAAATGCCGTCCGGATGCAGATACATGGGGGCGAAATCGAACAGCGGCGTCAGGCCGATGCGTCCGGCTTCATCGCGCGTGATCGCGGTATTGCGGGCGTGATTGTCCTTGTTGGCCAGCGCGACGTTGGCGACGTCGCGGCGCAGGTACTCGCAGATTTCAGCAAGTGGATCGGAGGCGATTTCGCACAATCTCATGCAGGCTTCGTCATGCGTCGGCACCTGGCCGAAGCCGGGTTTGCCGGTCAGGGCGGCCAGGCTTTCCTGGGCCAGGCGGATTACCTTGCCGCCGTCGACGCGACGGTCGAAGCGCGGGATGAACAGGGCGCGCTCCTGCATGTGTAACCGCGCATGCACGCGCAAGCCGAGATGGCGGGCGATTTCCATGTACGGCGCTTCCTGGCGCAGGATCTGGGCCAGGCGTTCATTGGCGCCGCGGCCGAATTTGACGATGTAATGTTCGCGTGCGCGCTCGTCGGGCAGGGCGTGGTCGAGGTAGAGCAGGCCGTCGTCGGCGCGGGTCAGCAGGATCTTGGGCCATTCGCCTTGCACGCCGGACGAACCGGCGACGAACAAGCCGTGCCGGGCCAGGTATTCCGTGAAGTCGTCGGCGCGCGTGGCGACTTCCTCGTCGGTGAAGCCGTGCAAGGGACCATCCTGCCGCTGCAGCCACTGCGCCGCCTCCTTGATCCGCAAATTGCCGATCGGATTGCCGGCACCGGCGAGCAGCAGCGGCCAGTCTCCGGCTGCCTCGGCGTTTTCCGACAAGCCGAGCCGGCGCAGCAATTCCTGGCGCCCGTATCCCTGCGGCAGCATGTCGATCAGGAACACCGGCCAATGCGGCAGGTCGAGCGATGCCAATGACACCGGGAAGCCGCTGGACAAGGCATGGGCGTCGCGCCGGTTTTGCCAGGCGACCGCGTATTCCAGTCCATAGCCGCTGGACGTAGGCGTAAATACGCCCTGCGCGGCAGCCCCGGTCAGGCTGACATTGGCGGCCTCGGTCCAGTGATTGTCAGCGAACAGCTCGATGGTGCAGAAGTCGTCCATATGGGCAGAAAAATAGCAATAATATGAAGGTAATTACTCATTATAGTGATATTTTTCTACCGTAATGGTGGTGTCGCTCGATTTGTTGCGAGAATGATGCACGCGGAGGGCGCAGCACCGCATCCCGGGCGTCACGCCCGGTCGCGGCGGCAGACACGCTATAATGACGGCTTACGGACGACGCGCGGTGCAAGCCTGCGCGCGCAGCTCCGAAACCCGCGGCGCACACGCCGCCGCCAGCCCCCTATCATCGTGACTTACAGCATCAAAGAAATTTTCTATACCTTGCAAGGCGAGGGTACGCACGCCGGTCGTCCGGCGGTGTTTTGTCGTTTCAGCGGCTGCAACCTGTGGACCGGCCGCGAAGAAGATCGCAGCAAGGCGATTTGCCAGTTTTGCGATACCGATTTCGTCGGCACCGACGGCGAGGGTGGCGGCAAGTTCAAGACCAGCGACGCGCTGGCGCAAGCGATCAACCAGCTGTGGCCCGCGTCCTATGCGGCCAGCAAGTACGTCGTGTTCACCGGCGGCGAACCGTTGCTGCAGCTCGACGAGGTACTGATCGCCAGCATGCACGCGGTCGGATTCGAGATTGCCATCGAAACCAACGGCACGATTCCGGTGCCGCCCGGGGTCGACTGGATTTGCGTCAGCCCCAAGATGGGTTCCGAACTGAAGGTATTCAAAGGCAGCGAACTGAAGGTCGTGATTCCGCAGCAGGCGCAGGTCCTGGCCGACTATGAGAAGCTGGATTTCGCGCATTTCCTGCTGCAGCCGATGGACGGCCCCGAAGCCGTGCGCAATACCAAAATGGCGATCGAGCTGGTCAAGAATAATCCCAAGTGGAAGCTGAGCATCCAGACGCACAAGCTGTTGCAGATACCGTAAGAACAAGTGCAAGGCCTCGCAGCCAGCTCGTGAGCGATTCGAGGAAACCGCTGCGATATAGCTGTTATCGGCCTGCGCCCCTGTTGCCGGGCGCGCGTTTGTTTACAATCCGTTTCTGATCCATTCCTATTTTCAATCCGTAAGGCGTTCATGCTGACCATTACCCGTAAACTCGAATTCGATGCCGGCCACCGCATCCCCGACCACAAGAGCCAGTGCCGCAATCTGCACGGCCACCGCTATACCCTGGAAATCACCCTGGTCGGCAAGGTCATCGAAGTCGAGGGCAGCTCCGACAACGGCATGATCATGGATTTCTCCGACATCAAGACGCTGGCCAAGCAACATCTGGTCGACGTCTGGGATCACGCGTTCCTGGTCTATGAAAAAGATCAGCCCGTGCGCGATTTCCTGGCAAGCCTGCCGGACCACAAGACGGTCGTGATCGACCGCATCCCGACCGTGGAGAACCTGGCGCGCACCGCCTTTGACATCCTCAACGCGGCCTACAAGGACGCGTATGGCACTGGCTTGCATCTGCAAAAGCTGGTGCTGCACGAAACGCCCAATTGCTGGGCCGAGATCACGGCCGACTGAGGCGCCAGAAATCATGACCGGCACGTTCACGGCCTCGCCTGAGCACATGCAGCTTGCGCTGGTGCAGGCGCAACACGCCTGGGACCTTGGCGAAGTGCCGGTCGGCGCAGTGGTGGTCAGGGACGGCGAAGTCATCGCCACCGGCTACAATCAGCCCATCGGCAAGCATGACCCGACCGCGCATGCGGAGATCATGGCGTTGCGCGCGGCCGCCGGGATTCTCGGCAACTACCGTTTGCCCGGCTGCGAACTGTATGTCACGCTGGAGCCTTGCGTGATGTGCGCCGGCGCGATGATGCATGCGCGCCTGGCGCGCGTGGTCTACGGCGCGGCCGATCCCAAGACCGGCGCCTGCGGTTCGGTGCTCAACCTGTTCGCGCAGGAACAGTTGAACCACCACACCGAGCTGGTCGGCGGCGTGATGGCGGATGCGTGCGGACAGATGCTGAAGAGTTTTTTTTCGGAACGCCGCGAACAGCTGAAGCAGGAAAGATTGCAGCGCCAGGCAATCGCCCACGCGCATGCCAACGCCCATTCAATCGACGATGAAGCCAATGACTGAAACCTTGCTTGCTCCCGATATTCACGTGCCGGCCGGCACCTGCGTCGCCATCATCGCTCCCGGCGGCTATGCGCCCGACGAGGCGGCGGTCGGGCGCGGCATCGCTTTGCTGGAAGCGCAAGGCTGCAAGGTCAAGAGCTACTATGATCACGCTGCGCGGCACCAGCGTTTTGGCGCCACCGATGCCGGCCGCGCGGCCCACATCCAGCAGGCGGCGGCAGATCCTGAAGTGCAGGTCGTCATCGCATTGCGCGGGGCCTACGGCATGTCGCGCATCCTGCCGGTACTCAATTACGAGGCGCTGGCCGCCAGCGGCAAATTGTTCGTCGGCTACAGCGACATCACCGCCTTGCATCTGGCCTTGCTGGCGCAGACCGGCGCTGGTGGTATTGCCGGGCCGATGCTGTGCGGCGATTTTGGCGCCGAGAACCCGAGCGCGATGACGATGAACAGTTTCTGGCGCGTGCTCACGCAACCGATGCAGACCATCGCCGTGGAACAGGCGGGCAATCCGGCGCTGAAGGTTTCGGGCAAATTGTGGGGCGGCAATCTGGCGATGGTCGTGCATCTGCTCGGCACGCCGTATTTCCCGCAGATTGACGGCGGCATTCTGTTCGTCGAAGACGTCAACGAGCATCCGTATCGCGTCGAGCGCATGCTGCTGCAACTGGAGCATGCGGGTGTGCTGGCGCGCCAGAAGGCGGTGCTGCTGGGTGATTTCTCAAATTACCGCTTGTCCGACTACGACAACGGCTACAACTTCGAACAAATGCTGGGCTATGCGCGCCAACATCTGTCGGCTCCGTTGCTGACCGGGTTACCGTTCGGCCATATCACCGACCGCGTCAGTTTGCCGGTCGGCGCCCACGCCGAGCTCGAGTCCGACGCGCGCGGCTTCTCGCTGCGTCTGAGCGGCTATCGGACCCTGACCTGAGCTCGTCCTGAGCAGCAGTCCTGAGCAAGCAGGTTGGAAGCTTACAAAGGCTTGATTTCAACCTTGACGCCATCGCTGAGCACGGTGATGGCGCCCGGTTCGAATCGTTTGCCGTTCATTTCCAGTTGCTCGGGTTTGAAGGTGTAGAGCGGGTAATCCTTGAGCACTTGTTCCGCCGCAGCGTTGCCGATGGCATTGAGCTGCGGCGCATATTGCGCCGGTACACCGGCGATGTCGACTTTCTCCACAGTGGGCGCATCCAGCCGCACCGAACGTGTGGCGGCGTCGTATTTGAGCGCGCTGCTCAGCGACAGCGTGCCGTTGACGGGTTTGTTCATGAGCAGTTTGTTGTCGATCTGCGCGTCGACCACGGTGGTCAGGCGATTGCTGTCGGGATTGAGCGCCAGGCGCGGATTGCTGAGGTTGACGTCGAACATGTCCATGTAGCGCAGCTTGCGCGGGAACTGCGTGGCGAGCGCCGTCTGCAGGTCTTTTTTCGGAAACGTGTATTCATTGGTCCAGATGTTGTAGGCAGCCTGGCTGGCGCTCGCAGCCGCCAGCGCGCCGCAGGCCAGCAGTAAGGCTCCCGCCAGGCTGCGCCAGCGCTTGCCGAAGGCGGATGTTGTCGTTTTGATCATCATTTTCCCATTCTCGGAGTGTCGGAGAAAACGGTTGGAACCGTTGCCGGGCAAATAATTCAAAGCGATTCTTCCCGCGGTGCGGCGCAGTCACGCCGGACTTGGCCTGCGATGGTAAAATCACGTGTTTACACCTGACCTCGCCTAGCCTCATTCGGTCTCATTCGACTTCCCGGCTTGGCTTGGTTTCCGGCAACTTGCCGGGCAATCTCAGGCAACATCACCATACGTAAAGGCTTTTTTCAGTGTTATCCACGGCAAACATCACGATGCAGTTCGGCCCCAAGCCGCTGTTTGAAAACATTTCGGTCAAATTCGGCGAGGGCAACCGCTACGGCCTGATCGGCGCCAATGGTTGCGGCAAGTCGACGTTCATGAAAATCCTCGGCGGCGACCTCGAACCGTCGGGCGGCAACGTCAGCCTGGACACCAACGAGCGTCTCGGCAAGCTGCGCCAGGACCAGTTCGCCTACGAAGAAATGCGCGTGCTGGACGTGGTCATGATGGGCCACACCGAAATGTGGGCGGCGATGGCCGAACGCGATGCGATTTACGCCAATCCGGACGCCACCGACGACGACTACATGAAGGCGGCCGACCTGGAAGCCAAGTTCGCCGAGTACGACGGCTACACGGCCGAAGCGCGCGCCGGCGAACTGCTGCTGGGCGTGGGCGTGGACATTGAACAGCATCAGGGCCCGATGAGCAACGTTGCGCCAGGCTGGAAGCTGCGCGTCTTGCTGGCGCAGGCGCTGTTCTCGAATCCAGACATCCTGCTGCTCGACGAACCGACCAATAACCTCGACATCAACACCATCCGCTGGCTGGAAGACATGCTCAACGAGCGCAATTCCACCATGATCATCATTTCCCATGATCGCCACTTCCTGAACCAGGTCTGTACGCACATGGCCGACATGGACTACGGCACGCTGAAGGTTTATCCGGGCAACTACGACGAATACATGCTGGCATCGTCCCAAGCGCGTGCGCAGCAACTGTCCGTCAATGCCAAGGCCAAGGAAAAGGTCGCCGAGCTGCAAGACTTCGTGCGCCGTTTCTCGGCCAACAAATCCAAGGCGCGCCAGGCCACATCGCGCGCCAAGCAGATCGACAAGATCAAGGTCGAAGACATCAAGCCGTCCAGCCGCGCCAATCCCTTCGTGCGTTTCGAAGGCGAGAAGAAACTGCATCGCCTGGCGGTGGAGACGCAAAGCATCAGCAAGACCTACGACCGTCCGATTTTCAAGAACTTCAGCATCATGGTTGAAGCCGGTGAAAAGATCGCCATCATCGGCGCCAACGGCGTCGGCAAGACCACGCTGTTGCGCTGCATCGGCGGCGATGTCGCCGGCTTGCAGCCCGATAGCGGACTGGTCAAATGGGCGGAAAACGCCAGCGTCGGCTACATGCCGCAGGATCCCACCGAGGAATTCGCCAAGGGTGAAATCCTGACCGACTGGATGGGACAGTGGACCCAGGAAGGCGACGACGATCAGGCGGTGCGTTCGATCCTAGGCCGCCTGCTGTTTTCCGGCGACGACGTCAAGAAGTCGGTCCAGGTGCTGTCCGGCGGCGAGAAGGGCCGCATGATGTACGGCAAGCTGATGCTGGGCCGTCATAACGTCCTGCTGATGGATGAGCCGACCAACCACATGGATATGGAATCGATCGAGTCGCTCAATATCGCGCTTGAAAAGTATGCCGGCACGCTGATCTTCGTGTCGCACGACCGTGAATTCGTTTCGTCGCTGGCGACGCGCATTCTGGAAGTGAAGGAAAACGAGATCATCGATTTCCGCGGCAGCTACGAAGATTATCTGTCCAGCCAGGGTATCCAGTAACTTTTTCAGGCGATCGATGTTTCGATCGCCTTTTTATCGTCCAAGCCATGCAAGCAACCGCAATGAAGGTCGTCGAATTTGAACGGCCGCAGATGGAGACCGGCAGCAGCTGCACAGCCAACGCGTGGGCCAGGGTCCCGGCCACGCCGACGGCCGATGAACGCCACGCATTGAAGGCGCGCATCAAACAACTGCTGAAGGAAAAACAGGCAGTGCTCGTCGCACACTATTACGTCGACGGCGACCTGCAGGACCTCGCCGAAGAAACCGGCGGGTGTGTCTCGGACTCGCTCGAAATGGCGCGCTTCGGCCGCGACCATGCCGCGCAGACGCTGGTAGTCGCCGGCGTGCGCTTCATGGGGGAAACCGCCAAGATCCTGAGTCCTGAAAAGCGCATCCTGATGCCCGATCTGGACGCGACCTGTTCGCTCGATCTCGGTTGCCCGACCGATGAATTCAGCGCCTTCTGCGACGCCCATCCGGACCGCACCGTGGTCGTGTACGCCAACACCAGCGCCGCCGTCAAGGCGCGCGCCGACTGGATGGTGACCTCGTCGATCGGTCTCGACATCGTCAAGCACCTGCACGCGCAAGGCAAAAAAATCCTGTGGGCTCCCGACAAGCATCTGGGCGGCTACATCCAGAAACAGACCGGCGCCGACATGCTGCTGTGGCAGGGCTCCTGCCTGGTGCACGACGAGTTCAAGGGTGTCGAGCTGGAATTGCTGCGCAAGGAATATCCCAAGGCCCTGATCCTCGTGCATCCGGAGTCGCCTGAAGGCGTGGTGGCGCAAGCCGACGTGATCGGCTCGACCTCGCAGCTGATCGCCGCCGTGCAATCGTCGGACGCGAAGGAATTCATCGTCGCCACCGACAACGGCATCCTGCACAAGATGCGCGCCGCCGCGCCGGGCAAGATCTTCATCGACGCGCCGACCGCCGGCAACGCCGCCACCTGCAAGAGCTGTGCGCATTGCCCATGGATGGCCATGAATGGTTTGCAGAATCTGCTGCACGTGCTGGAAACCGGCAGCAACGAAATCCACGTCGATCCTGCCATCGGCAAGAAGGCCGTGGTCTGCATCGACCGCATGCTGGATTTCGCGGCGCAGAAAAAAACCAATGTGCGTCCGACCGGCGCATTGGAAAACGAACAAACACTGTTTGCAGGAATCGGCCCAGCATGAGTCTCACCGTCAGCAGCACAAGCAATCTGCGCAATCCGTTCGCACCTTTCGATCCGGCCTTGTCGGCGGCATTTGACGCCAACGTCAATCTGGCGATTGCCGAAGACGTCGGCAACGGCGACCACACCGGCAAGCTGGTGCCGGAAAACGAACACGTCAAGGCGCGCGTCATCGTGCGGGAACAAGCTGTCTTATGCGGTGCGCCGTGGTTTGAAGCGGTCATGGCGCGGCTTGATCCTCGCCTGCGCGTCGACTGGAAATTCGGCGAAGGCGACCTGATGCCGGCCGACGCCGAGGTCTGCCGCATCGAAGGTCCGGCGCGCGCCTTGCTGACGGCGGAGCGCGGTGCGTTGAATTTCCTGCAATTGCTGTCCGGCGTGGCGACCGCCACGCATCGCTACGTCGACCTGATCCGCGACACCCGTGCCCGCATCCTCGACACGCGCAAAACGCTGCCGGGCCTGCGCCTGGCGCAGAAGTACGCCGTGCGCGTAGGCGGCGGCATGAACCAGCGCCTGGCGCTGTACGACGGCATCCTGATCAAGGAAAACCACATCGCTGCAGCCGGCGGCATCACCGCTGCCGTGACGGCGGCGATCAAGCTCAACGCCGGCGTCAGCATCCAGGTCGAGGTCGAAAGCATCGATGAGCTCGGCGAAGCCCTGGCAGCAGGCGCGACTTCGATCCTGCTCGACAACTTCTCGCTCGACATGATGCGTGAAGGCGTCATGATCAATGCGCGCCGCGCCGTGCTGGAGGCGTCCGGCGGCATCAACATGGAAACCGTCCGCGCCATCGCCGAGACCGGCGTGGACCGTATCTCGGTGGGCAGCCTGACCAAGGATCTGCAAGCGATCGATTATTCGCTGCGCATCGTCGGCTGAACCGGTTTTCTGCTTTCTTCCGGCACGACCCGCATGGCCTTCACGGCATGCGGGTCGTGTCGTTTTGCGACCGCTTGCGATCGCGTTGGCAGCGGGCGCTGATAGAATGCGCCATTGCACCGGGGGGCCGGTGAGGCAATTGAACGGCGGCACGTCCACCAGCGCCGGCAGGTCATCTTCAGGGAATCCATCGTGAAATCAAACAATCTCACCGCACCGCTGCTATGGGCTGCACTGTATTTCGTGTTCGGCTTCGTCTCGCATGCGTTGAACGGCTCTTTCGTCGCCACCGGCTACATCTGGCTGCCGGCCGGGATCACCGTCAGCGCCTTGTTGCTGACGCCGACCGCGCGCTGGTTTCCATTGCTGGTGCTGTTGTTCGCCGCGCAGATTTTCCTGGGCTGGCTGGAGCATCGCGAACTCTGGCGCATGGCCTTGTTTTGCCTGGACGAAATCGGCGTCGCGGCGGTGGCGGTGTGGCTGGTCAGGCGTGCGCCTTTTCCGATGGAAGGATTGTATTTCGTTCGCGGCCTGCTGATGGTCGGCGTCGGCGCCAGCGTCGTCAGCGGTCTTTTCGGCGCGGGCTGGTTCGCGATAACGCAAGGTACGTCATTCTGGCCAACCCTGCGCGTCTGGGCGCTGTCCGATCTGGTCGGCATCCTGATCATGACGCCGGTACTGGCGAGCTGGTCGCAGTTCCGGGCGACACGCTCGGGCGGGATTGCGCGCACCGAATTCCTGCTTGGACTGGCTTCTTTCGTTGCCGTCATCGCGACCGCTTACCTTGCATTCGACAGCGATCTTGACCGCATCATTTTCGATATCGATTTTTCAACGACGTATCTGCCGCTGTTTTTCATCGCGCTGGTCGCCCTGCTGTGGGGCGGGCGCGGCGGGGCCTTGTCGGTAGCGGTATTGTCCCTGATGGCGTTCGTCTACAACTCCCTGGGGCGCGGGCCGTTCGTCGAACTGGTCCGGCTGAACTCCAGCAATGCCTTGCTGGAGCTGCAGATCTATCTGGCGGTGGCGTCGCTATTGTCGCTGCTGATCAGCGCATTGAAGACCACACGCGAGCAGCTGCATGAAGATGTGGCGCGCTGGAAGAGCAACGTCGAGCTGGCGCTGACGGTGAGCCGGCAACTGGTGTACAGCATCGATCCAGCAAAAAAGACCGTTGCCTGGAGTGGCGACATAACGGCTTTGCTCGGTCTGTCGCCGGACAAGCTCACGGCCCTGGACGAGGTATTGAAGCTGGTGCATCCACTGGATCAGCATCGCCTGCGCCAACGCTGGCTGGAAGACGAGAATGGCGACAGCGATGAAGCGCGCGAAGACATGCCGTTCCGCTTGCAGCTGGCCGACGGGCGAAGCATCGGCGCGACCGACATGAGCCGCAGTTTGCGCGATCCCGACGGCAGCCTTGTCATGGTCGCCGGCACATGGCATTTCAACGGCGCAGATCTCGCGCAGGGCCGGGGCGAAAAATGACAGCCCGGGTTGGCGTCATCATGATCCACGGCCTGGGCGGCACGCAATACGATCTTGGCTCGCTGCACAAGATCCTGCAAAAAGCGGGCATCGATACCCATGCCGTGACTTTGTCCGGTCACGGGACCAGGCCGGAGGATCTCATCCCGGTCCGTGCCGAGCAATGGATCGACATGCTCATTGCGCAATATCGCGAATTGCAGCCTCGGTATGAGCAATTGCATGTCATGGGCATGTGCATGGGGGCATTGCTGGCGCTGGTGTTGTGCGAGCGGGTCGGGCATACGGAAAAACAGGGCAAGCTGGTCACGCTGGCGCCGCCGGTCTACATCGACGGCTGGTCAACCCCGTGGTATGCCAACTTGCGTTCGCTGTGCTATCTGATTCCGGGCGTCGCGTCGCGCATGAAGGTGGAAGAGGGCGAGCCCTACGGCATCAAGAACACCCTGGTGCGCGCCGTGGTCAAGGCCAAGTTCGAGCGCGGCGACAATTTTCATTATCGCTGGGTGCCGATGGCATGCATCCGCCAGGTTGATCGTCTGCGCAGCTGGGTGTTTGCCGGTGCCAGGAACATCAAGGCGCCGACGCTGATCGTGCATGCGCGGGAAGATGAACTCACCAGTTTGCGCTCGGCGGAGTTCTTGCAGGCGCGTCTTGCCGATGCGCGCACCGTGGTGCTGGAAAACAGCTACCACATGATCTGCGTCGACAACGACCGCGATCAGGTCGCCAACAGCGTGCTGGAGTTTTTCGGCTTCCCGCCGCTGCCGGAACGCGTGCGGCGGCAGCGCGGTACGGTCGCCTGAGAACCGGTTCAGAGGTAAGTCAGAACACGCGTCCCAGCTGCAGATAGACGTTCCACACACCCTGATCGCCAAGCGCGGCGCCGAAGTACAGCGGTCCGACCGGACTGCTGCCGCCGAGGAACATGCTGACGCTCTTTCGGTACGGACCGTCGCCCATGGCGCTGCGCGACTGCCACACGTTGCCTGCTTCGAGGCTGGTGCCGAGCACGGGATTGCGCAGGCCCGGCAGGGCGAAGTCATTGAGGTCGCGCAAGTAGGTCAGCCTGCTGTACAGCAGATAATTTCCATAGAACTGATCGGCCGCATACGCCGACAGGCGCTGGAATCCACCCAGGAAAAAGCCTGGCCCCGGATTGTTGGACGACAGATTGCTGGCCGCTTCCAGCGCCACGTTGACGGTGTTGCGATCATGGCTGAAGGCCCACAGGCTCTTGAACTGGGCGTCGCTGTAGCGATCGTCTTCCTTGCCGAAGCCGCGATGCGCTTCGGCGAACAGGTAGTAGCCCTTGCGCGGAAACAGCGGATCGTCGAGCTGGTCGATGGTCAGTCGTGCGCGCGCCACGGGCTGGTTGCTTTGTGCGGTGTCGTAGAGCGAACCGAAAGACGGATCCGACAAGTTGTAGGTGGGCGTGTATTTGTTGTGCTGATAATTGACGCCCAGCCGCACTTCGCCCAGCCGCGCCAGCGGCATGCCGAGGTCGACTCCGGCGGTGTAGGTATCGATGCGGTATTGCGTCGCCGGCGAGGCTTTGGCGTCGCTGCCGTCGAGGTAGATGTCGACGTAGCGGCGGTTCAGGTCGACATACGGGGACAGATAGATGCCGCTGGTGCCAAGGATCGGCTGACGCAGCTCGCTGTGCAGGCTGGCGCGGTTGTTGCCGAGCACCAGGTCATTGCGCCATTCCAGGCCGCTTTGATTGATCCACGGATAGCGATGGCCGATCTGCAGATTGACGCCGCCGCGACCGTTGAAATTATTGGACAGACCGAGTCCGAACAGCAGATATTGCGGTCCCCAGGATTTTTCCTCCGCATCGATCAGCAGCACGTTGCGGCCATCTTTTTCAACGATCTCCTGGGTCAGTGCGTTGAAGTCGCCGTTGGTCGCCAATTGCGACAGCTGCTGGTTGATCTTGTCGGCGTCGTAGACATCGCCTTCCTTCACGCTGAGCCGGCTGCGCACATAGGCTGCAGGAATCCTTCCGGTGGTCTTGATTTCGATCGCATCGACGCGGGTGTCATGCGCCAGGACGGCTCCGGTCTGGCGCGCCGCCAGATAGGCCTGCCACTGCGCCGGCGGCAGCGACAGTTCGGTGAGGCGGGCGCTTTGCTTCTGCGCCGCGTTCCAGCCTGCGTTGACGCCATCCTTGCCGCGCGCAAAATCCGTGAAAGACATGCCGGCCAGTTCCGGTTCGATCAGCACGTCATCCTTGCCCAGCAGGGCCTTCTGCGCCTTGACGTTTTGCTGGATCAGGATGCCCACCATCTGCTGCGCGACGGCAGTGGGAGATTGCAGATTGGCGGGATCCTGCAAGGGGGTGGCGATGTTGACCGCGATGATGACGTCGGCGCCCATGTCGCGTGCTTCCTGCACCGGCAGGTTGCTGACCAGGCCGCCATCGACCAGCGTGCGGCCGTCGATGGCGTACGGTGCGAACAGCCCCGGCACCGCCATGCTGGCGCGCATGGCGCGCGGCAGGGAGCCGCGCTCAAGGATGACTTCGGTGCCCTTGCCGAGATCGGTGGCGACGGCGCGAAACGGAATCGGCAAGCGCTCGAAGGAAATGTTGGCCGGCAACTGCGCCGTCCAGTTCTGCAGCAAGGTCAGCAGGTTGTTTCCCTGCACCAGGCCGGGAGCGAGTTTGAGCTTGCCGTCGTCGTAACCGGCGGCAATCGAGATCGGATACTGGAAATCGTCTTCACGCTGCGATTGCGGCAGCTTGGCGCGCTCGTTGCGGTCGAAGGCGATGTCGCTGAGATTGGTCTGCGACAGGCAGTTTTCCAGGTCTTCCGCCGAAATCCCGGTGGCGTACAGGCCGCCGACCAGCGCGCCCATGCTGGTGGCGGCGATATAGTCGACCGGCACGTGCAGTTTCTCCAGATATTGCAGCACGCCCAGATGCGCATAGCCGCGAGCGCCGCCGCCGGACAGGACCAGGCCGACGCGCGGGCGCGGCTTGGCTTCGGGTGTCGTTGCTGTTGCGGAGGAAGCCTCTGCGGCCGATGAGGAGGAAGCAGCAGTGAGGAATGCAACTCCCGCCAGCAAGCCGAGCAAGCGAAGGGAGAGAAGGGCGGGAGGGCGTGTCACGGTGTGGGGGCGAGGAATGGCGATGGCCGTAGTGTAAATCGGGCCGGACCGAACACGCAATGCAACACGTTCAGACAGTCTTCATCCCGGACGGATGCGGCAGCGGCGCGGCGCCGCGGCGCCGCAAAATTTACCGGTAGTAAGCGCCGACCGGCGGCGCAGCCAGCATGGTCTTCACTTCCTCGATGCTTTCGCGCGGCACATGCTGCAGCGACTGATGATGGGCGTCGATGCTGTCCCAGACTTCGATGATCACCATGCGCGACGGGACGGTCTGATCCTGCAGAAACTGGCAGGACCGGCAACCGGGAGATGCGAGGATGGTCGGCAACAGGGCGGTCAGGAACTCCTTCAGCGCGTCGACCTTGTCGTCGAGCGCCTGGAATGTATTGATACGCGTAATGCTCATCGTCTCCTCCTTCGGCGGGCTGCGTTCAACGACGCAATGATGCTGTCGTTGCTGTTCCTGCCGTCATTATGAACCGAATCGCCCGGGCTTTCACTTTTGCGGGGATAGCACCGTCGGCACGGCTTGCGCCAGGGTGTCCGGATAGTCGAGGCTGTAATGCAGGCCCCGGCTTTCCTTGCGCGCCAGTGCGCTGTTGACGATCAGCGAGGCGACCTCGACCAGGTTGCGCAGCTCCAGCAGATCGCGCGTGATGCGGAAATTGGCGTAGTACTCGTCGATCTCTTCGCGCAGCAGCCGAATGCGGTGCTGCGCGCGTTCCAGGCGCTTGTTGGTGCGTACGATGCTGACGTAATTCCACATGAAGCGGCGCAGCTCGTCCCAGTTGTGCGAGATCACGACTTCTTCGTCGGCGTTAGTGACGCGGCTTTCGTCCCAGGCCGGCAACGCCATCGCCGGCGCAGCGGGCTGCTGCTCGATGAACTGCGCGGCGGCGCGGCCCAGCACCAGGCATTCCAGCAGCGAATTGCTGGCCAGGCGGTTGGCGCCGTGCAGACCGGTGTAGGCGGTCTCGCCGACGGCATACAGGCCGGACAGGTCGGTGCGGCCAGACATATCGGTCACCACGCCGCCACAGGTGTAATGCGCTGCAGGCACGACCGGGATCGGTTGCTTCGTGATGTCGATGCCGAACTCCAGGCAACGCGCCTGGATGGTCGGGAAATGTTCCTTGATGAATTCCGGCGGCTGGTGGCTGATGTCGAGGTCGACATGATCGAGGCCGCGTTTTTTCATTTCAAAATCGATGCTGCGCGCCACGATATCGCGCGGCGCCAGTTCGGCGCGTTCGTCGTGTTCGGGCATGAAGCGTGTGCCGGCAGCGCTGCCGGCGGCGGCAGGCAGCTTGAGCAAGGCGCCTTCGCCACGCAAGGCTTCGCTGATGAGGAAGGACTTGGCGTAAGGGTGATACAGGCAGGTCGGATGGAACTGGATGAATTCCATGTTGGCGACGCGGCAACCGGCGCGCGACGCCATGGCGATGCCGTCGCCGGTGGCGGAGTCCGGATTCGACGTGTACAGGTAGACCTTGCCGGCGCCGCCGGTGGCGAGCACGGTGTGGTCGGCCGCAATGGTGACGACCTTGCCCTGCTTAATGTCCTGCACGTAGACGCCGACGCAGCGCGGTGCGCCTTCGGCTGTGGGATCGAGCTTTTTCGTGGTGATGACGTCGATCGCGCAGTGATGTTCCAGCAGCGTGATGTTGGGATGGGCACGCACGCGCTGCTCCAGCGTGACCTGCACCGCATGGCCGGTGGCGTCAGCGGCGTGGATGATGCGGCGCTGGCTGTGGCCGCCTTCGCGGGTCAGGTGGTAACCCAGTTCGGCGCTGTCGTCGCGCGTGAAGGGCACGCCTTGTTCGATCAGCCACTCGATCGCTTCGCGGCCATGCTCGACGATGAAGCGCGTGGACGCCTCATCGCACAGGCCGGCGCCGGCGATCAGCGTGTCGTCGATGTGCTGGTCATGGCTGTCGCCCGAGTCGAGCACCGCAGCGATGCCGCCCTGCGCCCAGTTGCTGGCGCCGTCGAGCAACTCTCCCTTGGAGACCACGACCACGTTTTTCTTTTCGGCAAGATGCAGGGCGACGGATAAACCGGCAAGTCCGCTGCCGATGATGGCGACATCGAATTTCATGAGGGCTGAGGAGATGTTGAAAGGAAGGCACGATTATATCCGGCAATCGCGCGCGGCTTTGTCAGCCGGGAAGACGGGGTAAGGGGAAGGGGCAAGAGGCAAGAGGAGGAGGGCAGGAGCGGGGAACAGCGGAAAGAACGCATCGCTGCAGTAAGGACGAGCATCGCTGCACGTGGGCAGCGATGCGACTCAATCGATCAGGAAGTCTTGACCGGCTTGACCTTGGCGGCGGCTTGCTTGGCGCGGATGCGGGCGTCGCTGACGTTGTCGGCGGCGGCCAGGGCCACGCCCATGCGGCGGCGCTCAAACGATTCCGGCTTGCCGAACAGGCGGATGTCGGCGCCCGGGATACGCAGCGCATCGGCCACGCCTTCGAAGGCGATGGCCTTGGCGTCATGCTGGCCGTAGATCACGGCGGACGCGCCCGGCGTGCGCAGCGCAACGTTGACCGGCAGGCCGAGGATGGCCTTGGCGTGCAGTTCGAACTCGCTTTGGACCTGGGTGACCATGGTGACCATGCCGGTATCGTGCGGACGCGGGCTAACTTCAGAGAACCAGACCATCTCGCCCTTGACGAACAACTCAACACCGAACAGGCCCAGGCCGCCGAGGTTTTCGGTGACCTTGCGGGCGATGTCGCGCGCCTTGTCGAGTGCCGCCGGATGCATCGGATGCGGCTGCCAGGATTCGACGTAATCGCCCTTGACCTGCACGTGGCCGATCGGGTCGCAGAAGCTGGTGACGGTGTCGCCGTTCTCGTTGAGCGAGCGCACCGTCAGCAAGGTGATTTCATAATCGAAATCGATGAAGCCTTCCACGATCACCCGACCGGAGTCAACGCGGCCGCCGGCAGCGGCGTAATTCCAGGCGGCTTCGACTTCGGCGGCGCTGTCGATCTTCGACTGGCCCTTGCCCGAGGACGACATGACCGGCTTGATCACGCACGGGAAGCCGATTTGTTCGGTAGCGGCTTTCAACTCGTCGAGGCTGTCGGCGAAGCGGTAAGGCGAAGTCGCCAGGCTCAGCGTTTCACCGGCCAGGCGGCGGATGCCTTCGCGGTTCATGGTCAGCCAGGCGGCGCGGGCGGTCGGGATGACGCGCGCCTTGCCGGCTTTTTCCAGTTCGACCAGGGTTTCGGTGGCGATGGCTTCGATTTCAGGCACGACCAGGTCGGGCTGTTCCTTGGCGATCAGGGCGGCCAGTGCGGCGCCGTCCGTCATGTTGATGACGTGCGAGCGGTGCGCGACCTGATGGCCCGGCGCATCGGCGTAACGGTCCACGGCGATCACTTCCACGCCCAGGCGTTGCAGGGCGATGATCACTTCTTTGCCGAGCTCGCCGGAACCGAGCAGCATGACTTTGGTGGCGGAAGGAGAAAGCGGGGTGCCGAGGCGAACGGGAGTCTTCATTGGATAAATGCAGAATGGAAAGGATGGGAAAGTCGGGGAATCGCGCGACGATACCAAATCCTGGCCATTTTGGACAGCCAAAATTGTGCTGCCGTTAGCAAATCGGAAAGCTCTTGAGAGAATGCTTGAAGAAAGGCGGATAAGTACAAGCAATTCATTGCAACAGCCTCACACGCCCTTTATTCCTGCTCGGGAAGCACGATGGCGAGCATTGCCCCGCTCAGACTCTTCCCATGTGCATCCAGCGCCAGTGAACGTGTCACGCCGCCGCCCAGCGCTTGCTGCATGACGAAGTTGAGGGCGCCCAGGTGCGGTAGCGTGTAGCGGACTACCTCGCCTCGCACGACACCGGCGAAATGCGCCTTGACGCGTTCCGGGGTCAGGTATGTTTCCAGCAGGGCGTAGTCCTTGAGGTCGTAGGCGATGACGGAGATGTTGGATATATCGCCTTTGTCGCCGGCGCGTGAATGCGCGATGTCACGTAGCAGCATGTCAACTTTCCTCGAAATGGATGGCGGGATGAATCAATTCACGCGGTACCAGCGCGGAGAGGACGGCGATGATTTCCTTGGCTGATTTGGTCACGCCTCCACCACCGGCTGGGCCGCAGGTATACAAGGTTTCGACTTCGTTGCCGATGCGTATCGCTTCACGCATGCTGGCGGTGCGGCCGACGACCCGGGCGCGGACTTCGTAGGGTTCGACTGCGGATGCCGACTGTTGGCCGTTGTGAATGGCATTGACACCGATCAGGTCGTAACGCGTCTCGTCGGTCTTTACATCGATGATGGCCAGGCGCTGCCTGACGATGTCCAGCGCCAATTGTCCGCGCGCCTGTGCGCCGGGGCCGGCATAGGATATCTGTCCTTCGCCGATGTAGCTGTCGACATACCCCAGCGTGGTCTTGAGGGTGGCAGGGCGCGGACGGCCGGAGGCGCCGCTGATGGCGACGCGGTCGGGAGCAATTTCCGTGATCGAGACCTGTGAGAAATCGGCAATGACATCGGGAGTCAGGTAGGCCTGAGGGTCATGAATTTCGTACAGCAGCTGTTCCTTACAGGTGGCTGCGGTGACCTGGCCGCCGGATCCGGCTACCTTGGTGATCACCATGCTGCCGTCTTCGGCGATTTCGCCGATGGGAAAACCGAGGCGCGCCAAACTCCTGACGTCTTTGACGCCCGGATCGGAAAAATAACCACCGGTGATCTGCCCGGCACACTCGAGCAAGTGACCGGCCAGGGTGCCTTGGCCCAATCGCGGCCAGTCGTCCATGGCCCAGCCGAATTCATGAATCAGCGGACCCAGGACCAGCGCAGGATCGGCGACGCGGCCCGTGATGACGACATCTGCACCGGCTTTGAGAGCGTCAACGATGGGTTGCGCGCCAAGGTAGGCGTTGGCGGAGATCAGTTTGTCGCCGAGCGATTTCACGGGCTTGCCGTTGTCTTCAATGCGATAGTCGCCGTCGAGCAGAACATCGAGCACGTCGTCGCCGGCGACGGCGGCGATTTTCAGCCCCTTCAGTCCCAGCGCTGCGGCGATTTCTCTGACTTTTGCCGCGCCGGCGAGCGGATTGGCGGCGCCCATGTTGGTAACGATCTTGATGCCTTTGCCGGCGCATAGCTTCAGTACCGCCAGCATGCGATCGGCCAACAGCGGATCATAGCCCTGGTTCGGGTCGGCCCTGCGTGTCTGCTGGCCGATGGCGATGGTGCGTTCTGCCAGGCATTCGAAAATCAGATAGTCAAGCTCGCCTTTTTCGACGAGCTCGACGGCGGGTTCAATACGGTCGCCGGAATAACCGGCGCCAGCGCCGATGCGGATGGTTTTCATGTGATGCGCCATGTGTCGATGCAGACAGGTTCAGAGTCGGGATAGAAAATCAAAAGGGAAACAAGCCCAGGACGATCGCTACGAGGGTCATGAAAATCGTCGTAGCGAAGAGGAACGGAATCGTGAATTTCTGATGGTCGCTGAGTTCGATGCCCACCAGACCGATCAGCAGGAAGGTCGCGGGGGTCAAAGGGCTGACCGGAAATCCGGTGGTCATCTGTCCCAGCAACGATGCCTGGGCCATCTGTATCGAGGGAACGCCGAGCGCGGAGCTGGCTTCTGCCAACACCGGCAAGACGCCGAAGTAGAACGAGTCCGGATCGAACAGCAGGCTCAGGGGCATGGAGATGACGGCCAGCGCTGCCGGCAAGTGATGCGCCATGTCGACGGGAATGCTGCCCGCCACGAATTTGGCCATGGCGGTCAGCATGCCGGTGCCTTTCATGATGCCGGTGAAAACACCGGCGGCAAGCAGGATGCTGGCCATCATCAAGGCGGCTTTGGCATGCGAGTCGATGCGCGCGCGCTGTTGCGCCACGTTCGGATAGTTGATGAACAGGGCGATGACGGTACCGATCATGAAGCAGGCCACCGGATCGACTTTGCCGGTAATCATCGTGCCAAGCACCAGCAGGACGAGGACAACATTGACGACAAAGAGCTTGGGACGGCGCAGTTCGAGCTGTTCCGTGCTGAGTTCCTGCTGATGATGAGTAATTTCGTCACTGGCCGAGGCAGCGGCGGTCAATCCCAGGCGGCGCTCTTCTTTTTTGCCGAGCAACCAGGCGCAGGTGAAGACGAACAGCATGCCGCAGATTTGCACCGGGATCAAAGGCAGATATAAATCGGCGACCGGGATATGCAGCGCTGCGGCGGCGCGCAGGGTCGGGCCGCCCCAAGGCAAGGCATTGGCGACACCGGCGGCCATGGCGACTACACAAGCAAGAATTCGCTTGTCCATCTTGAGCCGTTCGTACAGCGGCAGCAGCGCAGGAATCGTCACCAGGAACGTCACCGCACCAGAGCCGTCGAGATGCACGATGGCGGCCAGCACTGCGGAGCCGAGCACAATGCGCGATGGCCGCATGCCGACCACCTTCAGGACTTTATTGATGATCGGGTCGAGCATGCCGGCGTCCTTGAGGATGCCGAAGAAGAGGATGGCGAAGACGAACATGCCGACAATCGGCGCAATGCTCTTGATGCCGTCGACCATGAATTTTCCGGTGCCGAGACCGAAGCCGCCAATCAATGCGGCGATGAATGGAATGGCGATCAACGCCGCCAGCGGCGACATTTTCTTGGTCAGGATGGCCGCTAGTAAAACAACGATCGTGATAAAGCCGAGCAGGGCGAGCATGCGTGTCTCCGGTATTTTTATTGACGGGATGTCATATGGGAAAGGACGAGTGTAGGTGTGGCGCAATTTTGTTGTAAAGTGCATTTTTACGATTGATTAATCGGTTTTTCAGATTAATGAAGAGGTATTTGATTCCAATACGCTATGCAAGCCAATATCTCCACTCGCCTGTTGCAGGCTTTTCTCATGCTCAACGATTGCCGCCATTTCGGCCATGCAGCGCAACGCTGCCACGTGTCGCAATCGGCATTCAGCGTGATGATCCAGAAACTGGAAGCCGCTGCCGGCGCCAGACTGTTTGAACGCGACACACGCAACGTGACGCTGACGCCGGAAGGTGAATTGTTCGTCGAGGTGGCGCGTCAGCTGATGAGCGATATTGAGGCCGCGTTTTCTGACATGAGCGACTATGTGGCGCGGCGCAAGGGCAGAGTGTCGATCGCTGCCTTGCCATCGTTGGCTGCGGGTTGGTTGCCGCCGGTGATTGCGATGTATCGCGCACAGCATCCCGGCGTGACGGTGGAGTTGTTCGATGCGATTTCGGATCACTGCCTGAACTACCTGCGCCAGGGCAAGGCCGACATAGCGCTGACCGCGCCGGGACCAAACCTGATGGAATTCGACACGCAACCGTTGTGCGAGGATCCGTTTTACCTGGTGTGCCGGCGCGATCACAAGCTGGCAAAGAAACGCGTGATCCGGGTGGAGCAACTGGCCGGCTGCGAACTGATCCATCTAGCGCGTTCAACCAGCGTACGCCAGCATCTCGATACGCTGCTGCAGCCGGTCGGCGTGATCAATACGGGATTGGAAGTGGAGCATCTGGCGACGGTCGCCGGCCTGATTGAAAGCGGCCTGGGCGTGAGCCTGGTGCCGGAACTGACGCTGTTCCAGTTCCGTCATCCGAATCTGGTGGCGATTCCGCTGAATGCGCCCGATCTGGTGCGGCCGCTGCTGATCGTCAAGGCCAGGGAACGCAGCCTGTCGATTGCGGCGCAAGGTTTGCTGGAGCTGATACAGGAAAAAAGCCGGTCAGGATTTGCACCCTGACCGGCTCGACGTACTCTCTCACTTGTACTTTCAGACTGCAGGCAAGCGAGGGAGCCGTCCGGCTTCCCCCTCTTGATGCTTTTAGTACTCTTCGGCGTTGATGTTGTTGTCCTTGGACTCTTTGACGAAGAGCAGGCCGATCACGAATGTCGCCAGGGCGATCACGATCGGATACCACAGACCGTAGTAGATGTCGCCTTTGTACGCCACCAGAGCGAACGCCGTGGTCGGCAGCAAGCCGCCGAACCAGCCGTTGCCGATGTGGTAAGGCATGGACATCGAGGTGTAGCGGATGCGGGTCGGGAACATTTCCACCAGCGCGGCAGCAACCGGGCCGTAGACCATGGTCACGTAAATCACCAGGATGAACAGCAGCAGCAGGACCATCGGCTTGTTCATCTGATCAGGATCGGCCTTGGTCGGATAACCGGCGGCCTTGATGTCGTCAGCCAGTTCCTTGGAGAATGCCTTGTCCTTCGCTGCAGCATCTTCTTTGGACAGACCGGAGGCATCATACGAAGTGAGGACCTTGTCGCCGATCTTGATGGTAGCGACCGAACCCGGGGCGCCAGCCACGTTTTCATAGTTCACCGAAGCGGCGGACAGCTTTGCCTTGGCGATATCGCAAGACGAAGTGAACTTCTTGGTGCCGGTCGGGTTGAACTGGAATTGGCAGGTTGCAGGATCGGCGGTGACGATCACAGGCGCTTTTTTCAGGGCTGCTTCCAGCGCTGGATTGGCGTAGTGAGTCAGGCCCTGGAAGATCGGGAAGTAGGTCACTGCAGCGATCAGGCAGCCGCCCAGGATGATAGGCTTGCGGCCGATCTTGTCGGACAGCGAACCGAATATCAGGAAGAACGGTGTTGCCAGCAACAGCGCCAGCGCGATCAGGATGTTGGCCAGGGGACCGTCGACCTTCAGCGTTTGCGTCAGGAAGAACAGCGAGTAGAACTGACCTGCGTACCAGACCACGGCCTGGCCGGCTGTCATGCCGACCAGTGCCAGGATGACCAGCTTCAGGTTCTTCCATTTGCCGAATGCTTCGGTCAGCGGCGCCTTCGACAGCTTGCCTTCGGATTTCATCTTCAGGAAGGCCGGCGATTCGTTCATCGACAGGCGGATCCAGACGGAAATGCCCAGCAGGATGATCGAGACCAGGAACGGAATGCGCCATCCCCAGTCGGCAAATGCAGCTTCGCCGACGGCGGTGCGCACACCCAGGATCACCAGCAGCGACAGGAACAGACCCAGTGTCGCAGTGGTTTGAATCCACGCAGTGAACGAACCGCGTTTGCCTTCCGGCGCATGCTCGGCGACGTAGGTCGCTGCGCCACCGTACTCGCCGCCCAGCGCCAGACCTTGCAGGATGCGGAGGGCGATCAGGATGATCGGAGCGGCAATGCCGATGGAGTTGTAATTCGGCAGGATGCCGACGATGAAGGTCGACGCACCCATGATCAGGATGGTCACCAGGAAGGTGTATTTGCGTCCGACCAGGTCACCCAGGCGGCCGAACACCAGCGCGCCGAATGGACGCACGATGAAGCCCGCGGCAAACGCCAGCAGCGCGAAGATGAAAGCGGTGTTGGGATCCGTGCCGGCAAAGAACTGCTTGGCGATGATTGCTGCCAGCGAGCCGTACAGATAGAAGTCGTACCATTCGAAAACAGTACCCAGCGAAGACGCGAAAATGACTTTGCGCTCTTCGGGAGTAATGGTGTGCGCAGTGGAAGCTGTCGCCATGCTTGTCTCCTAAATTTATTGATGTAATTGGATGTACAAACGGGCGACCGGGACGACCCAAACTGCGCAGGCGCCATTTGTGCACGGATGGAGTGTGCGACGCGAACCTTACGCAGGACTTGCTTGAAACTTACATAAGCTTACAGGGATTTTTCCGCATTGCAGCGCAGCCGGCAATGGCGATCAGGCCGCCTGCTGTTGCAGGAAAGTCGGCACTTTGGCGGCGGGCAGGCGGTTGATCGCGGCCAGCAGGGTGGGGTCGACACGTACGCATTTGTGATGGCCGCGCAGGCGCTCGCTCAAGTGCAGCAGCAGTTCGGCAGAGACCTCGGCGTCGGCTTCCGCTCTGTGGGCATGGCCGCTGAAGCGGATGCCCAGGCTGTCGGCCAGGCTCGACAAGCGGTAGCTGGACAGGCCCGGAAGCAGCCGGCGTGACAGCAGCAGCGAGCAGACCAGTTCGGAATAGCCGGCCTGCAAATCGAGGCGTTCGGCCTCGGCTGCAAGGAATTTGGCGTCGAAACTGGCGTTGTGCGCTGCAAGAGCGTCGCTGCCGATGAAACGTAGCAATTCCGGCAATACACGTTCCACCGAGGGGGCGGAATCGACCATATCCTGGGTGATGCCGGTCAGCGCGGTGATTTCGTAAGGCACCTCGGCACCGCAGTTGATCAGCGACACGAAACGCTCGACCACGCGGCCGTCGACGATGCGCAGCGCAGCGACTTCGGTGATGCGGGCGCCTTGCGCAGGGCTCAGGCCGGTGGTTTCGAAGTCCAGCATGACGACAGGTTGATTGATCACGGCAACGGCAATTCAAAAAGTGACGAAGGACGAATTTTAATACGGCGCGGGGTTTCCCTCTGAAATCAGCCCGGCGGAACCTCGCACCCGCAGCATCCGGGACCGCCTTCGCTTATCATTACGGCTTTGCTTATTTGCCGGGAGACTCGCCATGCTGAAACACATCGTCATGTGGAAACTGAAAGACCAGGCCGAAGGCGGCGACAAGGCGACCAACGCGCGCAAAATGAAGGAACTGCTGGACGGCTGCAAGAATCTGGTGCCCGGCATCCTGAAGTTCGAAGCGGCGCTGGCGCAACCGGGACTGGAAGCGACTTACGACGTGGTGCTGTATTCCGAGTTCGAATCGAAGGCGGCGCTGGACGCCTACCAGGACCATCCGGATCACATCGCCATCAAGCCGTTCATCGGGGCGATCCGCGAAGGTCGCCAATGCATGGACTACGAAGTCTGAGCGCGCCGGAGACCGATACCGACATGAGTCATTCCTTAACCGAAGTATTCGCCAACGGCAATCCTTACCTCGAAAGCCTGGGCGTGGAAGTGCTGCAATACGGCGACGGCAAGGCCACCATGGCATTGCTGCTGCGTCCCGAATTCATGAACAGCTGGGAGGTCGCGCAGGGCGGCATCTCGATGACGCTGATGGACGTCGCGATGGGGCTGGCGGCGCGTACCGCGATCCCGGACGCCAAGTCCTCCGCCACGGTCGACATGAGCACCAGCTTTCTGCTGCCGGCGGGCAAGGCAGGCGAAACCATCGTTGCCAAGGGCATCGCCTACCATCGCTCGACGACCATGTGTTTTTGCGAAGCCGGGCTGTGGAACGGCGACAAGCTGGTCGCCAAGGCGATGGGCACCTTCAAGGCGATCAAGCGCATCGACATTGCCAAGAAGCTGACGCACGAGTCGTGACCGACACGGATCATTGATATCACCTGAACAACAGAGATTCCAGACATGAGCTACAACATCAAGGTCGCCGCATGGGACGTGCTGCGCGAGGACGCCGCAGTAATCCGCAATGAAGTCTTCGTCGTGGAGCAAAACGTTCCGGCCGAATTGGAAATGGACGAAATGGACGCCGTATGCGTACACGCCGTCGCCTACGACGCCGCCGGCGTGCCGGTGGCGACCGGTCGTCTGCTGCCGGACGGTCACATCGGTCGCATGGCCGTGCGCAAGAGCGGCCGCGGCAAGGGCATTGGCGGCAGCGTGCTGCAGACGCTGATGGAGGCTGCGCGTGCGCGTGGCGACCGCGAGGTGGTGCTGAATGCGCAAACGCACGCAGCCTCCTTCTACGGCAGCCACGGTTTCGCCCAGGAGGGCGCCGAGTTCATGGAAGCCGGCATTCCCCACATCCACATGCGCGCTGCATTGGGCTGAATAGGCCCAAGCACCGGCCCCGGCACAGGGCAAGGACGGCTCTCGTACTTGCCCGCATTCCCTGTTTTTTGTTGTTTTCCGGTACGCGGCCGCGCTGCTGCAAGGATGGCGGCATGCAATTCCCCGAAGGAAATAAATTGTCTTTTGTTGTGGTTTCCCACAATATCTAGCGGTATGCCGGTCGGGCATACTTGCGCCCGCAGCGACTCATCCCGTGTTTGAAACTTGCGACGTCGACTGCTGACTGTTTCCCAGATTTCATAATAAACGGAGAACCGCAATGGCCGCCAAAACGCCGCTTTACAGATCCCTCTATTTCCAGGTGTTGGTGGCAATTGCCATCGGCGTGCTGCTGGGCCACTTCTATCCGCAGTCGGGCGAGGCGATGAAGCCGCTCGGCGACGGCTTCATCAAATTGATCAAGATGATCATCGCACCGGTGATCTTCTGCACCGTCGTCCTCGGCATCGCCGGCATGGAAGACATGAAGAAGGTCGGCAAGACCGGTGGTCTGGCGCTGCTGTACTTTGAAGTCGTCAGCACCCTGGCGCTGATCGTCGGCCTGATCCTGGTCAACGTGCTGCAACCGGGCGCAGGCATGAACATCGATGCGAGCACGATCGACACCAAGAGCATCGCTGCCTATACCGCGCCGGGCAAGATGACCAGCACCACCGACTTCCTGATGAACATCATCCCGACCAGCATGTTCGACGCATTCGCCAAGGGCGACGTGTTGCAGGTGCTGCTGATTTCGGTACTGTTCGGTTTCGCGCTGCATAAGTTCGGCGGCCGCGGCACGCTGGTGTTCGATTTCATCGAAAAAATCTCGCACGTCCTGTTCTCGGTCGTCGGCACCATCATGAAGGCTGCCCCGATCGGCGCATTCGGCGCGATGGCATTCACCATCGGCAAGTACGGCGTCGGTTCGCTGCTGTCGCTGGGCAAGCTGATGGGCACGTTCTACCTGACCTGCCTGTTCTTCATCTTCGTCATCCTTGGCATCATTACGCGACTGCACGGCTTCAGCGTGTGGAAGTTCGTCAAGTACATCAAGGAAGAACTGCTGATCGTCCTGGGTACTTCGTCGTCGGAATCGGTGCTGCCGCGCATGCTGGCCAAGATGGAGAACCTGGGCGCCAAGAAGACCGTGGTCGGCCTGGTGATCCCGACCGGTTATTCGTTCAATCTGGACGGCACCGCGATTTACCTGACCATGGCGGCCGTGTTCATCGCGCAAGCGACCAACACGCCGATGACGCTGACGCAGGAGCTGACCTTGCTGGCGGTGCTGTTGCTGACTTCCAAGGGCGCGGCGGGCATTACCGGCAGCGGCTTCATCGTGCTGGCGGCGACGCTGTCGGCGGTGGGCCACGTGCCGGTCGCAGGTCTGGCGCTGATCCTCGGTATCGATCGTTTCATGTCGGAAGCCCGCGCGCTGACCAACACCATCGGCAACGGCGTGGCGACCCTCGTCGTGGCGAAATGGAGCAATGAGCTCGATGAGAAGCGTCTGCATGCGCAGCTCAACAATGAGACGGCGGAAGAGGCCAACGAGCCTGAAGCAGTCCTGGATCGCACGGAAGCGAAGATCCACCATTGATGTTGCCGCTGCCCGCTGAGCCGGGCGGCGCAAAAAAAGCGGCGAGACTTGACGGTCTCGCCGCTTTTTTATTTCCATCGGCCGCACAAAAGAAAAGACCCATAACGAATGGGGGCACGTTACGGGTCCGGGTCTCCTCGCAGCCTCTTGAGGACTGGATTTATTTGAAGCTATTGTGTTCCGTTTGACGTGATTAGTCATTCTGCAGTGCAGCATGAATTCAGGGCGGGGAAGCGGTGGAATACGGTCTGCGCGGAGGTGGCAAACCGGAGCGGCGAAAAAAAAAGCCCGCGACCTGAAGGTGCGGGCTTAAATCCAATTCTTTAAGGAGGAAATTGGAGGAGACAGGTACAACTTTAATGCTCCGCACAAAAACCATCTACTTTATTTCTCAAATATCAGATATTCGTTTTGGTGATAATTGCAGTGTTTTTGCACCGGAGGCCGCTTCAGCTGGGGCTTTCCGGGCGTTCAACTTCGAGCTTGAGCTTGAGTTTGCAGGGTGATTTCTTTTGTTGCGGCTCGGTTGCAGGTGGCGACTGGCAGGAGGTCACCGGGTCAGATACATGCTCGCTCAGGACCGGTTCGCCGACGATGGGTACACGCACGACGGTGGAGGCGCGAGTGCCGTACTCGGGCGAGCAGATGAAAATGGAGGAGAGGATGCGCTCCCATTCCTGGCTGACGCCGGTGCTCGGCAGGCGGCAATCGTTGGCCCGCGTGCTGTCGCTGAGCAGTTCAAAAAAGGTTTCTTCCGGCGCACCCTGGCACAGCAAGCTGGCGAATTGCGCCTTGGCGCGGGTGAGCTTGGGCCAGGGCGTGTCGAGCAGGGCGTTGGACAGGCCGTAGACGCCGTAGCCGAGCGGTTTGCCGTTGCGCGGGTCTTCATCGCCCTTGTTGGAGTACCAAAGCAGGGTTTCGCGATCGCCGACGATCAGGTTGAAGCCATTGTATTGGCCGGCGCCGGCGCGGATGTGCTCGATGTATTGTTCCGGGGTGAGCGTGCCTGCCAGGTAGTCCGACACCAGTTTGCCGCGCGTGGGTGCATCCGGGCGTTTTTCGGTCGGTGCGCGCACGTTGGTCAGCGCCGCGAAACGGCCGTTGCGCGTCACGCCGAGCCAGGTGCCGCCGGCTTGCAGATCGCGGCCGGCGTAGATGTCGGGCTGGTCTTCCCACCAGCCGGCGGCACTGGCCGGGCGGTTGTAGAACTCGTCGCGATTGGCTGCCGCAATCAGCGGCATGCCGGGGATGACTTTCCACGCAAAAATGATCAGGCACATGGTGAAAAATCCAGGAAATATTCGGTGTGGCGCTGCCCATCGATCAGCGCGGGCAAGCCGGAGCTTGTGAGCGCTTCCTCAAGGATGCTTTCAAAGCCATCCGGCGTATCGAGATAGACCTCCATCCACGTATGCATGCCGTCCTTGTCCTGTGGCCGGCGTTTCAGTTCGGTGGCGACCTGGTGCTGTTGCGACAAGCGCGCCTGCAATGCCGCCGCCTGCTGCTCAAGCTGCGCCGATTTGCCGACCGGCACGCGGTAATAAATATAAAGATCCATCGACGGGCTCCGGTCGTTTGTTTCGCAGAGGCCGCTTACTGCGGGTCCGTCAATTCGTACGGTAGTGCCTGCAACTGCAGCGCAGGGCCGTCGACGCTACCCAGATGGATGCTGCCGGATTCGGCCGCAGCCAGCTTGATTTCCACCAGGCAGGCCGAATTGCCGGCGCCGGCCGGCTCGGCGTTGACCACCATGCCGCAAGGCTGGCCCGGATCTTCGCTGGAAAATACCTCAGCACCTGCGGCAACTTGCCCGTCAGCGACCAGCGCGAGTACGCTGCGCCGTTTCAGCTTGCCCAGGTATTGGCTGCGCGCAACGATTTCCTGCCCGGGGTAGCAGCCTTTCTTGAAATTGACGCCGCCGATCAGCTCGAAATTGATCATCTGCGGCACGAACTGTTCCTGCGTCGGTTGCGTGATCGTCGGGACGCCCGCGTAGATGTCGCTCAGGCGCCAGGCCTGGGCGCCGGCGACAGCGAGTTTCTGGGTCAGCGCCGGCCAGGCGGCGATCGCCTGTTCCTCGCTGGTGATCCACTGGAAACGCGGGGCGCCGCGGCTGTCGGCGACGCGCAGCAAGGTGCCGTGTTCGTTGTCGGTTTTGCCATACGGCTGCGCCGGCAGTTGCGGAAACCATTGCTGCAAGGCGGTGGCGGCGGCGTTGCCGGCAAGGCCCAGCGTGACGCGCTGCTCGCTGATATCGGCCAGCTTGGCCTTGGCGCGCAGGACGAACATCTGCAGGCGCTTCTGGATCGCTGGTTGCAGCGTGCGCGGCAGTTGCAGCACGATCTGGCCGGCGTCCTTCCACATCAGGAAGGTTGCCAGCAGGCGGCCCTTGGGCGTGCAATAGCCGGCCAGCCGTACGCTGGCGAGATCGAGCTTTTCGACGTCGTTGGTAATCTGGTTATGCAGGAAGGATGCGGCGTCGTCACCGGTCAGCGAAATCAGGCCGAGGTCGTTCAGCGCAGCGACGAAATTGTCCGGCAGCGCGGCGCCTGCCTCAGGAGGGAGATGCGAGCCTTGCTGGTCCAGGAAGGTGTGCCACGCGGAGCGTGCCGGGGTCGGATCGGTCATAAATTAGGTTACTGGGCTAACAGCGATTATCATTGATGCCTCGATTATAGTGGCGCTTGAAAAAGCGCGTCGGATTGCACTGATTTTGCTTTTTCAATGAAAAAAATATTCAATACCCTCGTCCTGCTGTGTGTCCTGGCTGCCTGCGGAGCCGCCTATTGGCTCAGCCAGCCCATCATCGAAGAGGGGCAGAAACCGGTCGAATTCACCATTACCCCCGGCGCCGGCATCAACGGCGCCGCCCAGCAGATCGCCGATGCCGGCGCGCCGGTCAATCCGGTGCTGTTCGCCTTGCTGGCGCGCGGCAGCGGCAAGGGCAACCGCATCAAGGCAGGCAGTTACGAGCTGAAACCGGGCGCTACGCCGTTGCGCCTGCTTGATCAGCTGGTGCGCGGCGAGTTCGCGCAAGAGTCGCTGACCATCATCGAAGGCTGGAATTTCCGCCAGATGCGCCAGGCCATCGCCGACCACAAGGGACTCAAGCACGACACCGCAACGCTGTCCAACGCTGAATTGCTGGCCAAGCTGACCACCGAGTTCGCCGCGCCGGAAGGCTTGTTCTTCCCGGACACCTACCTGTTCGCCAAAGGCGCCAGCGACATGCAGATCTACCGCCAGGCGTTCATGCTCATGAGCAAGCGGCTTAACGAGGCCTGGAGCAAGCGCGAGCTGTCCTTGCCGTACAGGACGCCTTACGACGCCCTGATCATGGCCTCCATCGTCGAGAAGGAAACCGGCCAGAAGTCGGAGCGCGGCATGGTTGCCGGCGTATTCGTCAACCGCCTGAAGACAGGCATGCTGCTGCAGACCGATCCGACCGTGATCTACGGCATGGGCGAGCGCTACCAGGGCGTGATTCGCAAAAGCGACCTGCTGACCGACACGCCGTACAATACCTACACCCGCAAAGGCATGCCGCCCACGCCGATCGCGCTGCCGGGAGCGGCATCGCTGGCGGCCGCCATGAATCCCGACAAGACCGAAGCCTTGTACTTCGTGGCGCGCGGCGATGGTACCAGTCATTTTTCCAGCAATCTGAGCGAGCATAACCAGGCGGTCAACAAGTATCAGCGTTAATTCAGCTGCAACCAAGCTGCGCTGGTTTTTCGTTCGGACCGATCATCACGACCATCAAGAATCCCATGGCATCTGGCAAATTCATTACTTTCGAAGGCATCGACGGCGCCGGCAAATCGACCCATATCGCCTTCGTCGCGGACCTGTTGCGCTCGCGCGGCCTGACGGTTGTGACCACACGCGAACCGGGCGGCACCGAACTTGGCGAGAGCCTGCGCGCGATGGTGCTGCATCAGAAGATGCATCTCGAAACCGAGGCGCTGCTGATGTTCGCCGGCCGCCGCGAACACCTGGCGCAAGTCATCGAGCCGGCGCTGGCGCGTGGCGACTGGGTGATTTCCGATCGCTTTACCGACGCCACCTTCGCCTATCAGGGTGGTGGCCGCCACCTGTCGCTCGACAAGCTCAACGCGCTTGAGCAATGGGTGCATCCCCATCTGCAGCCGGACCTCACGCTGTTGTTCGACGTGCCGCTGGAAGTGGCGCGCGCCCGTCTCGATGCCGAGCGCACGCTGGACAAGTTCGAACAGGAGAAGGCTGATTTCTTCGCCGCCACACGCGCCGAATACCTGCGCCGCGCGGCGCAATTCCCCCAGCGTTTCCGCGTCATCGATTCGACCCGCGCCATTGCCGATATCCAGCAGGAAATCGCGCAATTGCTGGACGCGGTCTGACGCCCACTACCCATGACTGAACCCGCATGAGCAATACCGTTTTCCCTTGGCTCGAAGACAGTTGGCTGCAATTGCAGCAGCTGCGTGCACGCCTGCCGCACGCGATCCTGTTCTACGGCCCCGAAGGCATAGGCAAGACCGATTTCGTCGAATCTTTTGCGCAATCGCTGTTATGCGAAGACGTGCAGCCCGATGGCCATGCCTGCGGCGCTTGCGCCTCGTGCGGCTGGTTCTCGCAATACAACCATCCCGACTATCGTCGCGTACGTCCGGAAATCCTCGACGGCGAAGAGGGCGGCGATGACGGCGACGGCGAAGAAAAGAAGACCGCCAAGGCCAGCAAGACGCCATCGAAGGAAATCAAGATCGACCAGATCCGCGCACTGGCTGATTTCATGAACGTATCGACGCATCGCTCCGGCATGCGCGTGGTGGTGCTGTATCCGGCCGAGGCGCTCAATACCGCCGCTGCCAACTCGCTGCTGAAGACGCTGGAAGAGCCGCCGCCGAACACCATGTTCCTGCTGGTTTCGAACCGGCTTGACCGTCTGCTGCCGACCATCCTGTCGCGCTGCCGCAAGTTCGCACTGGCCTTGCCGTCGCATGACGACGGCCTGGCCTGGCTCAAGCAGCAGAACGTCAAGGACGCCGATGTCTGGCTGTCGGAGCAGGGCGGGGCGCCGCTGGCGGCGTTCAACGCCTCGCAGGGCGATGGTCGCGAAGTCATGGATGAATTCCTGCGCTCGCTGTGCCATCCGGGTATCGATGTCGCGCTGAAGACGGCCGAACGCCTGCAAAAAACGCCGGTAGCCGAACTGGTCGGCTGGCAGCAGCGCTGGCTGTATGATCTGTTCGCGCTGAAGTCAGGCGGGCCGATCCGCTACTATCCGCGCTACAGCAAGGAGCTCGGCGCCCTGAGCGGACGCATCGACACGGTCACCATCGCCGCCGCGCTCAAGGCCGCCAACGACCGCCGCGCGATTGCCGACCATCCCTTGTCGGCGCGGCTGTTCATCGAAGAAATGCTGATCGAATATTCTTCGCTGTTTGCCTGAGCCGGGCAGCGGCGTTCTGTGCGAGCGCCGCCGTCACTTTTACCCGCACTAACCGAAACTTCGTCATGAGCACCGCATACACTCATCGCCTGGCACGCCAGCAAGACCTCGACGCCATCGTCGCCATCTACAACAGCACCGTCGCATCGCGTCAGGTTACCGCCGATACCGAACCCGTCTCCCTGGCATCGCGCCAGGCCTGGTTTGACGAGCACACCGCCGACAAGCGCCCGCTATGGGTCGCCGAACGCGACGGCGAGATCATCGGCTGGCTGTCGTATTCCAATTTCTACGGCCGTCCGGCCTATGCCGGCACTGCCGAGCTGTCGGTCTACCTGCATGAAAAAGCGCGCGGCCAGGGCCTTGGACGCTACTTCCTCGAACAGGCCATCGCCTTCGCGCCGTCGATCAAGGTGCATACGCTGCTGGGATTCGTGTTCGGCCATAACGAGCCGAGCCTGAAGCTGTTCGAGGCCTTCGCTTTCGAGCGCTGGGCCAACATGCCGCGCGTGGCGACGCTGGATGGTGTGGAGCGCGATCTGGTGATCTTGGGGAAACGGGTGGCTTGAGCGCCCGCGTTGCGATTGCAGGACGCTGCAGCGAACCGGAAATGAAAAAGGGAAGCGATGGCTTCCCTTTTTTGACTCCGTTTGCCGCGATCAGAAGTCGATCGAGGCCGAGGTGACAAAGGTGCGCGGTGCGTTTTGCACCAGGTAGCCGAGGGCGGAAGATCCTCCCGCCGATTCCCAGTAGCTGCGGTTCGCCAGGTTCTGGATGCCGCCGCGCAGGGTTACCGCCTTGCCGCCGATGTCGGTCATGTAGCGCGCCCCCACGTCCAGACGGGTCCATGCAGGAATCCCTTGCGTATTGGCCGAATCGGCATATTGCTTCGAGGTGTAGATCACGCGGCCGCTGACCGACAGGCCTTGTACGCCCGGGATATCCCAGTCTGCACCGACGTTGGCCATGGTCTTTGCCGTACCGATGGCGTCCTTGCCGTCGTAGATGCCGTTTTGCGTGCGCTTTTGCTTCGCGTCCAGCAAAGTCAGGCCGGCCAGCAGATGCAAGCCGCGAACAGGTTCGCCGAAGGCGCCGATTTCCACACCCTTGTTTTCCTGCTTGCCGCTGGCGGTATAGGTTGGCGCGGCGGCCGGGCCGACCGTGATGACGTTTGGCTTCTCGATGCTGAACACGGCAACGGTCAGGCCGATCTTGCCGGCATCATATTTGACGCCGACTTCCTTTTGCTTCGACTTGTACGGTGCCAGCATCGCGCCGAAGTTGGTGGCGGTTGTATCCGAGACCTTGGTGCCGGGCTGCAGACCTTCGATGTAATTGCCGTACAGCGACACTTCCTTCGTCAGTTTGTAGACGAGGCCGGCCACCGGCGTGACGGTGCCGTTGTTGTAGTAATCACCTTGCAGATGGGTGTTGAAGTCGTAGTTGATCGTCTTGAGGCGCTGATAGCGTCCGCCCAGCGTCAGTTGCAGGCGGTCTTCAAGCACCGATAGCGTATCGGCCAGCGCGATGCTCGACAGTTGTGTTTTGATCGTGGTTTGAGGGTTGGCGAGACTGCCGCCGAAGAAATTCAACGCCGGTTGTGCCGAGCTGCCCGGCGAATACAGATTGCCGGTGGTGGCCACGTTCGTCGACATGGCGTAGGCATTGCGCGAATCCTGCCAGTAGCTGGAGGCGGATGCGCTTACCGAGTGCTTTAAGGCGCCAGTGGCGAACTTGCCGCGGATACCGACTTCGCCGGTCCAGACATAGTCTTCACGCGAATTGTCGAAGCGGTTGGAGGTAAAGTTGCCATTGGCGGCGTTCACGTTGGGCGTGGCCAGGCTGTTGTTCTCCGTGCCCTGGCGCATTCCCAGCGCGAACCAGGACGTCACGTCTTGCGCCAGGTCCCACTCTCCGCGCACGGTGCCGAACAGGTCGCGTTCGTTTGAGTAAAACCATTTTTGGCCATAATTCGTGGATGCGCCCGGCACTGAAGGAACATAACCGGCCGGCGCAGTGGCAATGCGCACGCTGGGGCGGGTCGCGCTCAGGTTGTATTCCTGCAGGCCGAGGTCGGCCGACAGGCGGAAGCCGTTGCCGCGATAGTCGACGCCGATGGTCGCCATGTTCAGTTCGCGGTTTTCATTGTCGACGGCAGTGCCGCCGGCGCGACGCACGGCATTGAGGCGCAGGCCCAGGCGGTCATCCGGACCGAAACGGCGGCCGATGTCGGCGGCCATATAAGTCTGGCCGCCCGACTCGATGCCCGCAGTGAATTGCGTCGTCGGCTCTGATGACGCCCGCTTGGGCAACAGATTGATCGTGCCGCCGATGGCATTGCCCCCTGGCGTGGCGCCATTGAGGAAGGCGCTCGCGCCACGGAACACTTCCACGCGCTCCAGCATTTCCGCCGCTACATACTGGCGCGGCAACAAGCCGTACAAACCGTTATAGGCCAGATCGTCCGAGTTGGTGATGAACCCCCGGATCATGTACGACTCCTGATAGTTGCCGTAGCCGCGCGTGACGCGGATGGTCGGGTCATTCAGGAGTACGTCGCCGACGCCCTTGGCTTGCTGGTCTTTGATCAGTTGCTCGGTATAGGCGATGCTGTTGAACGGTGTTTCCAGGAAATCCTTGTTGCCCAGAAAGCCCACACGACCGCCGCGCGCCACCTGGCCGCCTGCATAGGCAGGCGGCAAACCTTCGGAGGACGCATCGGCCGACGCGTTGACGGTTACCGACGGCAATGCCTGGTCCGGCCTGGCGTCGCTCTGGACCGGCGCGGTTTGCGCACCGGCCGGCAACGAATAAGTCAGGGGAGCAATGAATGCGAGCGCCAATGCGGCGGCGATAGGGGTGAGTCGGTATTGCATGGGATCCTCTGGATGGAAGGCTGGATAAATGAACGAATACAAGGGAGTATTCAAATTATAATTAATAATCGTTATTATTTGCATTCTCATTTTAAATTTCGGTGGCTTTGTCATTTTTATCAGGCGAAGAGGTATTGGGGGCCGGGGCATATAATCCCTGCATGCCGATTCTTTCCCTTTCCCGCCCTTTGTCGCAGCATCAGCTGCTGTTGCGCCTGTTCTGGATGCGTTGCGTGACGACGCTGGCGCAGGCTTTGCTCGTGGCCGGCGCCATCTATGGCATGGAGCTGAGCCTGCCGCTGGCGCCGCTGTGCATCGTGCTCGGGCTGATGCTGGTGTTCAACGGCCTGACGTGGTGGCGCATGCGCCTGGCGCAGCCGGTGCGGGAGCCGGAATTGTTCTTTCAGCTCTGTATCGACGTCACCGCCTTGTCGGCTTTGCTGTATTTCACCGGCGGTGCGACCAATCCCTTCGTGTCCTTTTACTTGCCGGCGCTGGCCGTGGCCGCAGCGGTCCTGCCGTCTCCCTATGCCTTCGGTCTGGCTCTGTATTCGCTCGTCTGCTATTCGGCGCTGACGTATCTGTATCGGCCGCTGCACATCCATGATCAGGACCAGGCCATGGCATATCACCTGGCCGGGATGTGGGTGAATTTCGTGATGTCGGCAGCCTTGATCACCTGGTTCGTCACGCGCATGTCGGCCACGGTGCGTTCACGCGACACTCAACTGGCGCGGGCGCGCGAACAGCAATTGCAGGATGAGCGCATCGTTGCGCTCGGCACGCAGGCCGCCAGCGCCGCGCATGAAATGAGTACGCCGCTGGCGACCGTCGCGGTAATCGCGGGCGAGCTGCGCATCGAGGCCGGGCGCAATAATGCGTTGACCATGTACCGCGACGATCTGGCCGTGGTGGAGGAACAGATCGCCGTGTGCAAGACGGCGCTCGATCGCATGGGGATGGACGTGCAGGTGCGGCGGACAGCTGCGGCGGCAGCGCTCGGCCTGAGCGACTGGCTGCGGCATTTTGTCGATACGTGGCGCCTGCGCCATCCGGCGATTTCCATCCGCCTGACCTTGCCGCAAGGCGCGCCGGATTTGCCCGATACGTCGCCTGCGTGCGACCAGCAACTGATCGGCCAGATTATGCAGACCCTGCTCGACAACGCCGCCCAGGCGGTCGCTGAAAACGGTAAAGTCGACGTGGTGCTGAGTCTGCAAAAAGATGCTGTTGCGAACCCGGCCGCGAATTCAGCTATCATTCGCGTCGCCGATGACGGCCCTGGCATCGCGCCCGAGTTGCTCAAGCGGCTCGGTTACGAACCGGTACGCAGCAGCACCGGCGGCAAAGGGATCGGTTTGATGCTGGCGTTCGCCACGGCGCGGCAGATGGGCGGAAAACTGACGCTCGCCACCGCCAACGCCGGAGGCGCTTGCGCAACGCTGGTCTTGCCGTTGATGGCACCCGATCGTCTTCTTCCCAACCAGAAAAAAACATGAGCGCCGCTTTCCTGATCCTCGACGACAACGACGTGTTTGCCTCTACGCTGGCGCGTTCGCTGTCGCGCCGGGGATTCTCGGCGACCGTCGCGCACTGCGGCGAAGATGCGCTCAAGGCCGCCGCCGAGACCGAATTCGCCTATGCCACCATCGACCTGCAATTGCAGCGGGATTCGGGTCTGCAGTGGATCGCGCCGCTGCGTGAAAAACTGCCGCATGCGCGTCTGCTGGTCTTGACCGGATACGCCAGCATCGCCACCACGGTGCAGGCGATCAAGGCCGGCGCCGACAACTATCTGGCCAAGCCGGCCAATCTCGATTCCATCCTGTCGGCGCTTGAGCACAGCGCCAACGATGCGTCCATCGATCCCGCCGGCGCCGATGCCGCCGCACCCTTGTCGGTCGAGCGCCTCGAGTGGGAACACATCCAGCGCGTGCTGCTTGAAAACCAGGGCAATATTTCCTCTACGGCGCGCGCGCTGAACATGCATCGCCGCACCCTGCAGCGCAAGCTGGCGAAACGTCCCGTCGCCAAGTAGCACTGAGCTTGCAATAGCGCGCAAGCTCGCGGCCATCCGCGCGCTGCGACAATCTGTCGCATTCCCAAGCAGCACCTGAGCCTCTAGCATGGCCCCCTTTATTCCATGGGGGAACCATAGTGAGGAAGTTTTTCCGGCAGTTGGCGGCATTGCCGTCGCGGCGCGCGATCGCCATCGCGGCTCTCGCTTTGTGCAGCGGCGCAAGCTTCGCGGCAAGCGACGTGCTCGAGACGATCGAAGTGCGCGACACGCGCGACGAGCCGAATGAAAAACTTCCGCTAGACCAGCGCGCTTCCACCGCCAGCCGTCTCGGCCTGAGCGTGCGCGACACCCCGGGCAGCATCAGCATCATTGACCGCGCCGCGATCGAGGCGCGCGGCGCCGGCGATACCCAACAGATCCTGCGCGGCATTCCAGGCGTGACCGCCTCGGCGCCGCCGGGACAGGCCGGGTTTGTTTCCTATCGCGGTTTTTCGGCATCGCAGATCACCCAGCTGTTCAACGGCATCACCGTGCAATACGACTCGATCGCGGCGCGGCCCATCGACAGCTGGATCTATGATCGCGTGGAAGCGGTCGGCGGCGCCTCCGGTTTTGTGCACGGCGCCGGTTCGGTTGGCGGGGCAATCAACTACATCACCAAGCAGGCCAATCGCGACGGCGACCTGGCACAGCTGTATGGCAGCTACGGCTCCAACAATTCATCGGTGGCGGCGGCAGGGCTCAACCGCAAACTGAGCGCCGACGACGGGCAGGGCGTCGTCAACTACCTGCGCATCGACCTCAGCCGCAGCGGCAGCGACGGCTATGTCGACGGCGAGCGGCGCCGCGCGCTGAGCGGCGCCTTGTCGCTGCTGACCGACATCACGCCGCAGCTTTCGCACACGCTCGCCTACGAATATCAGCAGGAACACGTCGATCGTCCTTACTGGGGCACGCCGCTGCTGAATCCGACGACCGGGACCGGCCGCATCGATCCGGCCACGCGCTTCAAGAACTACAACGCCAATGACGGCGTGTACGAACAAACCGTCGAGTGGTTCCGCTCCATCGTGAATTACCGCTGGTCCGATCAGACCTCGTTCAGGAATACGTTTTATCACTACGATGCCTTGCGCGACTACCGCAACGTCGAGGTCTATCGCTACAACGCCGCCAACACGCAAGTGGTGCGCTCATCGGCGTTCCTGCAGCGGCACGATCAGGAGCTGACGGGTAATCGATTTGAATGGCAGCATCGCGGCCGGCTCGGTTCACTCGAATCGGAGTGGGCCGGCGGCGTCGACTACAGCGTCAACCGGATGACGCGCTTTCCGCGCACGGTGGCCGGTCCGATCAGCAGCGTCAATCCGCTCGATTTCAGCACCGAGTCTTTCTTTTCGATTCCCGGCATGACCGCCGACTTTGTGCCGGATCGCAGCAACCGCGTCACCACGATTGCCGCTTTCCTCGAAAACCGCACGCGGCTGTTGCCCTCCCTGGCACTGGTGACCGGCTTGCGCCATGATCGCATCGAACTGGAAGTAGAGAATTTGCGCACCGCCAGTGCCACCGATCCGGCGTATTTCAAGAACACCTATCGCCCGACCACCGCGCGCGCCGGGCTGGTGTGGGATGTCACGCCGAGCGCCAACCTGTTCGTGCAATACAGCACCGCCGCCGATCCGCCGGCCGGCGTGCTGACCACCGCCAACTTCAGCCAGGTCAGGAATTTCGACCTGACCACGGGCGATCAGGTCGAAGCCGGCAGCAAGTTCGACTTCTGGGACGGCCGCGGCAACGCGACAATATCGGCTTACGCCATCACGCGCAAAAACTTGGCGGTGACCGACTCAAGCAATCCCAACGTCACCGTGCCGGTCGGCCAGCAATCGTCACGCGGCATCGAGCTGGCGTTCGGCGTGCGGCCGGTAAAGAGCTTGCGCGTGCAGGGCAATCTGTCGCTGGTGCGAGCGCAGTACGACAACTTCACCGAAAGCGTCGGTGGGGCAGCGGTCTCACGCGCAGGCAATCGCCCGACCAACACGCCGGCGCGGGTCGCCAATCTGTGGCTGGACTATGCCTTCCTGCCGGACTGGAACGCCGGCTTCGATGCCCGCGCAGTGTCATCGGTGTACGGCAATACCGCCAATACCGTGAGCGCGCCGGGCTATGCAATTTTCGGCGCCAGCCTCAGCCGCAGGCTCAACAAGGCGACCATCACCGCGCGTGTCAAGAACCTGACCGACAAGGTCTATGCGGACAACATCACTTCCACGCCGATGTTCTATCTCGGCGCGCCGCGCACGTTTGAAGTCGCCGTACTGGCGAATTTCTGAACATGCAGCGCGCGAAACGCTGGCTGTTCCTGATCCATCGCTGGCTCGGCATCGTCGCTTGTCTTTTCATGCTGCTGTGGTTCGTCAGCGGTGTGGTGATGATGTATGTCGGCTATCCCAAGCTGACGCAGTCGGAGCGGTTGGCGCGCTTGCCGGATCTCGACGTCCGGCAATGCTGCATCGCGGTCGGCCTGGCGGCGCGTGCATTGCCTGCTGACGCGCGGCCGTCGTCCATCGTACTGACCAGCGTGGCGGGACGGCCGCAATACCAGTTCGGCATCGGCAAGAAGATCGTCGCGGTCGATGCGGTCAGCGGTGCCGCCGTCACCGATATCGGCGTCACGGATGCTCTGGCGGCGGCGCGCGTTTTCATGCCGGGCGTTACGGCGACGCACCTGGACCGCGTCGATGAAGATACCTGGACGCACACCCGCGGACTCGACATGCATCGGCCGCTGCGTCGCCTGCAGATGGACGATCCGGAGCAGACCTTGCTCTACGTTTCCGGCGCCACCGGCGAGGTCGTGCGCAAGGCGACGCATACCGAACGCGTGTGGAATTACGCCGGTGCCTGGCTACATTGGCTGTATGCGTTTCGCGGCGGTCCGCTCGACGGCGCGTGGAGCCATATCGTCATTTACCTGTCGCTGGCGGGCGTGCTGGTGGCTGTCAGCGGCAGCGTGATCGGCGTCTGGCGCTGGCGTTTCCGCGGACGTTTCCGTTCCGGCGCGAAGACGCCGTACCGCGAGCCGGTGATGCGCTGGCATCACCTGACCGGACTGGCGTTCGCCGGCATCACGCTGACCTGGGTATTCAGCGGCCTGATGTCGATGAATCCGTGGGGACTGTTCAAGGGCGACGGCGGGGATCTGAACCGGCGCGCCTATGCCGGCGCCACGCTTGATCCGGCTAGCTGGCCGCTCGGCAGCGGCGATGCGCTGACACTCTTGTCGCCGTCGTGGCAAGCGCGCGAATTGCGCTGGCACATGCTGGACGGCAAGCCTTACCTGATCGCCGTCAACGGCGCCGGGCGCACGCGCATGATCGATGTGTCGGCACGCCATGTCATGGACGCCGTTCCACAAGAACAAATCATGGGTGCGGCGGTGAAGCTGGTCGATGCGCCGCTGTCCGGCAGCGAGCTGCTGCAACGCGAGGATGCTTATTACTACAGCCGGGAGGCGCACACCATGATGGGCGGCATGCGCCATCCCTTGCCGGTACTGCGCCTGCGTTATGCCGATGCGGCGCAGACCTGGGTCCACATCGATCCCGTCACCGGCGTGCTGCTGGGCAAACTGGACAGGACCCAACGCGTGAAGCGCTGGCTGTTCGCCTTCCTGCACAGCTGGGATTTGCCGGTGCTGCTGTCAAGCCGGCCATGGTGGGACATCGCGCTGATCCTGCTGAGCCTGGGCGGGCTGGCGCTGAGCCTGACCGGCGTGGTGATCGGCGTGCGCCGCCTGCGGCATTGACGCTCGCGGGCGCAGCGCCCGCCAAGGCCTGCGGCGGTGCGATGGCGTAAAATAGCGGCCATCATGTATATCGACTCCCATTGCCATATCAATTTTCCCGAACTCGTCGCACGCCTGCCGGATATCCTCGGCAAGATGGACGAGAACCGCGTTAGCCATGCCTTGTGCGTATCGGTGAATCTGCCCGAGTTTCCGCAAGTGCTGGCGCTGGCGGAACAGTATCCGCACATCTTCGCCTCGGTCGGCGTGCATCCCGACTACGAGGACACGCCCGAGCCGAGCGTGGAGCAGCTGGTCGAACTGGCCGACAATCCACGCATCGTCGCCATCGGCGAAACAGGTCTCGACTACTACCGCCTGCAGGGCGACCTCGAATGGCAGCGCGAGCGTTTCCGTACGCATATCCGCGCGTCGCGCATTACCGGCAAGCCGCTGATCATCCATACCCGTTCCGCCTCGGAAGACACCATCCGCATTATGCGCGAAGAAGGTGCGAATCCGGAAGCGGGCGGCGCTGCAGGCGTCATGCATTGCTTCACCGAATCGCAGGAAGTGGCGGACGCGGCGATCGAACTGGGCTTCTACATTTCCTTTTCGGGCATCGTCACGTTCAAGAGCGCCAAGGCCTTGCAGGAAGTGGCGCGTACGATTCCGCTGGAACGCATGCTGATCGAAACCGATTCGCCGTACCTGGCGCCGGTGCCGTATCGCGGCAAGACCAACGAGCCGGGCCTGGTCCGACATGTGGCCGAGTTCATCGCCGACTTGCGCGGCATCCCGGTGGAAGAAGTGGCGCGTCACACCACCGAAAATTTCTTCACGCTGTTCAAGATGGCCAAATGAGGACTGACCGCATGCCGAATCGCCGCTTCCTTTCTGTTCGCATGACTGCCGCCGTGTTGGTCTTCAGCACGTTCTCGATGCTGGCGCCGGCTTTCGTCCATGCCGGCACCTACGATGACTACTTCACCGCGGTCAAGATGGATGCGCCGCGCGAGTTGCAGGACCTGATCAAGCGTGGCCTGGGGCCGAACATGGTCGAACCGCAGCGCGGCTATTCGGCGCTCATGCTGTCGATCCGCGAAGATTCGATGAAGGCCTTCAATGTGCTCTTCAATACGCCCGGCATCGATCTCGAAGCCAAGGCGAAGAACGGCGACACGGCATTGATGGTGGCGGCGTTCTACGGCAAGACCGACGTCGTCAAGCTGTTGCTGGACAAGGAAGTCGAAGTCAATCGTCCCGGCTGGACCGCGCTGCATTACGCCGCCATCAACGGCCGGCCCGACACCATCAAGCTGCTGCTCGACGCGTCGGCTTATATCGACGCCGAATCGCCTGACGACAAGATGACGCCGCTGATGCTGGCGGCGGTGCGCGGTCGGACGGCGGCAGTGCGTTTGCTGAAGGAAGAGGGCGCCGACGTCACGCTGAAGAACGCCGACGGCATGACTGCGCTGGACCTGGCGCGCCATTTCGACCAGAAGGAAACCGTGGAAGATCTGACCGGCAAGCACACGCCGTGGTCGCAGCAAAAGCCGGAGTAACTCTCCCTCGCGTCAATCGTTCTGCACAATGAAAAATCCCGGCGACGCTTGCGCGAGCCGGGATTTTTGTTTGCTGGCAAGGACTGGCGTCAGCGGCGGATCAGGATTTGCGGCCCGACGTCCCTGATGTCCTTGGTGCCGGTCAGGGCCATGCTGACGTCGAGTTCCTTGTGCAGGATCTGCAGCATCTTCGTCACGCCTTCGCCGCCCATGGCGCCGAGGCTGTACAGGAAGGCGCGGCCGATCATGGTGCCCTTGGCGCCGAGCGCGGTGGCCTTCAAGATGTCCTGGCCGGTGCGGATGCCGCCGTCGAACCAGACTTCGATCTGGTCGCCGACCGCTTCGGCAATCGCCGGCAGCGCTTCGATCGAGGACATCGCGCCATCCAGCTGGCGGCCGCCGTGGTTGCTGACGACCAGCGCATCGGCGCCGGTTTGCGCGGCCAGTTTGGCGTCTTCGACGTCAAGGATGCCCTTGAGGATCAGCTTGCCGCCCCATTGTTCCTTGATCCAGGCGACGTCGTCCCAGTTCAGGGTCGGGTCGAACTGGCTGGCGGTCCATTGGCTCAGCGTCTGGATGCCGCTACCGCCACCGGTGATGTGGCCGGCCAGGTTACCGAAGGTCTTGCGGCCGGTCAGCGCGCGCAGCGCCCAGCCCGGCTTGCTGGCCAGGTCCATCAGCGTGTCGAGCGTCAGTTTGGGCGGCACCGACATGCCGTTCTTGAGATCCTTGTGGCGTTGGCCGAGGATTTGCAGGTCGAGCGTGAGCACCAGCGCCGAGCACTTGGCGGCCTTGGCGCGATCGATCATCGACTTGACGAAGCCGCGGTCGCGCATCACGTACAACTGGAACCAGAACGGCTTGGTCGTCACGCTGGCGACGTCTTCAATCGAGCAGATGCTCATGGTCGACAACGTGAAGGGGATACCGAATTTTTCCGCCGCCATCGCGCCCAGCATTTCGCCGTTGGCCCATTGCATGCCGGTCAGGCCGGTGGGGGCGATCGCTACCGGCATGGCGACGTCATGGCCGATCATGGTGGTGCGGGTGGAGCGTTGATCGACGTTGATCGCCACGCGCTGGCGCAGCTTCAGGGCAGCCAGGTCGTCGGTGTTGGCGCGGTAGGTGCTCTCGGTATACGAACCGCTGTCGGCATAGTCGTAAAACGCCTTGGGAACCCGTTTCTTTGCGAGCACGCGCAAGTCTTCAACACAGGTGATCACGGGCATGGTTCTTCTCCAAAATAGGTTAAATCTATGAAATTTGACCGTATCGTAGATCAAACCAGCAAGTCATGGGGTGAATCCCTTTGACAGAAAGATGAAAAGTTTCGCTGAATAAAATTCGTGCAGGCGCAGACGGGGTAATGAAAGCTACGAGAACAGTCCCGCCGCGGCAACTCCGCTGCGCACGGCGCCTTCCAGCGTTGCCGGATAGTCGCCGGCAACGTAGTCGCCGGCCAGCGCCAGACCGGCAGGCATGCCGGCATTGTCCGGCCGCAGCAGGCCGGGCGTGCAGGAAAATGTTGCACGTTTTTCCGAGATGACCTTGCTCCATAGCGGTGTCTGCAGCAGAGGATCGCCCAACTGGCGCGCCAGCTGGATAGCGATGCCCGCGACCAGTGCTGCATGCCCCTCGGCAATGGCGTCGCCGGCGGCGCTGACCACGACCGCCAGCAAACCGGCATCGGCTGCAACATCACCGAGTTGGCCGCGATCGAAGACGAATTGTCCCCAGGCCGCTATACCGGCATCGTCGGTCAAGGCGAAGAACGGTTGCGGCAGCCGCACGTGCGCCGGATATTGCAGATAGCAGGTGGTGATCGGCTCGTAGGCGAACGCGCGCAGCATCGTCGTATCGCACAGGCCGTCGAGCAGATCGGCGGCGCTTTCCGGCGCAACGGCGACGATCACGCCGTCGAACGATTGCGTGCCCGCAGCTTGTCTGAACGCGACGTTCCAGCGGCCTTCCGCCGCCGAGATGGAAGCGACGGCCTGGCCGCAGGTCACGCTGCCGCCGCGGCTTTCCACGAAAGCGGCTGCCTGCTGCGGAAACAAGGCGGTCAGGTCGGTGCGCGGGATCAGCATGTCGGATGCGGCACGGCGCGCACCGAGGCTGTCGCGCAGCACGTTCAGGAATACCTGCGCCGAGGCGCGTTGCGGCGGCGTGTTGAGCGCGGCGATGCACAGCGGCGTCCACATCAGGCGATTGAGCCGGTCGGTCTGGTCGAAGCGGTCCAGTAACTCGGCGACGGAACAATCCTCGTGCAACTGCCAGCCCATCCAGCGCGCCGTGGTCGAGAAGCGAGCCAGCGCCAGCTTGTCCTCGCGCGTCAGTCCGGTGGCGCGGAACAAGGCCGCCAGAACGTGCCACGGCGCCGGCAGGCGCGGCGCGACGAAATCCATGCCGTCGGCGCCGGCCGGATACCGCATTTGCAGCGGCAGGCGCAGCATCGCGCGGTCGGCATCGATGCCCGCGGTTTTCATGACGGAGAGGGTGGAGCGGTAGGCGCCCAGCAGGATGTGCTGGCCGTTGTCGAGCGTGCGGCCGTCGATGTCTACGCGGCGGGCGCGGCCGCCGAGGGTCCGGCCGGCTTCGAACAGGCTGACGCGCTTGCCTGCCTTGGCGAGGGTGACGGCAGCGGCGCATCCGGCCCAGCCGCCGCCGATGACGGCAATGTGATCACTGCTTTTCTTGTCAGGGAATGTTCCCATTCTTGATCCGGTCCGGTAATTCCCGCTGCTGCACTTCTTCCCATGCCGTTACCTGGTCGGCGGAAGACACGTACAGCCGCAGGTAAGTGTCGAGCGACAATTGCTTGGTCGCCGTGAAGGTCAGCGTCTTCTGCACGCCGCTTTCGCCCACGGCCGGCAACCTGTATTCGTAGTGTTGCCTGACGTAGGCGCCGGGCAGAATTTTTTTCCCGGGATCGATCACGTAGACATAGAACTCGTCTTTGCCGACGCGCTTGAGCAACTCGTTGAAGCCCGGGCTCATCACTACACAAATGGCAAAGGCGACGCCGGCGAGCAGCGATAGTACGTAAATGCGTTTCATGCTTCGGTCCGTCAATTTCGGAAAGTGAATTGACGTCCCGACTGCGCTAAAGTTCAGCCGCGAATATAGGTTTTCCAGGCCAGCCAGAGCTTGCGTATCGGTGTGAGCGAAATGCGCTGGTTCAGCACGTGAAAGCCGTCGCGCTCGATTTCGGTAAGCAGCGTGCGATAAATGGCCGACATCATCAGGCCGGGACGCTGTGCACGGCGATCTTCTTTTGGCAGCAATGCGAACGCTTCATCGTAAACGCGCTGGGCACGCTCCACCTGGAATCGCATCAGTTTCTCGAAATTTTCGCTGTGGCGCGCATTCAGGATGTCGGCGGCGGTGACGTTGAATTGCTGCAATTCATTGACCGGCAAATAAATGCGGCCCTTGCGGCCGTCTTCGCCGACGTCGCGGATGATGTTGGTCAGCTGGAACGCCAGGCCGAGTTTTTCGGCGAACAGCAGCGTACCGCCCTGAGTCACGCCGAAGATGCTGGCCGACAGGATGCCGACCACGCCGGCGACATGCCAGCAGTAACGCTGCAAGCCGGGATAGTCCAGGTAGCGGGTCTGGTCCAGGTCCATTTCCATGCCGTCGATGATGGCCTGCAGATGCTCGCCCTTGAGGCCGTAGGTCGCCACGTGCGGCTGCAGCGCCAGCGTCACCGGATGGCTGGGCTTGCCGTTGAGCATGGAAGCGATTTCCTTGCGCCACCACATCAGCTTGGTGCGCGCCACGCCGGCGTCGTCGATTTCATCCACGGTGTCGTCGACCTCGCGGCAGAACGCGTACAGCGCGGTGATGGCGCGGCGGCGTTCCGGCGGCAGGAACAGGAAGCTGTAGTAGAAGCTGGAGCCGCTTTGGGCGGCTTTTTGCTGGCAGTATTCGTCTGGAGACATGAGGTGGGATGAGGTAAAAAAGCGGGCGCCGTAAGGCCGCCGTCATGCAAGAAGCCGCTATGCTAGCCGACTAGGGGGCCGAGGGCAATCTGCTTCGCAATCCGGCGAGACGGCGCGCCTCTGCAATTACAGTGAAAGCTGGTTGCAGCAGCAGACGTTGTACATTAAGCTGAGGGCAACGAGGCAAGACTGATGATTGTCGGCAAGCGCCGCACAGGCACAGGAAATCATGCCGATGCTGTTGATAAAAATACAAAACAACAGACGCATTGCGCGACTGGGTTGAGCAATCAAGGCGAGGAGATCATTTCTTCATGAACAGACTGGAAGCTTTCAGAAGCATTGCAGTGCAGGCCGGACGGGGCGAGCTGGTGTTCCCGACCAACGTCAATGCCTCCATCAAACTGCAGCAGGCCCTCAACGATCCGAATTGCCATCTCGAGGCGGCATCAAAACTGGTCATGGCCGAGCCGTTGCTGTCGGCGCGTACCGTGGCGATCGCCAATTCGGCTGCCTACAACCGTTCCGGCGGCGAAATCAACAACGTGCGCACGGCCGTCATGCGACTGGGCTTCAAGACCCTCAACGCGATTACGACGGCCGTCATCGTGCGCCAGCTCGGCCGCAATATTTCGGATGCAGAGATGCGCGTCAAGGCGGCGCAATTGTGGGAACACACCGCCAACGTCGCGGCATTGGCGCAAGTCATCGCACTGAAGATGACGCGTCTCGATCCGGAAACCGCGATGTTCGCCGGCATCGTGCACGAAGTCGGCGGCTTTTACCTGCTCTCGCGCACCGATGAATTCCCGGGCCTGCTCGACGGTAATTCCGAAGACTGGGCGGAATACGGCGAGAAGATGATCGGTCGCGCCGTGCTCAAGAAACTCGGGATTCCCGAAGCCGTGGTGGCCTCGGTCGAATCGCTGTGGCACGGCATCCGCGTGCTGCCGCCGGAGACGCTGGGCGATGTGCTGCTGCTGGCCAAGGAGTTGTCGCCGGTGCCGTCGCCGTTCCGGCGCAGCGTGCTGGAAACCGGTCGCCAGTCCGACACCATCGTCGATGAATACATGGGCGACGACACGCTGCGGGACGTCTTGGAAGATTCCGCCGATGAAATCCGCTCGCTGACTTCGGCGCTGCTGATCTGACGCGCCTCTCGGGAAACAAAAAGGCAGCCCTTTGACGGCTGCCTTTTTTATTGCGCGAACGAAGCGCGTCAGGCGCTGCGCAACAGGCGCATCTTGAAATTGCGGCCCTTGATGTTGCCCGCGCTGAGCTTGTCGCAGGCCTTGTCGGCAATCCGATAGTCAAGTGCGACATAGGTCGAGAATTCGAACACGTTGATCTTGCCGACCTGTTCCTTGCTCAGGCCGACGTCGCCGGTGAGCGCGCCCAGCAGGTCGCCCGGGCGCAGCTTGTCCTTCTTGCCGCCCTGGATGCAGAGCGTGCGCATCGGTGCGCGCAGGACCTTGTCTTCGCTGGTGTCGAGCGCGTCGAGATCAAACCACTGCACGGCTGCGTGCTGGTATTCCTCGATCAGCTTGACCCAGCGTTTTTCGTTCGGCGTGCACAGGTTCAGCGCCAGTCCGCGCTCCTGGCCGCGACCGGTGCGGCCGATGCGGTGAATGTGCACTTCGGTGTCGCGCGTGACGTCGACGTTGATGACCGCGCTCAGGTTGGCGATGTCAAGGCCGCGTGCGGCGACGTCGGTCGCCACCAGCACCGAGCAGCTCTGGTTGGCGAACTGCACCAGGATTTCGTCACGCTCGCGCTGTTCCAGGTCGCCGTACAGGGCGAGGGCGCTGAAACCCTGGGCGCGCAATTCTTCGGCCAGCTCGCGGCAATGGATCTTGGTGTTGCAGAAGGCCAGTGTCGACACCGGCTGGTAGTGCTGCAACAGGCGCGCGACGGCAAAATTGCGCTGCTCTGCCGAGACTTCGAAGAAGCGTTGCTCGATCTTGTCGCCGTCATGGCGGGCTTCCACCTTGATCTCTTCCGGATCACGCAGGAAGCGTGCGCTGGCCTTGCGGATGTCGTCGGGATAGGTAGCCGAGAACAGCAAAGTCTGGCGCCGCGCCGAACAGGCGCTGACGATGCCTTCGATGTCTTCGTAAAAGCCCATGTCGACCATGCGATCGGCTTCGTCCAGCACCAGCGTCTGCACCGTGGCCAGATTGATGGTGCCGCGGCCAATGTGGTCGCGGATGCGGCCGGGCGTGCCGACCACGATATGGGTGCCGTGTTCGAGCGAGGCGATTTGCGGGCGCATCGCAGTGCCGCCGCAGAGCGTCAGAATCTTGATGTTTTCAGTGAAGCGCGCGAGGCGGCGCAATTCGTTGGAAACCTGGTCGGCGAGCTCGCGCGTGGGGCAAATCACCAGTCCCTGGATTGCGAAATAGCTGGGGTTGAGCTTGTGCAGCATGCCGATGCCGAAAGCGGCCGTCTTGCCGCTGCCGGTCTTGGCCTGCGCGATCAGGTCGCGTCCCTCCAGCGCCGCCGGCAGGCTCGCCGCCTGGATGGTCGTCATCTCGTGATAGCCGAGCTGCTCGAGGTTGGCGAGCATCGCCGGCGTCAACGGCAGGCTGGAAAAGGAAGATGAAGTCATGATCAGGGCAATCGAATGAGAGAGGTGCAGTCTAACAGAGGCGTTGTCGACGTCCGGGCAACGGCGGCGGCGCAAGGGAGTAAAAGCGATCGCGCAAAACAAAAAGCCTTTGACGTCGAAACGCCAAGGGCTTTGATATGCCTGCTGATTCATTTTTTGAAAACTGGTTGCGGGGGCAGGATTTGAACCTACGACCTTCGGGTTATGAGCCCGACGAGCTGCCAGACTGCTCCACCCCGCGTCTGAGGGACCGAATTCTACAGAGCATCGTTTTGAATAGCAAGGAATCATTTCCACGGCGGGATAAATAAACGCAGCGCATGGACGCAGAAGCGCGCCGCGCATACACTGCGCGCTTCATGAACGATCAGACGCACGAAGGCGAGGACAAGCAATGGGCAAGATGACTTACGAAGAATATCTGGATGAAGTGACGACGCTGATCACCGAGCTGTATGACGTGGCCGACGCCGACGCGATCAAACTGGTGGTGCAGGCGCAGGCCGCGGAGTTTTTCGTCGCGCACGACGACGATGAGAATTTGCGCACTGAGGAACGCGCGCTGCAGGACGCGCGTGCGATCTATAAACAAAGCCGTAAAAAACGCTGAGGCGAGGGCTTTAACAATTGGTTGCAAATGCAGCCGAACCATCGTGGATTCATGCCTTCTACTGTTACGTGACCGTTGCAAAGCCAGTCTGGGAGCGGTGTCCGGCGATGTCTGACAGACATCGCGAACATTCGCTGCCACGCGACGGATTCATTTAACCAAGTAAAGGAGATCAACAATGAAAACACGTCAGCTCATTATTGCCGCAGCAATGCTCGCCGTTACCGGCGGCGCCATGGCGCAACAAGCCAGCACTATGCAACCTTCGTCGCCAGATATGACCGTTCCTGCATCGCCGGCCAACGGCGTCTCCAACGATCCGTATGTGCAAAAGCGTCAGTCCGACGCCGACGCCAAGGCCGAATACAAGATGCAGAAGAAGACCATCAAGCAGCAAGCCAAGGCTGACAAGAAGGCTGCCAAGGCTGATCTGAAGGCGGAAAAGAAGGAATCGACTGCCGAGCGCAACGCACAGCTGGCTCAACCGCAGCCTAAGACCGACAAGACTCCTTGATCGCGCTTGCCGGTTAGCTGTTGATTGACGGTTGCCGCGACGCATGACCTGCGTTGCCGGCAATAAAAAGCCTCTTCGACGAAGAGGCTTTTTTGCGTTCATCCGGCATCATGCCGGATCACATTCTCAAGGCACGCCACATTACCAGCAGCCAATCGCGTTTGCCCAGCTTCGGCCGGCGCGTGAAGACGTCGCCATCGGCCAGTTCCAGACGTTCCAGTATCCGCAAGCCGCCTTGCACCACCATGCGCAACTCCCAGCCGATGCGTCCGGGCAGGCGGCGCGCCAGCGGTGCTCCCGACAGCATCATTGCGCGCGCGCGGTCGATTTCGAACTGCAGCAGCGCTTGCCAGGCTGCGCCGGCATTTTCTGAAGCGATGTCTTGCTCGCTTACGCCAAACCGTTCGAGATCATCCAGTGGCAGGTAAATGCGCTGCTTTTGCCAGTCGACCGCGACGTCCTGCCAGAAATTGATCAGTTGCAGCGCCGAGCAGATGGCGTCGGAGTCGCGCAGGTTCTCCGGCGTGGCGGCATCGTACAGATGCAGCATCAGCGCGCCGACCGGGTTGGCGGAACGGCGGCAATAGTCCAGCAGTTCGTCAAAGCTGCGATAGCGCGTGGTCACCACATCCTGCCTGAAGGCGGACAGCAGATCACGAAACGGCTCCAGCGGTAGCTGATGAGCGCGAATGACGCCGGCCAGCGCTGCAAACATCGGATCGGCCGGCGCTCGGCTCGCGTCTATGTCGTCCAGCGCGTTGTCATATGCGATCAGGGCAGCCAGGCGTTGCGGCGGCGTGGCGTCGCCTTCGTCGGCGATGTCGTCGGCGCTGCGGGCGAAGGCGTAGATCGCCTTGACGGCCGGGCGCAGATGCGCGGGAAGCAGCACGGAGGCGACGGGGAAGTTCTCGTAATGATCAACGGCCATGCCAGCAAAATATCCAATAAAAACGAAGAAAACTCGATATATATCCAAACGGCGGGCCCGCGACTATAATTACTAACCGCAAAGTCAGTAAGTTGCTCGCATCACCATCCGCTTGTCTCAAGTCCGTAAAAAGCCGTCCACGCCATGCCGCCGCGCCGTCGATGACGTCGCGCCGTCCGGTGCGTGCCGGCCAATGTAATTTCTGCCCGAATAGTAAAGGAAAAACGTGATCGCTCCGACTTCCGTGCCCGCTCCTGCGCGAGTATTGACCCGACCTGCATCGGGAAGCCGTCGATTGCGGCAAGCCGTCGCGCTCTGTCTCGCGGTGTCGGTACTGGCCGCATGTTCGAAAAAGGTCGAAAAGGTCGAGGAAATTCGTCCGGTCAGGGCCATGGTCATCGCCGCCGACAATGCCGAGGTGGTGGCGGAGTTTCCGGGCGAAGTGCGGGCGCGCGTGGAATCGCGGCTGGGCTTCCGGGTGGGCGGCAAGATCGTGGCTCGCAAGGTCGACGTCGGTACGGTAGTGCGGCGCGGCCAGGTGCTGATGCAGCTTGATCCGCAAGACCTGCAGCTGGCGCAACGCCAGGCGGATGCCGCGATGAAGTCGGCGCTGAGCAATCGCGATCTCGCCGCTGCGGAACTCAAGCGCTATCAGGAACTGCGTGACAAGAATTTCGTGAGCCAGGCGACCCTGGACTCCAAGCAAACCGCATATCAATCGGCGCTGTCGGGCTATGACCAGGCCGTGGCGTCGCTGCGCAACCAGTCGAATCAGACCGGCTATGCCGTGTTGACTGCAGACGTCGACGGGGTGGTGACGGCGGTCGACGCCGAAGCCGGCCAGGTGGTTGCCGCCGGTACGCCCGTGGTCAGTGTGGCGCAGGCCGGCGACAAGGACGTGGTGATCGGCGTACCGGAAGACAAGGTCGACGCCTTGCGCCGCAGCGCCGATGTGCGCGTGCGCCTGTGGGCCAATCCCAAAGACGTGATCGCTGGCAAGATCCGCGAAGTCTCGCCGATCGCCGACGCCGCCACGCGCACCTACACCTTCAAGGTGGCTTTGCCCGACTCCGCGAAGGATGTGCGGCTGGGCATGACGGCGTACGTCGCGTTTGCCGGCAAGACTTCCGGCGACATGATTCGTTTGCCGCTGACGGCACTGTATCCGGTCAATGGCAAGACGTCGGTGTGGGTGGTGGAGAACGGCGCGGTGAAGATCGTGCCGGTGCAACTGGGTGGGCAGAGCGGCAATGATGTGCTGATTGCCAATGGCCTGGCAGCCGGCCAGACGGTGGTGACCGCAGGCGTCAACCTGCTCAAGCCGGGGCAGAAGGTCAAGATCCTCGGCACCGAGCCACTCACCGGCGATGTGCAGGATGGCAAGGCGCCGCAAGGGAAGAATCCATGAGCGAGGCAAGGAAGGAAGGCCCGGATGGTCACGGCGACAACGACGGCAAGAGCGTGATCGATGCAGCCGCGCAGCCGCGCGGCTTCAACCTGTCGCGCTGGGCGCTGGAACATGTTCCGCTGATCCGCTACCTGATCGTGGTGCTGATCATCGGCGGCGTGATCGGTTACGGCAAACTGGGCCAGGACGAAGATCCGCCGTTCACTTTCCGCGCCATGGTGGTCACCGCCAAATGGCCGGGCGCGAGCGCCTTGCAGATGGCCAACCAGGTCACCGACAAGCTGGAGAAGAAGCTGCAGGAGACGCCCTACATCGACGTCATCCGCAGCTATTCCAAACCGGGTGAAACACTGATCCTGCTGCAATTGCGCGAATCGACGCCGCCCAAGGAAGTGCCGCCGACCTGGTACCAGGTGCGCAAGAAAATCAGCGACATCAAGCTGACCTTGCCGTCCACGGTGCAGGGGCCGTTCTTCAACGATGAGTTCGGCGATACCTACGGTTCGATCTTCGCGCTCTCCGCCGACGGCTTCACGTATGCCGAGGTCAAGGACTATGCCGACTTCGTACGCCAGCAATTGCTGCGCGTGCCGACGGTCGCAAAAGTGGAATTGTTCGGCGTGCAGGACGAGAAGATTTTCATCGAGTTCTCGCAAAAGAAATTTTCCCAGTTGGGCATCCCGTTCGACACCATCGTCAACCAGTTGGCGGCGCAGAACGCGCTGGAGTCCACCGGCGTGCTGGTGACCCCGGGCGACAACCTGCAGGTGCGCGTGAGCGGCGCATTCCGTTCGCCGAAGGAACTGGAAGAGATGCAGTTGCGCGCCAATGGCACCACGTTCAGGCTCGGCGATTTTGCCGTGGTCAAGCGTGAATACGTCGATCCTCCGGTGACCAAGATGCGGTTCAACGGCAAGGAGGCGATCGGCCTTGGCGTGTCGATGGAGAAGGGCGGCGACATCATTGCGCTGGGCCGTAACCTCGACAGGATGTCCGATGAATTGCGCGCCAAGCTGCCGGTCGGCATCGAGCTGGAGCGCGTATCCGACCAGCCGAAAATCGTCGCCGATTCGGTCGGTGAATTCATCCACACGCTGATCGAGGCGGTGCTGATCGTGCTGGCGGTGAGCTTCGTCGCGCTCGGCCTGCACACCAAGCCGCTGCGCATCGACGTGCGGCCGGGGCTGGTGGTGGCGCTGACGATCCCGCTGGTGCTGGCGGTGACGTTCCTGTTCATGCGCATCTTCGACATCGACTTGCACAAGATCTCCTTGGGCGCGCTGATCATCGCGCTCGGATTGCTGGTCGACGACGCCATCATCGCGGTGGAAATGATGGTGCGAAAAATGGAGGAGGGGCTGTCGCGCTTCGATGCGGCGACCTTCGCCTACACCTCGACCGCGATCCCGATGCTGACCGGCACGCTGATCACGGCCGCCGGCTTCCTGCCGATCGGCCTGGCCAAATCGGCGGCCGGCGAATACACGTTCTCGATGTTTTCGGTCAATGCGCTGGCCTTGCTGATTTCGTGGCTGGTCGCCGTGGTGTTCACGCCCTACATCGGCGTACTGCTGCTGAAGGTCAAGCCGGCCGCCAACGCCGACGGCCATCACGAATTGTTCGATACGCCGTTCTACACGCGCTTCCGCAAGCTGGTGAGCTGGTGCGTGGAATGGCGCAAGACCACCATCCTGCTCACGCTGGCGGCGTTCATGCTGGGCCTGTTTGGATTCCGCTTCATCGAGCAGCAGTTCTTCCCGGACTCCAGCCGCCCCGAACTGATGATCGAGCTGTGGCTGCCGGAAGGTTCGGCGTTCAAGGCTACCGAGGCGCAGGCGAAGAAGTTCGAAGCCTTCATCCGCAAGCAGGATGGCGTGGAAAGCGTCACCAGCTATGTCGGCACCGGCAGCCCGCGCTTTTACCTGCCACTGGACCAGATTTTCCCGCAGACCAACGTGTCGCAGATCGTGGTGTTGCCGAAGGACCTGAAAACGCGCGAGGCCCTGCGCTTGAAAATCGTCGACGCCTTCAGGAACGATTTTTCCGGCGTGCGCGGCCGCGTCAAGCTGCTGCCGAGCGGGCCGCCGGTACCGTACGCCGTGCAGTTCCGCGTGACCGGCACCGAGGTCGACAAGGTGCGCGCCATTGCCGACCAGGTGAAGACGGTGATGAACCGCAATCCCAACGTGATCGGCCTCAACGACAACTGGAACGAATCGGTCAAGGCCTTGCGCATCGATCTTGACCAGGACAAGTTGCGCGTGCTCGGCATCGGTTCGCAAACTGTCATGCGCACCGTCAACACCTTGCTGACCGGCACTGCCGTCGGCCAGTATCGCGAGGATGACAAGCTCATCGATATCCTGGTGCGCCAGCCGCTGGAAGAACGCGCCACCATCGATGCGCTCAACCAGGCCAACATTCCCACGGCCAGCGGCAAGAGCGTACCGCTGGCGCAGGTCGCGCGCGTGAGCCTGGCCTGGGAGCCCGGCGTGGTCTGGCGCGAAGACCGCGAATGGGCGATCACGGTGCAATCCGACGTCGCCGACGGCATCCAGGGCCCGACCGTATCGAGCCAGATCAGCCCGCAACTCGACGCCATCCGCGCCCGGTTGCCGGCCGGTTACGCGATCGAACTGGCCGGCGCCGCGGCCGACAGCAGCAAGGCGCAGGATTCGATTGCAGCCAACGTCCCGCTGGTGATTTTCATCATCTTCACCTTGCTGATGCTGCAGCTGCATAGCTTCTCGCGCGCCATGCTGGTGTTCCTGACCGGACCGCTGGGCGTGGCGGGAGCGGCGGTGGCCTTGCTGGTGCTGCATCGTCCCTTCGGTTTCGTCGCGCAACTCGGCGTGATCGCCTTGTTCGGCATGATCATCCGCAACTCGGTGATCCTGATCGACCAGATCGAACACGACATCGCCGCCGGCGCCGCACCGTGGGATGCCATCGTCGAATCGGCGGTGCGCCGGTTCCGTCCGATCATCCTGACCGCGGCGGCGGCGGTGCTGGCGATGATTCCGCTGTCGCGCTCGGTGTTCTGGGGGCCGATGGCGGTAGCGATCATGGGCGGCTTGGTGGTGGCGACGGCGTTGACGCTGCTGTTCCTGCCGGCGGCGTACGCGGCGCTGTTCAGGGTCAAAAAGCCCTAGGAAAATTGCAAAAAGGACAGATAAAAACCCAGACAGCCCGCCAAGCTTGCAGTAGAATAACGGGCTGCATTAAAACTGCTACCTCATTGACAGGACCTGGTTCTCCGGCGTACACGCTGAAAATCCAGCGCAAGCCGGTCGATGATTGCACCTTTCAGCGAGGGTGGCGAAATTGGTAGACGCACCAGGTTTAGGTCCTGACGCCAGCAATGGTGTAGGGGTTCGAGTCCCCTCCCTCGCACCAGTCATTCCCTTTGTTTTTTCGTTCGCCCGGCTCCGCAGCGCTGACTTGTTCGCGCGATGCTCCGGGCGATTTTCATTTGCAAGAGATGTTTATCGAACCGGGAGCAGGCATGCGCTATCAGCATTACAAGGGCGGCATTTACGAATTCCTGTACGAGGCGACGCTGGAGTCGGATCTGACGCCGATGGTGGTGTACCGCGCCGCCAACGGCACCGTCTGGATTCGACCGCGCGACGTGTTCCATGAAATGGTCGAGGTCGACGGCAAGCGCGTGCCGCGTTTTGCATTGATGGCCGACGCCGGGTAGCACCGGCGTTCCGGCAGGCTATCTGCTAAGGTTGCGGCCTAGTCTTCATCTTCAAAGTAAAGGAAAAATCATGCGCAAGCTTTCATGTCTGGCAGCGATCGCGCTGTCCTTGCCGGCGGTCGTCCTGCCCGCCGCCGCGCAGGAACTTGGCGACGTCAGCACGGCGTTCCGCTGGCTCGGCAAGAACGATCGCATCGCGGTGGAAGCGTATGACGATCCGAAAGTGGCCGGCGTGACTTGCTACGTGTCGCGCGCACGCACCGGCGGCGTCAAGGGCACGGTAGGCCTGGCCGAAGACAAGGCGGAAGCATCGATTGCCTGCCGCCAGGTGGCGCCCTCGATTTCGTTCAAGGGAACGGTGCCGGTGCAGGAGGATGTATTTTCGGAGCGCATGTCGATTCTGTTCAAGCGCCTGCACATCGTGCGGCTGGTCGATGTGAAGCGCAACACCCTGGTCTATCTGACGTATTCCGACAAGCTGATCGACGGCAGCCCGATGAATGCCATCACCGCCGTGCCGGTCTCCACGTCCACTCCCATTCCGGTGAAATAAATCATGAAGACAATCAGGACTCTCGCGGCCGAATTGCAGGCGGGCCGCACCACCAGCGTCAAGCTGGTCGAGCAGGCGCTGGAGCGCATTGCCGCTTATCGCGGGCAGGGCGGAGCCGCCTATGTCAGCGTCGACGCCGATCGTGCGCTGGCCTCTGCGCGCGCCAGCGATGTCGCGCGCGCTGCGGGCAATGTACCGTCGCTGCTGGCAGGTTTGCCGGTGTCGATCAAGGATTTGTTCGACGTCCGGGGCGAGGTGACCGCCGCCGGTTCCAAGGCGCTGGCGGATGCGCCGGCCGCACAAGCCGATGCACCTGCCGTGGCGCGTCTGCGCCACGCCGGCGCAGTGCTGCTGGGACGCACCAACATGAGCGAGTTCGCATTTTCCGGACTGGGTCTGAATCCGCATTACGGTACGCCGCGCAATCCTCTGGACGGCACGCGCGTCAGCGGCGGTTCGACTTCGGGCGGGGCGGTCAGCGTGGCGAGCGGCATGGCGGTGATGGCGCTGGGTACCGATACCGGCGGTTCGATCCGTATCCCTTCGGCGTTCTGCGGCCTGACCGGCTTCAAGCCGACTGCGCGGCGGGTGAGCCTGGACGGCGCGGCGCCATTGTCGACCACACTGGATTCGGCAGGGCCGCTGACGCGCAGCGTCGATTGCTGCGCGATTGCCGACGCGATTTTGTCAGGCGAAGTCCTGGCTACCGATGCCGTGCCGCTGGCCGGGCTGCGTTTCGGTGTGACGGAGGATGTCGTCAATGATGGCATGGAAGATACGGTGCGCGCTGCCTTCGAAGCGGCCTTGTCGCGCCTAGAAAAAGCCGGTGCGCTGATCCAGCGTTTCGCTTTCCCCGAATTGAAGGAGTTGCCGGTGATTAATGCGGGTGGCGGCTTCAGCGCGGCGGAATCCTGGGCCTGGCATCGCAATCTGCTGGAGCGCGCCGGCGACAAATACGACCCGCGCGTGGCGGTGCGCATCCGTCGCGGCGCGCAGCAAAGCGCTGCCGATTACATCGATTTGCTGGCCGCGCGCCGGCGCCTGATTGCGCAGGCCGAACGCCGTCTGGCGGTATTCGACGCCTGGCTGATGCCGACCGTGCCGGTGGTACCGCCGCTGTTGCAGCCTTTGCAAGACAGCGATGAAACTTTCTTCGCTACCAACGGGCTGGTGCTGCGTAATCCGAGCATGATCAATTTCCTCGACGGCTGCGCGCTGAACCTGCCTTGCCCGTCCGATAGCGAATTGCCCGTGGGCATCAGCATTTGCGGCAGTCACGGCGGCGATGCGCGCGTGCTGGCAATCGGCCGCGCAGTCGAGGCGCTTTTGCACGGCGGACAAGGCTGAGCGCCTCCTTCGGCGGTTTTTATCGGCTCCGATTCGCCGTTTTGGCGCAAGGGCATCTTTTCCGTATAAAATAGCGGACTTTAGCGCGGTCGGGCAGGGCAAAAAGCGATGGTTTCCACGCTTGTTCTTTCCGGGCCGCACCACGGAATTTATTAATTTTTGGACGATTCACATGGCAACTGCAGTCGAAACTCTGAGCAAACTTGAGCGCCGTATCACCCTGACATTCCCAATGGCCGACGTGCAGGCTGAAGTCGAAAAACGCCTGAAAGTGCGCGCGCGCACTGCCAAGGCGCCAGGCTTCCGCCCAGGCAAAGTGCCAATGAAGATGGTCGCCGCCCAGTTCGGCTACCAGGTCGAAACCGAAGTGCTGAACGACAAGGTCGGTCGCGCATTCAACGACGTCGCCGTCGAAAACAACCTGCGCGTTGCCGGTTATCCGAAGATCGAGCCAAAGACCAGCGAAGGCGTGGCTGAAGGTTCGCTGGCGTTCGACGCAACATTTGAAATCTATCCGGAAGTCGTCCTCGGCGATCTGTCCACGGCGGAAGTCGAGAAGACCACATCGGCCGTCTCCGACACCGAAATCGACAAGACCCTGGACATCCTGCGCAAGCAACGCGTGCACTACCACGTCAAGGGCGAGCAGGGCGCGCACGGCGACGGCGGCGAGCCGGTTGCACAAAACGGCGACCGCGCCACGGTCGACTTCGTCGGCAAGATCGACGGCGTTGAATTCCAGGGCGGCAAGGCTGACGCTTTCCCGTTCGTGCTGGGCGAAGGCCGCATGCTGCCGGAATTCGAAGCCGCAACACTGGGCCTGAAGGTCGGCGAATCCAAGACTTTCCCCCTGGCTTTCCCTGCTGACTACCATGGCAAGGACGTGGCCGGCAAGACTGCTGAATTCACCATCACGCTGAAGCAACTGGAATGGGCGCATCTGCCGGAAGTCGACGCAGAATTCGCCAAGTCGCTGGGTATCGAAGACGGCGACCTGACCAAGATGCGCGAAGATATCAAGCGCAACCTGGAACGCGAAGTCAGTGCCCGCACCAAGGCCAAGACCAAGGACAGCGTCATGGACGCCCTGATCAAGGTCAGCGAACTGGAAGTGCCGAAGGCACTGGTCGAGCAAGACATCGAACGCCTGATCGAAATGGCGCATCAGGACATGGCGCAACGCGGCATGGATCCCAAGGGCATGCAACTGCCGCGCGAACTGTTCACTGCGCAAGCGGAACGTCGCGTTCGCCTGGGTCTGATCCTGGCCGAAGTCGTCAAGACCAACAAGCTGGAAGCCACCGAAGAACAAGTCAAGGCGCAAGTCGAAGACTTCGCACAAAGCTACGAAGACCCGCAACAAGTCCTGAAGTACTACTTCAGCGACCGTCGCCGTC